>Ga0209014_10000166_pt1 | contig 36059 bp, 32 predicted proteins | sample BarGraNGADG00212_FD_184491 | JGI IMG/M metagenome (GOLD analysis project Ga0209014, IMG submission 184491) | Arctic peat soil microbial communities from Barrow, Alaska - Barrow Graham LP Ref core NGADG0002-212 (SPAdes) (version 2) | ecosystem: Environmental > Terrestrial > Soil > Wetlands >...
CTCTCGCGCGCGAAGGAGATCGCCATCATGCGGCTCGTCGGCGCGACGGACGCGTACATCCGGCGACCATTTCTCATCGAAGGGATCGCGAAGGGCGTGCTGGGTGGATTGCTCGCCCTGCTGCTCACCTACGTCGCGCGCACGATCATCGATCGGTATCTGATCCAGACCATTTTCTTCGATACGAAGATCGCATTGCTCGGTCTGTTGTTCGGCGCGTTGATCGGGCTGGTGGGAAGCGCCTTCTCGGTCGGAAGGCATTTACGCCACGTTTGATGCCGCTTGGTCGCGCTGCGCGCTTGGCCAGAGCGACCTTGTTCCTGCTGATTGCCGTCGCGTTCGCGCTGCCCGCGCAGACGGCCGACGCGCGCATCCGGACGCAGCGCGAAGAGCTCGACCGCATCAGGCGTGAGCGGGCGGACCTCGAGCGCCGCATGGCGAATCTGCAGGGCAGCGTGCACGACCTGCGCGACGAGGTCGCCAACCTCGACCGCCAGCGCGTTGCCACGGAGCTCGTGCTCAAGACGCTCGATCGCCAGCTCGCCGCGATCGCCAACGTCGTCGAGGAGACGACGAACCGTATGGCGATGGCCGAGGGCGACCTTCTGTACAGGAAGAACGCGCTGTCGAAGCGCCTCGTCGACATCTACAAGCGCGGGCCACTCAACTCGGCGGAGGCGCTGCTCACCGCGCGGTCGTTCGGCGAGCTGGTGGCGCGCTACAAGTACCTGCACGAGCTCGCGGTGCACGACCGTGCGCTCGTGCGGCGCGTCGAGGCGCTGCGCAACGACATCATCCGTCAGCGCGCCGAGTTGGTGAAGCTGCGCGACGCGGTCGAGGACAATCGAGGAGACAAGCAGCGCGAGGAGGAGCGGCTCGCGATTCTTACGCGGATGCGCTCGACGAGCCTGCAGCAGGCACAGCGCAGCACGCAGCAGATCCAGGAGCGGTTGGCGCGAATCCGGCAGTCGGAATCGCGGCTGAGCGGGGTCATTGCGTCCATCGAGGCGGAGCGGCGCCGCACCGAGGGCGCGCGGCCGAACGCTCCGCGCGCGCCGAGCACGCTCAAGACGACCGATCTCGGCAAGCTGGACTGGCCGGTTGATGGAACGTTTCTCTTCCGCTTTGGCCGCGTGATCAATCCGAACAACACGACGACGCGGTGGAACGGTGTGGGAATCGCCGCGCCCATCGGAACGCCGGTGAAATCGGTCGCGCCTGGTACCGTCGTCAGCGTCGGACAGCTCGGCACGTACGGGCTGACGGTGATTCTCGATCACGGCGGCGGCTACTTCTCGATCTATGCGTCGTTGAATTCGGTGCCGCCAGCGGTGCACAAGGGCTCCGTTCTGAAGAAGGGCGACGTCCTTGGCACGGTCGGCATCTCCGACCCCGATCTCAAGCCGCACCTCCATTTCGAGATTCGCACGCCGCCAAACGGAAACGCGGTGGATCCCGAAAGCTGGCTGCGCGGAGCGCGGTAATGACGCCAGCGCGCAAACGAGCGAAGACCGTCACGGCTGGCCCGGCGCCGTTGCTCGGCGCGCACGTGAGCGCCGCGGGAGGCGTTCCCGAGGCGCCCGCTCGCGCCGCGGCAATCGAGGCGACGGCACTTCAGCTCTTCACCAAGATGGCGACCCGGTGGGCCGAGCGGGAATGCATCGATGAGGAGTGCACGACGTTCCGGGAGCGCCTATCGACGACGCGAGTCGCTGCGACGATGGCGCATGATTCGTACCTCATCAACCTCGCGAGTCCGGATCCCGTTCTGCGCGCGCGGTCGATCGAGTCATTCACCGCGGAGCTCAATCGCTGCCGTGCACTTGGACTGCACTATCTCGTCTCGCATCCGGGCAACTACATGGATGACCGAGAGGCTGGGATCGCGCGCAACGCGGATGCGATCAGCGAGTCGCTCGCCGCGTCGCCGGGCGACACGATTCTCTGTCTCGAGACGACCGCCGGCTCCGGCACATCGCTCGGCGCAACCTTCGAGGAGCTCGCCGCGATCATCGCGAGAATCGACGCCAGGTATCGGAGCCGCGTGGGCATCTGCCTCGACACCTGCCACGTGTACTCCGCGGGCTACGACCTGGTGCAGGACTACGATGGCGTGTTGGCGCGTCTCGACGACGCGATGGGGCTCGACCGTCTCGAGGTGATGCACCTGAATGACTCGAAGACGCCGTTCGCCTCGCGGCGCGATCGGCACGAGTTGATCGCCGAGGGCTCGCTCGGGGAGATTCCGTTTCGCCGAATCATGAACGACCCGCGACTGGCGACCGTACCGAAGGTCATCGAGACGCCGAAGCTGGAGGATGCGACGGCGACCGACAGCAGAATGCTCACGCTGTTGCGAAGCTATATCGACGGCTACGCGATCGGATGCCGCACGATGTCCCCTTCAACCGTTTCCCCTTGCACCGCCACGTAGACATGCCGGTCGGTCACCGACAGCTCCCACGAATTTCGCCGGTCCAGCCGCGCCACGAGCCCGTCGATGAGCGAGCGGTCTATGCCGTACAGCTCGAGCTCCGCCGAGCGATGGATCTTCTCGCCCGACAGCTGCGAAACCAGGCGCGCCGGATCGCGGTGCGTGTAGACGGCAACGCGCGGTGATGCTTTGCTCGCCTTGTGCAGTCGCGCCGCATCCGGAGCGCCGACGTCGATCCACAGTTGCATTGCGCCGGTGAGATCGCGAACCGCAAGCGCGGGCACGTCCGGCTCCGCGATCCCCTTCGAGAAGGCGATGCCCTCCGCGTACTCGAGGCAGTACGCCAGCACGCGCGACAGCAGGTACTTCTCGGTCTCCGAGGGCTGCTGCGCCACCTTGAATGAAAGGGTTTCGTACACTCCGCGATCGACGTCCGCGAGCTGGACGTCGAAGTTGTAGATCGTTGCCGTGAGCGCCATGCGGCGGAAGTTCGCCGGTCGCGCCGCGGCACGCTACCGGCCTGTTCGGGCAGCTATGCGTCCAGATCGACAGCGCGAAGCGCGTTGAGCAGCGGCGTCAGATCTTCCGCCGCGAGCTCCGGATGAGGCATCTCGACGCTCTCTGCGTTGTGGAGATACCGGGGGCGTCGAACGGTTGGTCCCCGCCCTGCGCTGCCATTGGCATTCCATGTGCCGCTGGCGAAGTCAACGGTTGTGGCATCAGAGATGCTGGGTTAGATGCCGTCGGAATCGGCCGCCATGCTGTACCCTGCGCGTGAAACCTGTCAGATTTCTGGTGATGACACCTCAAGAAGCCGAGACGCTCGCCAAGGTCGAAGTGTTGGCCGACCTCGAGCTGGTTGTACACGATCTGATGGTGGTGCACGAGGCAAAGCGAGTGCTCTGGTTTCCGAGCGAGCTGCTCGCCCCGGCGCCCGACACGGATCCCGACGCCCACATCAAGGAGCTGCGCAGCCGCGCGCATGGCATCAGCCTCCCGGCACGCGTAGCCCTCGCCCTGAACCTCCTCACCGAAGAAGGTCTCCCGCACTTCCACCGGCTGCTCGCCACCTACCTCGGCGGCGACACCTTCTGGTCCAAGTGGACGAATCTGTGGACCGCCGAGGAGGACCGGCACGGCGCGGTGCTCCACGATTACATGCACGACACCAAGATCCTGAACAATCCCGTGCTCGAGCGCATGCAGTTCGAGTATCTCAGGGCGGGGTTTGAGCCGGCGTGGGACAAGGACCCGTATCGCGTCTTCGTGTACACGACGTTGCAGGAACGGGCGACGCAGGTGAGCCACGCCAACACAGGCAAGCTCGCCGGCAAATACGAGCCCACCATCGGGACCGTGCTGTCGAACGTCGCGAAGGAAGAGGCGCGTCACTACACCTTCTACCGCACGATCTTCAAGGAAGTGATCGCGCGCGATCCGAACACGGCGCTCGCATCCGCGGCGGAGATCATGCCATCGATCGACATGCCGGGCATCAACATGCCGAACTTCCGCGAGATGGCGGACGTCATTCGGCGCGCGGGCATTTATGGGCCGAGAGACTATCTCGCCATCGTGGAGGAGCAGATCCGCTTCTGGGCCATCGAGACTCTCGACGGGCTCGACGAGATTGGCAAGCGCGCGCAGGAAAAGATCCTCGGCATTCCCAAGCGTCTCGAGCGGGTGGCCGACGCGATGGAAAGCCGCACCAGAGCGAAGACCTTCGCGTTTCCCGTCGCCTTCGCCCACGAGTTCGACATGTGAGCCGCGGCGCCGCATCCTTTTCTCAGCGCCCCTCGCCGAGCGCGAGAATGGCGCGTGCAAGCGCCGGCTGGCGCTTTCCTGCAAGCAGCGCGGCGGCCATCACCTGAGCCGTCGGCGCATCCCACGGCACGTCGGCGAGCTCGGCGACCCTCGCCGGCAACGACTCGATGGCGGTCGCGTAGCTCAAGACGAGATCGTCTGGAATCGGCGGCGCTCCGGGCGTGTGACGCGAAGTCTCGACCTCCGCTGCGACGTGGATGGCCGCGCCCCGCTCCGCGGCTCCCTGCTCGTGGGTGAGCGCCAGCAGATGCGGGACGGCCGCGTATGCAGCGGTGTACACGCGTCCGTCTGGGCAGAGCGTGGCCCACACACCGAACCAGAGTTCCGTGCGCTCGGCGTCGCCCTCGACGGTGGCAAGCGCTTCGAGGAGACGCGGAATGTCGTCCGCGACGCCGTAGGCCTGCGTTAGCTCGTGCCACCGCGGACTCGCCAGATCGAGGGGCATGCTATTCATGGAGTGCAATCTCCGGCATACCTATCATGACCGCACCGCGCCGAGACCGGCGGCACGTCCTGTCGCCCAGGCCCACAGAAAATTGTAGCCGCCAATCGGCCCGAATGCGTCGAGCACTTCGCCGCAGAGGTAGAGTCCGGGACAGCGCCGGCTTTCCATCGTGCGTGGATCGATCTCGGCGAGACTCACGCCTCCCCCGGTCACTTCGGCCTTCTTGTAGCCCTCATCGGAGGTCCAGGGCAGCGGGCCGCGCACGAGCATCTCGACCAGTCGCAGCCGCTCGTCGCGCTGGAGTTCCGAGAGCACGCGGTCGGGCGAGACACTGGCCGCAGAGATCAACGCGGCTGCAAGGCGGTCCGGCAATTCGGCGCGCAGCGCACCCATCACCGTTCGTGTGCCCCGCGGCTTGAGCCGCTCGGACCACTCCTCTTCGCCCAGCGGCGTCCAGCGCACGGTGACACGAGCGGGCGGATCATCGCGTTCCGCGCGCGACCGTACGATGACGTGCGACACGTCGAGCACGGACGGTCCGCTATAACCGATGTGCGTGAAGAGAAAGCCGCCCGTGGCGGTTGCCGTGCGCGCGCGGCTCGTCGCCGTCAGCGTGACGGGAAGCGACACACCGGAGAGACTCACGAACGGCGACGACGACGCGACGAGCGGCGTGAGCGCCGCATACGTCGTGTGAATGGTGTGGCCGAGCCGCTCGAGCAGTCGCAGGCCGGTGCCATCACTTCCCGTCATCGGCACCGAGAGTCCGCCTGTCGCGATGATCACGGCGTCAGCCTCGACCGCGGGTGCGCCGGTGCACGCGACGCTCCAGCCCGTCCCGTTTCGCGAAACGTCGGTGACATTCGTCTCGGTAAGAATCGTCGCGCCGCGGCGCCTGGCCAGCGCGAGCAGACCATCGCGCACGTCACGCGCCTTGTGGGACGCCGGGAACAGTTTCCTGGACTCTGTCTCCTCGACGAGCGGGAGGCCAACCTCCCGCTCGAAAAAGGCGATCTGCTCGGCGAGGGGCCAGCTTCGCACGATCTTCCGCAGGGTGTTCGGCGACGAGTCGGTGACGTAGCGAGACACATCCAGTTCCGACGGCAGCACGTTGCATCGGCCGCCACCGCTGATGAGGATCTTGCGTCCGCCGTCGCTCGTGCGCTCGAGCAGCACGGTCTCCGCGCCAGCCGTCGCGGCGAAGATCGCCGCCATCGTTCCCGCCGCCCCTGCACCGATCACCACCACGCGTCGCATGACCAGAATATGATCGATCGCGCGGTCAGACTTCGAGTTGGTCGCCCTCGCTCGCCACCGCCGCGTACAGCACCGGCATGAGAAAGATGCTGATCAGCAACCGTGAAAAGAGACCTCCGACGATGACGAGCGCGAACGGTCGTTGCGAATCCGAGCCGACGCCCGTTGAGAACGCGGCAGGCAGAAGACCCAGCGCGGCGACGAGACCGGTCATGAGAATGGGTCGCAACCGGAGCAGCGCCGCCTCTCGCGTCGCTTCAGCGATGGAGTGCCCCTGCTGGCGCAGCTCATTGGCGTAGGAGATGAACACGACCGCCGTTTGCACCGATACGCCGAACAGCGCAAGGAAACCGATGCCGGAGGAGACCGAGAACGCGGTGCCCGACAACCACAGAGCGAGGACGCCGCCAAGTGGCGCCGAGAGAACGACTCCCGCGACCGTGATGGCGGGGAACTTGAAGTTCTTGTACAACGAGAACAGCAACAGGAAGATGAGCGCGAGCGTCACCGGGATCACGACGCGAAGCTGCCCCCGCGATGCGGTGTACTCCTCGTATTCACCGCCCCAGACGATGCGATATCCAGTCGGTAGTTTGACCTGCTCCGCGACACGCTTCTGCGCATCCTGCACCGCGCCGGCCAGGTCGCGGCCTTCCACCGAATACTGGATTCCGATGTACCGCGAGTTGTCCTGACGGTAGATGAAGGACGCGCCAATGTTCACGGCGATGGTCGCCAGTTCCCGAAGTGGCACCTGCGCGCCACTCGGTGTCGCCACCAGGATATTGCCGATTTGCTCAGGCGTCTGGCGATACTCGGGCTTGAGTCGAATTACCAGATCGAATGTCCTCTCACCCTGTATGACCTGCGTGGCTGCAGTCCCTCCTACCGCAGCCTCGATAAGCCCGTTCACATCGGCCACGTTGATACCATAGCGCGCGATCTTCGACCGATCGATGTCGATGGTCAGACTGGGCTGCCCGAGCTCCTGCACGAGCGTCTCGTGCGTGATGCCGCGCACCTCCTCTAGCACGTGCTTTATCGCATTGCCCCGTTCCTCCAGCACCTTGAGATCGGTGCCGAAGAGCTTGACGTCAAGAGAGCTCTTCAACCCGGTTTCCGCCTCATCGACGGCATCTTGCGCCGGTTGCGAGTAGTTGAAGTTGACTCCGGGAAACACGGCGAGCTTCTCGTCGATCGCCGCGATCAACTCCTTCTTCGAGTGCCGCGGACCATTCCACTCGCCGTAGGGCTTCAGCCCGACGTAGAACTCGGCGTTGAAGAATCCGGTGGGGTCGGTCCCGTCATCTGGCCGCCCGTGCTCGGACGTCACGATCGTCACCTCTGGGAACGATCGCAGGACCTCTCGAATCTGCGGCACGATCTTCGACGACTCATCAAACGAAATCGTATACGGCATTGCTGCCCGGACCCACAGCGTACCTTCGTCCAGCCTTGGCATGAACTCGGCGCCAATGCCCGCAAACAGCAGCAACGAGATGGCAAAGGAAGCACACGCACCTCCGACGACGACGCGTGGATGCGCCATGCTCCATGCAAGCCCGCTTTCATATCGGTCCTGCACCCACCGATAGACTGTGTTGCGGCGTTCGGTCAGCCCCACCCGGAGCAGGACGGAACACAGCACCGGTATCACCGTCAGGGTGACGATCAAGGCGCCGATCAGTGCAAAGATCGTCGTGTCGGCCATCGGCGTGAACAGGCGACCGGAAGGTCCGGACAGGACGTAGATCGGCAGAAAGCTGGCGACGATCACGCCGATCGCGTAAACGATCGGACGGTCTACCTCACCTGCGGCCAACGCAATCACCTGCCGTATGCCTATGTTCTCCCGTCCACGAAGTGCTAGTTGGCGGTAGATGTTCTCGACCATCACGACCGCGCCATCCACCAGGATGCCGAAGTCGATCGCGCCGATCGAGAGCAGGTTCGCGGGAATGTGTCTCACGTCCAGACAGATGAACGCGAAAAGCAACGACAACGGGATGGCCACCGCGACGATCAGTCCGGCACGAACGTCATACAGAAAGAATATGAGGATGACGACGACGAGCAGGATGCCGTGCAGAAGGTTGTCTCGCACCGTGTGCGTCGTCAGCGCGATGAGCTCGCCCCGGTCGTAGTACGGGCGCACCTTTACGTCGGCGGGAAGAATCCCGTTGTTGAGCTGTGCAGTCTTCTGTTCTACGCGCTTCAACACGGTCTGTGCCTGCTCACCGTACCGCATGAGTACGACGCCTTCGACGGCATCGTTCTGCGACATGAAACCAAACTGTCCCAACCTCGGCGCGTGGCCGATGACGACATCTCCGACGTCCTTCACGAGCACTGGCGTGCCGTTCTGCACCTTCAGCACGACGTTGCTGATGTCCTCCGTGGTGCTGATGAGGCCGAGGCCACGCACATAGTAGAACTGGCCACCCTCGGAGTAGAAGCCGCCGCCGGCGTTCGCATTGTTGGCACCGAGCGCGGTGGACACGTCGCCCGGGGAGAGCCCGGCGCCAGCGAGCTTGGTGGGATCGAGGAGCACCTGGTACTCCATCGTCTCGCCGCCCATCGACATCAGGTCCGCCACACCCGGCACGGAGCGGTATTGCTTGTCCAGCACCCAATCCTGGAGGACTTTCAATTCCATCGCCGAGCGATCCGGACTCTCGAGCACGTAGCGGTAGACGCGCCCTGACTGTGACGTGAGTGCAGTCAGGCCTGGCGTGACGCCGCTAGGAACGGATATGTCGCTGATGCGCTCGAACGCCTGCTGGCGGGCGAAGTAGCTGTCCGTTCCGTCTTCGAACGTGAGACGAACGTCAGAGAGCCCATAGAGCGACACCGATCGAGAAACTTTCAGCTTCGGCAATCCGCTCATTCCATTTTCGACGGGCACGGTGATGAGCCGCTCGACCTCTTCCGCGGCGTGGCCCGGCCACTGCGTGACGATCTCCGCCATCGGCGGCGAGACGTCCGGGTACGCATCCACCGGCAGTCGCTTGAGCGACCACACGCCGACGGCGATGAGGCCGATCGTCAGCATGAGGATCAGGAGCGGCTGTTCTAGAGAGGCGCGCACGATACGATGCACCATCGACGGCGCCGAGCGTGCCTCGAATTCCTCGGCGACATTCTCCACATGCTCGGTCACTGGCGGATCTGTCGGGCCCGTGCCCTCAGAGGGATTCGTCACTGGCTCCCCGCGAACTGAAGAAAGAGCGACCCATCGACGACGATCCGATCGCCGGCAGCGAGCCCCGCCCTGACTTCATACGAATCGCCAACGCGCGCACCGATGGTGATGGACCGGCGCGCGAACCGATTGGCCGGGAGCGCGACATAGACGAACGGTAGATTCTGATCGTCGCGCAGCACGGCGGAGGCGGAAATGAGAATGCCGTTGCGGCCCTGGCTCGCTTTGATCGACACGTTCACGAGCATGTCGCGCTTGAGAATGTCGCGCGGGTTCGGCGCGAGAACGCGCACCGCAGTCGCCTTGGACGCAGGATCGACTAGAGACCCGACGTACACGACGCGACCAACGATGGGAGCCGGTTGCGCCGCAGTGACGATCGTGGCTTCCTGCCCAGCGGCAACCCCGGCAAGATCTGATTCGAACACATTGGCCATCACCCACACCGTGGACAGATCCGCGATGATGAAGCACTGGGTGCTCCCCGCCTGGATGAGCTGACCTGGGTTCACGAGCTTTTCGACGACTGTTCCGTCAATCGGCGCGCGGATCACAGCCGCCAGCGCCGCCGTCGCGCGATTCTCCCGTACCGCCGTGATGCTCTGCTCGTCAACGCCAAGCGCACGCATCTGTTCGATCGCCGCGTCACGGTCCGCGACAGCAGCCGCGGCGTCGGTTTGAGCCTGTTCGAGCTCACGACGCGGAATCGCATCGTTCTTGAAGAGCTGCTCATCGAGATCGGCGATACGCTGCAGGTTGCGATATGCCGATTGCGCCTTGCGATACACGGCCGTCGCCGTCGCGAAGTCCGGGGAGGTCACCATGGCCAGTGGCGCGCCTCGGCGCACGACACTGCCAGGATTGACCAGGATCTTCGTGATCGGCCCCGAGACTGGCGCCAACACCTGGGTCGACCGGTCTCCATTGAACGCGACGGTGCCCGTCGTCTGAATCGAAGAACGATAGGCTGACATCTCGACGGGCGACACGCGGATGCGCGCGGCCTGCGCGGGCGTGAGCGTCACGTCGTGTGCGCTCGCGCTCGTGTCGCTCGAGACAGGAGCGCGAGCGGTGTCGCCGCTCGTCGCCGTCTTTGCCGCATCCTTGGAGCACGCCGACAGTGCGACGCACGCCAAGACCGGCACCAGACAAAATGCAGCAGCGCCGACTCCGCGCGGCAACGCGCGCTCGAAGGTCTGGCGAAACGTCGTGTGGCAGGTCATGGATTTCTCCGCATTTCAATTCGAGCGAGTGGTGTGGCGGCGGCGCGTTCGAGGTCGGCGCGGGCACTGTTCGCCGCGGCGAGTGCGTCGGCGTATTGGGTTTCGGCGTCAAGCAGATTTCTCCGCGCATCGAGCACGTCGAGCGCGGAGGATCCGCCGAGCCCGTAACTCACCGACGCGACGCGATAGGCCTCGCGCGCACTCGGGAGCAGAGCGTCACGGATGAACAGCGCCTGTCGCAACGCGGCGTCAGCGGCCGCATGCGTCGCGCGCACGTCCTGCGAGACTTGAGCGCGCAGATCACGATAGCTTGCGCTCAGCTCGCGTTCACGATGCTGGCTTTGGGCAATCTCCCCTTTCGAGTGCTGCCAGTAGAAGATCGGGAATGGCAGGGCGATGCCCGCCGAGAACAGCGCTCCCGACCCGTCGGGACCGTAGTCCCGTTGCGCGGAGAGCGTGAAGTCCGGAAGCCAGAACTCGCGCGCCAGACTCGTTGTCGCACGTGCGCCGACCTGCTGGCTGGATAGAGCAGCAAGCTCGGGCCGCGCATCCAGTGCCGCCTGCTCCACGAGAGCGACGTCCGGTAGCGGCGGAGGAACGGACAGAGAATCCTGCGCCGCGATCGGTGTCCCGAGCGGCTGTCCGATGAGCCGATCGATGGCGTCGGTCGCGGTCACGACGTCGCGCTCCGCACCGATCAGGCCGTTGTCGGATTGTGCAAGCGCCACCTGCGCCTTCAGGACGTCGAGCTTTGCGGCAGTTCCTCCCTGGAATCGCGCCTGCGTCTTGGCCAGAAAATCTGCCGCCAACGTCCGATTCGTTTGAAAAATCTCGCGATGCCGGTTCGCGACGAGGAGTGTGTCGTAGCTGCGCGATGTCTGCGCCGCGAGCTGCTGTCGTACGCTCGTGTACCCGAACTCCGCCGAGCGCACGTCCGCCGTCGCGATCGTATTGCGGAGACGAAACTTGTCCGGGAAGGGCACCGAGAGTCCCAGGGCGGCATTCTTCTGCTGTGCGCTACCGAGGTGCAGAAATCCGGGTTGATTGTCGAGCGACGCGGTCAGCGAAGGATCAGGGATCGCGATCGCCTGAACGCGACGCGCCCGCGCCTGGGCAGTCTGTTCGCGCGCCACGTCGAGCTGCGGATTGTTCGCCAGTGCGGCGGCGATGGCCGCGGTTCTCGTGAGCACGAGGGAATCGCGGCGTACGATGCCGGGTGCCTGCGCCGCGAGCGTAGTGGCGTGCGCCACCACGACGAGCGCTGCCGTCGGGAATTTCATTGTCTCTGTTGTGAGGTAAGGCACCGACGCGGCGACTTGCCGTGCGGCGCAGTGCTAGCGGCTCACACGCAGAGGGGGGGCGCTCGCGAGCTATTGGAGGGTGCGCGCTCGACACCGATCGCATGCATCGCGGTCGCGACATAGCACGCGCCCTGGAGGCGCGCGGGCTCGGGTAGCTGAGCCCGCTCCTCCGTGCGACCGTGCACGGACAGCAGCACGCATTCCGCACAGGAAGTGGGTCGATGCCCGGGATGCGCGAGCGTCCTCGGCGCCTCGACATGCGGGTCCAGCAAGTGCTCCTCGCGGCCCTCGGCAACGGGGGCCAAGAACAGCACGAGCTGCGTCACGATGGCGAGAGCTCGGCCAAGGCGATGCATCCAGTGACGACAGGCGAGATTACGGGAGGCGGTCAGCATGAGAGGCAGCAGTAGGATACCCCGAAGCGACGATGTGTGCCAGCGGACACGTCGTTTCCTGCCCTCCACTCCGGCGCTCCGGGCGACTATCTTTACCGTCTGCCCATGACCAAACGCGAAGAAGCTCTCGACTATCACTCACGTGGACGGCCCGGCAAGATTGCCGTCGTCCCCACGAAGCCACTCAACAATCAGCGGGATCTCGGGCTCGCGTATACGCCGGGGGTCGCCGAGCCCTGTCTCGCGATCAAGGACAACCCGGACGACGTCTACAAATACACGTCGAAAGGGAACCTCGTCGCCGTCGTCTCCAACGGCACGGCCGTGCTCGGGCTCGGCAACATCGGCGCGCTTGCCGGCAAGCCGGTCATGGAAGGCAAGGCGAACCTCTTCAAGCAGTTCTCCGACATCGACGTCTTCGATCTCGAGATCGGGTCGGAAAATCCGGACGACGTGATCAAGTTCTGCCAGCTCCTCGAGCCCACCGTGGGCGGGATCAACCTCGAGGACATCAAGGCGCCCGAGTGCTTCTACATCGAGGAGACCCTTCGCAAGACGATGGGAATTCCCGTCTTCCACGACGACCAGCACGGCACCGCGATCATCTCCGGCGCCGCGCTGCTGAATGCGCTCGAGATCGCGGGCAAGGACATCGGTCAGGTGAAGGTCGTGTTCTCCGGTGCGGGCGCCGCGGCTCTCAGCACGGCCGAGCACTACGTGCGACTCGGCGTGAAGCGCGAGAACATTCTCATGTGCGACCGCGCCGGGGTGATCTACGAGGGCCGCACCGCCGGCCACATGGATCCCTACAAGGCGCGATTCATCGCCAGGACCAGCGCGCGCAGCATCGCCGATGCGCTCGTCGGAGCAGACGTCTTCGTTGGCCTCAGTGCCGCCGGCGCGGTGACGCGCGAGATGGTTGCCCGGATGTCCGCCCGTCCGATCATCTTCGCACTGGCCAACCCCGTTCCGGAGATCACGCCCGAAGAAGTCCTCGCTGTCCGCAACGACGCCATCATCGCCACGGGGCGCAGCGACTATCCCAATCAGGTCAACAACGTCCTCGGCTTCCCGTTCATCTTCCGCGGCGCATTGGACGTCCGTGCGACGGAGATCAACGAAGAGATGAAGATGGCGGCGACGCGTGCGCTCGCATTGCTCGCCAAGCAGGACGTGCCCGATTCCGTCGCGGCGCTGTACGGTCTGCGCAACGTGCAGTTCGGCGCGAACTATCTCATCCCCTTCCCCTTCGATCCGCGCGTGCTGCTCTGGGTGGCGCCGGCGGTGGCGTGGGCGGCGGTCGCGAGCGGTGTCGCTCGCGACTTCATCGATCTCGAAGCCTATCGCGAACAGCTCGAGGCGCGCCTGGGCCGGGCGCGCGGCATCATGCGCGGGCTCATCAATCGCGCCATGCGCGACCCCAAGCGCATCGTCTTCCCCGAGGGCGAGGAGCCGAAGATCATGCGCGCCGCCTCGATTCTCGTCGACGACGGCATCGCGCACCCGATCCTGCTGGGCAATCGCGATACGATCGAGCGCATCGCGGCCGAACACCGCATCTCGCTCGAGGGCATCGTCATCGACGATCCCGCGACGTCGCCGAGCCGCGAGGCGTACGCGCACTACATGTGGCAGTTGCGTCAGCGCAAGGGACTCTCCCTCGACGAGGCGCGTCGCCAGCTCTTCAACGGCAACTACTTCGGTTCGTGCATGGTCGCGCGTGGCGACGCGGACGCGTTGCTCTCCGGCGTCACGATGCACTACCCGGAGACCATTCGGCCCGCGCTCCAGGTCATCGGCGCGCATCCGAGCTCGAACCTCGTGAGCGGCATGTACATGCTCGTGACGGAGCGCCACGTCGTGTTCTGTGCCGACACCACGGTGAACATCGACCCGACGGCGGAGCAGCTCGCGCAGATCGCATTCGCCGCCAGCCGGATCACGCGCACCATGGGCATTCTGCCGCGCATTGCCATGTTGTCGTTCTCCAACTTCGGGTCGGTGAACCACCCTGACGCGGAAAAGATGGCGCGCGCCACGCAGATCCTGAAGGAGCGCGACCCATCGCTCATCGTCGATGGAGAGATGCAGGCCGACACGGCGTTCGATCCGGAGATCCTCAAGCGCGACTATCCGTTCAGCACGCTCAAGGAACAGGCGAACGTCCTCATCTTCCCGAACTTGAGCGCCGGAAACATCGCGTACAAGTTGTTGCATCATCTAGGTGGGGCAACGGCCATCGGCCCGATCCTCGTCGGGATGCGTCGCCCGGTGCATGTGCTCGAGCGCGGCGCGGACGTGCAGGACATCGTCAACATGGCCGCCGTGGCCGTCGTGGACGCGCAGGACCGCATCCAATCGGTGGAGTCCGCCTTTGCAGCGGCGAGCCCCGCACCGACCATCTACTCGAAACTCTAAGCTCGGCAGGCGCAGCCGCGCCGCCGGATCTCACCCCGAGGGAAGACAGCGATGGCCACAAAGACAATACCGCAGACTGAGACGAGCCCTGAAGGCGGCCTTGGCGGCCAGGGGCTCACCCCATCGGGGAAAGTGCACTGGAGCCACGTCGCGCCCGCGCTGATCCAGCACGCCATCGAGCTCGGCGAAGGACAGCTCGCCGACATGGGCCCGTTCGTCGCTGTGACGAAGCCGCACACCGGCCGCTCGCCGAACGACAAGTTCCTCGTCAAGGAGCCGGAGTCCCAAGCGGACGTCGACTGGGGGAAGGTCAATCAGCCAATCACCCCCGAGCACTTCGAGACGCTGCGCGCCGATGTGCAGCAATATCTCAACGAGCGCGACAACCTGTTCGTGCAGGATCTCTACTGCGGCGCCGATCCGAAGTATCGTCTCTCGGTGCGGTATGTCTCTCCGAACGCGTGGCACATGGCGTTCGTCCGCAACATGTTCGTGCGTCCGGAGTTCGCGGCGCTGAAGGGCTTCGCGCCGAACTTTACCGTGCTGCACGCGCCGGAGTTCCAGGCCGACCCGGCACGGCACGGCACCCGCACGGGCACGTTCATCGTGCTCAATCTCGCCGAGCGCGTGATTCTCATCGGCGGCACGCGCTACGCCGGCGAGTTGAAGAAGGCGATGTTCACCGTCATGAACTACTACATGCCGAAGCAGGGCGTGCTCTCCATGCACTGCTCGGCGAACATCGGCCCCGCGGGCGATACCGCGCTGTTCTTCGGTCTCTCCGGCACCGGCAAGACGACGCTCTCCGCCGATCCGGCGCGCTCGCTGATCGGCGACGACGAGCACGGCTGGGCGCCCGAGGGCACGTTCAACTTCGAGGGCGGCTGCTACGCCAAGGTCATCAACCTCTCGCCCGAGAGTGAGCCCGATATCTACCGCACGACGCAGATGTTCGGCACGATTCTCGAGAACGTCGTGCTCGATCCGTTCACCCGAAAGGTGAAGTTCGAGGAGCAGAGCATCACCGAGAACACCCGCGCGTCGTATCCGCTGCCGTACATCCCGAATCACGTGCCGTCCGGCCGCGGCGGGCACCCGAAGAACATCGTCTTCCTCACCGCGGACGCATTCGGCGTATTGCCCCCTGTCGCGAAGCTGTCACGCGATCAGGCGATGTACTACTTCCTCTCCGGATACACCGCGAAGGTGGCCGGCACGGAACGCGGCGTCACCGAGCCGCAAGCGACCTTCTCGTCCTGCTTCGGCGCCGTGTTCCTCGTGTGGCACCCCACGAAGTACGCGGAGATGCTCGGCCGTCTCATCGACGAGCATGGGTCGAACGTGTGGCTCGTGAACACCGGCTGGAGCGGCGGCGCCTACGGCGTCGGCAAGCGCATGAAGCTCGGCTACACGCGCGCCATGGTGCACGCCGCGCTCGATGGCAAGCTCGATGACACCGCAACGCGCACCGATCCGGTGTTCGGACTCGCGATCCCGCAGTCGGTCCCCGGCGTGCCGAATGAGGTTCTCGATCCGCGCGGCACGTGGAGCGATCCGGCAGAGTACGACACGCAGGCGAGGAAGCTTGCCGAGATGTTCCGGAAGAACTTCGAGAAGTTCGGGAGCGTTGCGGAAGCGATCAAGGCAGCGGGACCGCAGGGATAGGAGAGAGGAAGACAGGAAAAGAGGAAGAAGGGACTGCGAAGGGCACACCGGACTGAACCTGGTGTGCCCTTCCTTCCTGTCTTCCTCTCTTCCTTTCTTCCGCGAGCGCAACGCGCGAGCTTTCAGTCATGCACGACGAAATCATCCGCGATCCCCTCTGGAACAACATCCGCGTCGACCCACTCGCCCTTCAGCTCGTGGACTCGCGGGCGTTCCAGCGGCTGCGGTACGTGCGGCAGCTCGGGTTCGCGTATCTCGTCTATCCGGGCGCAAGCCACTCGCGATTCGAGCACGCGCTGGGCGCATATCACCTGGCGCGTCGCACGCTCGGGCTCTTCGCGGAGCGCGAGCTCACGAGCGGGCTCGAGCCCGAAGCGTGCCGCATCGTGCGCTACGCGGCGCTCCTGCACGACATCGGGCACTATCCCTTCTCCCATGCGCTCGAGGAGATTGGCGCGCTGCATCACGAGGAGGTTGCGCGCCCACTCGTCATGGGCGGCGAGGTCGCCGACATCCTTCGCAGCGAGCTTGGCGACGACGCGCCGACGCGCATCATGGACCTCATCCGCGGACGAAGCGAGAGTCCGTTGCAGGGACTCATCTCGGGCTCACTCGATCTCGACAAGATCGAGTACCTGAAGCGCGACGCGTTCATGTGCGGTGTGAACTATGGCGACATCGACGTCGATCGTCTGCTCGACTCGCTCACGCTCGTAGAAGATCCGGAGCGCGGTTCGCCGATGGTCGGCATCTCCGAGAAGGGTCTCTCGGCGCTCGAGTCGCTCCTGTTTGCGAAGTATCAGATGTACCGCAACGTCTACTGGCATCACGCGGTTCGCAGCGCGACGGCGATGTACAAGCGCCTGGTGGACGGCGCATTGCGCGCCGGCTCGTTGGGCGCCGAGGCGCTCGCGGGCTACACCGACGAGGGGCTGCTGCACGAGATGGCGCAGCATTCGCCCACGCCGCTGCTGTCTGCGATGCGCGAGCGACGGTTGTACAAGCGCGTCTTCGAGTGTCCCGCCGCGGAGCTTCCGCCCGACATCGGCGAATGGATTGCCGACGACCGTGCGCTCGTCGTCGCCGTGGAGGACCAGCTCGCCCGCGAGCTGCATCTTCAGCCCGGCCAGGTGCTGCTGGACTATCCCGTGAAAACGCAGATGCTCGGGCTCGACATCCCGGTGCGTCGCCGCGATGGCAGCGTTCGCCGCCTCACCGCCGCCGGATGGGAGGGCGCGGTCAATCTGCCAAAGCTGTCGGAGGAACTCTATGGCAGCGCGCGGTGGCTGCGCGTGTTCACGGCCGTCCGCGTCCCGATCGATCGCGACGCAGTCATCCGTCTCGCGTCACTCCCTGCGGACGAAGTAAGAGCGAAGCTGGACCGCGGCCATCTGCTGAACTAGAAGACGCCGTCCTGTCAGACCGTCCGACCGTCCGACTCTTTCTTCTCCCGTCCATGCGCCTCGGCCAGCTTGCGACCGATACCGCGATAATACCCGGCGTCGTCCGCCTTTCCCTGCTGATCGAGCGACATGGCAGCCAGCTCGATCGCGTAAAGGATGTTGCCGAGATAGAGCTGCGCGATCGACGCGACAGTTTCGCCGTCAGCCAATCGAACGAATCTCCATCGTCTTGGCACCGGCGCGGGCGGGAGGTGGTCCCGACTCCTGCATCTCGACGATGATCGCCGTGATGTTGTCGAGTCCGCCGCGTCCATTCGCCTCGGAGATCAGCGCCTGCACCTTGCGCTCCGGCTCGGCACGCGAGCCAAGGAGCTGACCCAGCCGGCGGTCGTCCACCATGCCCGTCAGGCCGTCGCTGGCGACGAGAAAGAGATCGCCCGTGCGCACTTCGCCGCGATAGACGTCCGGCTCGACATCCAGGCTCGCGCCCACGCAGCGCGTGATGACGTTGCTGTACGGGTGGTAGCGCGCCTGCTCCGGCGTCAGGAATCCCGCGTCTACCTGCTCCTGGACGTAGGAGTGATCCTTCGTGAGCTGCGACAGCGTACCGTCGCGCATCAGATAGACGCGGGAGTCGCCCACCTGGCCGATGAGATAGCGCGCGCCGGAGATGAGCAACACCGACGCGGTCGTCCCCATCCCCTGCTTGTCCACCTCGGTGAGGGTGCGATCGTGGATCGCGCGGTTCGCCTTTCTCAGCGTGTTGCCCACCAGCTGTGCGACATCCTCTCCCTCGAGGTCCGCAACGGGATGCAACTCGCGCTGGATGATCTGGACCGCCATCTCGCTCGCGACTTCACCCGCGGCGTGACCGCCCATTCCGTCGGCCACGATGTAGATGCCCCGCTCCGGGGTCGCATCCACAGTGAAATTATCTTCGTTGCCGGAACGTATCATTCCGACGTCCGTCCGCGCTGCATGGAGACGCTTCACGCGCGTCCCTTCAGCACGAAGGAGACCACGCCCGCCACCACGACGAGACCGACAACGATCCACACCCACGCCGGGATGCCACCGCCACTCTTCGCTGGTTCTGACGCGGGCGTCGAGCCAGCGGGGATCGGTGTCTTCGCCGTTGACGGCGCGGCTTCCATCGCGGAGGGTCGTCCCATCGCCGTGATGGCGCGGGTGCCCTTGGCCTCGAGCTCGGCAGCGCTGCTCGGGCCGACCGCCGTGAAGCGGAACTTCATCCCGCCGAAGCGTACGTCCGACGAGCCCTCGATCTTCCGCTCGCCGCTCACGCGCGAGCCGCCGACGTAGGTGCCGTTGGTGGAATCCATGTCTACCACGTACCAGCCGTCGTCCCGTTTCTGCAGCTTCGCGTGCGTCTCGCTGACACTTTCGTCCGAGAGACGCACGTCGTTGTGCGCGCCTCGGCCAACGTGCCCCAGCGGCGTGCGCAGCTCGTATTTTGTTCCCTTCTCCGAGCCCTCGTTCCTGGACTCCAGTATCGCCACAACAGGCCTCGGATCTTTCACGGCCGGCGGAGAGACCGGCGCCGGGGGAGAAACCGGGGCCGCGGCCGGCGCTTGGGGTGCGGCCGCCGGCATCGCCACCATAACCGGCAGTATGTCCATGTCCATCAGCCCCGCGTCTGGAGCCTTTGCGACCAGCGGTGCCGCCGGCGCGGGAGGCGCGGCGGGTGGTGCAGCCATGGGTGCGCTCGGCTTGGGCGCTGAAGCCGGCGTGGCGGCCAGCACGTCAGCGTAGAAGCGGAACTCCTCGCTTCCGATACGCAGCACGTCGGCGCGGGCGAGCTTGTGCGAGCCCTGCACCCGCTCCCCATTGACGTAGAGACCATTCGCGCTCGTATCGCGCACCACGTATCCCTCGTCGCCAATCACGATCTCGGCGTGCCGGCGCGAAACCTCATTCTGCGCGACGACGACGTCGCACGACGCATCGCGGCCGAACACCAGTCCCGAATCCGCAACGGCGTACTCCTTTCCATCGACGAGCGATACGAGGCGGCCTCCAGCCGCCGCCGTCGCCCGTGCCGCGCCGGTTCGCCTGGCGCCGGCCTTCGCCGCAATCTCGCTGGCGCTCACAAACTGCGTCGCGCCACCCTTGGCGTCATCCGCATATCGGAACTCCAGCCCGGCGACTTCGATCTTGTCGCCGTGCATGAGCGGAGTGGGCTCCGCGCCGAGCAGCACACCGTTCACGCGGACGTGGGCGGCTTCTTCTGCGCGTCGGATCGTTGGCGTGGCTCCGCCGTCGATGACGGCTTCCACCGCGATGGCCGAGTAGCCGGGCACGATGACGTCCGCACCGGCACCGGCGCCGATTCGGGTGGCACCCGCTTTGAGCGGGAACTGCTGATCGTCGAGCTGGAGGACGGGCATGGAGGGCGATGCGCGGTCGGACTACGGCGCGAACGACACGAAAGGGTCTCGCGCCGACTGCGCCCGGGACCCCATAGGGGCGGAAACTATCCGGCGCCCGGGACCCCGTAGGGGCGGAAACTATCCGGCGCCCGGGGGACTGGCAAGCGTGGGGGAGTCCGATTGCTCCGCTCTTGCCTCCCCCGCCTGCAGCCGATAGAGGCGATCGTACAGTCCGCCCAGCACTCGGAGCGCCGAGTGCGTGCCCCGTTCTCGCACTTCCCCGTGATGAAGCACGAGAATTTCGTCAGCCTGAACGATGGTGCTCAGGCGGTGCGCGATGGCGATCGTCGTGCGTCCGCGCATGAGTACCGCGAGCCCGCGCTGGATCTCCGCCTCCGCCTGACTGTCCACGGCGCTGGTAGCCTCGTCCAGCACGAGGACAGCGGGATCCAGCGCGATCGCCCTGGCGAAGGAGAGCAGTTGACGTTCACCCACGCTCACCGACGCGCCACGCTCGCCGAGCACCTGATCGAGCTGCGAGGGCAAACGCGAGATCACGCGATCCGCGCCAACGCGTGAGGCCGCAGCCATCACCGCCGCGTCGTCCAGCGGCGCGTCGAGTCGCAGGTTCGTGCGCACGTCCGCGGCGAACAGGAAGATGTCCTGCTGGACGTAGCCGATGAGCCGGCGCCAGTCGTCGAGCGGCAGCAGGCGAATGTCCACACCATTCGCCGTGATGCGCCCGCGCTGCGGCTCGTAGAAGCGCAGGAGGAGATTGACGATCGTCGTCTTGCCAGCGCCCGTGTGCCCAACGAGCGCGATCGTCTCACCCGGCCGGGCGACGAAGCTGATGCCGCGCAGCACCCACGCGGGATCGCGTACGCGCTCGCCGTAGTGAAACCAGACGTCCTCGAACGCAATCGTGACCGGCTCGGTACGTTCGAGCAGCACCGGCTCCGACGCGCCGCTCGCCGGCCGCGCCGCCGCGACCTCCGCGCGCTCGGTGTCGAGCAGCAGGAAGATTCGCTCCGAGGCGGCCATCGCCTGCTGCAGCGTATTGAACTTGTCGGCGAGGTCCTGTAGCGGCTGATAGAAACGCCGCAGGAGCTGGAGAAAGGCAGCGATGGTGCCAACGGTGAGCGACCCCACTCCCACGCGTCTGGCGCCGGCCACGAGGAGAATCGCCAGCGCGAGCGACGTGAGAAATTCGATCGCCGGAAAGTAGAGTGCGTAGATGGTGATCGAGCGGAGGTTCGCGTCGAGATGTCCCTTGTTGAGCACCGCGAACCGTGCCGTCTCGCTCTCCTCGCGCCCAAAGAGCTGCACGACGCGAATGCCCGTAATGCGCTCCTGCAGGTACGCGTTAATGCGCGCGAGCCGCGCGCGAATGTCGCGGTAGGCCACGCGAACGCGTGTCTGAAAGAGATGCGAGGTGAGATAGACGAGCGGGATCACGGCGAATGCCGGGAGTGCGAGCCGCCAGTCGGTGTAGATCATCATCACCGCGATCGCCAACAGCGTGAACAGGTCGCCCAGTCCTGCCACGACACCGGCGGTGAACAGCTCGTTCAGCGACTCCACGTCCGATGTCACGCGCGTGACCAGTCTGCCCACTGGCGTGCGATCGTAGAACGCGATCGAGAGCCGCTGGACATGCTCGAACAGCTGCTGCCGCAGATCGCGCATCACGCGCTGCCCGAGCATCGCGGTGAGCATCGTCTCGCCGTACGAGCATCCGAAGGCGAGCACGAGCGAGCTGGCGTAGAGCAGCGCCGCGCGCATCGCCAGCCCCGAGTCGTGTGCCGGCAGCGCGACGTCGATGACGCGCTGCGTGAGAATCGGCCCGACGAGCTGCAGCAGCCCTTCGACCATCAGCAGCACGAGCGCGCCGGCGACGAGCAGCCGATACGGTCGCACGAAGACAATCAGCCGTCGCACGAGACGGCGGTCGTATCGTTTGGCGGAGGAATCCTCGTCGGAGGCGTGAGGAGAGAGGCTGGCGGCCATGGATGAATTTTAAGTGGTACGGCGGTTGCGATAGAGCCCGATGTCGTCAACACCAACTATCGGAGGCTATGCTATGAGTTACCTCGCTTGGATCGTGCTCGGATTGATCGCCGGTGCGATCGCCAAGGCACTCATGCCCGGGAAGGATCCGGGGGGATTCATCGTCACCATGCTCATAGGAATCGTCGGCGCATTCATCGGTGGCTTCATCGGCAACACCATCACCGGTTCGGGCCTCAACGGCTTCTCACTCTGGAGCCTCCTGCTTGCGGTCGTCGGCGCGATGCTGCTGCTCTGGGTCTACCGCCTGACGACACGGAATCGTACTGCCCTCTGAAAGCTGGCGCTCAGCGCTACGCGCTGTGCTCTCGGGGCGCACACGACCCGCGGCAATGCCGCGGGTCGTTTTGCTCTCTGGGCGCGCGACCGCGCGCTAGCACGCGCATCGGTGTTTATTCGGTGCCTCTCCGGCTAGATTGAAGACCGATGAAGGACAAGATCGTCGTCCGCGGCGCGCGGCAGCACAACCTCAAGAACTTCGACCTCGAGATCCCTCGGCGCAGCTTCACGGTCGTCACGGGGCCTTCCGGTTCCGGCAAGTCGTCGCTCGCCTTCGACACGATCTACGCCGAGGGCCAGCGCCGATACGTGGAATCGCTGTCGTCGTATGCGCGCCAGTTTCTCGAGCGCATGGAAAAGCCCGACGTCGATCGCATCGACGGGCTGTCCCCCGCCGTCGCGATCGAGCCGAAGAACCCCACCAAGACCTCGCGCTCGACCGTCGGCACCGCGACGGAGATCTACGACTACCTGCGGCTGCTCTGGGCCCGCGTGGGCCACACGATCTGCCCCGTCTGCGGCCGCGAGCTCAAGCCCGACACCGTGCAGTCGGTCACCGACGCGGTGCTCTCGCTGCCGGCCGGTGCGCGCTTCTACGTCGCCGCCCCGCTCGAGCTCTCGAGCGAGGTCTCGCACGAGGTGGTCGTCGAGAATCTGCGTGCACAGGGATTCGTCCGCATCAGCCTCGACGGGCGGATCATGCACCTCGACGAGCTGAACACCGCGCACGTGGACGTCACCTTCGCGAAGGAGTTGCTCGTCGTCATCGACCGGCTCGTCGTCACGGAAGACACGCGTGGCCGCCTCGCCGACGCGGTGTCGACGGCGTTCCGCGAGGGCGATGGCGACGCGGTCATTCTCTTCACCGACGTGGTTGGCTCTCCGTTCGACGGATCGCGCGTCGACCGTCTGCGATTCACCGAGCGCTTCGAGTGCCCGAACGACGGCACGACGGCGCCCGCGCCCACGCCGCAGCTCTTCTCGTTCAACTCGCCGCGCGGCGCCTGCCCGCAGTGCAACGGCTTCGGCGCGATTCTCGAGTACGACGAGAAGCTCATCGTCCCGTATCCCGACCGGTCCCTGCGCGACGGTGCCATCGATCCGTGGACCAAGCCGCGCTACGACAACAAGCGCCGCACACTCGCGGAATACGCGAAGAAAGAAGGCATCCCGATGGACGCACCCTGGCAAACGCTCTCCGCGAAACATCGCGAGCGGCTGCTGCACGCGAACGTCCGCGGCTTCAAGGGCATCTTCCCCTTCCTGCGAGATCTCGAGGACAAGCGATACAAGCAGTACATCAGAATCTTCCTGCGGCAGTACCAGACAGCGCAGGAATGCCCGAGCTGCCATGGTACCAAGCTCCAGCCGGAATCGCTGCAGGTGAAAGTCGGTGGTCGCAACATCGCCGAGATCTGCGATCTTCCTGTCGGCGTGCTCACGCAGTGGCTCGATGCGCTCTCGCTGTCGGAGTTCGATCGGCAGGTCGCCGCGCACATCCTCACGGAGGCGCAGGATCGCGTGCGCTTTCTGTGCGACGTGGGGCTCAACTACCTCTCGCTCAACCGCGCGACGCGCACGCTCTCGGGCGGCGAGGCGCAGCGCATCGGCCTGGCCAACTCGCTCGGCTCGCGCCTCGTCGATACGCTCTACGTGCTCGACGAGCCGTCGATCGGACTGCACCCCCGCGACATGGACCGGCTGCTCAAGCTGCTGCTTCGGCTTCGGGACGGCGGCAACACGGTGCTCGTCGTGGAGCATGACCTCGATGCGATCCGCGCCGCCGACTACATGATCGAGCTCGGGCCCCAGAGCGGCGAGAAGGGCGGCGAGCTCGTCTTTGCCGGTCCGATGTCGCGCGTGAGCGAGAGCCCGCTCACCGGGCAATACCTCACCGGCGAGCGGCAGATTCCCCTGCCCGCGTCGCGACGGCGCATCGGCCCCCAGTGGCTCACCCTCACCGGCGCGCGCGAGCACAATCTCAAGAGCGTGGACGTGCGCATTCCGCTCGGCACCGTCACCGCCGTGACCGGCGTCTCAGGTAGCGGAAAGAGCACGCTCATTCACGACGTCCTCATGCGCGCGCTCGAGACGAAGCTCACCGGCGAGCACTCGGCGAAGCAGCATCTCGGCGAGCGCGTCGGGGACTTCGACACTCTCACCGGCTACGAAGCGCTGGACGACGTCGTGCTCGTCGATCAGAGTCCGATCGGCAAGTCGCCGCGCTCCAATCCGGTGACCTACGTGAAGGCCTTCGACGAGATTCGCCGCATCTTCGCGTCGCTGCCCGCCGCGCGGCAACGCGGCTACACGGCGGGGACGTTCAGCTTCAACGTCGCCGGCGGCCGCTGCGAAACGTGCGAGGGCGCCGGCTATCTCGAGGTCGAGATGGTGTTCATGGCCGACGTCTTCGTTCCGTGCGACGATTGCGCCGGCCGCCGATTCAAGCCGGAAGTGCTCGAGGTCAGGTACTTCGGCAAGAGCATCACCGACGTGCTCGCGATGACGGTGGATGAAGCGATTCGCTTCTTCCCGTATGAAGAGAAGCTCGGCCAATCGCTCTGGCAGCTCCAGCAGGTAGGGCTCGGCTACCTGCGCCTCGGCCAACCGGCCACCACGCTCTCCGGGGGTGAGGCGCAGCGTCTGAAAATCGCGCGCGAGCTGGTCTTCGGTGCCAAGAAGAGCGGACGCAAGCTGTACATCATGGACGAGCCCACGACCGGTCTGCATCTCGAGGACATCCGAAAGCTCGCGAAGGTCTTCGACCGGCTCGTCGATGCGGGACACACACTGGTGCTCATCGAGCACAATCTCGACGTCATCAAGCTGGCCGACTGGGTCATTGATCTCGGGCCGGAAGCGGGAGACGCAGGTGGCCAGGTCGTTGCGACTGGGCGGCCCGAGGAAGTCGCCGCCGTCGACGGCTCACACACCGGCCATTGGTTGCGTGGCGTGCTGCCGGATTGGGACAAGCCCTCTGGAGCGAAGCGCGCGTCGCACGGTGGCAAGCCGAGCATCGCTGCGACTGCTTCGAGACGGCGTGCGAAGGCGTCGTGAGTCCGCGGCAATTGACTTCGCACTTTGCTCCGCTAAATTTCATATGTTGCACCCGATTATTCCCCAGTAGCTCAGTTGGTTAGAGCATTCGACTGTTAATCGAAGGGTCGTAGGTTCAAGTCCTACCTGGGGAGCTTTGAAAGAGCCGCAGCGCCTGCATTAGGCGCTGCGGCTTTTTCGTTTGGCGATGGATGCTGGGATAGCTGACCAAAAAGCATGAGGAGCGAATCTAACGGAGTCGAGTTCCCCGCTTTCGGTGATCCGGTCACTCCACCACGAACTCGTTCACCTTCTCCAGCACCCGGCGCGCCGAATCCTTGAGCATGTGGCTCGTCGCCTCCAGCTCTTCCACCGACGCCGACGTCTCCTCGGTCGCCGCCGCAACTTCCTGTGCCGACGCGGCGTGGCTCTGCGCGGTATCCCCAGCCTTCGCGATCGCCTCTTCCACCATCTGGATCGCGGTCACATTGCCGGACACCGCTTCCGACACGCGCGCCGATGCATCCTCAACGCGCTCCACCGCCGTCTGAATCGACGCCAGCGCGTGCCGCGCCGCATCGGCCACCTTCGTCACGTCCTTCATCTGCGTCGTTCCACTTTCCACGGCGCGCGACGTACCGAGCACCCCTTCGCGAATCCGATTCACATTGGCCGTCACTTCGTGCGCGGCGCGCGAGCTCTGCTCCGCCAGCTTGCGCACTTCGTCGGCGACGACGGCGAATCCTCGGCCCGCGTCGCCGGCGCGTGCCGCTTCGATGGCGGCGTTGAGCGCGAGCAGATTGGTCTGCGACGCAATCTCCGAGATCGTCGTCGCGAAATCGTCCACGACGCCGAGCGATTCCCTCAGCCCATTGATCTCCTTGGCGCTGCGATCGAACACTTCGCGCGCCGCGAGCAGCGTGTCCACCGCCTTGCCGATCTCCTGCGCCGTTCCCGTCGCCGACATGCGAATCTCGCGGGCGCGCGTTTGGCTCTCGCGCACCGCCTCGTCGATCGTGCGTCCCGACGCGGCGAGCTGCGCCACCGCGCTCCCCGCGCTGCCGAGCACGTCGAGCTGCAATCCCGCGCCGTGCGCCATCTCCGTGACCGCGGTCGCGACATGCTGCGTGCTGTCCGACGCACCTCCCGCCGCGGCGGCGAGCTCGGCGGCTGCCGCAGCGACGTCGTCTGATTGCTGCTTCATCTCAGCGAGCAAGCCGCGCAGCCGCTCGCGCGCCTGATCGAACGCATCGGCGAGCGCTTCGTACTCGGCAGCCCCAAGTGTCTCGCGCTTCAAGTCGCTTCGGCGCAGGTCGCCGCGTCCAATCGCGAGCAGGTCGCGCGTGAGCGCATCGAGCGGCCGAGTGACCGCTCGCGACATCATGACGCTCGACAGAATGTATCCGACGATCAGTGCCGCGAGAATGACGAACGCGAGCACCGCGATATTGTCGCGCAGTGTGACGGACGCGGCGTGCTGCTGCTCGCGCAGCCGCTGCGCACCTTCCTGCCGCAATGATTCGAGCGTCTTGTCGACGTCGTCCAGAGCGCCGGCCGTCTTGCCGAGCGCCGCGGTCGCCTCCGCCGAGCGGCCGACCGCGTCGTACGCATGCGCGACGCCAATACCCGCCTCGACCGTGGCCTGCAATGTTCCGAGGTCCTTGAGCTTCTGGCGCTCCGCGCCCGAGAGTGCATCGAGCTTGATCGCTTCGCGGCGCAGATGATCCGCCACGTCGGCGAGCGCCACGTAGCGCGCCTCGTCGGCCGCGGTGCCCGTGCTGAGATAGCGCATCCCGGCCGTCGTTTCGCGAAGAATGCGAAACGCAACCTGCTGCATCGTCTCCTGCTGGAGCCGCATGTCGGAGGCGAGCGCTTCGTTGCGCGAGCCGGCGCGCAGCAGCCCGTAGCCGGCGAGCAGCCCTGCGGCGAGAATGAGCCCAAGGGTGACGCCGAACCCCACACGAAGGCGGGAGCGAATCGTCGTGAGAGGTTTCATCGTCCCACCTGCGCGACGACGACCGGCTTGTTCACCGCATCGTGCTTGTCATCGAAGGCGATCGGTCCTGCGGCGCCGGCCATCGCCGGACGACCACCGGCCTTGCCAATCGACTCGATATAGTCTCGAATCTTCGCGCGATCGGAGCCAACCTCGAGCGCGGCGCGGCCGATCAGCATCGCCGCATCGTACGCGAGCGCCGCACGCTGGTCGGGCTCTTCCTTGAACGCCGCCGTGTACGCCGTGATGAACGCCTTTGCCTCGGGCGAGGTGGCGCGGCGCGCGAGGAAGAACGCCACATAGCGCGCCGTCGGAAACTCCTTCGCGTACGCCTCGAGGCCGGAGGTCGCGTCTCCACCCACCAGCGGCGTCGACACGTTCACCGCGCGCATGGCTCGTAGCGCGAGCACCGCATCCTCGGTGCTTCCCGGAAAGAGCAGAACGTCCGGATTCAGCTTCTTGAGATAGGCCGCGTACGCATCCCACTGCGTCACGCCAGCGAGATACGGATCGCGCTCGAGGATGACGCCCTTCCCCTCGCGGAATGCGTCGGAGAACGACTTCGACCAGTCCTTGCCGTAGGCGTCGTTGCGGTAGATGACGCTCGCGCGGCTCGCATGGAGCGAATCGAGGAGATAGCGCGCCATCGTGCGGCTCGTCTGCACGTCGCTCGGGCATACGCGGAAGAGCCACTTGTTCGCGCCGGTGAGTGCGGGGCTCGTGCCCGTCGGCGAGATCGCGACGACTGCGTTCCGCCCACCGTTCTTCGTGTCGGCGTATTCGCCGATCGCGTCGAGCGTCGTGCCGCTCTCCGGATGACCCACCACGCCGACGACGTTGGGATTGTCGCGAAATGCCTCGGCGATGCGAATCGGATCGCTCACGTCGGGCGCGCCCTTGATCATCTTCAGCGGCGCACCGCCGTGGCGCTGGCCATTGAGCTGATCCACGGCGAGCTGCACGCCGTTGTAGATCGTCTGCATCCCCTGGCGATGCGGATCCAGGGCGACGGCGATACCGATTTCGTCCCCTGCCGCGGCGCGGGACGAACAGCTGACTAGCGATGCGCTGGCGGCGAAGAGCGCGAGAATGCCGGCGACGAAATGTGCTCGGCGAAGAATGGCGTGCATGCGTGGGGGGCGAAGTGCTGGAGGCGCGGGCTTCGTCGCCCGCCACAGTATGGTAAGCGCTCGCGCAGCGGCGCAAGCAATTTGCTCTCGCGAGTGGTGGCTTTCGCCACGCCGGCCGCGCTATCTTTCGCTCGCCGCCGATTCGCCGCCTCTCGCCCGCACCGTGCATGGCTTCCCACCCAGAAGAATCCGCTGGCACCGCCGGCCAGAAACCCCTCGTCGGCGTGATCATGGGAAGCCGAAGCGATCTGCGTGTGATGACCTCCGCGGTCGAGCTGCTCGACGCACTGGGCATCCCGCACGAGGTACGCGTAGTATCGGCGCATCGCACCCCGGACTGGATGTTCGAGTACGCGCGCACCGCCGAAGCACGGGGACTCGAGGTCATCATCGCGGCCGCCGGTGGCGCGGCGCATCTCCCGGGAATGGTTGCCGCGTCGACGATTCTCCCTGTGCTCGGCGTGCCGATTGCGGCAACGCAGCTGAATGGCGTCGACGCGCTGCTCTCCATCGTGCAGATGCCCAAAGGTGTGCCCGTCGGCACCCTGGCCATCGGCGAGCCCGGTGCCGCGAACGCGGCGCTGCTCGCGGCGTCGATCCTCGCCGGCAGTCGCCCGGAGCTGCGCGAGCGGCTTCGCGCGTGGCGCGCCGAGCGGACCGCGGGCGTCCTCGCCGACACCGATCTCTCCGCGCCACCTCGCTGATGGCCATCCTGCCTCCCGCGACGATCGGCATCCTCGGCGGCGGGCAGCTCGGGAGGATGACCGCTCTGGCGGCCCGATCGCTCGGCTTCGGTGTGCAGGTGCTCGACCCAAATCCCGACTGCGCCGCGCGGCCGGTCGTCGACCGCGTCGTCGTCGCCGCATTCAGTGACCCCGATGGCGCCGCGGAGCTCGCGCGCGGGTGCGACGTGATCACCATCGAGATCGAGCAGATCGCCCCCGCGGCGCTCGAAGCCGCGCAACGGCACGCGCCTGTTCGGCCCAGCGCATCCATCTTGCGAATGGTGCAGGATCGCGCGCGGCAGAAGGCCTGGCTCGCGTCAGAGGGCGTTCCGATCGGCGCGTACGCCGTCGTCGAATCCGCGGAGGCACTGGCGGATGCGACACGCACCTTGGGCGCGTCGCTGTTCATCAAGGCCTGCGAGGGTGGCTACGACGGACGCAGCCAGATCCGTGTCGGCTCCGGCGACGACGCCGCATCCGCGTTCGAGGCGCTCGGCCGGCGCCGCGCGGTTGCGGAACAGGGTCTATCGCTCGCGATGGAACTGAGCGTTCTCGTCGCGCGCCGCGCGTCGGGCGAGACACGCGTGTTTCCGCTGGCGGTCAATCATCACGAGCGCCAGGTGCTCTCCTGGAGCGTCATGCCGGGCGACGTCCCCCCCGAGATCGTGGGAGAGGCGGAGCGACTCGCGCTCCACATTGCGCACGCGCTGCAGCTCGAGGGTATTCTCGCCATCGAGATGTTTCTGCTCCAGGACGGACGACTCCTCGTGAACGAGCTCGCGCCGCGACCGCACAACTCCTTTCACGCGACCGAGCTCGCCTGTCCCACGAGCCAGTTCGAGCAGCTCGTTCGTGCCGTGTGCGACCTGCCGCTCGGTGCCGTGGAACCTGCGCGTCCCGCGGCGATCGTGAACCTCTTCGGCGACCTATGGGCGAACGGCAATACGCCGCATTTGGAGCGAGCGCTCGGCGTGTCGGGTACGCGGCTGTTTCTGTACGGAAAGGGTGGCGCGCGTCCCGGCCGCAAGATGGGACATCTCGCCGCGATCGGTGCGAGCCCGCAGGAGGCGCTCGAGCGCGCTCAACGCGCTGCCGCGCTGCTGTGATCAGCCCGCGACCGGCGTCCGGCACTCCCCTTGCTCCGGCTTCGGGCATGACGCAGCCCACACCTGCCCCGGCCGGCCCGAGTCCGTCTCTTGCGCTGCTTCTCGCAGCGGTGGGAGGCGGAATGATTCTCGGTGCGCGGCCACGTGGCGACGCACCCTCTCGCCCGTTCCTTTCACTCGCCGGAATGGCGCTCGTCGGCGTGGCCGCGCACCGTCCGATCGCCGATGCCCTTCGTCACGCCGGCACGCGCCGACGCGCTGCGGACGTCCGATTCTCTTTCGTTGTCGAGCGGCCCGTGGAGCAGGTGTTCGACTTCTGCGCCGACTTCGAAAACTTTCCACGCTTCGTCGGCGCGTTGCGCGAGGTGCGCGACACCGGCGACGGCCGGTCGCACTGGTGCGCGTCCACGCCCAGCGGCGGGGAGATCGAGTGGAACGCGACGACGACCAAGTTCGTGACGAATTCGGTGATCGGATGGAAGAGCGTCGCGAACGCTCCGGTCGAGACGTCCGGCTTGCTGCGCTTCAGCCCGGAAGGCGGATCGACCTGTGTTCGCGTCGCGATCAGCTATTGTGTCTTCAGCGGCAGCATGGCCGACGCGCTCGCCGCACTCGCTGCGCCGCGGCGCGCCGATGAGCTCGAGGCTGACATTCGGCGGATGGATGCCCACATGAACGAGGTTCAGTGGGCGATACCCGCCGCAGTAGAGCCCAAGTGACGGAACCGCGTGAACCCAGGTACCTGCGTGACTAATAACGCCGTTCAAAAGTGAAGGTCCTTCACTTTGCACAGGACGACGAGGCCTACGACGCAACCTGCTCCGGCGCGAGTCCGAATCGCCGGTTGCGGCCGCGGAAGTCGGCCATCGCCTGGGCGAGATCCTCCGCGTCGAACTCGGGCCACATTTTCTTCTCGAAGCGCAACTCGGCGTAGGCGCACTCCCAGAGCAGGAAGTCGCTCAGGCGCTGCTCGCCGCCAGTGCGAATCACGAGGTCGACGTCGCGCGCCGGCATCGCGTCGTGGTCCACGCGCGCGAGCAGCTCGGTGAATCCCTCGCGCGATACCATCTCGCCGCGCATGGCCGCCGCGGCGCGGAGCATCGCGTCGCGCGCCGAGTAGTCCACGGCGACGCGGAGATGCATGCGCGAGCCGCCGATCGTCAGCGACTCCACCTGCTCCACGGTGTGACGCAGCGACGATGGCAGGCGGTCGCGACGACCGAGAATCGTGAGGCGAACACCGTTCTCGAGACATCGCTTGGCTTCGCCCAGCAGCGCGCGACGGAAGAGGCGCATGAGCGCCGTGACTTCAGCGGAGGGGCGCTTCCAGTTGTCGGAGGAAAAGGCGTAGAGCGTGAGCGTTCCCACACCCTCTCGCACTGCCGCTTCGACGATGTCGCGCGCCGTGAGCAACCCAGACTCGTGGCCCGCCGAGCGAGAAAGTCCATGTGCGGTGGCCCAGCGGCCGTTCCCGTCCATGATGATGGCGAGGTGCGGTCCGTTGAAGCTCGCGTGCACCGGCGTTCCTGCGTGTCGTGACGTCGGCATCGCGTCTCAGCGCTCCCGGGTGGCGCGAATGAGCGCCTCCATGTGATCCAGATATCGCTCGAGAGCGAGCCGCCCTGTCGCGGTGATGCGGTATTCCGTCTTCGGTACGCGGCCCTCGAACGACTTCTTGCAGGTCACGTACGCGGCGTCCTCGAGCTTGCGCGCGTGCACGCTGAGATTGCCGTCGGTCGTCTGCATCAAACGCTTCAGCTCATTGAACGTCAGTGACTCGTTCACCGCGAGCGCGCTCACGATCCCGAGGCGCAGCCGCTCGTGAATCAACCGGTCGAGCGCCAGCGCGCCCTCGTCCGATCCCGCCGAAGGTGCATCTACCGAGCGAAGAGACCGCGTCCCCTGCGGACGCTCGCCTCCCGCGTGAGTGGGACGTTTCGTTACTGCGCCGTGTTTAGCCACCGTGCCTCCGTGCGATCATCGTTCCGAAAAAGAGATGCAATGCTCCGAACCCCACCGCCATGCACGCCGTCGCCCAGGAGGGCGGCGCGAACAGAGCCACCACACCCACGACCATGAACGCCATTCCCATGACAGGGACGATGCGCACCGAAAAAGTCCCCGCCGCGATGACGGCAACACCATAGAGCAGCATCCAGACGCCGGGCAGCAGGCTGATAAGCCCGCGCTCGAAGAAGAGAAGCGTGAGCAACGCACCGACCATCATCGGCGGCGCGAAGCTGAAGACGATCTTTCGCGCCGGCTCCGACCAGAGCGGGAGCTGCGCGGCGCGCGCCTTGAGCGCCATCGTGTAGATCGAGATGGCCATCGACAGGCAGGCTTCGCACAACCAGATGAAGACCCAGCGCGTGGGGCTGTGCGTCGCCGCCGAGAGGAGCGCCGCCCCGATCGACGTCGCGCCGATCAGGACCGTTCCCCATCCCGACACCGTGGTGAACGTCGCCGCCGCCTCCATCGTCTCGCGGATGAACCGGAGATTGTCCATCGCCCGGGCCTGCATCTCGGGCGGATCGGGCGGATGGAGGGGCAGGACGCGCGTCATGGATGGAGAATGATGACGAAGGGGGGCGCTGTCAAGTGCTTTGCAATGCAAAGCATCCGGCGCTCCTACCCCCGCGCCGCTCCCTCCCCTTCAATCGCCGTCGGCCCCGGCGGCGGATCGCTCGCCGGAAAGCTCTGCTCACTCAATGAATCCACGCGCGCGTCGTCCAACCGCTGCGCGAACGCCTTCACGATCGTCGCGCAAAACTTCGGCAGATCCTCCGGCTTCCGGCTCGTGATGAGCTTGTCGTCCACGCGCACGACCTCGTCCACCCATTCGCCGCCGGCGTTGCGAATGTCGGTCTTCAGCGACGGCCACGACGTCAGCGTGCGGCCCGCCACCGCCCCCGCCTCGACGAGCATCCACGGAGCGTGACAGATCGCCGCCACAGGCTTGTCGGCCACCATGAACTCGCGAACGAATTGCACCGCCTTTTCATCCGTGCGCAGCTTGTCCGGATTCGCCACGCCGCCCGGCAAGAGCAGCGCATCGTAGTCGCCAGAGCGCACCTCGCCGAGTAACCGGTCCACTGGAATGCGCGCGCCCCTTTCGTCGTGATTCATCGCCTGAATGGAGTCCTGCTTCGGCGAGATCAGATGCGTCACCGCGCCGGCAGCGTCCAGCGCGCGTCGCGGCTCCTCCAACTCGACCTGCTCCACACCATCCGTTGCCAGGATGGCGACCTTGCGTCCCTTCAGTCCGGGGTCCATATGGCGCCTCGCGTTGTGTTCGCGCGTGAAAACATCACGAAGCGTGCCGCTTTTGACATTGTTCGGACGGGCTCGCCGCTCTTACCTTGTTCGGGTGCCTCTGCTTCCCATTCACGGCCACGACACTCTCCGCGCGCGATTCGACGACGCCATCCGTCGCGACGCGCTCCCGGGCTCGCTTCTCCTCCATGGCCCAGCCGGCGTCGGAAAACAGCGCCTCGCCCTGTGGCTCGGCCAGCGCCTGCTCTGTACAGGTGCGAAACCGCTGCCGTGTGGAACATGCCAGCACTGCCGCTACGCGCTGGCCGGGACGCATCCTGACATTCATTGGTTCTTTCCACGTCCTCGACCCAAGGACTCCGACGCCTCTCCGGCGAAGGTCATCGACGACTTTCGCGAGGCCATCGGCGAGCGGGTCAAGACGGGCGTCTATTCGCCGCCAGCGCCCGAGGAGGGTATCTACGTCTCGACGATACGGGCCATCGTCCAGTCGGCCGCTCTCGCGCCTGCGCTGGCGGCGCGAAAGATCTACATCCTCGGTGAAGCCGAGCGCATGGTGCTGCGCGAGGGCTCCGAGGACGCCGCTGGTGCGTTTCTCAAGCTGCTCGAGGAGCCGCCCGCCAAGGCGAACATCATCCTCACGACGAGCGAGCCCGGCGCGCTCATCCCCACGATCCGCTCCCGCCTCGTGGCGGTTCGCGTCCCTGCTATGGGGTCCGCCGACGTCGATGCGGTGCTCGCCGAGCCGGCGATGCGGGAGGCGATCGCGGCCGCTGGAGGCCCGAAGAAGCTCGAGGAGCAGCGCCGAGTCGCGAATGGCGCGCCGGGAGCGCTCGTCGCCGGGGCCGAGTGGGCCGACGCGCTCGTCCGGGCGCGACGCATGCTCGACGCCGCGTCCAACGGCGACCGCCGGGAGCAGACGCGCACAGCGCTCATGCAGGGGTCCAGCAAGGCCCGGGGCGCGTTCAGCACGTCGCTGGACGCCCTCACGACGCTCCTGCACGATCGCGTGCGAGCCGCGGCAGAGCGCGGGAACGCCGCCGCGGCCAACTCGGCGGCTCACGCGCTCGACGTCGTGGAAGCCGCAAAGAAGCGCGCCACCGGCAACGTGAATCCGCAGCTCATCACGAGCGAGCTGCTTCGCCAACTCGAGAGGCTGATGGCATGACCGGGAAATCCACGGATCGGCTCTCGCACGTCTCGGCCGACGGAACCGCCCGCATGGTGGACGTCAGCTCGAAAGCCGACACGGCGCGAATGGCGCGCGCGACGGGTTCGATCGCAATGGCGCCAGCGACCCTCGAGGCGATCGTCGCCAACACCCTGGCAAAGGGCGACGTACTCGGCGTCGCCCGGCTGGCGGGAATCATGGCCGCAAAGCGGACGGCCGACCTCATCCCGCTCTGCCATCCGATCGCGTTGACGGACGTCGCCGTGACGCTCTCTCCCGACCGGTCTCTGCCCGGTGTGCGGGTGGAGGCAGTGGCTCGCACGGTCGGAAAGACCGGCGTGGAGATGGAGGCGCTCACCGCCGCCAGCGTCGCGCTGCTTACGATCTACGACATGGCGAAAGCGATCGATCGCGGCATGACGATCGGCGAGATCGGTCTCACCGAAAAAACAGGTGGAGCGAGCGGAACCTTCGCAAGGGCTTGATGGCATAGCCGTTGTCGCTTAACATGAAGGAGCAGCGAGCTGGGCAACTATACGTAACCCTTTACCAGGGTTCAACTTATGCGAAATCTCCGAGGCACGTACGTGCATCGCGGAGACGGCTTTCGGCGGCGCACCCGCATTAAACAAACGGTGCTCGCCATCAGCTTCTTCAGCGCGTTGGGCTTTCTTTTGGGGAACCGCGAGCCGGCCGCACCTGACGCAGAGGCGGCTCCGGTCGCCCGCCGTGGCGCCTTTCACATCGACCTCAGCACCGATCGCACCCTGACCGCGCAGCTCGACTCAGCGCGTGGGGAGTTGGAACTTGCCCGTGCCCAGCTCGATCGGGCGAACGGGATCATCGGCTTTTCGACGCAGTACAGAATCAGCGCCGAGCTTGCCGGCAACATCGCTGACGTCGCGCGGGCGGAGGGGATCGATCCGGAACTGGCCTTCCGCCTCGTCAAGCTCGAGAGCGATTTCAACGTCCACGCCACCAGCCCGGTGGGTGCGGTTGGGCTGACCCAGGTCATGCCCTCCACGGCCCGGTTCTACCACAAGGGAATCACTACGCAGCGGTTGTACGAGCCCAACACCAATCTGCGGGTCGGGTTCCGGTACCTGCGAGGGTTGGTGAAGGAGTATCACGGCGACATGAACACCGCCCTGCTCGTGTATAATCGCGGGCCGGCGGCGGTGGCCAAGTCGCGGGCGCAGGGCAACAACCCGTCGAACGGCTACGACCGGATCCTCACCAAGGGGTACAAGGGTCGCGGGATCGTCAACTGATTAAACGCGTTGAACGGCGTACCTCATGTACGTTGTAACTCTGTACCAGGA
>Ga0209014_10000167_pt1 | contig 35689 bp, 43 predicted proteins | sample BarGraNGADG00212_FD_184491 | JGI IMG/M metagenome (GOLD analysis project Ga0209014, IMG submission 184491) | Arctic peat soil microbial communities from Barrow, Alaska - Barrow Graham LP Ref core NGADG0002-212 (SPAdes) (version 2) | ecosystem: Environmental > Terrestrial > Soil > Wetlands >...
ATTCGCGCTCCACGCCACCGGTGCCAAATAGAGCAAGGCAATCACGGCCTCGCCGAGTGTGTCGCGTCCAAACAGCACCAGCACTACGGTAGTGGCTGCCACCAGCAGGACGGCCAACAGGCTGTTGGTCAGCAATTTAGGGGTGAAGGAGAAACGGTTCCTTTTCATGGCTGCCTCTTTTAGACCAGGTGCAGTGCCACCAGGAGCAAGTCAATCAGTTTGATGCCGATGAAAGGGGCAATCAGTCCTCCGACGCCGTAAATGAGCAGGTTGTCCCTCAGCAATTTGGCGGCCCCAACCGCCCGGTAAGGCACGCCTTTCAATGCCAGCGGGATCAGGGCAATAATGATCAGTGCATTGAAAATCACCGCCGAGAGGATGGCACTCTGTGGGGTGGCCAGGTGCATGATATTCAGCACACCCAGGGCAGGGTAGGTGGAGGCGAACGCCGCCGGGATGATGGCGAAGTATTTCGAGACGTCGTTGGCGATGCTAAAGGTGGTCAGGGCGCCGCGCGTCATCAGCAACTGCTTGCCGATCTCCACGATCTCGATCAGCTTGGTGGGGTTGCTATCCAGGTCCACCATGTTGGCGGCCTCGCGCGCCGGCTGGGTGCCGGTGTTCATGGCCACGGCCACATCCGCCTGGGCCAGGGCCGGGGCGTCGTTGGTGCCGTCGCCGGTCATGGCAACCAGCCGTCCGCCGGCCTGGGAATCGCGAATCAATTTTAGCTTGGCCTCGGGCGTAGCCTGGGCCAGGAAGTCGTCCACCCCGGCCTCAGCAGCGATGGCGGCGGCGGTCAAAGGGTTATCGCCGGTGATCATGATGGTCTTGATGCCCATCTTGCGCAACTGGGCGAAACGCTCCTTGATGCCGCCCTTGACGATATCCTTGAGGTGGATGACGCCCAACACCTGGCCGTTGCGGGCTACGACCAGCGGCGTTCCGCCGGAGCGAGCGATAGTATCCACATTGATTTGCAGGTCGGACGGAACCGGATGGCCGCTCGAGCGGACCAGCGCCAGCATGGTGTCGGTTGCGCCCTTGCGGATGGAAGTGCCGTCGAAGTCCACGCCGGACATGCGGGTCTGAGCGCTGAACGGGACAAAGTGCATCCCCTGAGGTGCCTCCTGGCTGGCGCCCAGCGTGCGCCCGCGCAGGCCGTACTTTTCCTTGGCCAGCACGACAATGCTGCGGCCTTCGGGAGTCTCATCGGCCAGCGAAGAAAGCTGGGCTGCCTCGGCCAGTTCCTGCGGCGTCACGCCACCAACGGGAATGAGTTCCACCGCCTGGCGGTTGCCCAGGGTGATCGTGCCGGTCTTGTCGAGCAGCAGTACGTCCACATCCCCGGCGGCTTCCACCGCCCGGCCTGACATGGCGATCACGTTGCGCTGGATCATGCGGTCCATGCCGGCGATGCCAATGGCCGAAAGCAGCCCGCCGATGGTGGTGGGGATCAGGCAGACCAGCAGCGCCACCAGCACGGTGATGGTAATGGGTGTGCCGTGGCCAGACGTTTGCACGCTGTAGAGTGAATACGGCAGCAGCGTGGCACAGACAATCAGGAAGATAATCGTAAAACCGGCCAGCAAAATGTCCAAGGCGATCTCATTGGGGGTCTTCTGGCGCTTGGCGCCTTCCACTAGGCTGATCATGCGGTCCAGGAAGCCCTCGCCGGGGTCGGCGGTGACGCGCACCACCAACCAGTCGGAGAGCAGGCGCGTCCCGCCGGTAACAGCCGAACGGTCCCCGCCGGATTCACGGATGACCGGGGCGCTTTCACCGGTAACGGCGCTCTCGTCCACCGAGGCGATGCCTTCGACGATCTCCCCATCCACGGGCAGGATGTCCCCGGCTTCCACCAGGAACAGGTCGTTCTTGCGCAAAGCAGACGAGGCGACCAGTTCGTATTTGGCCTGGCGGTCTGGACGGTTCAGCTTCTTGGCCTGGGTGGTCTGGCGGGTCTTGCGCAGCGCCTCGGCCTGGGCCTTGCCGCGTCCTTCAGCCACGGCTTCGGAGAAGTTGGCAAACAGGACGGTGGCCCACAGCCACAGAGCCACACCGCCGATGAAACCGGCCGGGGCCTCGCCCTTGCCAAAGAGCGCCTGGATCCATAACGCCGTGGTCAGCAGGCTGCCCACTTCCACAACGAACATAACCGGGTTGCGCACCATCCAGCGCGGGTTGAGCTTGACGAAAGATTCCAGGATCGCCCGCTGGTACAGCTCACGACGAAACGTGGATCGTTTTTTAAGTTGAGTGTTCATTGCCTATACCATCCTAATGAAAGATCATTAAATGTTCGACAATCGGTCCCAACGCCAGGGCAGGCAGGAAGCCCAGTGCCCCGACGATGACGACGACCGCAACCAGCCAGAAGATGAAGAGCGGGGTATGGGTAGCCAGCGTGCCAGCGCCAGCCACCGGGACCTTCTTCTTGAGGGCCAGCGAGCCGCCAATCGCTAGGGCCGGGATCGCCAGCCAGTAACGGGCGAAGAACAAGACGAAACCCAACGCAGTGTTATAAAATGGAGTGTTTGCATTCAGCCCGGCAAAGGCGCTGCCGTTGTTGGCAGTGGCCGATGAAAAAGCATACAGGATTTCGCTGAACCCATGGGGACCGGGGTTGAGAACACTAGCCTTGCCTGCGGCTGTCATGACGCCGATGGCTGTCCCGACCAGGGCAGTGAAGACCGGGATCAGCAGGATCAGCGAAGCCATTTTCATCTCGTAGGCTTCGATCTTCTTGCCCAGGTATTCGGGCGTACGCCCGACCATCAGCCCGGCAACAAACACCGCCACGATGACGAAGGCCAGCATACCGTACAGCCCCGAGCCGACACCACCATAGATGACCTCACCCAGGTGCATCAGCCACAGCGGAATCATGCCGCCCAAGGGCATATTCGAGTCGTGCATCGAGTTGACCGAGCCGTTGGACACTGCGGTCGTAGCGGTGGCCCACAGGGCCGAGTTGGCCACGCCGAAGCGCACCTCTTTGCCTTCCATGTTCCCACCCGGGTTGATGTTGGACTGTTTGATATCTACACCCAGCGAGGCAATGGCCGGGTTGCCAGTTCCTTCAGCCCAGACCGTCACCGACAACAGCACCACGAAAATAATGGTCATGGCAGCCAGGATGGCCCAGCCCTGGCGCGTATCCTTGACCATCTTGCCGTAGGAATAGACCAGCGCGGCCGGGATGAGCAGGAGGGAAAGCATCTCAACAAAGTTGGATAGTGGCGTCGGATTCTCGAAGGGATGGGCCGAGTTAGCATTGAAGAAGCCGCCGCCGTTGGTGCCCAACTGTTTGATGGCAATCTGTGAAGCTGCCGGCCCGACCGCCAGCACTTGCTGCGTCACGGCGTTCCCGTTTGCATCCGTCGTCGCTTGCAGGAGCTGCGCCGTTTTGTATGCTCCAAACGTCTGCACCGTGCCCTGCGAGACAAGCAGGAGGGCCTCTATAATCGCCAGCGGCAGGAGAATATACAGCACCGAACGGGTCAGGTCCACCCAGAAATTGCCGATGGTTTTGGATGTTTGACGGGCAATCCCGCGGATCAAGGCGATCAGGATCGCCATGCCAGTTGCCGCCGAGACGAAGTTCTGCACTGTCATGGCGAGCATCTGGGTCAGGTAGCTCATGGTGGTCTCGCCGCCATACCCCTGCCAGTTCGTGTTGGTGGCAAAGCTGATGGCCGTGTTCCAGGACGAATCGGGGGAGACTGCGCCGAAGCCCGCCGGGTTGAGCGGCAGGAAACCCTGCAGGCGTTGCAAGGCATATACGGCCAACAGTCCCAGGCCGTTGAAGAGCATCATGGCAATGGCATAAACCTTCCAGTTCATCTCCTGGTCCGGGTGGACGCCGCTCAGGCGATAGATCAATTTCTCGACCGGTCGCAGGACCGGGTCCAGGAAGGTGCGTTCGCCCTCGTACACCCTGGTCATGAACAGGCCGAGCGGCTTGACCAGGGCAAACAAGACGACCATGTAAAAGATGAGTTGAAGCCAACTGAAGATATTCATTCGAACCACTCCGGTTTCAGAAGGGCGATCACAAGGTAGACGAAGAGGGCCAGCGTGATCAGGCCGGTAATAAGATAGAGGGCGTTCATTTCTTCTCCTCCATCAGCCGCTCGCAGGCGAGGATGAATCCCCAAGTAGCGGCCAGAAAAACGATTGTAAGTCCTACATAAAGAAGATCAGCCATTGGATACCTCCAGGATCAATCCCATTTTCTTACGCTATAAATATACACATTTCCCTGTCAAATTCCACACAAAAAAGCGGCTGAAAGTATCAAGAAATAATCAAAACCATTCTCCCCGCGTCTCAAAAAGACGCGGGGAGAATAACCAAATCCCGGATGAATTGCTTCGACCAGGCAATCAAAAAGCTTGCCGACACGTGCCGACAAGCGTTTTGGTCAACCGAAGGGCAAGAAATGTTATTCGGGCTTGCCTTCCTCATCTCCAGGTGCGGTCTGTTTGGGCGCACCGCCCAATTTTGGTTCCTTTGGGTTGTTATCCAGATATTGCTCGAGCAGGGAGGGCGCATCCGGGTGGTCTACGTGCAGGGCGTCGTTGTAATCCCCGGCAACAACGGGCGGATCGTAGCGGACCGGGCGGTTGATCCCAAATAACTGCCAGAAGCGGGCGATCCCCACCAGCAGGCTGTAACGGTATTCCTGCATTTTGAGCGACTGCCATTCAACGATGGAGGCCATGGCGCCTTGGATGCGGGCCTTCTCGCGCACGATGCGGTGAATCTGTTTCGGGTCCCGGTACCCTAGCGGGGACAGGATGATCAGGTGCGCAGAAATGAACAAAATAGAGAAGGAAATCAAGCGCACCCAGCCGCCTTCTTCCCACTTGCCGATGATCTGGAATACCCAGACCGAGGCCGCCAGGATGGCGACGAAGAGGGCCGCAAGCGAACCCCAGCGGCGCGCCGCCCCTTTTGCGTTCTGCAGGAGGTGCTGCCGGATGGCCAGGCCCATGATCGTGATCGGCATGAACACTCCGACACCATAGAAGGGGGCCGCGACATCCGTCCGGCCCTTGACCAACAACATGATGATCACGGCCAGTCCAAAGGTGATCGTTACCGAGCGGGTAAAGGTGCCGCGTTTATCCCGGTAGATGATAATCTCGGGAATTTCCCCGATGGCCACATCGCGCCATTCGGTGGCCTGGGCATCCTGGAGGGCGGTCATGGATGCAAACGCCAGCGGCTTCACTTTTATCAACATCGTCTACAACAAAACCGAGATGAAAGACGCCCTCACCATGCTCATCGAGGAATTTGCGTTTCGGGGTTTTGCGAATACTTGGTTGACAAAGTTGGATCTGAACATTGTCTATGTCTGCGCACATGTATATCGTCTCATTTTGAGCTTCCACATCTTCAACATCCAGTTCTGTAAATTCAGAGAAACTGCCCAGCTATATCAGGGACCGATTCCAACGGATTCGTAGTAAGCCATCGCTTTCTGAATGTCGGAGACAACGATACAAACATGGCGTAATTTGTGGAAGATATTGAGCATACGGATCTTTCTAGGATTTTTTGACTGCTATTTAGGTTCAACAAAAGTCTGAGACCGTTCACGCGTGTACGTCAAAAGGTAATACGGGCCAGATGTTCCCACACCAAGCGCACTGATGCCTGTCCATCCAACGAAGAATTGGCAGCCAAGCCACACACCAATTGAGGCAACGGGAGGGAGATTAGAATAAGCTGTTCCAGCTAGAACCTGACTGGAATACAGCTGAGCATCTTCAGCCGATCCATAAAAACCACCCGTCAGGCTGCAAGCCGTATGTTGGCCAGGATCATCGCCTCAGATAAGCAATCAATCTTCCCAATCAAATCCAATGGAACAAATCATTCCTTTACCACTGGTATTGGTATTTCAGGAACGTGACCACGCTTGTAAACCAAGATCGTTCGTTTAAACTTCATAATCACAGTGCCGTCTTGTTTAAAGCCGAGAGTCTTGATCTCAACGATCCCCATATTGGGGCGTGACTTCGATTCGCGCGTGCTCAACACTTCAGTCTGGGCGTAGAGCGTATCACCTTCAAAGACAGGCGAGGGCATGGTTATTTCCTGCCAGCCCAGGTTGACTCCATTTTGAGAAATATCGTTCACGGTAAGACCCACAATAACTGCCAGCGTAAAAGTTGAGTTCACCAGCGGCTTCCCAAATTCTGTTTGGGCAGCATAATTGTGGTCGAAATGAATCGGGTTGGTATTATTAGTTAGCAGGGTGAACCAGGTGTTATCAGTGGTGGAAACAGTGCGTCCAAGCGGGTGGCGAATTATCATGCCGACTTGAAAGTCTTCATAGCAATTCCCTGCAGATTTGTTCATAATTTGATCTCCTTGTTTCGTGCATCGATTGAATTTTGTCGTTGTAAAATGGTTTCTGTCATACGAATGTTTGCCGCGTCGATCATTTTCCCTTTATAGCTGAATGCTCCGCGCCCCGCTGCTACGCTTTGTTGATACGCAGTCACGACCTCACGCGCCCACTCCACCTCAACTGGCAGGGGCGAAAAAATCCGATTGACCAGCGCCAATTGATTGGGATGAATGCATTGTTTGCCGTCGAAACCCATGGCACGGGCTATGTTGCTTGCCCGCTCAATACCAGCATTATCCTGATAGTCTGCATAAGGTCCATCCATACAACGCAAACCGTTCGCGCGTGCGGCTGCAACGATGGAGTGCATGGCTGCATGCCAGCGATGCCCGGGATACATTGCATCAAATTCATCTGCAACGCCAATATTTGAAAGTGGCATTCGCATCGAGGCTGCATAATCGCCAGGGCCAAAGACCAAGGCTTCCAAGCGGGATGAGCTCCGGGCAATCTCACCCAGGTTCATAAAACCAGAAGCCGTCTCGATCTGCGATTCAATACCAATCGAACGCGTGCTATGAATGTTAGCTTCGATCTGTTTCAATAAAGTATCGATGAACAATACATCCAGCGCACTGGTGGTTTTCGGGAGCATGATTAGATCAAGGGTTTGCCAGCAGGCTTCCACCACTTCGATAACATCCCGATAGGCGTAGGGAGTATCCAGCGCGTTGATACGTACCATCCTGGTACGAAAGCCAAAATCAAGGTGCTGCAGTGCTTGAATCACATTGGAACGAGCTTCAACCTTTTGGTCTGGGGCAACCGCATCTTCAAGATCGAGACATATCACATCGGCAGGGCTTTCTGCCGATTTCTGTATCATGCGCTGATTAGATCCCGGCACAAATAACATTGTCCGTGTGAGCCGGTCGTTTGGCGCCATCATCGGGTGCCTCGCAATCCTGCCAACACTTGCCGGGTATGCCTACCCAAGGCCTGCACTGCACCCATGCGAGGGGAGACGTTTCGCAGATTATGGTGAGGCAACAAAGCCTGGATCACAACTGGAAAATTTTCCATAAAACCTCCTGCTCTTGGGACCACTAAAACGAACGCGGTAAGCCTAAAACATGCTCAGCAAGAAATGACAGAATCAGATTGGTGGAGATTGGCGCAACCTGATACAAGCGTGTCTCACGGAATTTTCGCTCAATATCATATTCAGCCGCAAATCCAAATCCGCCGTGGGTTTGCAAGCAGACATTAGCCGCCTGCCAGGATGCATCCGCCGCCAGTAACTTTGCCATATTGGCTTCGGCGCCACAGGGTTGACCAGCATCGAAAAGTTGGGCAGCTTCATAACGCATCAAGTCCGCCGCGCGTACCTGGGCATAGGACTGGGCAATCGGAAACTGGATTCCCTGATTTTGTCCAATCGGGCGGTCGAATACCACGCGGTCATTCGAATAACCACACGCTTTGTCAATAAACCAATAGCCATCACCAACACATTCCGCGGCAATCAGAATACGCTCGGCATTCATGCCGTCGAGGATGTATTTAAAGCCCTGTCCTTCCTGTCCAATCAGATTTTCAGCTGGCACTTCGAAATTATCAAAAAACATCTCATTCGTTTCATGATTAACCATGTTTCGGATGGGTCTGACAGTAACCCCTTTGCCACCGTTCTCCCTCATATCTACCAGAAAAATGGACAATCCCTCTGTTTTTTTCTTGACCTGGTCCTGCGGGGTGGTTCGCGCCAACAACAGCATCAAATCCGTATGCTGCACCCGGGAGATCCAGACTTTCTGACCATTCACATAATAACGATCGCCTCGCTTCTCGGCAAATGTACGGGTCTTGGTGGTGTCAGTTCCCGTGGTAGGTTCGGTGACAGCAAATGTTTGAAGTCGTAATTGACCTGACGCAATCTGCGGCAAGTATTTGCTTTTCTGCTCAGGTGACCCATGGCGCAACAGCGACCCCATGATGTACATCTGGGCATGACAGGCGCCAGAATTGGCACCAGAACGATTGATTTCCTCCAGGATTACGGAAGCCTCAACGAGGCTGGCTCCGCCTCCACCATATTCTTCAGGAATTAATGCTGACAGCCATCCAGCCTTGGTCAATGCCTTAATAAATTCTTCCGGATAACCGGATTCTTCTTCAATTTTCTGCCAGTAGTTGCTACCATAAGAGCTGCAGACATCGCGTACAGCCTTTCTAATTTCAGTGTGCTGCTGTGAACGGGGGTTGATATCAGCCATTTCTTTTCTTCTCCTTTATTCCAATTTGCACAAATTATTGTTATATCAAGCTAACGCTTAAGGTTATGAACTGCGTGAAGAGCCATCGGGGAGAAATTTCTGTACAAAAATGCCTAATTTAGGATACATGGGAAACTAATTAAATGCTTTGACTTTTTGCTAACAAACTAGTATACTGGCAGTATACTAGTGGAATATCGGGTAGTCAAGTTGCAAATCAACCAAATTGCCTGGTTACCACTCATTGATAGGAAAGTTGGATAACAAATCTGATTTCTCTGTTTGGAAGGAAGATCATGATTAAAGTAGAAATGGTGCCTGGTTCGGCATTTTGCGAAGAGGGTGAAGGTTTCGCCCGCTTGTCGATTGCTGATTCGGATAATGATATCGATACGGGTCTTCGGAAGATCGTAAACTGGGCAGATGGGCAAAATGCGGCTATCTAAAGTTAGATATGCACTGCAATACCATACTGTCTGTGAAAACAATATCCCATATTTGGAACGCTTAGCTCCATGACACTATCTTAGACCAAATGGTTTATTTCGTAATGTTCTTAAAACGACCAGATTTGAGCAGGTATGATAATCCGTGAATTGAATCAACGAGCCTACGATGAAATTCGTCGTCGAATATTGGATGGTGAATTTATTCCATCCAGTCCGATTTCCGAGTATCAACTGGCAGCAGAATTGAAATTTAGCAGGACCCCGGTTCGTGAGGCACTCAAGCGGCTTGGAGAGGAAGGCCTGGTGTGGTCAATTCCCAATAAGGGCACCTTTATCGCCGAATTGTCTGCCCATGACATCATGGAAATATACCAAGTCCGGGAAGGTCTGGAGGGGATGGCTGCCCTTATTGCAGCAGAGCAGATGTCAGAAAAAGATATCCAACTGCTTGAAAAGGAAATTGCACTCTTAAATGAGTTGAAATTCACTGGACGAGTAGATGAAATCTTTCAATGTGATATCCGTTTACACAAACTTATTATCGCATCAACCCAAAATATCAGGCTCGAAAAAATTCTGGCAACACTGGATGATCAGATGCATCGAGTGAGGTTAATTTTTTCTCAAACTCCAGATTGGCTGCAAGCAGTTATTCAAGACCATACGACACTTGTAGAGAAAATCAAAGCGCACGATGGCAAAGGCTCCGAAAATGCAATGGTACAACATCTCCGCTCATCGTGTGATCGATCCGTGCAGATTGCTTTGCCACTGCGAAGAAGTTTTGGCCCGGGTAGCAGCAACGGTGGTAAGTAAATTGTTTATTGAACTTTGAATATCGACAAATTGGTGTTATTGGCAGTGTCCAGTACAAGAAATCGATCATTTTTATTGGAAAGGAGTCTGCCTATAATTTAAAAAGGAATTTGCCGCTAAACTCATTTCGTAATATGCAATGGAATTCAAATCCCACACTCACCAAATATGGAGGAGAACGTGAAAAACAATACCTTGCTTAGAAAGGTACTTAGCGTCATATGCCTGCTCGGTTTACTGGCAGCATGCACCCCTGCAGGAACCAGTGCCCCTGTTTCAACCGAAGTTCCTACTGCATCTGAAGCCACCACAGTGCCCTCTGCCAGTTGTGAAATTAATTTTGGGTTGTTACTCTCGCTTACCGGCGACCTGGGAGACCTGGGTAAGGCGGAACTGCCCGCCATGGACATTGCCGTTAAAGAGATCAACGCTGCAGGTGGACCTTTGGGCTGTAAGCTCGCAGTGCAGACTGAAGATGACGAATCCACTGCAGAAGGTGCGGTGAAAGGTGCCAACAAACTTGTTTTGACTGGTGGGGCAATCTCGCTACTTGGCCTCAATTCCCTTGACATGGTCTCACTGCTAGATTTTGCACGCTCCAACAAAGTGCCGATCATCACCCATTGGGGCGGCACAGTGAAACTTGACACTGAAGGGGGCGATTATGTCTTCCGTGATGCGTTATCCGACAGTTTTGCCGGCGTGGCCACAGCCAAGTTCCTCATCGATCAAGGCTATAAGACGGCGGCAAACATGTATGAAAACAGCGAGTCACCGCAAAGCAACGCTGTAACGATGAAAAAAGCCTTTGAAGCTGCCGGCGGAAAAGTTGTTGCTGACGTGGCATACAACCCCGGCCAGGCGTCCTACCAAGCTGAACTGGCAAAGGTGTTTGAGAATAAGCCGGAAATCGTTCTCCTGTCTGCGGGTACCGACTCGGCAACCACCATCATGCGCGAGTGGTATCGCGGCAACTACGGGGGAAAGTGGATTCTGGGCAGCGACCTTGGCGCCAATGAAGTCGTATCGGGAATCGGTGCTGATATTATGGCAGGCCAATATGGCCAGGCTGGTGCCGACGATGTGAATTCGCCTTCATACAAACGTTATCAAGAACTTTGGAAGGCAGAGACTGGTTCAGATACAGTCGCGCCATATTCCAGCCCCTTATATGATTCATTTATCCTTGAGGCTCTTGCAATTGAAATCGGCGGTCAGGCCACTGGTGAGGCAATTAATGCCAACATAAAAAAGGTGACGACCGGCGAAGTTCAGTGCCTCTCTTTTGCGGACTGCGTGAAAGCGATCCGTGAAGGCAAAACCATCCAATATATGGGTGTCTCTGGTCCGCTTCAATTCAACCAATTCAACAATGTGGTCGCCCCCTGGTCAATTTTGCAGGCGGAAGGGGATGGCTGGAAGATATTCAAATTCTATACAGCTGATAATTTTACCCTTCCCTAATAATTCGATTTGAACGTTACCGTGGCATTGATGTAGAGCAATCTGTAAATCCCACCCTTTTCCATGGTGGAAAGGGGTGGGATGAAATTTTATGTGCACGTACCGGTCTCACTACGTAAGGGAAAAATCCCAGATCGTGTAGTAGGAGTGGTAATTATGCAATATGCTGTTTATGGTCTCTTGATGGGCTGTGTTCTGCTCCTGGCCACCGTGGGATTCTCGATGATTCGCCGAGTCGAAGGATTCCTTAACATTGCGCACGGACAAATGCTGGCGGTTGGGGCTTATTCTTGTTACGTGTTCAACAACCTGTTGGGTTGGGACATCATCCCCTCAGCGATAGCAGCTGTGCTGGTAACCGCCGTCATTGGTTACCTGGTTGCTTACACAGTATTTTTTCCTCTTACCGGAAAACCTCCCTTAATGATAGCCATAGCATCCACCGGCGCTTCATATGTCATCCAGGGGCTGATCGAGGTGTTCTTTGGACCAAATGTAAAGCAATACAGGTTTCCTCCAATGCGTGCCATTAAAATCGGAGACCTGTCACTGGCAGGACCCGACCAGATTGCCATGGTTATTGCCGCAGCGATAACGGTTCTATTCCTACATTTTCTCCTGACACGTACCGAAACCGGCAAAGCGATCCGAGCAATGGCGGCAAACTTCAACCTGGCGCGCATACGCGGAATAAATACTCCTCGGATGCGGGTGATTATCTGGCTGATCGCATCAGCCATGGGTGGGCTGGCCGGCGTCATGATTGGTTTGATCAGCAGGCTGGCTCCTTTCATGGGGTTTGAATATATTATGCTCATCATGATCGTTGCCATCCTTGGTGGTTTGGGGAGTATCTACGGAGCAATGGTCGCCGCGCTCATCATCGGGCTGATTACTCAAATGAGCGTGATGGTCATCCCGCCGCAATACAGCCAACTGATAGCCTTTGTGCTCATCATCGTTGTACTTCTTATACGCCCCCAAGGCATTTTCAAGGAGGCATGAACATGTCAAACATCATTCTATTTTTAGCGAGTGTCATCGCGTTGATGGGTATTTATGCACTCCTCACCCTGGCGGTGAACCTGCACTATGGATACGCCGGTCTCCTAAGTTTTGGGATTGTGGGTTTTGCAGCAGTGGGAGCCTACACATATGCGATCGTCACCAGGGGTGCGCCTGTTGGGGAGGATGTATATCTTTTCTACTTCAATCAGCCATGGTGGGTCGGCTTCTTGGCGGCTGGCGTGGTGACCACGCTTTTCGCCTTCATCATAGGACTGCCCACATTGAGGGTTGAAGGTGACTATCTGCTGATTGTGACTTTCGCATTCGCCGAAGTGATTCAGGATCTATTGTCCAATGAAGGGTGGCTGACCAACGGTACACGCGGATTCATCAATATTCATCTACCTTTCCGCGAATTGATTCCCGGGAGGAATTACACACTCTTTCTGGCGTTCCTCATTGTAGTCATCGTCGCCGTCGTTTACCTGATCGCCCAGCGCCTGGGAACAGCCCCCTTTGGCCGTACTATGCGCGCCATACGTGATAACGAACCGGCAGCGCTCGCCGTCGGCAAAAGCGTCTATAGTTTCAAGATGCGGACATTCCTCCTTGGTGCAGCCATCTGCGGCTTTGCCGGGGCCATGTATACCTGGTATATGACACTTGCCATGCCCTCCATCTTTGGAATGAGCGTCACGTTCGCAGCCTGGATCGCCCTCATTGTCGGCGGACAAGGTAATAACAAAGGCGCGATTGTGGGGGCGATCGTCCTATTGGGTGTTCAGCAGGCAATCAAATTCGTTTCACTGACCCCCGACCTGGCGCCCATCATTTCCTCCGTCCAGTTGATCATGGAAGGACTTGTGCTGATTATCATCCTTCGCTTCTGGCCCAGGGGATTAATACCAGAAAAAAGCCCAAAGCCGCCCAAACCTGCTATCACCAAGGAGGTTATATGAGTGCAATGCTACAAGTAGAAGGCATTACCAAGTATTTTGGCGGATTGAAAGCTATTGATGATTGCACATTAGGCGTGGAGCAGGGAAGCATAACAGCCCTAATAGGCCCCAATGGATCCGGAAAAACAACCTTGTTCAACGTAATTACTGGATTTCTAAAAGCTACCAAGGGGCATGTGCTCTTTGAAGGTCGCGAGATTACGAACCTCCCACCCCATCGCATTGCCAACCTCGGTATTGCACGTACTTTCCAGGTATCCTCCCTCTTTCCCAAATTAACTGTCTGGGAAAATTTGCTGGTCGCATACCCGCACCAGAAAGGGGAAAGCCTGTGGGCCGTGTTCACAGGCCAAGGTCACATCCGCAAGCAAGAGGGAGAGCAAATTGAACGGGCAAATCGCATCATTGACCGGATAGGTCTTGCCCATAAAATAGAAGAAAAGGCGGCAAATCTCAGCGCTCCTGAGGCACGCATGCTTGAGATTGGCAGGCAGCTTATGTTTTCTCCGAGATTGATAATGCTAGATGAACCATCAAGCGGCGTCAATCCGGCAATGCTCGATGTTCTTGCTAACATGATCAGCGAATTGAACAAGGAAGGGATGACCTTCTTTATCATTGGACACAACTTGAGTTTTATCATGAAACTAAGCCATTACATGCATGTTCTGCATTACAGTAAATTGATCGCCTCTGGCACGCCCCAGGTCGTGGCGCGTGACGAGCGGGTCATTGAAGCTTATATGGGGGTGCGGCAATGAGTCTGCTGACAATTAACTCCCTTGAGTCCGGCTATGGGCGGCTGCCTATCCTCCACGGCGTTGACCTGCATATTGAGGAGGGCGAACTCGTGGCTTTGATCGGTCCAAATGGGGCTGGCAAGTCCACCCTCCTGCAGACTATTGCAGGGTTGTTGCCCTGTTGGAAAGGTCGGGTTGAATTTGAAGGAAAGCGCGTCCATGATTATGATCCAAGCAAGCTTCCAACTTGGGGACTTGGATATGTGCCGCAGGAACGGAATGTCTTCCCTAACTTGACGGTGGCTGAAAACCTCGAAATGGCGGCTACTCTTTTGAAGGACCGCACGCCAAAGATCAAAGCGGCTTACGAGCGTTTTCCCATCCTAGGTGAGCGGCAGAAACAACTGGCGCGAACGCTTTCTGGTGGCGAACGCCAAATGCTTGCCATTGCAAGTGCCTTGATGCTTGCCCCCAAACTCTTGATGATTGACGAGCCGACGACAGGACTTGCTCCGAGAATCGGAGAAGAAGTGATTAAACTGATTCTAGAGATCAACAGGGGAGGCACAGCCATCCTTTGGGTGGTGGAGGAAAACCCAAGCAGCGTCTTAAAACACTGTCCACGTGTCTATCTGATCGAATCCGGTCAGATCCGGCGTACTGACAGCGGACAAAATTTGCTAAACGATCCAAAATTTGCAGAGCTTTTCCTCGGTGTATCCTGAACGGTGGCACCACATTTAAAGGAAATCCACAGGCAAGGATCGCCTATTCAATCGCCTAACATATAGAAACCAAGTATGAAAAATAACCGGTTTGAAATTCGCATTGCGGGATTCGGTGGTCAAGGAGTGGTGACCATGGGAAGAGTTCTGGGAGCTGCCTTTACAATCCATGAAGGGATAAACTCGGTAAATACACATTCGTATGGTCCTGAATCGAGGGGGGGCTCTTGCCGATCGGAGGTTGTGGTTTCCAAAGGCGAAATATATTACCCAAATGTACGCAAGGCAGACATTTTGGTCGCTTTGTCACAACCAGCTTTGGATACGTACAAACGAGATCTGAAAGAAGAAGGGATAGTGCTCATTGATCCCAATTCAGTGAAAGATGTTCCGAAAAGCCTGGTTTGCTATGGGGTTCCGGCCATGGAAATCGCCCATTCTGTGGGCAATGTTAAATATCTGAATTCAGTCGTTCTTGGCGCACTGGCAGCGCTTTTGAAATCCATGATTAAAAAGGAATCTCTGAAATCGGCTGTGTCTGAAAACGTCCCTCCAAAAACCATAGAGAAAAATCTAGAAGCTTTTGAAAAAGGATGGACGCACATTATGAATGCAAATATGGCTGTTGCTGAATATGAAAAGGAAAATTAGATGGTTGAAGCAGCTGTGAAAGAAAAGAAATACCCCGGTAATTTCCGCCGCCCTTACATTAAGGCTGGCAGGCATTACCTTGAAGGCAGCGAAGCCTGTGTCGAAGGAGCACTCGTTGCAGGTTTGAAAGTCTATGCGGGATATCCCATTACACCTGCTTCGGAAATAATGGAACATGCCTCCCGAAGACTTCCACAGTTTGGAGGACGCTTCATCCAGATGGAAGACGAAATATCGGCTGCTTGCGCCCTGATTGGTGCCTCCTGGGCTGGCGCAAAAGCGATGACTGCTACTTCAAGCCCGGGCTTTTCACTGATGCAGGAAGCCATCAGTTTTTCAATCATGACGGAAACACCACTGCTAATCGTGGATGTCCAGAGACCAGGACCGGGGCAGGGATATATCACCACCAGCCAAGAGGATGTCATGCAGGCCCGGTATGGACATCATGGAGAAGGGCCCATTATTGCTTTGGCCCCCTCCTCTGTACAGGATATGTTTGAATTGACCATTGAGGCATTTAACCTGTCTGAAAAATGGCGAACTCCTGTCTTGCTAATGGTCGAAGAAACTGTGGCGCATTTGCGTGAGCAACTTATTGTGCCTGAACTTGATACGATTGAATTAATTAAGCGAAAGAAACCCCAAGACCTGAATATTTCTCCAGAAACCTATCTTCCCTATGGTCATGATATCGTGCCTCCGATGGCAAATTTCGGAGAAGGATACAACATCAACCACGTAGGCCTGGTTCATAGCGAAGACGGAAACGTCAGTAACTATTCCTTGAAGGTGCATCGGGAAAACATAGACCGGCTCCATCAGAAAATTGAAGGAAATGTAAATGAAATCGCCCGGATTGAATCCCAGTTTCTGGATGACTGCGATCACGTGCTTATCTGTTACGGATCTGTGGCACGAACCGGTCTTGAAGCAGTAAAGGAAGTACGCGAGGTTCATGGAATTAAAATTGGTTTTATCCGTCTGGTGACTTTGTGGCCTTTCCCCGAAGAGAAATTGCGAAGTTTGATTTCAAAAGTAAAAAACGTTTTTGTGCCGGAGATGAACCTGGGCATGATAAAACACCCCATTACCGAAGCCCTTCGTGATAAATGTGATCGGGTTATTTCCATACCCGAGATCGGAGCATTGCACAGCCCCGAAAAACTAATTGATCAAATTATTAAGGGGTCAACATGTTAAAACATCCAATGCTCAAATACATCAGAGAAGAAGGTCCGGCAGGAAAGCGATTGCCTTTTATCCTGTGTCCTGGCTGTGGAGCGGGTCAAGTGCTCAATTACACCTTGCATGCTGTGGATGAAATCATTAATCAACCCGGAGTTAAAAAAGAGGATTTTGTTTTCATCTCCGGTATTGGTTGTTCGTCACGGCTTACCAGTCATTATCTGAATTTTGATTCCGGATGGACCCTTCATGGCCGGGCGCTTCCCGTTGCAACTGGCGTACTTCTGGCGAATCCTAAACTGAAGGTTATTGTTTTTACGGGTGATGGTGATGCTGCAGCCATTGGTGGAAACCATTTCATTCATGCATTTCGCAGAAATATCAATATTACCGTTATCTGTGTGAATAACGGTTTATATGGCATGACCGGCGGTCAGGTTGCCCCGACCACCCAACCGTTCACGATCACCCCCACCACACCGTACGGTAATGTTGAAGAAGCGTTTGACCTATGCAAACTGGCCACGGTAGCGGGAGCTTCCTATGTCAGCAGATGGACTACAGCCCATCCTTTTCAGACCATTAAAGCTATTAAAAAAGGTATCGCCAACAAAGGTGCATCTTTTATCGAGATTCTATCTCAATGTCCTGTACACGAACATAAAACACCAGTGGAAATGATAAACGCCCTGAAGGGAATGACGGTATCCATAGATAAATCTATGAACAGCAATAAAATTCCTGTTGGTGAATTTCATTTCGCGCCGCGTCCCGAGTGGACGGAAAGGTATGAAGCCATCATTGAGAAATGCAATGAGAGGATTTCATGATTGAAATTGTAATTAATTCTGATTATTGCAAAGGCTGCAGTATTTGTGTTGCATTCTGTCCCAGGAAAGTGTTGCAGACTTCGAACCATATTAATTCAAAGGGATTTATGTTGCCCGAAGTCGTTAATCTCGACGCCTGCACCCAATGTATGCTGTGTGAAATCGTATGCCCGGATCTGGCTATCGCAGTAACAGGCAAATAGACAAGCAAAGAGGAATAAATGAATTCCGAACATTTAAAAAACAATGCTTTCGGCAAACCCCATCACATATGTATAGTAGTAAAAGACATCGAAAAAACCAAAAACTTTTATGAATCTATCGGTATCGGTCCATGGACAGAATACCCTCCCCTGGTTGAATATACAAAGCTCAATGTGATTGACGAAAAAGGCTTTTTCGCCACTCGTTTTGTCTATACAAAAATCGGTGATTTGCAGCTCCAGCTCGTTCAACCCGGTGAGGGAAAGACGATTTATAAAGAGTTTCTTGAAAAGAAGGGAGAAGGGGTCTTTCATATCGGTTTTGAAGTGGCTGATATCGATACTGTGGATAAGCAACTAACAGAGAATGGCCTGAACATCCTTGCAAGCGGACGCCGGGATGACGGATCTGGATTTTCCTATTATGACACTAGACAACATGCCGGCGTAACCTTGCTGATCCGGCAAACCAAACTCGAATCTTAATCCAAAGAAACTGTTTGAAAAGTCACACCCCGGAGGTATTTTCTGCAAACCGGAGAAAATATGCCAATTCGACTCTGTCTCGCAGGCGCAACCGGCTGGGCAGGTTCCGCCCTCGCCCTGACCCTCGCAAAAACCACCGACATCCGCACAGTCTCCGCCGTCTTCCGCTGCTGGACAGCCGAATCTACGCGACCGCGGAGGAGGCTCTGGCGCATCCCTGCGATGTGTTCTTTGAATACACCAAGCCAGACATCGCCAAGTCAAACGTTCTGGCGGCCTTGCGGCATGGGGCGCATGTGGTCATCGGGACATCCGGCTTGACCGACGAAGACTACGCTGAAATCGCAACAGCCGCCAGCCCCAGCAGCAGGGTCCGTTCACTCCGCTGACCCTTCTCCAGCGCTTCCAGGTAGAACCCGCCTTCACGCACTTGCGGGATCGCAAAGGTGAAACTCCCAACCCGGGTATGGACCGTCTTCGGCTTGTAGCCGTTGGCATGCCACTCGCGTTCTTCGGGATGCTGGTTAGATTGACATCTCCAATATTTTGAAGACTGTTGTTCCACACGAAATGCACCAATGCAAAAAACGCAGGAATAACGACCTGCCACCCGACCATAGAAAGACCGAAAGACAAATTCGTGGGTGAATACTCCAGGCCTTAGATGTTAATAAGAATACCGATATTCTCGTGATAAATAAGACCTCCTGACTAAAGTAACAGTCAGGAGGTCTTTTATCTGTGGGCCCGGCAGGATTCGGACCTGCGACCAAGCGATTATGAGTCGCCAGTTTCATCTTGGTTATGTCGCTAATATGGTCTAATCTCCAGCAGCGGCTCAATTGCTTCGCATCTTCGGGGTTCGTGGCAGGAATGCTGAGCGCCACTTTGCCATCCCTGGTGATTCAAGCATAGGCGCACAGCCGGTTATGGGACGGTCAGCTATTACATGCTGGACGATTTGGTCAACAGCGGAGGCACGTCAATATCAATATGGCGCATATGCTCACTACACAAGGATCAATATTTCAGGATACGCCTTGAGGCTTAGGGAAAATTCGACTCTAGTCCAATTTCTCCTCACTCTTCCAGATTTGCCAACTCCTCCAGCTTTGCAGGATCAAGAATTAGAATTTTATAACGCGCAACACTGATCAATCCTTCGTTCTCCAGGCTGGTCAAAGTGCGGTTCGCTACATCCAGCACCGTACCCAAGCGCGCCGCCATTTCTGTCTGGGTCATCCAACGTTGGCGATTGATCACGCCTTCGTCAGCGTTCTCCAGCAGAATACGAGCCATGCGGCTCTTTACCGTCCGCATGGAAAGATCTTCGATCAGTTTCATAAGATGGAGAACGCGCTCAGCCAGGTTGTGGGTGATTGCCCGGCATAGGCGCGGGTGCTCATCCATCAGCCGCAGCATCGTTTTCCGTTCTATGACCCACAGAGTGGAATCTTCCAGCGCCTGGACCGTCACTAGATTCTTGCCATCTGTCAACAGGCCGATTTCATTGAAAACATCTCCTGGTCTCAGCAGGCGAATGATTTGCTCCCGTCCCAAGGGCGAGGTGATGATCCCCTTCAACCATCCTTCCTTGACGATGTATAGGCCGGCGCATGGGTCCCCTTGCAAGCAAACCGTTTCCCCGGTTGCATAATGCTGAGGAGCAGTAGTAGCCTGCCTGACTGCATCCAACACATTTGCATCCAGTTCCGAAAATAATGGAACGGATGATAAGGCTTCTAACGATCTTAGAGCCATGGCTGCTCCTATCACTGATTACCGAAAGACGAATCAATCGTTATTATATATCGATTTACTTGATCGAATAAATGGGAGAAATCGATAAAAGTCTTATACAATACTGCTAATAATAAGTAAACTAATGTTAAATTTCACAAGCAGGGCGTTCCAGGTGTCAAACAATAGAAACAATGGGATCGGCCCCACCCGGTGCGGAAAGTCGATCTTAGACTAGTAAAGTGAACAACTTCGAACCGATCTTACTTAAGGAAACCTTAGAATGACAAAATTCTGGAGCAAATGGCTGCGCAAATTCCACCGCTGGATCGCAATTCTCACTGCGTTGGCCATACCAGCAGCCGTGGTCATCAAATTTGCAGGCGATCCCAAAACATTGACAGCCTGGGAGAAACCGGACAAGATCCCATCAATTTTGATGCTAATCATGGCACTCAGTGGAGCTTACTTATACCTACTCCCTTACATCGTCAAGGGACAACGAAAAAAGAGAATGGCTGGGTCCATGATGAATGACAAATTAATGGAAAATGAGCCGTGAAAACGAATTCCATCCTTAACAAGATCGCATCAATCCTGGCCTTCATCACAGGCATCATGGCGGTCTTTGCTGGCGGGAAAGTTCTTCTGGGCATTCTTCCCGATTATTATGTGATCGACTGGCTTCCAATCTATAACTTTGTGATTGGCCTCTCATCGGCATTTTTTGCATCGGTCATTATCTGGAAGAAACAACCGCCTTGCCCTCCCCATCGCCATCGCGACCTTTGGTCTGCACGCTTTGGTAATGATCATCTTGCAAATAGCTTATCACGGTCTTGTTGCTCCAGATAGCATCATGGCAATGTCTATCCGCCTTATCATCTGGATAATCATCCTCGTTTTGCTGATCATTCAGCAACGGAAGAACAAGTGAATAGAGGAAGATGAAACATCCAGCGATAATAATAACAGTCTGAACCTTCGTGCTTGCACGCACTTCAACTCACCAATCTTCAAAATTGAGCAGACAATGAAAAGATCACTTTTCATCCCCATAATCATGGCAATATCGTTCCTATCAGCATGCGGACCTCAAGCACCAGCTTGCCCGACAAGAGTCGGCACCCCTCGCTATTTGTTTGAACCGCCGAACGAATTGCCGACAGCCACACCCCAAAGCAACCTTTCATCCATTCCAATGAAGATCGGAGGTAAAACCATCAATGTTGATAAAGTCGTCGAGGGACCACTGTGCAACGACACTTGGAGCGGGACCGTGTATGTCACTTGCAATGTCCAAGTTTACCAATGGGAGGAACTGCCCACCTTCCTGAAGAACTGCAACCTGACAATTGCACCGGGGACAGTTGTCTATGTTGCGTATCATCACGATACGGCTTATTACAACGGCTGTTCGTGTCACACCGGCGAAATAGCCGGACAATAACCATAGTCAAAAAAGGAGAAGAATAATGAAAAACAAAAATCTTCTTGGAGGCATCCTAGCAACCATCGCCAGCCTGATAGGTATCATCGGGCACATGGTCCTGTTCATGGACTGGTACCAGGTCGGAATGCACACGCAATCAGCCGAACCTGGCTGCGAAATCCTGCTGAAGTATATCCACCCGCTTATGGCAGATTTCGGCATCCTTGGCGGGGTCCTGTTTGCTGTCAGCGCTTATGGGTTCTTTACCAAAAAGAACTGGGCATTCTTCCTGACCGTGGTCGCGCTTGTGCTGGCGCTCCTGGGAAGCTGGTTCATCAACGTGCCCTACATGGCCGCTGGTCTGCCGCCCGTTTATTTCATCCTCTTTTGGCCTTATGTTCTGCTCTATTTCCTGTTCTTGAAGGCTGTCGGAAAGATCCCCTGGAGCCAGACCCTGCTGGCCTTGCTGACCGGTATTGCCTACATCTTCTGCTGGATGAACGGCGTTTCCAGCACCAGTCGTATCGTTACCACCGGTGCGCCGATCTTTATGCTAGTGGAACGCATGCACTGGGTGGCAATGATCGGGTGGGCTGTTGTGACCGTCGGCATCATCATGAAAGGAAAGGAGTGGATGCGAACCGTCGGGATTATCTCCGCTGTAACAGAACTGGTAGTGGGAATCCCCCTCGCAATTGTTACTGCGGAGGGATTGGGGCGCTTCTCCCTATTCGCTCTGGCGCCGTTCTCCTGCCTAATCCTGCTTGTATTGCTTGTCTGGCCGAATCTGTGGCAACGGCTCTCCCGAAGCTCTGATTGAAGGTAAATAACCCACCAACTGCATACACTGCCCAGTTCGTTACCTATTTGGAAATCAACAATATCCGGGACCGTAGCCTTATAATCCCGGATTCACGTTTTTTTTGAATTTCTTTGAGCATTACTAAATCCCGCTTAAAGCTGCTCCAGCGGGTGAAGAGGCTGACGAGGTATTTTGCCAGCGCGGTGAGGATCACAGCATACCCGGCAAGCATGTAATTTATTGAAATGGCTTCGTTAAGCATGGCATCCTCCTTTATTGCAATTCATCAAGTTAGATTTGTTCAACCTCTTGGGCAAGCTGTCCAAGGAGGATGCGATGCCAAAAAAGGTCGACGAAGATGACCGAGAAGATGAATAGAGCAAAGAACAGTGTGATGAGCATTTTTGAGGTTATATCGAAGCTACCCGTTGATGCGGCGGGATTCGACCCGATGACCACCGGATGGATGGTGCGGAACAGTCGGATGGACATGAAGGAGATCAGTACACTGATCGCACCAATGAACGTATAGACTCCGCTGAAACGGGCGCGCCGATCGGAGTCGTCAATTCTCTGCCGAAGCAATAGGTAGGCGATATAAACTATCTCGAGGATGGCAGCAGTGTCAGGCGCGGTTCCAAGGTCCAGTAAGCACCCCAGGTGGGACGTGCCCATATGGAGTCAGTGACGATGGCGATGAAAAAGAATACCAAGCTTATTTCCACTGCGGCCAGCTCGATGTTATCCCATTTCTGGTCGTGCTTGACTAGGTAGATTACTCCAGATACAGCCGCGGCAAGGAAGCCGAGCATCCCAACCCAAGCATTGGCTATGTGGAAATAGAAAATTTTCTGAACGTAATTCATAGTCACTTCCAGCGGCGCGTATACAAAAACCATACCAAGAGCGATGATGAACAGTAAAACAGAGATAATGTTGAGTACTTTTAGAGCTATCGATTGAGGTTTCACCTGAAGGATCCTTTTCTTTTAGTGATAGCCATCCAAAAACGTCCCTGCAAAGGAGGTAGAACGAATCCCTGACGGTTTTAAAATTGCTATTTTAATATACTCCCGCAGGATGTGCAGAAATCGTCCGATTGCCGAACAGGCTTCCCGCACTTGGGACAAAAGTCAGTAATCATTTCCTTGTTGGCATAACGGCGTTTGGCAAACAGGTCTTCCAGCTCGTCATCCGAAAGCAGAGTACTGAGTTTGAGAGTGCTATCGGCGCGTGGCGCTTTTCCGTTGGCCTGTCTCGCAGTACTAGGGCTAATGTCATCCAAATGGCGTAGGATATCTGCACCTTTTTGGAGTAATTCTGTGCGCTGGGCAGGGTAATCTTCCGACGGGATTTTCCCGAGGGACTGGTCGAAATCCAGTTCCTGCAACTCGGTTAACAGACGTTCGCGCTCGGCCAGCAGAGACGAAAATTCGTGGCTACTCTTGACAGCACGGACGTCTCGCTGTTCGAAAAACGGACGGGCAACGACGAATGCAATGAAAGCGAGTACGACCAGGAGGAGGAAAATTGCAACCGGCTCTATCAAAATTATCTCCCTGCCACTAATGGATCTATGATCGCCAGGATTTTCGCAACGGACTGAAACGGTCCAATCTGGATGAATCGCAGGATACCATTTTGATCGATGATATATGTTTCCGGCACGCCCATGTTGCGGTTAAAATTCTGCGAGTTGCGCCCCCCCATATCGGGGCCGTTGGGGTAACTAAGGTTGAAATTAGTCATATATTCACGTGCTTCCGGCTCTGTATCTACGTAATCTACACCCAGAAAAATCGCCTGGTCCGTCCCTTCGATGGAGCGCCAAGCAGCTTCCACGTCCGGAGCTTCACTTGCGCATGGCTGGCACCAGGAGGCCCAGAAATTTATCACCACTACTTTTCCGCTCAGATCGGAGAGTTTGACTTCCGGAGCACCGTTGTATTCGTAACCGCTGAACAATGTCAGCGTAAAATCGGGGACAGGTGAGCCGACAGCCAGAATTGGATTCTTGGCGTTCAACAATCCGGCAGCCAGCAAACCGAGCAGACCCAGTAAGCCAATCCACACGAGTATCTGCGCCCAGATGGGTACGCCGCGTTTCGGTGCAAGAGCATTATCCGGTTCTTGTAACATTAAGTCAGTCTCCTATTTACGTTTCTTGAGTTCTTCTTCAAGGCGGACGACGTACTTACCATCCTCAGCGCTCCCGGACCTTTTTGAAGATTCTGGAACCTTTCTGGGGGAGTCAGACTTGTCCACACCCATTTCCGGTTCTTTCGCCATTCGCTTCCAGATCTGGAACGCCCGGAAGAGCAGGTAAACCCCCGCTAAAAACGTAACTGGAGGGACGATATACACTAGCCAGTTGATCCCTGTAATAGGCGGCTCAGACAAGACACGGGCACCATAATAGTCAACAAAGTACTGCTTGATCTCCGCTTCGGATTTCCCTTCTGCCAGCATCTGGCGAATGAGTTCGCGCCACTGATGACAGGCCGTTGTTGGACAAACATCCAGCGGGGTATTCTCACAGACCGGGCAGTACAACTGACGGGCAATGGCATTCATTTCGTCATCGGAAGGTGTTGGCTGTTGAGCAGAGACTGCAACGGCCGGAATGAAAACAGCCATAATAAGCGGGAAGTAACAAATTAAAAGAACGATGATTTTTGTTTTCATTTTTACTCTTCCCGTTTTTCTTTCTCGCGATCTGGCCAGGCCGCCACCAGGAATCCGAAGATGAACATCAGGCTGCCTATCCAGAGCCAGTTAATCAAGGGATTATGGTACACCTTAAAAGGAGCCTGGATTAAAGAGACATTCTCCCAGTTAACCAGCACCACATATAGGTCATCTGCCAGAGTGGAGCGCACACCAGCAACCGTCATCATTTGCCCGCTTGTTGGGTAATAATCATAGCGGGGATAGAGATTGCCCAGAAGCTTCCCATCCCGGAAAACGCTCATGTTGGCACGCGTCACAAAACGCCCATCTGTGGAAGGGAATTGCGCCAGAGAGTTATAACGAAGAGTATACCCAGCTATTTGGATATCTTCACCAACCGCAAGTGTTTTTTGCGTGGTGGTCCGGTACACTTCAATGCCCAGGATACCGATGGCCATAACCACCATACTGAGGTGGATCAGATAGCCTCCATAACGGCGGCGATTGCGTCCAACCAATTGCCAGAGGGCAACCAGGAAATTTTCTTTAACCTTTTTTTCTCGTGAGCGCCCCCCGCTCCAGAATTCATAGATCGTCACAAAGATCACGAATGCCACCAATGTGAAACCGATCAGCGCGATCCAATTTCGCATGCCGAGAAATAATAAAATGACTGTGGTCAACAGGCTCGGAATGGCAGGCTTCCACAACATCCGGCCGAGTGTCCCAGCTGTGGACCTACCCCAGGCTGTAAGCGGGGCGATGCCCATGATGGCCATCAACGCTCCGAACAACGGTCCGTTGGCGCGCTGGTAAAAAGGCGGTCCAACGGTAACTTTCTGACCAGTAACCAGCTCCGAGATCAAGGGGAAGATTACACCCCAAAAACAAACTATTAGAACTCCCATGAAAAGTAGATTATTGAGCAGAAAGAATGCTTCGCGCGAAAACAGCGAGCGCATCTCTACCTCTGCTCGCAAGTCTTTCCAGCGATAAATTAATAGGGCAAGCGATGTGACAAAGGTGATGCCAATAAAGGCAAAGAACATGGGACCGATGGCACTTTGAGAGAATGCATGGACCGAAGAAAACACCCCGGAGCGGGTCAGGAAGGTGCCAAAGATGACCAGGGCATAGGTCAGGATAATGAGCAGCATGTTCCATTGTTTGAACATTCCCCGCTTTTCCTGGATCATGACCGAGTGCAGGAATGCCGTCCCAGTTAACCAGGGCATCAGGGAAGCAGTTTCAACCGGATCCCAAGCCCAGTAGCCACCCCAGCCAAGCACATCGTAGGCCCAGCGCATGCCCAGTACCAAGCCGATAGACAGGAATACCCACGCAACCAATGTCCATCGCCGCGTGAGCCGGATCCAGCGATCATCAGAGTGCCCAGTCACCAGGGCGGCGATAGCAAAGGCATACGGTATCACAAACGCAACAAAGCCCAGATATAGCATTGGTGGGTGGACGATCATACCGGGGTGGCGCAAGAGCGGATTCAAACCCTGTCCATCCATGGGAGTAATAGCAACAGCTCCAGCAGGTGCGAACATGCGCGGCACAAAGTCGCCTGCGGTGGTTTGCCACCAGCGAGCAAATGGGTTCTCGTAGAGAATAGTCAGGGACAGGAAAAAAGCTAGCGTCACCGAAGTTACCACGATAACCCAGGGGAGCAGTTCGCGATCGCGTTCCCACTTGCGTAAAGTGACAGCCGAGGCAAAGGCGGACATCAGCCACGACCAGAGAACAAGCGACCCGGCCTGTCCGCCCCACAGGGCGGTGACCTTGAGATAGAACGGCATGTCGTTGCTTGTCACCGAATAGACATATTCGATTTCATAATGTCCTGTGACGAGCAGGTAAATGAGAGTTAAGGCTGCAACCGTAATGAGCGGGAAAATTAATAGCATGGAACGCCGGGCGGCTTCCACCCAGCGGTCCGACTTGCTGAAGTATCCCGCAACAGCCGCGCCTACGCTAAAAAGTGCCAGCAGGAATGTCAGTAAGAACATACCAATGCCGAATTGTGCAAGCATGAAGACTCCTGGAAGAATGTAAGTTGCGAAGAGACCTTAAATAATAATCTCATCACGCCAACAGTCTAATTACTGTTAACAACCTGACTTGGAATTCCTTCCTGGTATTTGGTGGGGCATTTGAGCAAAAGTTCATCGGCATAAAAAATTCCGCCCTCACCTAAATGACCGGTAATGATCGCCTGTGCTTCATCTCGAAGTAAATCCGGCCTCGGGCCGTTATAAATAATGGTCAGCCGCGTCCGTGTGGGATCTGTAACTGCTGTATGCAGCACAGCAGCCAATCCCCCGCCCATATTAATGGCGGCATTATCTCCGGGGACATGGGCGATGTCAAAGGTCAAATTCATCGTCAGTGGGTCGTATTGGATGGTATCGCCAATAACCGCACCGGAGATACGCAGACTGCGTCCAACCAGACTGTTGCCTTTCGATCTTAACTCATTCACTGTCATAAAGTATTCGGCGTTCGACTGAGTTGCCGAAACGATCAAATAGATGATAGCTGCCAGGATGAACATACCGCCAATAATGAATTTCCCGCGACCTTGTACACCCCTTATTAGGGATTTCTGCATTGCATACCTCCAAATTTTCTTCTCTCACGTCCCACAGTAATATTACATATGAAAATCTACGCCATGTTGAGGATAAAAATTCAACATTATATGTGAAATTAAATTACCCGTTGCGAATGCCAAATTTAATCAGTTCGATGAGGGGATGGATATTGAGCTTGGGCATTATTCTTTCACGATGGCAGGCAATCGTCTTAAGCGTGACAGCGAGAGCCGCCTAATCTGCTGGATGTTCAATCCTAGCGCAACCTGTTCAAACACCTGGCACTCATGTTAACTAAGCACATCCAATCCAACAACATTGCCCTCTCTCGAGGGCGTGGTGTACATGCAAGACACAGAAAGGAGCAACCAATCCCCAGCGCAAAAGCGCTGGGGATTTCCAATCATAAACGAGCTTTAGAATGCCTGAACCTTAACTTCACCGATTTCCTTGTCTTGTGTTATCCATGCTCCCCTTGCAAGCAAACTCATTCCGCCGAGAGCCAAAATTGTCCCAGAGACATAGATGGGCCAGGCAAATCCCTCCATCCAATTACTTCCCAAATAAGCATGCGAGACACCCACCCACATTGGGGTTGATAAGATGACAATGCCAGCGACCAGGGCTGCTACTCCCCCGCCGGTCATTTTATCGGCGTTTTTACTGCTTTTAGAGAAGTCCACCAATGCCCGAAGCCCAGGGATGGCCAAGATTAGGAAGACGATCAGGGTAAAGAGATTGATATAGAATACAACATTGGCAGGCGCGGCTTTACCGATTATCGCGAGGGATGAAATGTAATGGATCGCGTTCAGCACCGAACCGATCCCCAAGATAATCAAGGCGTTTCGATACGCATGTTTTCCGCCGCGAATCAATCCGACCAAGACGGCAATCCCCACAATCCCGACCACAAGCGTGGTGATGACAAAGGTTTGGTAAAGCCACCGGTAGTCTACTGGCTTGATCAACACCCAATAGGGAGGGTAATTTTTCGTAAAGAAAGCTGCACATGTTGTGCCGGCACCTCCCAGAATATTCATAGCAGCGGTAATCGCCACTAACACAATGGCGATTACGCGTAAAATTTTACCTGATACTTTATTCATAACTTATCCTCCTGACAAATTTTGATACGCGGAAACAATTCCGGAAATCAAAGTGTGATTTATGGGACTTTCCCTGATAAATTCCAAGGATTATTCAAAAAGTGACAACGTTCACATAATACCTGCTTGACGATATTGTGGCTTGCATAAGGGATCGAGGAGGCAGGCAGAAATGTGACCCAATTTCCTTGATCATCAGGGCCAACTGCCATCCCGGCCGCGTCATGACAAGCCCAGCAGGTTACTGTTTTATGATTCTCATCGTGGCCTGGGATGGGAGCCGTTGGGTTTAAGACATTCGCATGGCACATCTCTGATTCACATGTAGCTGTGGTGGTATGGGCATCGTGACACTGAGTGCAGGCATACCCGGCATGTGCATTCGCCAGATCCGACTTTCCGTGGCCGGCAAGGTCTATCTGGCCATGACATTTCAAGCACAGCTCGGTTGTGGAGGCGACATCCTCATATTCATCAATTGGCGGGATCGACAACCAGGTGTAATTTGGATCGACCTTATCTTTCTTCACCCGATGGCAGATATTGCAGGGTATATTTTGCCAATCAGCCTCTGCTATTGTTGGGGGTGGAGGGGGAACTTCAAATTTACAGGTTGAACAACTCTCTGGCATATCGTTCATTGATGGGATATAGCTGGTTGGCGCATGACAGCGCGCACACGAGCTGTTAATTCCCAACTCATCTAAAACATAAGTATGCGCATGCGGACTGGTCTCCCATATAACCTGGATTAAGTCAGGATTGATTTCTGTTGGGTTGCCGGTAATTTGGGGAGCCCCGGTGGGGCTCCCCTCGTTGGATGGAACTGATGGAACCGGCTGTGACGCCAGTACCTCTGGAGTTTTCTCCTTCCCCGGTTGACAGGCGGCCAGACCAACAATAAGGAACGCTGCTGCAATCATACTGAGGAATAAGGTTTTTCTCTGCAAGGTTCACCTTTCAAGATGGATTTACGGTGTGGGAGCCGCGGTCGGGGTTGGGGCAGGCGCCCCAGATGCTGTTAGGACGGTTAGTCCATAAGTGTTACCAGCTTTGTGGCAGCGGTTGCAGGAAACCATATATACGATACTATGCGATACGATCTCTGCAGTTGTGGCTGGTGCAGTTCCGTGTCCGGGAGCGGTCAGGATCGTTGTAAAGAGGCCACCCTCTTCCGCCCGACCTACAGCTGCTCCAGAGGCATCGTGGCAGGCCATGCAGGTCACATCGCCCCCCATCATAGGTGCGACCTTGGTATGCGTGGCGGCTGTATCCGCGTGGCAATCCACGCACTGCTTGACCGCGCTGGAGTGCGCATCGTGGCAGTCGGTGCAATACTTTGGGCGATCGGCTTGCGGCCATTCTCCGGCATAATTCATATGTGCGCTGCCACCCAGGTTGATCTCGTGATTCGCCGATAACCCGGCACTACTTACCTTGGCGCCTGCGGGGTTCGCGTGGCATTTCGTACACAGTTCATTCGAGGTATTGATTTTCTCGTATGTCAAGGTTATCGGAGTGAGCCAGGCAATCTCTGCACTGGCGGTCCCGTTCGCGTCAACCTCGTGGCATTGTGCGCAGGGAATTCCAACCCACTGCTGTTCAGTAACCAAGTCCATTCCACCTTCTGCAAATGAAGGGGCAATACGCAATTCTTTATCGGTTGGGAATTTACAGGTAACGCAGTTAGGGGCAGTACCCACCTTGGAACCCGGTATCCAGTTCTGCGGCGAATGGCAGCGGGTACACATGGTATTGGGGCCTTTACCAAGGTCATATGCTGCACTATGCGGACCATCCCCCCATGCTGTTATGATCGCCGATTGATCCGGTATGGGTGTTGCTGTAGGCGTAGGCGGGAGGGGAGTATCTGTCGGCTCGGGCGTGGGCGCCGGCGCGCAAGCGTAGAGCACCAAGGCTAATAAGATCAGTGCCCCACCCGCGATGAACCAGTGCAAATTGGGAGGACGGGTTTTATTTATTGCTTTTTTCATATGCATTCTCCTTCTCATTTGACAAATGAAAATGTAGAGGTAACCTTGCTAGAGTTCCGGTATTGTTAAAAGTATCACAATCGTTGTCCAAAGTCATTGATTATTGTCAAAGGCCGACTTGATAATTGTCAAGTTTGTCCAACCTTGAGTCAAATAAACTAAAAAGGATTCACCCGTTTTTTTTGAATATAAAAGCGATTGGTTTGACATTCGACAAAATTTCTGATACAACATTATTATGGAAACACCTGATACGTTAGCTGAAAGACTTGGACATGTCAGCCACTTCCTGAAATTATCCCTGACTGACAGATTGGCTATAATTCTCGCGGGACAAATGCGCCTTTTCTCGCCCGACGCAATAATTTTCTCCGAAGGTGAGCCATGCGCAGGTATGTTTGTGTTACTCAAAGGTCATGTGCACATTTGCAAACTTGGCTTAAAAGGTCAGCAAAGCATTATTGCAGATATTGATCCAGTCATCATGTTCAACGAGGTGGCTTTAATGGATGGCGGCCCAAACCCATACACTGCCATTTCGACTCTAAATTGTTTTGCCTGGCAAATCAGTCTTAAGGCTTACCAAAAACTAATCCGTCGATATGCACAAGGTCAATACATGGAAGTCGCAATTGGGCTGCTGGGAATTATGGCGGGTCGCTACAGACAACTCTTGGATAGCTACGCTGACCTATCTTTCCTAACTGTGCCAAACCGCGTGGCAAAATTGATTTATGAATTGAGTGCGGAGGGTCAGGTACCAATAAACCGTCACGAAAACTCGATTAATGAGATGGCAGCACACATTTCTTCTGTTCCTGAAGCGATCAGCAGGTCGCTGAATATCTTAAAATGTCAAGGGATTATTACAACGACGAGGGCCACGATCACTGTACTAAAACCGGAAGAGCTGGCTAGACTGACGCAAGCTGAACCGAAACACTTATTTGTTTACGGGAGTAATAGATAATATATTCAAGTTTTTTTACTCCGGAAATTCCCTCTCCTTGATTTGACATAAATCAAAGACACTCGAACTGCATTGTGATACTATGTACAAACCACACAATGCAGTTTTGAATTTAATGCTTTTCCGATAATCGACGGAGGAATCATAATAATGGCCAAACGTTTAAGTTACCTCTTTCACTCTACCAAAGGCCTGATTCTTGTGGCGATTGCCATGATTGGACTGGAGACTGCTATTTTCGGGATGCTCTCCGGGCCAATGGCCGAGATGGGCGTGCGCGACTTTGTCATTCGCGTCCTCAAGATGAATCTCGTCCAGGCTGAGCGCGAGGGGCGCATTATTATCCTGTACCATTCCATCGCAATGGCTGTGGTCGCCATCGAGACCTATATGATAACCAGCCTGCTGAAAATGAAAGAGTTCTACAAGCTGGCCGTGCGTGTGCTCATTACGGTTGGTTATATGCTGACCATGATCTTCGGCATGGGTTTTGCTTACTGGGGTCACAATTGGGCCCTACACGGTCTGTACATCACTGGTCTAAGCCTGATCTTCTTCGCAGGCGTCTTTTTGGTCATTGCCCTCTGGCCATGGAACAAGGAATACTACCAGCCTGATATCGCCTATGCCCGCACTAAGAAAGGCTTGGATATAGAGCGCGTGGCCTTTTTCGCGACCGCCCTTACCACCGTCATTTCAGCGCTATTCGGTGCCATCCCCGGCTCGTTCTACGGAAACGGTTTTGAGACCTTCATGGCCCAGGATATCATCCGCCTGCCAGAGAAAACCGTTATGGAATACTCGGTGATCGGTCACTTGCACATCATGCTGGCTCTGATCGCCATCATGATCACCCTCATCATTGGCCGCTGGCTGAACTTCAAAGGCATTCTGCACAAGATCGCCATGCCGTTGATGATCCTGGGCACGATCGTACTTAACCTGGGCGTGTGGGGTGTGGCCACCCCGCTGGAACCGATTGCCCACATGATCATCTACGTCGGTGCGACACCTTCCATGTTAGCGGCGCTGCTCCTGCTGATTTGGGAATGGGGTCGGTTGATTCGTGAAGGCACGGCTCACATCCGGAAACCCAACCTCGGCCAAAAGATCAGCGCACTTGTGCGCGACCCACTCCGTTTCGGTCCGCTCTGGCAGATGCTTTTCATGAACTTCACCACCAGTTTTATCGGCATTTTCATGGCTGTCAAACTGGACGAGATCTTCCGAGTCTGGCCCGCCCACGAAGAGCGCATCGAACTGACCGGTCACTGGCACGTGCTTTCGGCCATCATCGCTACCATCATCCTGCTCTACTATGGCGATATGCTCGGCCTGAAGGGTAAGATCCGCAAGTGGTATGGCTGGTCCATCATCATTCTCTCCGACATCGCCTTTGGCGCAGTCACCATCTTTGAAATGAAACGTCTCTTTATAACAGAGGCTGTACAACAGCCACTGGTTAACGGTCTAATGTACGCCATTGACTTCGGCCTCGGTATGTTGCTGTTACTTCTCGCCATCGTAATGATCTGGCGCTTGGTCGACTTATTCAAAAAGGAAGGGCGCTGGACAAAAGAAGTGGATCACGAACTCTCCGAGGAGGTGACCATATGAAGCGCACGCTCTGGACTTCAATCCTGATCATCCTCCTTTCAGTTTCTTGCGCTCCCGTAGACTTGAATACTCCCGTCCAAACCTACGCAACAGGTGTAGATCCGGGAGCTTGGGCTTTCATCCCGGCCGGATCCTTCCTCGAGGGTCAGTTCGACCACCCTGCTTCTATTGACTACGACTACGAGATGATGGTGTCCGACGTGACCGTGTCCCTGTTTGTGCGTTTTCTGAACGCGGCTCTGGCAGACAATACACTCAAAGTGCAAGGCAATCAGATTGTCGGCTTCTACCCCGGTGATGTGTTCCATGGCGTCAAGCACGAGATCCGGATTGACCGGGGCGATTACATCATTATCCCGACGGATGATGCTGCTTCCCGGTTTTTGTTCGACGGGGCGGCGTTCACAGTGAAGCCCGGGTGGGAAAATCATCCGATGACGAACGTCTCCTGGTTTGGCGCGTGGACTTACTGCGGTTACTATGGTTTTCGTCTCCCCACCGAACTCGAATGGGAAAAAGCTGCACGCGGATCTGCTGACGATCGTCCGTTCCCGTGGGGTGACGAGATTGCCCGCAACAATGCCAATTTCTACGCCAGCCGAGACCCGTTTGAAAATATGAATTCCTTCGGTTCTCGCACAACTCCGGTTGGCTTCTTTAATGGCAATACTTATGGCAGTTATGCTACGCTCGACTCGGCCAGCCCCTATGGCCTATACGATATGGCCGGGAATGTGTGGCAATGGACCGGTGATGTATATGAGGGCCAACACTACCGCTACATGCGCGGCGGTTCAAAGGATACTTACGATATGGACTTGCGCGTTTGGGTACGCAACAACGCCACACCCACGTATTACAGCCCGGGCGTTGGATTCAGATGCTTGAGAAATCCGTAAGCAGAGATTTGGGAATCAGATAATTAGGCAAACCCGAATGATCCAGCCGCCCGAAAGTCTGATGACCGTATTTTAGGAGTATTCATTGAAAGTCTTCCTTGCCAAATTTCGTCTCTACTGGCCGCTGACCAAGTCTCTTCAGACCGGGTTGCTGCTCTCTACCGGCCTGGCTGGGTTTATGAGTGCCCGTTGCCCGGTAATGCACTGGTACGATTTCTTCGGTCTGGCCTTGAGCTTATTCATGGCGATCGCCGGAAGCACCATTCTCAACATGTGGTACGACCGCGATCTCGACGCGGTGATGAACCGCACCCACCACCGTCCGCTGGCAGATGGCCGCGTCACCCCCATAGAAGCCCTGCGTTTCGGACTGATTGTTTCGGTGCTGGGTGTCGGGATGGCAGTCGCCATGTCCCCGCTCTACGGGTTGGCCGTCTTTGCCGGACTGTTCTTCGATGTGGTGGTATACACGCTGTGGCTCAAAAGGCGCACTTGCTGGAGCATCGTGTGGGGTGGGATTTCAGGCGGTATGCCCATCCTGGCTGGACGTGTCTTCGGCACCGGTCATATTGATGGCATCGGCATCCTGCTTGCCCTGGCCGTCCTTTTCTGGATCCCCACACACATCCTGACCTTCTCGATGCGCTACCACGAAGATTATCAAGCCGCGAAAATCCCAACTTTCCCCTCCGTTTACGGTTTCCCATTCACTCGCCTCACGATTGCTGTATCGAGTGTGATCGCCGCACTTTCCATCAGCACGGCAGGCATCCTGATCGGGATGCAATGGGGCTTTGTCCGACTGCTGGCGGTACTTTCTCTTGGGCTGTTCCTGCTGGCGGTTGCCAGCGTCTTCCATCCAACCGAAAGGGTCAATTTCGGACTGTTCAAATACGCTTCGTTGTACATGCTGGCGTCGATGATCTTACTTTCCGTTTAGCCCCTACCCAGTCCCTCTCCATTTTTAAGAGAGGGGAATATTCCCAAATGAAAATGACCTTTCTTGACCGCATCCTTTTGCTCCTCACCGGCCTCCTGGCTGCTTACCAAATTGTTGTCGGGATAGACAAACTCAGCACTCTACCCATCATTGCTTATTCAATTGCCTTTGGAGTTTTACTCGTGGCTGGATTGCTGCTGATCATTCTTGGCTTCGACGTGTTGGACAGCCCGATCGTGGTCATCCTCGCAACGGTCATCCCGCTCAGCCTGTCAGTGGGGTTGGTTTGGGAGCAACTTGTGGCAATTCGGACCTTTTACCTCATTTTTGCCATCCTCGGGTTTCTGGCCATCGTTGTTTCCCGCTCCATACCGATGAAGAACAAGCTGCCTGTCTTTGTTCTTGCAGCCGTACATGGTATCGCCGGGATGGTGATCTTCCTTCTGCCCTTCCTCCTGGCTTTCACTGGCCGTGCTGTACCCGGCTTCGCCCTGGTTGGCCTGGGCGGGGCGCTGATCGGCCTGGGTGGGCTGCTGCTCTCCTTCCTGAAAGCCGGTAAACCCATCCTCTCTCGAGAAACGATCTTGAAGATCCTGCCGGGACTGCTTTTTTTGACAAATGCCGCTTTTGTGCTCGGTTTTTCCTCTGCATGAAATCTCATTCATGGAAGCTAACTTAGTGGACCAAAAAAAGAATTGGACGCCTGCAACGAAGAAAATATGGCTGCATTTCACCGCTGGGATCATGTGGTCGG
>Ga0209014_10000169_pt1 | contig 35568 bp, 29 predicted proteins | sample BarGraNGADG00212_FD_184491 | JGI IMG/M metagenome (GOLD analysis project Ga0209014, IMG submission 184491) | Arctic peat soil microbial communities from Barrow, Alaska - Barrow Graham LP Ref core NGADG0002-212 (SPAdes) (version 2) | ecosystem: Environmental > Terrestrial > Soil > Wetlands >...
TTCCGGCGGTGGCTCGGCATCGTGCCCCGCGACCATCGCAAGCTGCTCGTCGTGGATTCCTCCGCGGCGATCACCGGCGGCATCGGCATCGGCGACGAATGGCAGGGCGGAATCCTCCGCAAGCGGCGGCTCGCCTGGCGGGACACGTGCGTGCGCGTCGCCGGACCCGCGGCGAAGGATCTCATGGCCGCCTTCAGCCGCATGTGGCAGCGCGCGGGCGGTGAGCGGCCGCCACGCTCCGAACGGAAGCTCACGCGTGCCGCGCGCGGAGCCGACCTCGATCCGGCGACGTGCGCGGCCTCGGTCGTGGGCGTCGTGGAAGGAGAACCGGGACGCCTGCGCGTGGGACGCGCACTTCACCTGCAGGCCGCGGCCGCGCAGCGCTCGATTTGGGTGGCGAGCGCCTATTTCGTTCCCTCGTTCGCCGAGGTTGAGGCGCTGAACGGCGCGGCGCGCGACGGTGTGGACGTGCGCCTCCTGGTGCCGTCGAAGTACGACCATCCCTGGGTACACTGGCTCACCAAGGGGTACTACAACAGGCTGCTGCGGAACGGCGTACGAATCTGGGAATGGCGCGGCGAAATGATGCACGCGAAGACCGCGGTGGTCGACGGGCGCTGGACTCGCGTCGGCTCGACGGACTTCAACCCGCTCGGCATCGCGATCAACTTCGAGCTCGACGCGATCATCGAGGACCCGAAGATCGGCGCGGCCGCCGAGGCGATGTTCGAGAACGACCTCAGCCGCTCGAAGGAGATGCGGCTGCGCGCGCACACTGCGCGAGCACCGCGGCGCCGATGAAGAGGGCGTCCTCGGCGGGATAAAACCGCGGCGTGTGCGCCGCGCGAGGCTCACCGCCGGGTTCGCGCGCACCGATGCGCAGGAAACATCCCGGCATCTTCTCGAGATAGAACGCGAAATCCTCGCCGCCCATGTTGGTCGTGCCAAGCGGAACGAGCGCGCGCTCACCGAGCACGTCGCGCACCGCCTGCGCGGCCCACGCCGCACCCTCGCGCGAATTCACGATTGGCGGCGTGCCCTCGGTGATGTGCACGTCCGCGGTGAGGCGGTGCGTGCCGGCGACGGCGTGCGCTATCCGCTCGAGCTCGCCGATGAGCAGCGCACGCGATGCCGCGGTCGTCGCGCGAATCGTGCCGCTGAGCTCCGCGGTCTCGGGAATCACGTTTGCCGCGCGGCCGGCGTGCACCGCGGCGACGGTCACGACGCCGGGGAGCGACGGGTCGAGCCGGCGCGACACGATCGTCTGCAGCGCGAGGATCAGCTCCGCCGCGCCGACGACCGGGTCGCGAGCCTCCTGCGGCCGCGCGCCGTGGGCACCTTCCCCGCGCAGCACTATGGAGAACGTGTCCGTGGAAGCTGCGAGCGGCCCCTCCTGCGCGACCACCTCGCCGACGGCGAACCGGCGGTCGACGTGCGCGCCGAACACCGCGCGCACGCCGTCGAGTGCGCCGCTCGCGAGCACTTCACGCGCGCCCTCGCCGACTTCCTCCGCCGGCTGCAGCACGACGAGCACGTCGCCGGCGGCCGGCGAGCGCGCGAGCAGGAGCGCAGCGCCGATGGCCCACGCCGCGTGCACATCGTGCCCGCACGCGTGCATCACGCCGTCGTTCGCGGAGGCGAACTCGAGGCCTGTCGCCTCCGTGATGGGCAGCGCGTCGATGTCCCCGCGCAGCGCGATCACCGGCGCGCCCGGGTCGCGGCCGCGCACGCGCGCCACCAGGCCCGTGCGCGCTACGCGGCGAACGTCGATGACTCTGGTGTCGTGCAGCACACGCTCGAGTCTCTCCTGCGTGCGCGTTTCGTGCCACGAGAGTTCGGGATGACGATGCAAGTCGCGCCGCAGCTCCGTGAGCAGGCGGCGATCGCCGGCGGTGAAGCCGAGGTCCGCACTCACGGCCGCAACTCGGCGGTGCGCACGGTCAGCGACGCCACGCGCTCCGCGTCCACGTCGACGCCGATCCCCGGCCGGTCGAGCGGCACGCGCACCATGCCGCGCTGCATCGTCCACTCCGGCGACACGATGTCGCGTGCCCAGTAGCGCGCGCTCGGGCTCACGTCACCGGGAAGCGTGAAGTTCGGAAGCGAGGCGATCGCCACATTGTACGCGCGGCCCACGCCGCTCTCGAGCATTCCGCCGCACCAGACGGGCACACCGCGTTCCTGGCAGAAATCGTGAATGGCGATCGACGGAGTGTATCCGCCCACGCGGCCCGCCTTGATGTTCACGATGCGCCCGCTGCCGAGCGTCACCATGTCCTGCGCCTTGTCGAGACCGGTGATCGATTCGTCGAGACAGATCGGCGTCTTGAGCCGCTTCTGCAGCTCGGCATGCCGCACGATGTCGTCGTACGCCAGCGGCTGCTCGATCATCATCAGGCCGAAGCCGTCGAGCGCGACCAGTCGGTCGGTATCGTCGAGCGTGTACGCGTTGTTCGCATCGGCCATCAGGTGCGCGTCAGGCCCGAGCGCGTCGCGCACGGCCGCAATCCACTCGACGTCGTGGCCGGGCTCGATCTTGATCTTCACCTTGCGATACCCTGCCTCGAGGGCGGCGCGTGCCCTGTCGATGAGCGCCGCCGGGCTTGCCTGGATGCCGAGCGAGATGCCGGTCGCGATCTCCGCACGAGTGCCGCCGGCGAATCGTGCGAGCGGCTCTCCCGCCATCGTAGCGGCGAGTGCCCACAGTCCCATCTCGACCGCGGCCTTCGCCATGTTGTGGCCGCGAAAGTCGCGCTCGAGCACGTCGTGGACTTCGCCCGGATGAGCGAAAGTCCTGCCAAGCACGCGCGGCGCGACGAATTGCGTGATGACGATCCACGCGGTGTCGATCGTCTCGCTCGAATAGTTCGGCGCCTCGCCGGCGACGCATTCGCTCCAGACGCTGGCACCGGATGCGTCGTGCAGCTCGAGCAGCAGGATCCTGCGCTCACGCACTTCGCCGGACGATATGCGAAACGGCTCCTTCAATTCGAGCCGTATTTCACGCAGGACGATCCGGTCGACACGCATCGTGGTCACGCGGAGAGAGAGAGGAGGTACGCGGCGTCGCGTTCGCCGTCCGCGACGAACGCGCTCACGCGATATCCAAGTGGGAAATAATGCAGAAAGGCGCGACGTGCCGACATCCGCCATGCGCGCGCAAGCTCGAGATCGCGATCGAGCAGCGCGAGGTAGTCCGCGGGAACGCGCACCGCGACGCTCCTCGCGCCGGGAAGCGGCGCGTCCGGTGCCGGCGCCTCGCCGGCGCGGCCCGCGACGACCGGCACGCCGCGCAGCTGGTTCGCATCGCACGGCAACGGCACCGGCTCCGCGCTGACCGGCCACGATGCGACGAGGCGATCGGTGCCGAGCGATCCGTGCGCGTGGCTGTTCGTGTTCGTGCCGTACATGTCCGGCACGAATTCGTCCACGCGGGCGCCGAGCCGGCAGAGGTTGAGCTTCGCGTTCCGCGCGACAAAGGGATCGAACGTCCAGTACATCGTTTCGACCCCGAAGGCCCGGCATTGCTCGCGCTGATAGTGCTTCAGCGCCCGTCCGATGTGCCGCCCCTGCGCGTCCTCGCGCACAGCGAGCATGTCGGACCAGTGCACGAGACGTCCACCCTTCACGCCCGTGAGGCCGAACACGAAGCCGAGCAGCGTTCCGTCCGGCGCGAACGCGCCCGCCGACACGCCGCCGAGCTTTTGCCCCACCAGAAGGATCGCGGCCGGCACGCGCTCGGTGAACGCGGCGCCCCAGGTCGCGTCCTGGAGGCGCACGGCGCCCGCGCGCTCGTCGTGCGTGGCGAGCTCGCGGATGACGATTCCGTCTGCGAGGGTTACGTTCTTCATTCGGGAAGGGACGTGTCGTACACGTGAACCTACAATACCGCCGGGGGTGTGCGTCGTGCGCAAGCTCGCAGCCGTCGTCGCCGTTCTCGCCGCATCGTCGATCGCCTCGTGCCGCTCACCGGTCACGACCGGCGTCGCGACGAACGGCACTCCGTACGACGTGGTCATCACGAACGGCCGCATCGTGGATGGCTCCGGCAACGCGTGGTTCTGGGGCGACGTCGGCGTCCGTGGCGACCGCATCGCGCGCATCGCGCCCCGCGGTGCGCTCGCATCCGCGCCCGCCGCGAAGCAGATCGACGCGCACGGACTCACTGTCACGCCCGGATTCATCGACATCCAGGCGCAATCGTACGACAACTTCATGACCGGCGACGGGCGTGCGCTCTCGATGATCACGCAGGGCATCACCACGGCGATCCTCGGCGAAGGCGACACGCCCGCGCCGGTGAACGACAAGGTGCTCGCGGCCACCACCGACACCTCCGCGCGCCGCCTCGCCGGGCGCTTCACCGGGCCGCACGGGTTCAGCCAGTGGCTCGACTTCATGCAGCGCCGCGGCCTTTCCGAGAACGTCGGGTCGTTCCTCGGCGCCGGCACGGTGCGCGTGTACGGAAAGGGTGAAGCGGTCGGCACGCCGACCGCCCCGGAGCTCGACACGATGCGCGCGATGGTGCGCCGCGCGATGACCGACGGCGCGTTCGGCGTGGGCAGCGCGCTGATTTATCCGCCAGGCGCATATGCGACGACCGGCGAGTTGATCGAAATTGCGCGCGCCATGTCGCCGTACGGCGGCGTGTACATCACGCACATGCGCAACGAGGGGAACGAGCTGCTCGAGGCCGTCGACGAGGCGATCCGCATTGGCCACGACGGCGCAGTGCCGGTGGAGATCTACCACCTGAAGGCCGCCGGGCCCGCGAACTGGGCGAAGATGGCGCGCGTGGTCGCGAAAATTGATTCGGTACGGACGGCCGGGCAGGATGTGCAGGCCGACATGTACATCTACGTCGCGGGCGCCAACGGATTTGCGTCGTGCATCCTGCCGAAGTACGCGGCCGACGGAAAGCTGCTCCAGAATCTCAGGGATCCCGCGACCCGCGCGCTCGTGAAGGCCGACCTGCAGCGGGAGATTCCCGGCTTCGACAACCTCTGCATCGTCGGCACGCCCGCGAACGTGATGGTCACCGGCTTCTCCCGTCCGGAACTCAGGCAGTACGAAGGCAAGCGACTCACCGAGATCGCGCAGGCGATGGGGAAAGACTGGGCCGATGCGCTCATCGATCTGAACGTCGCCGAGGAAGCGCGGCTCGGAGAAATCCTCTTCCTGATGAGTGAAGACAACGTTCGTGCGCAGCTCAAGCTTCCCTGGATGAAATGGGGCACGGATGCCGGCGCTGATGATCCCGCGACCGCGAAGGGAATGGTCCATCCGCGCACGTACGGGAACTACACGCGCCTGCTCGGCAGATACGTGCGCGACGAGCACGTGATCACCCTCGAAGATGCGGTGCGCAAGGCGACCTCGGCCGTCGCGACGCGCCTCTCGATCGCGGACCGCGGCCTCATCAAGGAGGGGATGAAGGCGGACATCCTCGTCTTCGATCCCGCGACGATCGCCGATATCGCGACGTTCGAAAAGCCGCACCAACTCTCGACCGGTATTTCGACCGTGCTGGTCAACGGCGTCGAGGTGATTCACGACGGAGCGCACACCGGCGCAAAACCGGGACAGGTCGTGCGCGGCCCCGGCTGGAATGGCTGGATCGCTCCGCATCAGTAAACGCATGAGCAATCCGGTGTACGATCTGGACCGAGCGGTGGCGTCCGCGTCGCAGAGCTCCACGCTCCAGCAGAATCAGGCGCTGCACGCGGTCGGCGCGGCGTTCAACTGGTGGGGCGGTCCCGGTGTCATTTGCTTCGCTGCGCTCCTCTGGCTCGGCGGCCGGGCGTTGAAGCGTGCGCGGGTTTCGCTGCTCGGTCTTCGCGGCGTCGAAGCGATCGCCCTCGCGAGCGCGCTCGGCAGCATCGTGAAGGGATTTGCCGGCCGCGCGCGTCCGTTCGTCACGCCGGATGAACCGTGGCACTGGAACTTCATGCACGGCTGGACCGACGCGCGCTATTTCTCGATGCCCTCCGGTCACACCTATGCGACCATCGCGTTCGCCGCCGCGATCAGCGTCGCGTCGGCACGGTGGGCGCCGCCGGCACGAGCCGCGATGATCATCGGCGCGTTCCTCACCGTACTCCTCGTCGCGTTCGCACGCGTCTATACCAACCAGCACTGGTTCAGCGACGTTCTCGCCGGAGCGGTGCTCGGCGGCGCGACGGGATTCCTGCTCGCGCGGTGGCACGAACGCCATCCGCGCACGGCGTTCGATCGCGCGCTGCTCGGCGCCACCGGCGAGCAGGGAGCGGCGTGAGAACGCGCGCGTTCGTCCTGCTGGTGCTCGCCGCCGCGCCTGCGTGGGCGCAGTCTGCGCCGGGCGAAACGCCGAAGCAGGAGCCCATCGTCCGCGCGTCCGACGCCGCGATTCTCGGTGTGGCGCTCGCCGGCTCCGCCCTGCTCATGAAGTACGATGTCAGGATCACGGCCTGGAAGGGATATGCACCGTTCCAGAACAGCTCGCGCGTTCGCAACACCTTCAACACCGCCGCATTCCTCGGCGGCCCGGGCTCGATCGCGATCGACGCGGCGCTATGGGGCGCCGGCCGCATCGCGAAGAACAAGGATCTTGCGACGGACGGCGAAACTGCACTCGAAGCCGCCGCATTGAGCGGCGCGGTGACGTTCCTGCTGAAGGGGGCCATCGGCCGCGCGCGGCCGCTCGTCGACTCGACGCGCGCCGACAACTTCAGCTTCGGCCGCGGATTCTCGGCCGGCTTCGACTATCAGTCGTTCCCGTCGGGACACACGACCGCCGCATTTGCCCTGGCCACCGCGGTCACCATGCGGCTCGCGGAACGCAAGTCTCCCTCGGTAGCCTGGGCGGCGCCCGTCCTGTTCGGCGTCGCGACGCTCACCGACATCGCGCGAGTGTACACGCACCATCACTGGGCGACCGATTGCCTCATGGGCGCGGCAATCGGCACGGTCGGCGGCTTCGCCGCAGCCCGCTGGCACGAGCGGCATCCTTGAGCGGAATCTTCGTCATCGCCGAGCTCGACGGCGCGATCGGCGAGCGCATTCATGCGATCCAGGAACGGTTCGATCCGAAGCTGGCCGCCGAGTCACCGCCGCACGTCACGCTCATCGGGTCGTCGGGCGCGGGCCCGATTCCGGTGGAGACGCCGGTCGAGCTGCTGCGAAGCGCGATCGAGCCGGTCGCCGCCGCGACGCCGCCGCTCACGCTCCGGTTCGGACTTCCGATGCGCTTCCTGCAGCGCGAAATCGTGGTGCTGCCGCTCGACCCGCACGGGCCGCTGCGCGCGCTGCATCAGCGCCTGAAAGAATCGGGCATCCCATATGCACCGGCCCGTTGGCCGTTCACGCCGCACTGCACGCTGAGTTTCTATCCGACACTCTCGCGGGAGACGCTGAAGCCGCTGCTGGCGCTGCGGGAAAGCGGTATCTGGACGCTGCGCACGCTCCGCGTCTATCTCACGCGCGAACCGCAGCCTCCGACGCTTCTTTTCGACGCGCCGCTGCTGGGTTGATGCAAGGCTGAGCCGTCAGAGCGCCTTGCGGATCGCGGCCTCGAGATCCTGCGAGCCGCCGAGCCCCGTGTACACGACCTTGCCGGCCTTGTTGATGACGACGACGAAACTCGTCGCCGGCACGTCGTACGCGTCGATCGCCGTGCCCTTCCGGTCGTAGAACTGCATGCCGGCGAGCCCGTGCTTCTCGACGTACCGCCGCACGAGCTCGGGCGACTCGTTCACGCTGACGGCCACGCCGACGAACTGCACCTTGCCGGCGAACTTTTTCTGCGCCGCCAGCATTGCCGGCTCGAGTTCCTTGCAGTTGGGGCACCACGTCGCCCAGAACTCCATCACCACCGGCAGTTTCCCGAAGTACTGCGACAGCTCGGCGGCCTTTCCGTCCAGGCTCTCGAGCTTCGCGCCCGGCGCAGCGCTGCCGACCGGAATCCCGCTCTCCTGCGCGCGCAGTGGCGCCACCACCGCTAGCACCAGACACAGCGCCGAGAGCCATACTCGCCGCACTCTTCGGTCTTCCATCTTCGGTCTTCGGTCGCAGTTCGTCTTCATATCCACGCCTGTCCCGCCTTCAGGAGGTAGTACTCGGCCACGCCGATCATGATGATCGCGAAGGCCCGCTTGATCCACACCATCCATATACCCGCGCGGGGCAACTTTGCCACCGCGCCGCTCGACAGGCCGACGACGACGAGCAGTGCCGACATGCCGAGCGAGAAGGAGAAGAGATACGCGAAGCCGAGGACGGCCGACTTCGTATTCGTCACCCATGTGAGCACTGCCGCCATCACCGGAGCGGAGCAGGGTGCCGCGACGAGCCCGCTCATGGCACCCATCACGAACACGCCGGCGAGCCGCCCGCCGCCGCCGGCCGTCGCGGCGCGCTGCAGGAGCCACGACGGCAGCTCGACCGGGATCACGTCGAGCATGCCGAGCGCCGCGAGGATGAGCAGGTTCGCCATCGCGAAGTAGAGCCACGGATTGCTGCTGACGGTGCCGAAGATCGTTCCGCTCAGGCCGGCAAAGAGGCCAAGCGTCGAATAGACGAGCGCGAGTCCGAGCACGTAGGTCAGCGTGAGCGCGAGCGCGCGAGCACGCGTCGGCGTGCCGCCGATCGTGCTGCCGCCGACGATCGCCGCCGTGATCGGGATCATCGGATAGATGCAGGGCGTAAAGCTCGTGAGAACGCCAGCGATGAACAGCAGCGGCAGCGCCGTGGCCGGACTGCCGGAAAAACGCTGGGCGAGATGCGTGAAATCCACGGGTGGACTCTGCGTCATGGGTGTTAGCTTTCTCGGTTCAGGAAATCCCACTCATAAAGAGCATTCGCATCGTGGCACCGCAATTCATCTACGTAATGAAGGCGCTGCGCAAGGTAGTTCCGCCTTCGCGCATCATTCTCGACGACATCTGGCTGTCGTTCTATCCGGGCGCGAAGATCGGTGTCCTCGGACCCAACGGCGCCGGCAAGTCTTCGTTGCTCCGCATCATGGCTGGGGTCGACCACGAGTTTCAGGGCGAAGCGTGGGCGCACAAGGGCACGCGCATCGGCTTCCTGCCGCAGGAGCCCGTCCTCGACCCCAAGAAGGACGTGAAGGGCAATGTCGAGGAAGCGGTGAAGGAACAGCGCGCCAAGCTCGACCGCTTCAACGAAGTCGCGATGAAGTTCGCGGAGCCGATGAGCGACGACGCGATGAACGCGCTGCTCGAGGAGCAGGGCAAGCTCCAGGAGTACATCGACGCGCACAATCTCTGGGAACTCGACCGCAAGGTGGAGATCGCGATGGACGCGCTGCGTCTTCCGCCCGCCGACGCCGATATCTCGACACTCTCCGGCGGTGAGAAGCGGCGTGTCGCGCTCTGCAAGGTGCTGCTCGAGGAGCCGGACATGCTGCTGCTCGACGAGCCCACCAACCATCTCGACGCCGAAAGCGTCGCGTGGCTCGAGCATTTCCTCGCCGACTTCCCGGGAACGGTCGTTGCGATCACCCACGACCGGTATTTCCTCGACAACGTCGCGAAGTGGATCCTCGAACTCGACCGCGGCAAGGGAATTCCGTGGGAGGGGAACTACACGAGCTGGCTCGAGCAGAAGGCGAACCGCATGGCGCTCGAGGAGAAGACCGCGAGCGCACGACAGCGCACGCTGACGCGCGAACTCGAGTGGGTTCGCATGGCTCCGCGGGCGCGGCAGGCGAAGAGCAAGGCGCGCATCCAGGCGTTCGAGGACCTGCAGAGCGAGGAGCAGCAGGCCAGGGTCGCGACCAACGAAATCGTCATTCCGCCGCCGGCGCGGCTCGGCAACGACGTCGTCATCGCGAAAAACCTGAAGAAAGGGTTCGGCGACCGGCTGCTGTTCGAGAACATGAACTTCTCGCTCCCGCGCGGCGGCATCGTCGGCATCATCGGCCCGAACGGCGCTGGCAAGACGACGCTGTTCAAGATGATCATCGGCAAGGAGAAAGCGGACGGCGGCGAGCTGAAGATCGGCGAGACGGTGCAGATCGCCTACGTGGACCAGACGCGCACGCTCAACAACGACAAGAACGTGTGGGAGGAGATCAGCGGCGGGAACGAGCTGATCATGGTCGGCAAGAAGGAGATCAACAGCCGCGCGTATCTCTCGAGCTTCAACTTCCGGGGGGCGGACCAGCAGAAGAAGGTCGGCAGCCTCTCGGGCGGCGAGCGCAACCGCCTCCACCTCGCGAAGACGCTGATGGAAGGCGGAAACCTGCTGATGCTCGACGAGCCCACGAACGACCTCGACGTCGACACGCTGCGCGCGCTCGAGCAGGCGCTCCTCGACTTCGCCGGCTGCGCGGTGGTCATCACGCACGATCGCTGGTTCCTCGACCGCATTGCGACCCATATCCTCGCGTTCGAGGGCGATTCGGAGGTCGTCTGGTTCGAGGGGAACTACGGCGCGTACATCGAGGACCTCAGGAAGCGTAAGGGCCCCGACGCCGACCAGCCGCACCGCATCAAGTACAAGCCGCTGACGCGGGCATAGACACCGGAGTTATGGGGCTAGAACAAAAAGCCCCGCGTCCCAGCCTTGGCGCATGATCAGGCCACCGTGCGTAGGCCGGCGAGCGGGGCTTCGTACTCGTTCCCGGGAACGGTTCGTCCTGCAATAGTGTAGGATGATATGCACCCAATTGCAGGAGGACCCGTGAAGATGCCAGTGCGCGCCGCGCTTCTTGCCTCGGTCGTTGCCACCGCACTCGCGGTCGCCCAGCCGGTGCGGGCGCAGGATTCGGGAGACGGCTTTCTTTTTCAGCGGCCGTCCGGCAGCTGGTCGCTGCACGGCGGTTTCGCGAAGCCGAGCGCCGGCAGCGACCTCTTCTCGTTCACCACGACCAACCTGACGGTGAGTCGCGGGGACTTCAGCGCCCTCGACTACGGCGCCGACCTCGCCTTCGCGATCACCCCGCGGCTCGACGTCGTGCTGGACGTCTCGCACTCCGGAATGAGCAAGGGCTCCGAGTTCCGGAACTTCGTGGACAACAACCAACTGCCGATCCAGCAGACGACGAGCTTCCAGCGCACACCCGTGACGCTGAGCGCGCGCTACTACCTGACGGCGCGCGGACGCCAGATCGGACATTACGCCTGGGTGCCGAATCGCATCGTGCCGTACGTCGGCGCCGGCGCCGGCGCGATGAACTACGGGTTCGACCAGAAGGGTGACTGGGTCGACAACACGACGCTGGCCGTGTTCCCCGACACGTTCCACTCGAGTGGCTGGGCGCCGATGGCACAGCTGCTCGCCGGCGTCGAGTGGTCGATGGGCCCGGGCTGGGCGCTCAGGACAGAGGCGCGCTACCTTACGGCGGGTGCAACACCAAGCAGCGACTTTCCCGGTTTTCACCGCATCGATTTGTCCGGCGTGAATACCAATGTCGGCTTTTTCGTCAGATTCTGACAGGACGGACACCATGCTCGTTCGACTGAATTCTGTTGTGCGGTCCGCGATGTCGACGCTCGCGGTCACTTCGCTTGCGATCGCGTTCGCCATGCCTGCCGCCGCACAGAACGCGCAGACTGAAGGACGCTGGCAGGCGTGGCTCGGCTGCTGGACGCCCGCGGGCACGCTGATTCGCACCATCGGCAAATCTGCGACGTCGGTCGTGTGCGTCGTTCCCACGTCGACCGCCTCGGCGGTGGATGTCGTGACCGTCTCGGCCGGGAAGATCGTCGATCGCACGCATGTGGATACCGACGGCCAGCCGCACGCGCTCGCGAAGCAAGGCTGCACCGGATGGCAGAGCGCGAAGTGGTCGCCATCAGCACACCGCGTGTATTTGAAGTCCGAAGTCAACTGCAGTGGCGCACCCGCCACTCATGTGAGCGCCGTCTACGCCATGGCAGGATCCGGCGAGTGGATCGACGTCCAGGGAATGCGGGTCGACAAGAACAGCGGCGTGCGTGCGGTGCGTTATCGCGAGGCTGTCGATGTGGGATCTCTTCCGGAAGAGATCACGCAGAAGCTCGAGGGGCGCACGATGGCGCGCAGGGCCGCCATGCTCGCGGTGACCGAGCCGCTGTCGCTCTCAGATGTGGCGGAGGCCTCGCGTGAACTCGACCCCAGCGTGGTCTCCACCTGGCTCATCGAAGCAGACAAACTCGACATGCACAGGCCAACACCGCTGAACGCGAAGCAGCTCGTGCAACTTGCCGACGCCGGAGTGCCGGCAATCGTGATCGACGTGATGCTCGGGCTGTCGTATCCGCACGTGCTCGCCGTGAACCCGGTCAGTTATGGAGTGGCGCGACAGAATACCGACAGTGCCTATATGGCGACTGGCGCGCTCGGATCGATGTCGTCGCTCGACCCCCTCATCGGTTTCGACCGATTCAGCATGCCCATCTATGCATCCGAATCGGGGATGATGTTCGGATGCTCGCCCTTCATGTACAGCCCGTACGACGCAGGATGGAATCTCTATTCCTCGCAGTTCGGTTGCGGGGGATACGGCAATGGCTACTTCGGCGGCTACCCGGGATATGGTTATGGGTACGGCGGGTACCCATACGGCGGGTACTTCGGCGGCGGGCCCGTGGTGGTGCCGCAGGGAACTGGCACGCCGGCTCATGGCCGAGTCGTGAACGGAAAAGGCTACACGCAAGGCGGGAATGGGTCGACCGGCACCGCGACGCCTCGCTCGGCAAACACGTCGCCCGGAAATACCAACTCGGGCGCCGGCTACGGCAGCGCTGGTTCGTCGAGTCCGCCGCCCGCGCCATCGCCCGCGCCATCGCCGCCGCCGCGCACCGCTGAACCAAGGAAGCCGTAGCTTTCGCAGCACGCAGTAGCCCTGAACCCCACCGCAGGGAGACACTGATGCAGTGCAGTATCCGCGCGCACGCGCTCGCCGCGTGCACGGCTTCGCTTTTTCTCACGATTGCATTCTCGCATACTGCCGCGGCACAGCAGGGCGCGATTCCCACTCCAGAGTCGGTCCTCGGCTTCGCGGTCGGCGCGGACTACAAGCTCGCGACGTACGACGAGTCGATCCGCTACTTCGAGCGCCTCGCGGCCGCGTCCAGCAACCGCATGAAGCTCATGGACGTCGGCAAGACGTCCACCGGTCATCCTTGGACGCTCGCCGTCATCACGTCGCCGGAAAACTTCGCGAAGCTCGACCGCTATCGCGAAATCGCGCAACGGCTCGCGCATCCCGACGGACTCACCGACGATCAGGCTCACGCGCTCGCTCGCGAAGGACGCGCGTTCGTGGACATCAGCGGCGGCCTCCACGCCTCCGAGATCGCGGGCTCGCAGCACACGATCCAGCTCGCGTACGACATCCTCGCGCATCCGGATGACCCGAAGATCAAGGCGATCCTCGAGAACACCGTTCTCCTGCTCTGGCCCTCGATCAACCCGGACGGACAGAACATCGTCGTGAACTGGTACCGCGAGAACGTCGGCACGCCGTACGAAATCTCCCCGCTGCACGAGCTCTACCAGAAGTACCTCGGCCACGACAACAATCGCGACGCGTACATGCTCAACGTCGTCGAGTCACGCGTCGTCGCGCGCACGTGGCGGCAATGGGAGCCGAACATCATCTACGTGCAGCACCAGACCGCGCCGTTCCCCACGCGCATCTGGCTGCCGCCGTTCGCGGAGCCGATCGCGCCGAGAGTGAACGCGCTGATGTCGCGCGAAGTGAACACCATCGGCATGACGATCGCGCAGGAACTCGAGACGAACGGGCAGGTTGGCGCGACGCACATGGGCACCGGTTTCGACGCGTGGTATCCCGGCTACATCGACTACATGCCGATGCTCCAGAACATCGCCTCGTTCTGGACGGAGACCGCGCTCTATCAGTACGCGACGCCGCATTTCTACACGATCCGCGATTTTCCCCGCGAGTATCAGGATCTCCGCCCGCAGTCGCTGTATCCGAGCCCGTGGCCCGGCGGCTGGTGGCGCCTGAAGGACGCGGTGGATTACATGCGCACGGCGTCGATGGCGGTGCTCGATTATGCGACGAAGTACCGCGAAGAGCTGCTCTGGAACCGCTATCAGGCCGGACGCAACGCGATCAACAAGTACCGGCACGATCCGCCGTACGCGTATCTCGTTCCGCAGCAGCAGCGCGATCCCGGCACGGCGGCGGAGATGCTGCGCCGCCTCGCGTTCAACGGCGTGCGCGTGAGCCAGCTCGAGAAGGAATCCGTGCACGACGGCATTCGATATGCGGCCGGCACGTGGGTGATTCCCATGGACCAGGAGTACGCCGAGCTCGTGCGGCAGCTTTTCGAGCCGCAGGAGTATCCCGACCTGCGCGAGTATTCCGAGGGTCCGCCCGACCAGCCGTATGACGCCGCGGGCTGGACGCTCCCGTATCAGATGGACGTGCACGTCGTCGAAGCACGCGTTCCGCTTTCCGCCGATTTCCGTGCCGCGCTCAAGCCGGTGCAGGGGAAGGCCGTCGACTGGCACAACGCACCCGACGCTCCTTTCGCCACGAGCGCCGTGGCTGCGGGAATCGTCCCGCCACCAGGGCGCATCACCGGCGCCGGCGACCTGCTCAGCGTCGATCCCGCGCAAAACGACGCGTTCCGCCTGCTCAATCGCGCGCTCGCCGACGGCGGCGCGGTGCAGTACGAAGACGGCGGCAGCCGCGGCGGCCGCTATCTCGTATCCGGCGTCGCGCCCGCGAAGGCCGACGGCTGGGTGAGCGAACTTTCGCTGCGCGCCGAGCGAAAGCCGGCGGCGGGCACCACGTCGACTCCCGTGAGATCGCGCATCGCCGTCTACAAGCCGTGGACCGCGAGCATGGACGAAGGATGGATCGAATGGCTGCTGGACCAGTACCAGTTCCGCTACACGGTCATCACGAATGCCGACGTGCAGGCCGGCGACCTCGGCACTCGCTTCGACGTGGTGCTTATCGCGTCGGATCGCACGCGATCGATCGTCGACGGATTCACCAAGGGCACGGTCCCGCCGCGCTACGAAGGCGGCCTCGGCGATCCCGGAGCGCGCTCGCTCGACACCTTCGTGCGAGGCGGTGGCACGATCGTGTGCCTCAACTCGAGCTCCGATTTCGCGATCGAGGCGCTGCATCTGCCGGTGAAGAACGTGGTGAGCGGATTGGCGCGGAAGGATTACTTCGCGAGCGGCTCGATCCTCGAGATCATCACTGATCCCTCGCATCCCGTCATGGCCGGAATGCCCGACCATGCGCGCGTGTTCGCGGACGGCAGTCCGGTGTTCACCACGCTCGACGGATTCGAGGGCGCGGTGCTGGCGAAGTACCAGAAGGAAGGGTCGCCGCGCGTCTCGGGATACTTGCTCGGCGAGAAATACCTGCAGGGCTACGCGGCCGCCGTCGACGTGAAGCACGGGCGCGGCCACGCGATCCTCATCGGCTTCCGCCCGCAGTGGCGCGGGCAGCCGTTCGGCACGTTCCGCGTGATCTTCAACTCGACGATGTACAGCCGCGAACTCGCCGATCGCGCAAAGGGTGCTGCGGGATTCTGGAGTGCACCGAAGCGCGACGAGAAACCATCGGAGGCGGCACCGGCGGGCGCCGGCCGGAGACCTCCGGGCTGACCTTTCAGCAGGTTATCGAGGGATCCAGCTGCCGAGGTTCTGCAGCACCGCCGCGGAATGCGCCATGGCGAGGTCGTTCGGCTGCCGCCAGATGGCGCGCGTCTCGTCGGACGAACTGAACCGGAGTTCGAACTTCGCTCCATCTGGATTCACGGGCACCGCGAAGTCGACGCGATAGGTTCGCTTGCCGCCCGCCGGAAACGCGGCGAGCAGTGAAAGCCCGAGCGATGCGCGCACGGCGGACGTCTGTCCAAACGGCACATCGCCGGCCCAGATCTTTCCGGCGTCGGCGAACAGCGCGACGGCCCAGTCCGCCCGCTTGGTGATCATCGGCACGACGCGCCGCTCCTCGAATCGCACGATCGCGCGCTGGGCACCGGCCGAGAGTGAATTCGGAAACCCGGGCAGTCCGCCGTAGTGGTCCCAGAAGCTGAGCTGCAGCGGAAAGGTGAGATGCTGGACGCCCGACAGCTCGACGGCGGCGATGTGCGTCACCGCCTCCGAAGGCTTGATGTACCACACGAACTTTCCGTACCCGACGACACCATCCCAGCGCTGCGCTTGCCGGTCGGCCCGCCCTTCGCCCAGGATGCGGATCTCCAGGAACGATTCCGGATTGCCGAGGCCCGCGTAGAGCAATCCGGAGATCAAATAGTCGTTCGTGCGCTGCGACGCCCAGACGCTCGGCCCGGCGAACACGCCGAATTCCATACCCTTGCCGACGTCCTGCGCCGCGGTCACTGCGTCGAATCCCCGCACGGTCTGGAAGTGCAGTGCGCGAATGCCGCCGAACACTCCGGCCCGCACAACGTTGAACGGCTTGTAGCGGTTGTCCACCTCGGAAAGACCGGGTGCAGCGACGATACCGGTGTCCGTCATGAACACGGCCTGCGACGCGGTATGGACGTCCTCGCCCATCACGAGCGCACCGATCACTCCCACGATCCCGCTCCTGGTGAGGCGGAGCGCGCGAACACCGAAACCAACGTCGTAACTCACCCGTTGAACGTTGAGGAACACGTCGTCGCCGATCGGCCGGGTGAGTTCGTAGTAGTTGTTCAGCTCGGTCGCGCCGACGTGAAATCCGTTCGGCTGCAAGTCAGTCAAGAACGGCTTCGAAAACTCGAAGCGGAGCGCGTCGCCCTGCGGGTGGCGTTCACCGCCGGCCGCGAGCGTGAACGGATGGCCGAACGCGCCATATTGGATGACGTCTCCGCCGAATCCCGTTCTGTACCCGAAGCCTCGCTCGCCGCTGACTTCCACGGTGATGCCGCGTCCGTCGAGATTTTCCGTGCCCAACAGAAGCGACGAAACGGTCCCGCTGCCGACGCTCCCGCCGACGATCGGCGCGAGATCATCGATCACCTCCACCACGATCCGGACCTGCCCCGCGCTGTCGGGAACGGCATTCACGGTGGCGGACGCGATGAACCGCTGCGCACGCAGCAATCGTTCGGATTCGCTGCGGTCGAGCTCCATGCATCGCTTGCCGACCTCGACGCGGAGGTATGCCTTGATGACCCCGTCGCGCGTCCGGACATGATGTATGCCGGCGAAGTTGCCGACGGCCACCCACACGTTCTGAACGAAGGTGGCGCCCGGCGGGTGGCTATGGATGTCGATGGCCGAAACGATCTCACCGTTGCAGGCGGTTCGTCCCACCACACGCTGCGCAAAGGCCGACGCCAGGGGCGCCAGCAGGAGGGATAGGAAGCGGAAACGCACTCCGAACAATTGCGCCTGGTGACCGCGGGCGGTACTGCCCAAATCGCCTACCTTCTTTGGGGGAGAAACCCTTACCCCCAACGCTCGCCAGCGTGCTGCTCCCGCTCGCGTGCGCGGCGCAGTCCGCGCGCGAACGCTGGCGGCAGCGAGAATGCGAACTGGCTGCCCGGCATCGCAAATCAGTACTTCGGGACCCGAGGATCGACGTCGTCGCTCCACCGCAGGATGCCGCCGGCGAGGTTCCTCACCCGCGTGAACCCTGCGGCCTGTAGCAAGCGCACCGCCCGTCCGCTTCGGACGCCGCTTCGGCACTGCACGACGATGTCGCGCGTCCGGTCGAGCGACGGAACCGCAGCGGGGAGATTTCCAAGCGGAATGAGCCGCGCGCCCGGAATGTGTGCGATGTCCCATTCGTGCGGTTCGCGAACGTCGATCAGGTCGATGTCACCTGCCCGGAGCCGCTCCGCTAGTTCGAGCGGCGTGATCTCAGGCATGGTGTCTTCCGGCTTCCGGCTTCCGGCTTCCGGCTTCATCCCGCAAAACTCGTCATAGTCGATGAGCTCCGTGATTTCGTGTGTGCCGCACGCCGGACACGCGGGATTCTTGCGCACTTTCACCGTGCGGAACTGTGCGCCGAGCGCGTCGACGAGCAGGAGCCGTCCGACGAGCGGCTCGCCGATCCCGAGAATCAACTTGATCGCTTCCGTAGCCTGGATCGTACCGATGAGTCCGGGAAGAACGCCGAGGACTCCGGCTTCCGCGCAGCTTGGCACCGTCCCAGGCGGGGGCGGCTCGGGAAAGAGACAGCGATAGCAGGGCCCGTCCTTCGTGGAGAACACCGACGCTTGGCCTTCGAAGCGAAAAACGCTGCCGTAGACGTTCGGCTTGCCGAGCATGACGCATGCGTCGTTCACGAGATAGCGCGCGGGGAAGTTGTCGGTGCCATCGACGACGAGGTCGTACTTCTCGATGATGCCGAGCGCGTTCTGCGAGGTGAGCGCCGTTTCGTAAGTGGTGAGCTCGACGAACGGGTTGATATCGGCAATGCGCTCGCGCGCGGAGGCGACCTTCGCGCGGCCGATGTCCTTGGTGCCGTGCAGGATCTGGCGTTGCAGGTTGGTGACGTCGACGACGTCGAAATCCACGATGCCGATGTGGCCCACACCCGCGGCGGCGAGGTAGAGCGCGAGCGGCGATCCGAGTCCGCCCGCGCCGACGAGCAGGACGCGCGCGGCCTTGAGGCGCTTCTGTCCGTCGATGCCGACATCCGGGATGATCAGGTGCCGGGCGTACCTGCTGATTTCGTCGCGCGAGAGATCGGGAAGCATAAGCGAACCTGGCGAAGCTTGCGTGGCGCGCCCGGCGAAATCAGCGCGGCGTCAGGCGCAGCGGAACGCCGTCGCTGGGCTGCATCACCGCGAGCACCATCTTGTCGAAAAGCTCGGCCGCCGGCGTTCCGGTCTTGTACGGATTTCCGCCGGCGATCGAGAGCACGAACACGTCGTTGCCGCGTTCCTTGAGCTTCACTCCGATTGCGGGGCCCGGACGTGCGGACGCCTTCGCCCACGCATCGGGCGTGAAGATCCGGATCGCGAGAAGCGTGCGCGGATCGACTTTCCACGAGGGATCCGGCTTGAACCGGAAATCGAGGATGAAGCGCGATCCATTCGTGGTGTCCGCGTGCGCCACGCCGGTGTAATTGCCCTTCCACGGGGGTGGGAAATCGACGGCGAATTTCCCTTCTCCGCTCTCGAAGTGATCGAGGCTCTGGGCGGCTCCGGCGATGACGTCGGCGGGAGTGATGTCGCCCTTCTTGGTGACGGGACGCTCACCGCAGGCGGTGGAGGTCAAGGCGAGCGCCAGCGCGCACAAAAGGGAGCTTTTCATCGGTCGCACCACGCCCATTCTCGCCGCCACCATGAGGGACCTCGGGAACCTATCGTGGGGTGGTGGGGCGCGCCATGCGCCTTGGGGCTCAAGGCACGGAGCCGACCGACCGGTTATAATTGATAGACGAATCCCGACCCAGCACGTGGGGCCGGGATTCGCGTCGATGGGGTGTAGCTCAATTGGCAGAGCATCGCACTGTTAATGCGACGGTTGGTGGTTCGAGTCCACCCGCCCCAGTTTTACCTCAGGAGTCAGGCGAGACGCCGATGTGCCGCTCGAGAATCCACCGGCGGTGCAGCATCCCCGCCGCCGAGATCTCCCATCCGTATGAGATCGGAATGAGATACAGGAACAGGATGGTCGTGGCGCCGGCCACTCCAACGAAGACGCGCCGCGAACTCGCGCTCGGGAACCGCCAGAACGATCCATCATCCCCGTCCCAGCCGGCGAGCGCGCCGATTCCGACAGCGGTGAAGAGTACGCTATAGACCAGCGCAAAAAAGTAGTGATATACGAACATCGGCCGGTGAATGAACGCGAACGGCGCGAAGTTGAGCAGGTATCCGGCGCCCAGCGCCGCCAGCACCGCTCGCCGGGGCGCGAGTGCCTTCGCCCCGCGCATCAGCGCCACGACGACGGCGATCGCCCCGAACATGACGCCCCACCACACGAACGGATTCGCGAAGAGAATGATCCAGCGCTCCGTACCGGCCTCGGCGTCGATCTGGTTCCAATAACCGATCGAATGCTTCGCGATCGGCCAGGTATACCATTTCGATGCCGAGGGATGTTCTTCTGTCGCCCATCCTTCGTTGATCGTTTCCATCTCGCGGTTCAGTTCGATGAACGAACTCGCGAAAGACGTGGCCGATGCCGGCTCACCCACGGATGAACCTCTCAGTATCGCCCGCGTTGAGTTCGACATTTTCAGTTCGCCCGCCCTGCCATTCGGCAGCAGCGTGAAATGCGCCCAGAATGCACCCAGATAGATCGCGACGGGAATGACGGAGAGGAGCGCTGTCTCTCTCGCCAACGCGCGCCAGTCACCACGTCGATCCCGAAAGAACTCGAGTGCCCATGCGAGCCCGATCAATCCAAGCGCCGAGAGCCCGGTCCACTTGATGCTCACCGCGATTCCCGCCGCCGCCGCTGCGCCTGCGAGCCACATCCCGCGCGCCGCGCCCGTCGCGCGGCGCGCGAACGCGTACGCCAGAACGGCGAGCATTCCGAAGAAGAGCAGAATGACGTCCGGCAGGATGAATCGCGATTCCACGAGCAGCGCGTTGTCGACGAGCAGCAGCAGCGCGCCGAACGTTGCCGTGCGCCGGCCGCTGCCGAGCTCGCGCAGCAGCAGGTAAACGAGCGGAATGAGCAGTGAGCCCGCGAGCGCGGGAACCACGCGTAGCAACGGCGCCGGCTGACCGTTGGCGAGCACTGCACCTGAGATTCCGAGCAATTTGGCCGCTCCGGCAAAGATGAGTTTGCCGAGTGGTGGGTGCACGTCGAGGTAGTAGGTGCCGGTGAAGTACGCTCCGGCGAATCGTTCGTAGTGCATTTCGTCCCACACCACCGCGCGAGGGGAAAGAAGTCCCCAGAACCGCGTGATCAGCGCGAGAATCGTGAGCGCGAGAAGTTCTGGCTGCAGTCGTCGAGCCACAAGACGGATTGTCGGCATCGGGAAATGAGTCGGCGCGCTACCGCTTCGCGAAGACGCTCGTCTTGCCCGCCTTGTCCCACGCGATCACGTCGTACGGCGTCTTGCCATTTCCCATCCCCGGCGCGTCCACCGGCATTCCCGGCACCGCCAGCCCGGTGATCTTCGGCCGTTCTGCGAGGATCTTCTTCACGAGATCCGCCGGCACGTGTCCCTCGATGACGTACGCGTCGACGAGCGCGGTGTGGCACGATTCGAGTTTTATCGGCACACCGGACGACCGCTTGATGTCCGATAGATCGTTCATGTCGACGACGGCGGCCGAGAAGCCCTGACCTTCCATGTACTTCACCCACTCTTTGCAGCACCCGCACGACGGCGATTTATAAACGGTCATCTTCACGGGCGTCTCGACTGCGCGAAGAGCCGACGGCGCGATCGTCAGCGCTGTGCCCGTGCTGACGGCAATTCGCATGAAGTCACGGCGATTCACTGAATACTCCTGTTGAGAGACGGGCGTCGAATCCGCCTGAACCAATTGGCAGGGTCTGGCACGGTTGGCGCAACAGCCGGTAGCCGGGCTTCCGCCACGGTAAGTAGACCGTTCGTGCGATAACGCTCGCCGCGTCGATAGTTTAGCCTTCCTCGAAGGACCACCTCATCCAGGCGGGCAACGATGGCGGCAATCATTCTAGAACCTGTGCGCATCACCGATGCGCGAGAGGGTGAATTCGCTGGAAAGATCGAGGGATCGCATACCGCGGTCTCGTGGCCGGCGGTGGCCGCCGGAGCATTCGCTGCGGCAGCGCTCGGCTTGATCCTTCTCGCACTCGGTGCGGGAGCCGGACTTTCGTCGCTCTCTCCGTGGCAAACGTCCGGGTTGACTCCATCCGCAGTCGGCCTCGGCGCGGTTCTCTGGATTACGGGCGTGGAGATCGTCGCGTCCGCGCTCGGCGGCTACATGGCCGGACGCTTGCGGACGAAATGGGTGAACGTGCATTCGGACGAGGTCTACTTTCGGGACACCGCGCACGGGTTCCTCTCATGGGCCGTCGCGTTGGTGCTCACCGCGGCGTTTCTCACCTCCGCTGCAAGCGTGATGGTCGGCAACGAAGCCCGGGGTGCGACGGCCTCGCGCGCGGAACAAACCGGTGAGGGCGCAGACCGCTATTTCATCGACGAACTGTATCGCGCCGAACCGAACGTCGTGCCCGCCGACGCGGCAGTGCGCTCCGAGACCGGCATGATCTTCATGCACGCGCTTCGCCAGCGTGAACTGGCAGCGGCGGACAAGAGTTACATCGTCTTGAGCGTCGCGGCGAGAACCGGACTCACTCCGTCGGCGGCCGAGCAACGCGTGACGGATGTGTTTGCGCAGGCGCAGCAGGCGCTGGACACCGCACGCAAAGCGGCTGCACACGCGCTCTATTGGCTGTTCGTCGCTCTGCTACTGGGCGCGTTCTCCGCGAGCATCGCCGCAATCTTCGGCGGCCGGCACCGCGAATTCGCGCACGTCGCGTGATCAGCCGAATGAATGTCATCCGCAAGCCGCTGCCCTGCGCAGCGATATCATAAACAGGAGACTCATATGCGATCGATCCTACTGCTATTTCTTGGCATTCCGATTCCCATCATCATTCTGATAGGACTGTTCAGCCACTTCTAGACCACGCCCGCAACACGAAGAAGCCGCGCACCATCGGAGCGCGGCTTCTTCGTCGTCACGGCGTCACGGCCGTCCAGCTGTTGTTGCTGCGATCGATATCCACCAGCCGGTGATCCGGATCGAGCTCGATCTTCACGACCTTCTTCCCCACGAACGAGTACCGCCGGATGTAGCGAATGGTGTTCGTGCTCCACACTTCCGCCGGATAGTTGAAATCCTCCGTCGAGCCGTCGCTCATCGTGAATCGCGCGCGAATCGGCAGCACGCCGCGCGCGCGATTGCCGTACGCCACGGCCACCTGGTTGGTGTCGCCAGAGCTGAAGGTGCGCACGCCGTCGATCGCCTGGTCGAAATGTTCGTTCTCCACGAACCACTCGCGCCAGAACCAGTCGAGCCGGTGCCCCGACGCATCCTCCATCGTCCGGAAGAAATCCGCGGGTGTCGGATGCTTGAACGCCCAGCGCGCGACGTAGGTGCGGAACGCGTCGTCGAACGCGTCGGGGCCGAGGATCTCCTGCCGCAGCAGCTGCAGTCCCACCGACGGCTTCACGTACGCCGCGATACCGAGCAACAGCTCCGCGATGCGATCGGGCGGCGTCATGACCGGTCCGTCCTGATCGGCTTTCATGCCCAGCTCGACCTGGCCGCGCTCGCTCGCCGCGCGCTGCATCTGGTCGCCGTCCTTCGGGAAGCGCCGCGACTCCGAGAACGTGTTGACGAACGTGTTGAATCCCTCGTCCTGCCACATGTACACGCGCTCGTTCGAGCCCACGATCATCGGGAACCAGTTATGCCCGATCTCGTGCGTGATTACGCTGTACAACCCCTGCTTGCTCTGGCTGTGGTCCTCCATCGCGAGCATCGGGTACTCCATCCCGCTCACGGGCCCCTCGACCACCGAAATCTGTGGCCACGGGTATTGGAACCAGCGCTCCGAATACTCCTGGATCGACATCTTCGCCATGTCCGCCGATTCCGTCCACAAATCCGCGGCACTCGGCCGATAATAGCCGAACGCGTATGCGCCCTTGTAGCTCGTCGCGTCCCACTGATACTCGGGAGACGCGGCCCACACCGCATCGCGCACGTTCTTCGCGCGGAATTTCCAGGTGAGCATCCCGCTCTTCGCCGGACGCGCGGCGCCGCTCTTGAGCTCGTCGGCCGTGATCACGCGCACGACCTTGTCGCTCTTCAGCGCTTCATCGAGCCGTGAGACCTGCGTTGGAGTAAGCACGTCCTTCGGATTCTCGAGCAGACCCGTACCCGCGACGATATAGCCGACGGGCACCGTCACCGCGACCGTGTAGTCGCCGTAGTCGAGATAGAATTCGCCCTGACCGATGTAGGGGTCGTTGTTCCAGCCGCGCAGGTCGTCGTACACCGCCGCGCGAGGATACCACTGCGCAATTTCGTACAGCGACTTGTCGCGCCCCATCCGATCGGCGCCGTGCTCGGGCACCAGGAAGTTCCACGCCATCTCGAGCGTCGCGGTCCTGCCCGGCGCGAGCGGCTCGGCGAGCGGCACCTTCATCATCGTCTCGCCTTCACGAATCGTGATCGGCACGCGCTTCTTCGTGCCGCCGCCACCGGCGAGCACCTGCTCCACGCGCGTGAGCTTGTCGCCGCCCTCGAACTGCCCGGGGTTCCAGCGCGATCCCTGCGAGTACAGCTGCGAGCTCAGTGAATTCTTCCGGAACGCGTTCTGCTCGAGCTGCATCCAGATGTAGGTCAGCGTATCGGGCGAGTTGTTCGTGTAGCGGAACACCATCTCGCCCGAGACCGACTTCGCGGCGGTGTCGAGCGTCGCCTTCAAGTCGTAGTCGGCGCGGTTCTGCCAGTAGCGCGCGCCCGGCGCTCCGCTGGCGGCGCGCGTCGCCGACGGCGTCGGAAACACGAGCGGTGCGAAGATCGAAGTGTCGCGCACGCCCGTGCGGTCGAACTTCGGGGCGGCGGGAGCCGGCGTCTGCTGGGCAATCGCCGGCATCGCAATCGTGAGAAAAGCGACGGCGGCGTAGAAAGAAATCCGGGGAGAGTGCACGGTCTGGGAGACTCCTGAGTTTGATTTGTTGACAGCCCTACGGCGTGACGGACGCGCGGGTTCCGGCAAGCGCCGTCACGATCAGCAATGCCCACTGCGGTCCTTTATACCCGTCAGGCGTCTCTTCGAACGTCTCGGTGAGCGAGTGGGCGCCTGATCCCTTGCCGCCGCCTCCGATCGTGATCGCCGGAATGCCCAGGCTCATCGGGAGATTGGAGTCGGTGCTCGACGCGCCCGTCGGTGTCTGTTCGGCGCCGAGTGCCTTCGACGCTTCGAGCGCGGTGCGCACGATGGGTGAATCGTCGGTCTGCAGCTTCGCCCCGATCGGCCGGATGCCGATCGTGTCGAACTTCACCGCGATCTTCGCCGGCGAGTTCGGCCACCGCTTGTTCTCGGCGGCCACACCGGCGTCGATGGCCCTCCGGATTCGGGCTTCCGCGGAGTCGAGATTCGCAAGCGACTCTGACCGCATGTCCACTTCCATGGACGCGTCGCCGGCGATCGAGTTGACGGACGTCCCACCCTTCACGATGCCAACCGTATACGTCGTCTTCGGACTCGCCGGGACCTGAACGTCCGAGATCAGCGCGATCGCGCGCCCCATCGCATGGATCGCGCTCGGCATGCCGAACGCGCCGTAACTGTGCCCGCCCGGGCCCTTGAACTTGACGTCGTAGCGCTTGCTCCCCACCGCGCGATCGACGACGTGCAGCCCGAGCCCGTCCACGGAAATGAAGTAGTCGATCTTTCCCTTGTACCCGGATGTGAGGAGCTCTCGCACGCCGCGAAGGTTTCCTTCGCCCTCCTCGCCGACGTTGCCGACGAGAATCACCTTCCCGTTCGTCTGGATCTGTCCCTCGTTGAGCGCCTTGGCCACGGCGAGCACGACGGCAAGGCCGCGACAGTCATCGCCGATTCCCGGCGCCGCGAACTTGTTGCCGTCGCGCTTCACCTTCACATCGGTTCCTTCGGGAAACACGGTGTCGAGGTGACCGGCGAGCATGACGGTCGGCCCGTTTCCGGTGCCTGCACGCTCGGCGATTACATTCCCAGCAGTATCGATTCGTGTGTTCGGATAGCCGAGCGCGATGAGGCGCTTCTTGAACTCGGCGGCGCGCGCCTGCTCCTTGAAATCGGGCGCGGGGATCTCGCAGATGGAGAGCTGTTGGTCGAGCATCCACGAATTCGACGACTTGATGTCGTCGAGCGCGCGTTTCACCGACGGCTGGTCCGTCGGAATGGCGAAAGAGCCCTGTCCGGCAAGGATCGCCGGAACGAGGCAGAGGCAAAGCAGCGTGTGGCGCGGGCGAAGCGGGTGCATATTCGGCGTTGGACCTGGAAGGCTGTGTGAAGCGGGCATGAACGAGGAGGGACAGATCGTGGAAGGTATCGCGAACGCTCTCGACGCGCACCGATGACCGGCCCGCCGGCTGGTCATCCCCCGACGTATCCGTGGCTGGCGCATTACGACCCGGGCGTGCCTGCGTCGCTCGAGCCGTATCCGCACCGAACGCTGCTCGATTACGTGAACGAAGGCGTGCGCGAGCGCCCGCAGCATCCGGCCTTTCTCTTCAAGGGGCGTCCGTTCACGCTCGCGGAGTTCGAGCGCACATCCGACGCGTTCGCCGCGACGCTGGCGTCGCTCGGCGTCAAGCGCGGCGATCGCGTGGCGGCGATGCTGCCGAACTGCCCGCAGTATTTCATCGTGGAGTTCGCCACGTGGAAGCTGGGCGGGATCTTCGCACCGCTGAATCCGATCTATACCGAGGATGAGCTCGCCGGCCCGCTCACGACGATCGATGCGAGCGTCGTGGTGACGCTCAGCTCGTTCTACGAGCGACTGAAGAAGGTGCAGTCGCAGACGCCGGTGAAGCGGATCGTGACGACGAACATCAAGGAATGGTTCCCGCCGCTCCTCAGCCTCCTTTTCACGCTCTTTACGGAGAAGAAGGACGGATACCGTGTGTCACATCGCGATGGCGACCTTGGCATGGCGGAACTGCTCCGGCGGTTCGACGGCAAGAAGTCAGTGGAAGCACCGCCCGCACCCGAGGACATCGCGATCCTGCTGATGAGCGGCGGGACCACCGGGACGCCCAAATGCGTGATGGGCGAGCACCAGGCACTGGTGATGACCGGACTCCAGCTCCAGGCCTGGCTCGGCGAAGCCATCGTGCCGTGGCAGAGCGTGTACATGATGCCGCTCCCGCTCTTTCACTCGTACGGCGCGTGCGCGGTGCAGTCGATCTGCTTCATCGGGCACAACCCGATCTCGCTGATCCCGAACCCGCGCGATCTCGACGACATCGTGAGCAGCATCGCGAAGGTGAAGCCGACGGCGTTCGCCGGCGTGCCGACGCTCTTCAACGGACTGCTCAACCACAGGCGCGTGAAGAGCGGCAAGGTGAGTTTCGAATCGCTGAAAGTGTGCGCGAGCGGTGCTGCGCCGCTGCTGGCCGAGACGAAGAAGGGATTCGAGGAAGTCACCGGCGCGAAGATCATCGAGGGATACGGCCTCACGGAATCGCTGATTGCAGCGTGCGTGAATCCCGTGAAAGGAGAATCGAAGATCGGCTCGATCGGAATGCCGGTGACCGACATTTTCGTGCGGATCGTCGATGCCGACGATCCGTTAAAAGTGATAGAGGGAAAAGGTGAAGGTGAGATGCTGTTGCGCGGGCCGCAGATCATGAAGGGCTACTGGCGCAATCCGACGGCGAGCACCGAGATGATCTTCACCGATGCGGACGGCGTCGTGTGGCTGCGCACCGGCGATCTCGCGACCATGGACGAGGAAGGGTACGTCTTTCTCGTGGACCGAAAGAAGGACCTCATCAAGGCGAACGGCATGCAGGTGTGGCCGCGTGAACTCGAAGAGGCGATCGCGGCGTATCCGGGTGTGCTGGAGGTCGGCGTGCGCGGCTTCCCTGATCCGGCGCACGGCGAGATCGCGGTGGCGTTCGTGGTGATGAAGCCGGGCGTGACCGCCACCGAGGCCGAGATCCGCGAGTATTGCAAGAAGCACCTCGCGTTCTATAAAGTCCCTGCGAAGGTCGTCTTCCGTACCGAGCTTCCCAAGTCGCTTATCGGGAAAGTGCTGCGGCGGATGCTGACGCTCGACGAGACACCGGCTCCCGCGAAGGCCTAGCGCGCTCGACGCGCGTCAGGCTCAGAACTCGCGCCGCTTCATCTCCTTGAAGAACTTCTCGCGCTCCACTTCCTGGTCGTCGCCGCCGCGCTGAGGCGCGGTTTTGTCGTACGTCTTGCCCGGCTCGGCTTTCGGCTTGGGGTTCTTGGTGAGCTTCTTCACCAGGTTCTGGATCTTCTTGTCGTCGTAAACTGTCATTCACCCTCCACAAATAAAAACCCAGTACGGTTCCGGTCACCTAAATGTACGCAGCAAGGAAGCCAAACGCTCCCCTGGCCGGAGTAACGATGCTGCTCGCGGTCGGCGCGGGGGCGCTCGCGTGCGTGCTGGCGGTGCTCCCATACCGTTCGTTCGACCTCGACCGGTTCTTCGCGCCGAAGGAACTCGCGCTTCATGCCGCCGCGCTGGTTGCCGGCATCGCGGCACTGGCGTCCACGCGCCGGCTGTCGCTCAGCCGCGCGGACCTCGCCCTGGTCGCCTGGCTCTCGCTCTCGGCGATTTCCGCGGTCTTCGCGACCAATCACTGGCTCGCGTATCGCGCGCTCACCGTCTCCGTGAGCGGGGCCGCGATCTTCTGGTCGGCCCGTGCCGCCGCATCGGAGGGATTCGCCCGGGGGCTCGCGCGGGTGCTCGCCCTCGCCGTCGTGATCGGGGCGATCACCGCGCTCGCCCAGGCGTACGGCATGAAAATGGAGTTCGCCGCGCTGAATCGCGCGCCGGGAGGGACGTTTGGAAACAGGAACTTCATGGCGCACCTCACGGCGGCGGGCGTGCCGTTGATTCTCTGGTGCATCGCCAGCGCGCGGGGAAAGAGCGGCGCGATCCTCTGGACGGTGTCGCTCGCGGCGTGCACGGCGGCGCTCGTCCTCTCGCGCACCCGGGCGGCTTGGCTCGCGTTGGCGGTGAGCGCGGTGCTCGCGGGCCTGGTCGCCGTGCGAGGCCCGGCGCTCTTCGAGAACACCGGCGTGCGACGCCGGATGACGCTCGCGCTGGCAGCGGTGGCTGTCGGAGTGGTGCTCGCGCTCGCCCTCCCCAACTCGCTCGACTGGCGCAGCGACAATCCGTATCTCGACTCGGTGAAGGGCGTCGTCGATTTCCGCGAGGGAAGCGGACGCGGCCGTCTCGCGCAGTACGCGAACTCGGCGAAAATGGCGGCGGCGCATCCGCTGCTGGGTGTGGGCCCAGGGAACTGGCCCGTGATCTATCCGGCTTTTGCGCCGTCGACCGATCCGTCGCTGTCGGAGACCACGGGGATGGCCGCGAACCCGTGGCCGAGCAGCGACTGGGTTGGGGCGCTCTCGGAGCGCGGCGTGGCGGCGTTCCTCGCGCTCGTGGCGTTCGTCGCATTGCTGTTGGGCGGCGCGCTCCAGACGAGATACGATTCCGCACGCTCGGCCGATGAACGGCTCGCGGCGATCACCGGTGGGGGCGTCGTGCTCATCGCCACGATCGCGGGCGGGTTCGACGCCGTGCTGCTTCTTCCCACGCCATCCATCGTCGTGTGGGCCGCGGCCGGCGCGTTGCTCACGGTGGGAGCTGAGCGCCGTGCCGTTTCACCATCGGCGGCACGGAGGCTTCTGCTCGGCGTCTCGTTCGCGGCGTTCACATTCGTCGCCTGCGTGTTCAGCGAACGGCGGATCCAGGCGATGCGATTGTATGAGGTGGGAACGTCGGCGTCGATCGAGTCGGCGCTCTCGAAGGAGCCCGGATCCTATCGCATCCAGATGCGGGCCGCCGATTATTTTCTGGCACGCGGGCAGTGCGCGAAGGCGCACGCGCACGCCCTCATCGCGCGCGCCTTGTTCCCGTATTCCCCAGCGCCGCGGCACGTGCTTTCGCAGTGCAAGGGCTGAAGATCGCTACCCGCCGAGCGCGCTCAACACCCGCTGAAGCGCAGCGGCGTCCGGAACGGTTCCCTGTGCGACCCGCGGCGATCCGCCTCCGCGTCCGCCGTTCGCGCTGAGCGCAGATTTCAGCAGCTCACCGGCGTTGACGCCCGAATCCGCAGACGCCGCGAACACGATTCCCGGCGGCGACGCGACGGTCCCCACGTATATCGTCTTCGGAAACGCCGAGATTGCCTGCGCCATCGCGCGCAGGGGGTCCATCGACGGCGCGGTCTCAACGATGCGGCGCACTCCGGTCGAGTCGGGGACGGCGGCGTCGTGGCGCTCGCGCGCCTGGTACTTCGCGAGCTCCTCTCCGCGCTTTTTCGCGTCCGTCTCCGCTTCCTTCAAGTGCGCAGCCTGCGCCGACACGAGTGCGGGCACTTCGTCGATCGACGCCGTCAACGAAGCCGCGATGGTCGAGAGCGCATCGAAGTCCGCGCGTGCCCGGGCGAGCGCACGCCAGCCGCACAGGAACTCGACGCGCGTCGACTGCTTGGACTTCTCGATGCGCCGGACGACCACCGGACCGATCTCTCCGGTGCCGCGCACGTGCGTGCCGCCGCATGCGCTCCGGTCGATTCCCTCGATCTCGACGACCCGGATCTCCCCCGTGCGATCGGTGGCCTTCCGCAGGCCGGCGGCGGACGCGGCATCCTCGAACGTCACCGTCACGGGGCGATTCTCGAACACAATCTCATTCGCGCGCCGTTCGGCTTTCAGTGCGCGATCTTTCGGGAGCGAGGCGACGTCGAGATCGAGCGTGGAGGATTCGTCGCCGAAGTGCACGCTCACCGTCTTGTGCCCGAAGAGTTCCTCGAACACGGCTGAAAGCAGGTGCTGGCCGGTGTGCTGCTGCATGTGGTCGAATCGTCGCGTCCAGTCGACGCGCGCCTTGAGTTCGTCATTGGGCGAAAAGCGCGCCGGTTTCTCGAGGACGTGCGCGATCCGTTCCTTCTCGTCCACCACGTCCACCACGCGCGCGTCGCCGAGCGCGCCGACGTCGAAGAGCTGTCCGCCCGAGGTGGGGTAGAACGCGGTGCGGTCGAGGTACACACGGTCGCCGGCGACCTCCACCACCCGCGCGGTGAATTCGGTGAGCCTGGCGTCCGTGTAGTAGAGCCGTTCGGTCATGAGGGCCTGTTGTCGTTGGCGGTGTGTGCGTTGAAGTGCTCGCGTCCCGCGGTCACACATGACACCTTAACCGTTGTGTCACCAACCGTACAACTGAACCCACGCTCCGGATGCCACTGATCGACGTCACCATCAAGTTCCTCGAGATGACCGCGCCGGGCGACCTGCGCCCGAAGCGCGCGTCGATCCCGGGGGTGACGGTGGCGCGCGTGCCGCATCCGATGCCGGAGCTCAACCGGTTCTTCTATGCGGCGGTCGGCGCGGATTACCACTGGACCGATCGACTGAGCTGGTCCCTTCCGAAGTGGCGCGAGTACCTCGCGCAGCCCGACGTCGACACGTATGTCCTGGCCGTGGACGGGATACCCGCGGGATACTTTGAGCTCAAGCGCCACAAGAACAGCGACGTCGAGATCAAGTACTTCGGCCTGATCGGATCGTACATCGGAAAAGGACTTGGGGCGCACATGCTCACGGCCGCCGCGGAAACGGCCTGGGCCGCGGGCGCGAAGCGCGTCATCCTCGATACCTGCAGCCTCGACCATCCGAAGGCGTTCGAGCACTATGTCGCGCGCGGGTTCAAGCTGTACCGCACCGATGTCGTGAAGAAAGAAATCCCGAATCTCTGATGTCGTTCCGCTTTACGCACGCGATCGTCCGTCCTCCGAGTTCCAACTTCGCCGATGGTCTCACGTCGGTGGCGCTCGGCGCGCCCGACTTCGCGCTCGCGCTCGAGGAGCACGCGCGGTATTGCGAGGCGCTGGAGCGATGCGGCCTGGAACTCGTGCGCCTGCCCGAAGACCCCGCGCATCCGGACGCGACGTTTGTCGAGGACACCGCGATTCTTTCCCCTCGCTGCAACGTGCTCGCACGGCCCGGTGCACCGAGCCGGGCCGGCGAGGTGACGGCGATTCGTGCGGCACTCGCGGCATTCGCGGCACTCGCGATCACGCCGGACGCGATCGAGCCGCCGGGCACCCTCGACGGCGGCGACATCTGCGAAGCGGACGAACACTTTCTCATCGGTGTTTCGCAGCGCACGAACTGGGACGGCGCCGCACAGCTGGCGGCGTTCCTGACCAGGGCGGGCTACAGCTCCTCGTGCATCGACATCAGGGCAATTCCGGGCATCCTGCACCTGAAGAGCGGAATCGCATCACTCGGTGACGAGCGGATCGTTGTCATCGATTCGCTCATCGACCATCCCGCGCTGAAGAACCGCGAGCTCGTGCGCGTCACTCCGGGCGAGAAGTACGCGGCAAACTGCGTCCGCGTGAACGATCACGTGCTGATGGCCGCGGGTTTCCCGGGAATGCAGCATACGCTCGAACAGCTCGGCTACGGCTTGATCGTGCTCGACATGTCCGAGTTTCAGAAGATGGACGGCGGGCTGAGCTGCCTCTCCCTTCGATTCTGATTTCTTCGAGCCTCTCCGCTTGCGTCACCCCTGCATCGGCAGGGTGAGGCGGGCCTCGCAGCCGCGCGCACCCACCCGATTTGCGAGCACCAGCGTCCCCGAGTGCGCCTCCGCTATCTGCCGCGACAGCACGAGCCCGATGCCGGTTCCCCCTTGCTTGGTCGTGAAGAACGGCACGAACAGATTCGCGGAATCCGGCAGCCCTCGTCCGTCATCCTGCACCGTCAACTCGAACGAATCCCCGCGCGTCGTCCAGTTCACGCGCACACCCCCGTCCGTCGCGAGCGCTGCATCCACGGCGTTCGCGACGAGGTTGATCAACAGCTGGTCGAGCTGGTCGCCGTCCGCCTTCAGCGTTACGTCCGGGCTCGGCACGATCGCGACCGGGAGCCGCGATTCGAGCCGCATCGCGCGCTGAACCCACGTGGCGACATCGACGCTCGCAAAGGTCGGTGGCGGAAGTTTGGCGAGCTTCGTGTACGACGCGAGAAAACGCGTGAGTCCTTCCGAGCGGTTCGCGATCACGCCGAGTCCGCGCTGAAGATCCTCGCGCAGCTCACCCTCCGGCGGCGAGCGCTGCAGCAGTGTGTTCAGGCGCTCGGCGAGCGAGTTGATCGGCGTCAGCGAGTTGTTGATCTCGTGTCCGAGCACGCGAATGAGGCGCTGCCACGCGAGGCGCTCCTCCTCGCGCAGCGCGCGGCTTACGTCGGCGAGTACGACGAACTGGTGCGGACGCCCGCCCTGCCTGAACAGGCCGCGACGCATTTCGTAACGACCGCGCCGGTCGCCGGTGCCGAGCTCCATCACGCGCGGGGCATCGCCCTCGAGACAGCCGGCGAGCCCGAGCTCGTCTGCACGACGACCGAGCAGGCGCTCCGACGGCTGGGCGAGCAGGCGTTCGCCGCCCGCGTTCACGAGGCGCAGCGCGCCGGCGTCGTCGAACGCGAGCACCGCCACGTCGATCTCCGCCATCACGCGCTGCAGGAGCGCCGTGGCCTCCAGCGCGCCTAGCCGCCGCTCCTTCAGTTCCGTCATCAGCGTGTTCATCTCGAGCATCGCGAGTCCGAGCGCGTCATCCGCGTTTGCGTGGCGAGCCTGGAGCGAATAGTCCTGTTCACGGATGGCGGCGATCATGTTCGAGAGCGTCTGCAGCGGCCGGATCACCCGCTCGCGCAGCGATGCGACGCCGCCGAGAACCACGAGCGAGATCACGACGGTCAGCGTCCATTGCGTGCGTGGCGGCAGGGTGCCGGTCCAGAGCAGCACGAACGCGAGGACCAGCGCCGGCAGCACCATGACGAGGGCGATGATCGTTACCTGGCGTTCGTGCGACGACGACATCGGCGCGGGCTAGAGGCCGTGCCGCTGCAGGCGCCGGTACAGCGCGCTGCGCGACAGGCCCAGCGCCTGGGCCGCGAGACTCACGTTGCCCTCGTGGCGCGCGAGCGCCTTGGTGATGAGCGCACGTTCGACCTCTTCCAGACTCATCTCGTCGAGCTTCGGCGCCGCGTCGGTCGCCGCGCGGAAATTCAGGTCCGCCGCGGTGACCGCATCACCCTCGGCGAGCAGCGTCGCACGTTCGATCGCGTGCGCGAGCTCGCGCACGTTGCCGGGCCAGGAATACTCGAGGAGCGCGCGCATGCCGTCGGGTGAAAACCCCGTAACCGGGCGGCGATAGCGCGCCGCGAACTGCTTGAGGAAATGACCGGCGAGCGGCGGGATGTCGTCGCGCCGCTCGCGCAACGGCGGCAGGTGGATCTCCACGGTGTTCAGGCGGAAGAAGAGATCCTCGCGGAACCTCCCCGCGGCGACCTCCGCGCGCACGTCGGCGTTGGTCGCCGCGAGAATGCGCACGTCCACGCGGCGCGAGCGCGAGGAACCCACGCGTTCGAACTCGCCTTCCTGCAGCACGCGAAGGAGCTTCGCCTGCTGTGCCATCGAGAGGTTCGCGATCTCGTCGAGGAAGAGCGTGCCGCCGTCCGCGAGTTCGAAGCGTCCGACGCGATCCGTCTTCGCGTCGGTGAACGCACCCTTGGTGTGGCCGAAGAGCTCGCTTTCGAATACGCCTTCGGAAAGTCCGCCGAGGTTCACGGTGACCATCGCGCGCGCGGCGCGCGGCGAGGCGGCATGCAGCCACGCGGCCACGACTTCCTTTCCGGTGCCGTGCTCGCCCGTGATCAGCGCGTTCGCGTCGGACGGTCCGATGCGTTCCATGAGGCGCAGGATGGGCTGCATCACCGCCGATTCGGCGATGAGCTGCGGCGCGCCGTCGCGGCGGAGAGCGAGGTTCTCGCTCTCGAGCCGCTGGCTGCGGCGCAGGGCGCGACCGAGTTCCACTTGGGTGCGCAGCACGTGGAGCAGACGCGTATTGTTGAACGGCTTCTCGATGTAATCACGCGCGCCGCGGTGCAGCGCCTCGACCGCGCCCTCGATGCTGCCCCACGCGGTCATCACGACGACGGGGAGCGTGGCGTCGAGTTGCTGGAGCCGCGTGAGGAGGTCGAGCCCCTCGGTGCCGCCCGTGGTATCGCGCGTGTAGTTCATGTCCATCAGCAGCGCGTCGAAATCGCGCGCACCGACGGCGGCGGCCACGCCCGAGGGCGAGGTGACGACTTCGACGTCGTATCCCTCGCTCTTGAGCAGCAGGCGAAGGGCCTCGAGCACGTCGCGATCGTCGTCCGCCACGAGAAGGCGGGATTTGGGCGGGGCGGTACTCATTGAATGAAGGTTACGGCGCCGGCCGCCCTCCTGCTATCAGACGAGCCAGCCGTCCTTCAGGTTGATGACCCGGTTTCCGTACGCCGCATTGGCTTCGGAGTGCGTCACCTGGATGATGGTCGTGCCGGCCGCGTTGAGCCGCGTGAAGAGCTCCATGATCTCCTTTCCCTGCGCCGAGTGGAGGTTGCCCGTGGGTTCGTCGGCGAGGAGGAGCGACGGCTTGTGGATGACCGAGCGCGCGACGGCCACCAGCTGCTGCTGTCCGCCGGAGAGCTGGCTGGGATACAGGTCCTTCTTCGCGACCATGCCGAAGCGGTCGAGCGTATCCGCGACGATCGACTGGCGCTCCGATTTCTTGATGTCGCGGTAGGAGAGCGGAATGTCGAGGTTTTCCGCGACCGTGAGGTCGTCGAGCAGGTGGTACTGCTGGAACACGAAGCCGACGTACTGCTTGTGCAGCGCAACGCGCTTCCGGGTCTCGAGCTTGTGGACGAGGTGCTCGTGCAGCTGGTACTCGCCCGTCCACGATCCGTCGAGCATGCCGAGCACGGCGAGGAGCGTCGACTTTCCGGCGCCCGACGGGCCCATGATTGTCACGAACTCACCCGGTTTGATATCGAGCGTGATGCGCCGGAGGACGAACGATTGTCCGCCGGCGATGGGGTAGCTTTTTTCGATGTTCCTTAGAGAGATCACTGCGATGGAAGATG
>Ga0209014_10000170_pt1 | contig 35444 bp, 31 predicted proteins | sample BarGraNGADG00212_FD_184491 | JGI IMG/M metagenome (GOLD analysis project Ga0209014, IMG submission 184491) | Arctic peat soil microbial communities from Barrow, Alaska - Barrow Graham LP Ref core NGADG0002-212 (SPAdes) (version 2) | ecosystem: Environmental > Terrestrial > Soil > Wetlands >...
GTGGCATACCCCTCCTATTGTACTATTGTGTTGATGGTTCGTTTCTCACGTCTGGTCCCGTTTGCTATACTGCCCGCGACCTTGAACCCCTCAAATTCCCTGGAGCACACCCGATGTCAAGTCCGGGCCAGACCACCTCTCAGGATCCAGGGATCTCTACGCCCCACACCGGGGCGGAGATTCTGGCTGCCGTCCTCGCCCTTGCTGGCGCGCTGCTCCTGGGAGTCGCACCGTCCACGGCGCTGATCGCCCTATCGCTGGCACTGCTGGCAATCGCCTTCGCGGTGCGGCCCGCTTGGGGGCCTCCACTACTCGCTTACTCCCTGCCGTTCTATCTGGAACCCCGCAACCTGGGCTCCATGGCCTTCTCCATGCCGGAATTGATACTGCTTGCCATGATCGCAGGGGTGTCGGTTCGCCTGGTTCGAAAGGTCGCAACCGGACGAAAACCGGGCCTCAAAGCTATGGCCACCCCCCTGGACGGTCCCATCGCCCTCTTCCTCGCCGCCGCCCTCATCTCGTTGCTGGCCAGCGAGCTGATGAGGGTCAGCCTTCGCGACCTCCGCACCCTGGTCCTAGAGCCGGTGGCAGCCTACTATCTGGCGGTGTGGTTCATACGCCAGAAGACCGACCTGCACCGGCTGTTGGGCGGCATACTGCTTGGTGGTGCCGCGGTGGCAGCCATAGGTCTCTACCAGTACTTCCTCACCACCAACGTCGTGGACGTGGAGGGTTCTCGCCGGATCCTCGGCCCCTACCTGTCACCAAACCACGCCGGCCTGTACATGGGTCGAATGATCCCCATTGCGCTCGCCCTGGCCATCTTCCTGCCAGGGTGGCGACGGAGAACAGTCCCTTTGCTGGCAATGCTGGCAGGGGCTCAACTGCTCACCTTTTCCGTGGGGGCATGGCTGGGCACCACTGCCGGCGTCCTGCTGGTGCTGTTTCTCTGGAACCGTCGCTCCGCCCTTGCCATGGGCGCGGCTGTGCTGGTCTTGCTGGCCGCCGCCCTCCCCCTCTCCTCCATAGAGCGGATCTCTTCCCACTTCAGTCTCGCCAGGGGCACCAGCTTCATCAGGATCCAACTGTGGGAGGCGTCGATACACATGATCCAGGACCACCCGATATTCGGGGTGGGAATGGACAACTTCCTTTACCAGTACCGCGGCGGCTACCTGTCCCCGGAGGCAGCGGCAGAGCCCAACCTCTCCCACCCCCACAACCTGATACTCAACTTCTGGCTGCAGATGGGGATCCTGGGGGTGGTCTCGGTTGGATGGCTCTCACTGACCCTAGCCCGTCTCGCTAGACAATCGTGGCACTCTCAGCTCGACCCCACAGAACGTGCGACGTTGGCAGGCTTTGCGGGGGCTATGGCCGACCTGGTGGTCCACGGCATGGTGGACAACTCCTACTTCCTGGTAGACCTGGCCTTCCTGTTCTGGCTGCTGGCCGCGACCGTCGTGATCCTCTGGAAACGGCACTCTGCCGATCCGCTGCTTCCTCCCCACGGCCGAATCGAGTAAACTATTGCAGTCCTGCGGCGTTGCCGACCCAGGACCGCTGTATTGTGCCAATCGCGGCACTCAGTCCGGCAATAGTCCCATCCCTTCGACATCCATCCCGGCCGTGTCCGGGGACGGAGGTTAACCTTGCGTATCGTCGTCACTGGCGGCGCTGGATTCATCGGGTCTCACCTTTGTGCCCGCCTACTGGGCGATGGCCACCAAGTCATCGCCGTTGACAACCTGATCACGGGGAGCAGGCGCAACATCGCCCACCTTTTGGAACACCCCAACTTCTCCTACCTGCAACACGACGTGATCCAGCCCCTGGATATCGAGGCCAACGCAATTTTCCACCTGGCCAGCCCGGCGAGCCCCAAGGGGTACATGGATCATCCAATTGAGACAGCTCTGGCCAACTCCTTGGGCACCCACAACCTACTGGAGATGGCGAAGCGGTGTGACGCCAGCTTCCTGTTGGCCTCCACGTCCGAAGCATATGGCGATCCCCAGGAGCACCCACAGAGGGAGAGCTACTGGGGGCACGTCAACCCCGTGGGACCCCGCGCCTGCTACGACGAGAGCAAGAGATTCGGGGAGGCTCTCACGACCACCTACATCCGCAGCGTTGGAGTGGATGCCAGAGTGATCCGCATATTCAACACCTATGGGCCCCACTCCGATCCCGCCGACGGCCGAATCGTCCCCAACTTCATTACCCAGGCAGTGGATGGGAAGCCGATCACCGTCTACGGCGATGGATCCCAGACCCGTTCCCTCTGCTACGTAGACGATCTGGTCGAGGGCATCATCGCCACCATGTTCAAGCCCGGAACCAAGGGCGAGGTGGTCAACCTGGGCAACCCTGAGGAGCACACGGTCCTGGAGTATGCCCAGATCATCCGCCGGCTGTGCGGCTCCAGTTCGGAGATCCTGTTTGAGGCCCTTCCCCAGGACGACCCGACCCGCCGATGCCCGGATATCAGCAAGGCATGGGCACTGTTGGGCTGGCGGCCCTGCATTGGACTGGAGGATGGACTCAACCGGACCATACAGTGGTTCAAGACGGTTACGAAAGAGACTTCCGGATGAGTCAGCTTCAGGGCAGCGCGGGGGCGGCCTCCATTCCACTCCTGGCCCGACTGCCCCGCCTGTCTCCTGCCCTCTGGATAACAGCACTCATACTGGCGGCCGCGGCCGCCCTGTTGCCCGGCCTCTGGACGTTGCCGTCGCTGGTGGCTCTGGCCGCATGCCTTCTAATGCTGCTGAAGCCAGAAGTGGCCGTCTATCTGCTCACCCTCTCAGTTCCCCTGGGTTCGCTTGCGGAACTGGAGGTGGGAAGCTTCACCGTTTCCCCCACGGAGGTGCTGACCGGGCTGCTGGTTTTGGGTTGGGCCCTCAGGTCGCTGACCAGGAGACGCATCATCCTGCCCTTCACGCCGCTCTCCATCCCGCTGACGCTCATGGTCGGGTGGATAGCCCTTTCCGCCTTTCAGGCCACGTCGATCGCACTGACCATCAAGGAGACGCTGAAGTGGCTTGAGCTTGCTTTGGTCTACCTGTTTATCATTTCGGAGATGGGTAGCCTCCGGCAGGCACTGACCCTGGTGGTGCTGATGTTGGCCGGTGCCGGCATCGAGGCGCTGGTGGGGTCCGTTCAGTTCGCCCTGGGGATAGGGCCAGACTTCTTCGCCATCGGCCGCTTCATGCGAGCCTACGGAACGTTCGACCAACCCAACCCTTTCGCGGGCTACCTGGCGATGCTGATCCCTCTGGCCATCGGCGTACTGCTGGCCAGGCCGAAGCGCTGGTTAAACTACTACCTGCTGGCCGTGGGAACCGTGGCAGTGGCCGCCGTGGGAATGAGCCTCTCCCGAGGGGCATGGATCGGCATAGGACTCGGAATAGCCCTGATGATGGCATTCTGGAGCCGCCGCACCAGGGTGCTGCTGGCGACCGGTACCGTCGCCACCGCGCCGGTGGCTGCACTGGCATTTCTCAATCTGCTCCCGGATGAGGTAACCAGCCGCCTCGCCACGGCGCTGGACTACTTCAGGGTGGTGGACGTCACTCAGGAGGCGGTCACCACTCAGAATTGGGCTGTCATGGAGAGGATGGCCCACTGGCAGGCAGCGCTCGATATGATCGCCCGAAACCCCATCTTTGGGGTTGGGGCAGGTAACTACCCTGTTGCCTATGAGTGGTATGCCCTTCCCGGCTGGGTTCTCCCTCTGGGCCACGCCCACAACTTCTACCTGAACATTGCCGCGGAGACCGGCATACCCGGACTTGTGTTCTATACCCTCTTTGTGGCCACAGCCATTCTCAGCGCCGTGGTGTGGTTGGCCCGAAAGAGAAGCAGACCCGACCAGGAGGGGCAGCAGGAGACTATCGCCAGGCTACTCTGGCGCGGCATCCTGCTGGGGGTCCTGGGAGGCCTGGTGGCGTCGTCGGTCCACAACCTCTTCGACAGCCTCTTCGTCCACAGCATGAGTGTACAGCTGGGAATGCTGCTGGCCTTGGCCCAGCTTGCGGCAAGCGCCCTCGCAACCCCATCCTCCACCGGAGTAAACCAACTTCATGAATGACACTCGGGCAATTGAAGGGAGCGAAGTCGCGTCCAAAGGCGACGCGCCGGTCTCTCTGGGACAGCGATTCTTCCACATCCGAACCTTCATCTCCTTCGGAGTGGCCTTCGCCGTCCTCTACTTCGTTTTCAAGCAGATGAACCTGAATGTCGCGGAAATCGTCGACGACATCAGGTCGGCCAACCCGTTCTACTTCATACTCGCCATGGTGGTCTACTACTCCACCTTCATCGTGCGATCCCTCAGGTGGCGACTCCTGTTGGAGAACGTGGGGCTGGACGAAGAATCCGGGCGGAAGTTGCCCTCCATGCTGGGCATGGCGGAGATCATCTTCCTGTCATGGTTCGCCAACTGCATCATGCCCGCCAAGCTGGGCGACGCATATAGGGCCTACCTCCTCAAGAAGAACGCCGAGGTCTCCTTCTCGAAGACCTTCGGGACGATACTGGCGGAGCGGATCGTCGACCTGCTGCTCACTTTCGTGCTCTTGGGGATCACCGGCCTGGTGGCCTTCAGGGGATCGATGCCCCCCACCATCCTGATGGGTATGCAGGCATCCCTGGTGCTGGTCGCCGCGGTGGTGGTTGGGCTTCTCGCCATGCGCAACTTCGGTGCGCTGATTACACGCCTCCTCCCCAAGAAGCTGCAACACTACTATACCCTCTTCGAAGAGGGTACCCTCCACTCCTTCCGGCAGCTGCCCCTCGTGATGGGTTACTCCTTTCTGGCCTGGATGATCGAGGCAGGGCGTCTCTACTTTGTCATGCTCGCCATGGGATTGGGCGGCGTCAGCTTCTCGGTGATCGTGTTCACGGCCATAGCCGGATCGCTCCTCACTAGCCTTCCGGGAACCCCTGCTGGCCTTGGCTTCGTAGAGTCGGTTATCATAGGGGTGCTGCTGCTGGCCGGGAACGTGGGGTTGATAACAGGTGTCGACCAGAGTATGGCAACCTCGGTCGCGATTCTAGATCGCACCATCAGCTACTGGAGCCTGGTGCTCTTCGGACTGATCGCCTACATCCTGACAAAGAAGAAGTAATGCGGGTAGCCATCGATTACACGGCGGCCATCTATCAGGCCGCCGGCATCGGCCGTTTCGTCCGCTGCCTGGTTCAGGCATTGGCGGAAGTAGACAAAAATACCGAATATGTGCTGGTGTACGCGGACCCACCCCGTGGGGTTGAGCCGCTGCTCCCCCAGGCCCCCAACTTCAGCGGCCGTCGGATACCATTGTCGGACAGGGTGCTGGCCGCCATGTGGCACAGACTTAGCGTGCCGCTCCCGGTGGACCTGATCACCGGCCCGGTAGACGTATTCCACTCCCCGGACTTCGTCCTGCCCCCAGTGCGGAGGGGGGTGAAGGTGCTCACGGTCCACGACCTGGCCTTCCTCCTTCGACCCGAGTGTGCCGATGCCAAGCTGCGGGAGTATCTTGAGAAGACCGTGCCCCACTCCGTGGCTCGGGCAGACTTCATCCTTGCCGACTCGGTGAACACCCAGGACGACTTGATCTGCTTGCTGGGTGTCCCTCCGTGTAAGTTACAGGTAGTATCGGGTGGAGTGGAGTCTCGCTTCTGTCCGGTGGACGACCCAAAGCTGCTGGAGGGGATGCGGCAGCGGATGAGCGGGGGAGCGCCCTTCATCCTTAGCTTGGGAATGATCGAGCCGCGCAAGAACCTGGTGCGCTTGATCGAGGCGTTCGAGCTGCTGAAGCAACACTCCCATGCCCCCCACAGGCTGGTGTTGGCAGGAAAACGAGGGTGGCTCTCCGATGCGATTTACCAGAGGGCCAAGTCTTCCCCACTTGCGTCGGAGATACTGTTCCCCGGCTACGTTGCGGACGACGAACTGCCCCTGTTGTACAGCGCTGCCGAGCTGTTCACCTTTCCGTCCCTGTACGAGGGATTCGGGTTGCCGCCCCTGGAGGCGATGGCCTGTGGAACGCCGGTGGTAGCATCGTCCAGCGCATCCCTGCCGGAGGTGGTGGGAAGCGCGGCAATCACGGTGGACCCAGAGAACACCGAGGAGATGGCTGAGGCAATGGCCAACGCCCTCGCCAATACCGCGGTCAGGAAGCAGATGGTGGAAGGCGGGATCCAGCAGTCCAGGAAGTTCACCTGGAGATCCTCCGCGGAGAAGATGATCGAGGTCTACACTCGCCTCAGCTCCCGGTAACCGGTGCTGAGTGCCCAGGAAATCGGGTCCACGGCGTAGTGACTGAAGTGGGGCGCCCGCGAGCGAGCGCAGCGTTTGCGGGTATCCTCAAACAAACAAACCTCTTTCCCTCTACCCTCGGAGGGGAGAGGGGCAGGGGTGAGGGGTTTCCACCTTGCACATCGCGATAAATGGCTACTTTCTCCAGCGGCCTTCCACGGGCAGCGCGGAGCACCTACACTACCTTTTGGAGGGCCTGGATACCCTCAGCGGGTCAGATCGATTCCTGGTGATCTACCCGCGACTGGAGAAGAGCCCCATCCTGCGAATGCCCCACCTGGGCGACCACTTCCGTGTGCGGGAGGTGCGCGGCACCTCTGAGCGCCTCGGATTGCGGCTGGGAAAGATCTGGTGGGAGCAAGTGGCCCTTCGGCAGGCATGTGCGAGCGAGAGTGTGGATCTGCTTCACTCCCCCTATTTTGCCTCGCCGCTGCGCCCCAACGTGCCCACCGTGGTCACCATTCACGACGTGATACCGCTCGTGCTCCCAGAATACGCCAGGCCACTCCACGTCCGGATCTATATGAGTCTGGTGTCTGCCGCGGCCAGGAAGGCCAGCGCCATCCTTACCGTCTCCGAGACCTCCAAGAACGACATCGTTCGGACCCTGGGCATCCCCGCGGAGCGGGTGCACGTTACCTACAACGCCACCGACAGCAGCCTTCGGCCGGTCTACGACGAGGCCACCCTGGATTCCGTCCGCGAGGCCCACGGGATCACCGGCAACTTCCTGCTCTATTTCGGCGGCTTCGACGTCCGGAAGAACGTGGAGCGGATTATCCTGGCCTACCAGGCAGCACTCCCCAGCTTCCTGCGCCCCTGCCAACTTGTCATCGCCGGCTCACTCAGTCTGGTCGGCCACCCCCTCTACCCGGACCCCAGGCCGCTGATTCGCCGTCTGGGCCTTGAGGGCAAGGTGATCGTAACCGGCAAGATCTCCGAGGAGGAGAAGCCCAACCTCTACAGCGCGGCCACCGGCTTCGTCTTCCCATCCCTATATGAGGGATTTGGGATGCCGGTCCTGGAAGCCATGGCTTGCGGCACGCCGGTCATCACCTCCGACACATCCTCCCTACCAGAGGTGGCCGGCGACGCGGCTCTCCTGGTGGATCCGACCAGCGTCGACGCCCTTGCGGGCGCTATCGTGAGGCTGATGACCGACCCCGCCCTCCGAGAGGATCTGAAGTCCCGAGGTATTCACAGGGCCAGCCAGTTTAGCTGGGATACGTCGGCCGCTAAGACCCTGGAGGTTTACCGGCAGGTCGCCTCATGAGGGTGCTGATGATCTCGAAGGCCTGCGTCGTGGGGGCTTATCAACGCAAGCTGGAGGAGTTGGCCGCCCAGGAAAGCATGGAGCTCCTGGTTGTCGTCCCCCCCTACTGGCAGGAGGAGGTCCGGCAAATAACGCTGGAGCCCCTCCACACCCGAGGCTACAGGCTGGAGGTGGAGCCAATCCGCTTCAACGGAAAGTTCCACTTCTTCTACTTCCCAGGGCTGGGGCGAAGGATTCAGGACTTCCATCCCGATCTGGTCCACATAGACGAGGAGCCCTACAACTTCGCCTCCGTCCACGCCCTGTGGCTGGCGCGCCGCTGCGAGGCCCGCACCCTCTTCTTCACCTGGCAGAACCTCTACCGTCGGTACCCCCCTCCATTCAGTTGGATGGAGCGCTACTGCTTTAACGGCGTGGATCGCGCAATTGCCGGCAACGTCGAGGCGGTGGAGGTGCTGAGGCGCAAGGGCTTCGGCAAGCCCGTGGAGGTGATCCCCCAGTTCGGGGTAGACCCGGAGATCTTCGCGCCTCCCGCTCTCCCCCTGGGAGAGGGTCGGGGTGAGGGAGTAGGCACCATCCGCCCCAGTCCTACCCTCGCCTGCCCTTCGGGCGGCCTCTCCGAGAGGGAGAGGCGGAACTCTACTAGCGAGGGTGCCCCCTTCCGTGTCGGCTTCGTCGGGCGGCTCGTCGAGCAGAAGGGGATCGCCGATGTGATCGAGGCCGTCGCCTCGATGGGCACTGACGCCCGCCTGGTGCTCATCGGCGCGGGCCCCATGAAAGCGGAAATCGAGCAGAGGGCGGCCGCCCTCGGGATGGCCGGCAGGCTGGAGATCGTGCCGGGGGTGCCATCCAAGGAGATGCCGGCTATCTACAACGGCCTGGACGTCCTTGTGCTACCATCCCGGACCCGCCCCAACTGGAAAGAGCAGTTTGGCCGCGCCCTGGTGGAGGCGATGGCGTGCGAGGTGCCCGTGGTGGGCTCCGACTCGGGGGAGATCCCCAACGTGATCGGGGATGCCGGCCTGGTTTTCCCCGAAGGCGATGTCGCGGCCCTCACTGACGACTTACGGCGGCTCCAAGACTCCCAGGACATGCGCCGCGACCTGGGCCGGCGAGGGCGTGCGCGCGTGCTGGATCGCTTCACCCAGGCTCGGGTGGCGGAGCAGACGTACCAGCTTTACCGGCAGATCCTGGGATAGCCCGTCCGCGGTACGACGCGTGCGTGCCCCCTGGAATCCAGGGCCACGCGCTGGCGCGGGTGTATAATAATCCGGTCGACTCGGTCGCTCGGCGGAGTCGAACCGTTTTCTGTTGCTATTGGTCAGGAGAAACACAAATGGAAAAGGCGATATTTGCGGCAGGCTGTTTCTGGGGCGTAGAGGCAGCGTTTCGCGGGGTTAAAGGCGTGGTATCGACCAGAGTGGGGTACATCGGGGGTACCACGAAGAACCCAACTTACGAGGACGTGTGCACGGACAGGACGGGCCACGCCGAGGCCATAGAAGTCACGTATGACCCTTCCAAGGTATCTTGCGACCAGCTCCTGGAGCTGTTCTGGAGCATCCACAATCCCACGACCCGAAACCGGCAGGGTCCGGACGTGGGCAGCCAGTATAGATCGGCGATATTCGTGAACGGCGCGACCCAGGAGGCAGCCGCGAAGGCTTCCAGAGACAAACTCCAAAGCTCGGGCAGCTACAGCAAGCCGATAGTGACCGAGATAGTCCCCGCCGGGGAGTTCTGGCAGGCGGAAGAGTACCACCAGCGCTATCTGGAGAAGCACGGCCGCGCCCGCTGCGCGATCTAGCACTCCGATAGCGCAACGGAACGTGGGGCAGTGCCTGAACCATGCTGGCCGGCTCAGCCGATGCCGAACTTTCGCAGAATTGCCTTCCGCTTCAGCTGCTGGATAGAATCCGTGCAGTTGATCTTCTTCGGGCAGGCCTCCACGCAGTTGAAGGCGGTGTGGCAGCGCCACAGCCCCTCCTCAGAGGCGATCACCCCCAGCCGCTCTTTCGCCCCCTGGTCACGCGAGTCCGCCACAAAGCGCCAGGCCTTGGTCAGCGCCGCGGGGCCGATGTAGCCCTCCTTCTCCTCGCTCATCCACACCGTCGGGCAGGAAGAGTAGCAGGAACCACACAGGATGCAGTCGATCAACGAATCGATCTTATGTCGAACCTTCGGACTCTGGTGACGCTCCTTCTCGGGGGCCACCGAGTTGTTGATCAGGAACGGCTTGATCGCCTCGTACTTGGCGAAAAACGGCTCCATGTCCACCACCAGGTCCTTGACGACCTTCAGCCGAGGCAGCGGCCCGATGGTGATCTCCCCACCGCCGAAGAGCGCCACCTGGGTCTCGCAGGCCAGCCGGTAGGACCCATTGATGAACATGGCGCAGGAGCCGCACACCGCCGCCCGACAGCAGGATCGATAGGCAAGGGAGCCATCCAGCCGATCGGTTATGTAAAACAGCCCCTCCAGTACCGTCAGCCCCTTTCGGGTCGGCACCTGGTAGCTCTGAAAGTAGGGTTTCTGATCGACCGCCGGGTCAAACCGCCAGACCTTGAGGTTAGCTTCGGAAGTAGTAGACATCAGTACTTTCTGGCCTCCGGCTGGTACTTGGTTATGGTCACGGGGGAGTAGCTTAGCTTCGCTCCCTCCGGCGTAAAGGTAGCCATGGTGTGCTTCAGCCAAGTCGCGTCGTCCCGGTCCTTGAAGTCGCGGCGGGAGTGAGACCCGCGGCTCTCCTCCCGGGCCAGAGCCCCTTTGGCAATCACCTCGGCCAGTGACAGCATTCCCTCAAGCTCCAACTTCTTCATCAACTCAAGGTTGAAACGGGTCCCGCGATAGGTCAGCCCTGTCTTGGTGAAGCGTTCCTGTAGCTCGGCGACCTTGTCCACCGCCTCCAGCATGTCGCCCCGCTCCCTATACACTCCCACCTTGAAGAACATGGTCTGCTGCATCTCCTCCCGAACCTGGGCGACCTTCTCGCCACCCTCGCCGGAGGTCATCTTCTTGATCTTGGTCTCCACCTCGGCCAAAGTCCTCTGCACCACGGTGGGGTTCCCGAAGGGCAGGCTGCCCTCCATCATCCTCTTGGCGATGCGCTGGCCGGCCAGCTTGCCGAAGACGATGGTGTCCAGCAGGGAGTTGCCTCCCAACCGGTTCGCCCCGTGGACGGAGACGCAAGCGCACTCGCCTGCAGCGTAGAAACCCTTCAGCTTCGTCTCGCCGTTCACGTCGGTGTCGATACCGCCCATGGTGTAGTGCTGGCCCGGCTGGATGGGGATCGGCTTCTCGATGGGATCCACCCCCACAAAGCTCATGGCCAGGTCCCGAATGCCCGGAAGCCGCTCCATGATCTTCTCTTTGCCCAGGTGGCGAAGATCCAGGTAGACGTACTCGTTTTCGAAGCCCCGACCCTCCAGGATCTCCGTCTGGATCGACCTGGAGGTGATGTCGCGGGGGGCCAACTCCATAACCTTGGGGGTATAGCGCGCCATGAAGCGCTCACCCTCGGCGTTGATCAGGTATCCCCCCTCACCACGGGCAGCCTCCGTCATCAGCACGTTGGTGCCGAAGAGGGTGGTGGGATGGAACTGCACGAACTCCATATCTTCCAGAGAGACACCCGCCCAGTAGGCCTGAGCCATCGGCAGCCCGGTGTTGATGATGGCGTTGGTGCTGCGGGCGTAAACCCTCCCCGAGCCACCGGTGCCGAAGAACACCGCCTCTCCCTGGAAAGCCTCCAATTCCCCGGTGATCATGTTCATGGCGATCACGCCATGGCAACTGCCGTCCTCCACGGCCAGCGAGACCACCATCCGCTCCGGATAAAAGGTGACTCCCCTGCGAACGCACTGTTCGTACATCGTGTGCAGCAGGACGTGGCCGGTCTTATCGGCGCAGTAGCAGGTCCGTGGGAAGCCCGCGCCGCCGAAAGGGCGCTGCGCGATGGTGCCATCGTCGAAGCGGCTGAAGGGCACGCCCCAGTGCTCCATCTCGTAGATGCAGTTCGGGGCCTCCCGAGTCATGACCTCCGCCGCATCCTGGTCGGCGAGGTAATCACTCCCCCTCACGGTGTCGAAGCAGTGCTTCTCCGGGGTGTCATCCCTGCCGTCAGGATTGTTGGCCAGGGCCCCGTTTATCCCTCCCTGGGCCGCGCCGGAGTGAGACCTGACGGGGTACACCATGGAGAGCACGGCTACGTCCGTATCCTCTTGAGCGGCGATCGCGGCCCTCAAGGCCGCCAGTCCGCCGCCGACTACAATAACCTGGTGGTGAATCATCTCTCCCCCTTGCGACTACGGCATCGCCGTGCCGGTGATGAAGGGCGTCAGCGCCCCGGCCCCGAAGACGAAGGCGACGAGACCGATCAGCAACAGAACCAGGGAGATTGCCTTCTCCCAGCGGAGACCAAGGGTAAAGTCGAGCAAGACGTTCCGAGCGCCGTTCAAACCGTGATACAGTGCGACGCCCAACAGGCTGTAATCCACCACCATGTACAGGACGGTCGCGAGCCTCACGTGCACCGACGCAAAGGTGATGTCCCCATCGGGTCGAATGAAGTGCAGGACCGCGATGTGGATAGTAAGAAGGCCCAGCAGCAGCACCGCGCTTATCCGCTGCAGTAGCCAGGCCCAGATGCCGGTGTTCTTTCGAGCGACTACTTGCATCTTAATCCTCCTATGGGCTCGATCCCGAAGATTGGCCTCTGCCGTCTAGACGAAGATCAGGGGTAGGCTGACGATGAACGCGAGGACGAAACCGATGAAAGAGGCCGCGAAAGCTGCCCAGAAGAGCGTTTTCTGGGAGTTTGTCCCTAAACCTAGATCGAACAGAATCAGCCGAATCCCATTGAGTGCGTGGAAGAACACCACCGCCACCAGCCCGAGATCCATCACCACCCATAAGGGGGTTTGCAGTATGCCCAGCAGGGAATCGAAGGCGCTCTTCCCTCCCATCATCCCGGAGGAAATCACCGTGATGTGCATCAGCAGGTAGACAACCAGGAACAACCCCGTGATCCTGTGAAGGGCGTAGGCCCACATCCCGGTGCGGAAGTTCAGGGGCCAGAGCGGGACGTTTAGGTTTTGCCGTTGTACCTTTTCGGTTTGGATCAACTCTCCGATCTCCTTTCCGAGGGGCCGCTTGCCGGTCAATCTGCCGGGCCCCACAGTGTTGAACGCCGAGGCTCACCCCGCGTCGATCGCGCGACCCTACCGGATGCCGGACCGCTCAGGGCGAAGGGTGAAATGAAGAGAACGGGCCGGCAGAGGGCTCGCACCGACCATCGGCGGGGCCAGAATCCTGACCTGAAGGCAAGACGGCCCGCCTGTGAGTGCATGGGATACAGTTTCCGCTGAACGATAGGGGGCGGAACGGCATCAATATAGCAGCTAGAGGAGAGTCCGTCTACCTGGTGGGCTCCAGCCCTCAGACTCGGTTGTACAGTATCAGCCGTTTGATCTGCTGGATCGCGCGAGTAATCTGGATATCCCTGGGGCAAGACTCCGTACAGTTGAAGACCGTCCGGCAGCGGAACACCCCATCGCGTTCGCCCAGGATCTCCAGCCGCTCCGGCGCCCCCTCGTCCCTGCTGTCGAAGATGAAGCGGTGGGCATTCACCAGCGCCGCCGGCCCCACGAACTGGGGATTGCTCCAGAACGGGGGGCAGGCGCCGGTGCACGCCGCGCACAGTATGCACTTGGTAGTATCGTCGAAACGCTCTCGCTCCTCCGGACTCTGCAGCCTCTCCTTCTCAGGTGGCGGAGTGGAGGTGATCAGGTAGGGCTTGACCGAGGCATAGAGCGCGAAGAAGGGATCCATATCCACCAGCAGGTCCTTGAGCACCTTGAAGCCGAGAAGCGGCTCCAGGGTGATGGGCTGCGACACGTCCTTCACCAGCACCTTGCATGCGAGACGGTTGCGGCCGTTGATCCTCATGGCATCGGATCCACAGACGCCGTGAGCGCACGATCGGCGGTAGGTGACCGTGCCATCGCCGTACCATTTGACGTAGTTCAGGGCGTCCAGCACCCTGTCCGTGGGCTCCACCTCGGCCGTGTACTCCGCGAAGTGGGGCTCCTTATCCCTCTCCGGGTCGAACCTCAGTATCCGCAGACTGACATCCATATCCCCTACCCCCGCCTGCCCTAATACTTTCGCTCCTGCGGCTGGAAGCGGGTGATGGAGACTGGCTTGTAGCCGAGCCTCACTCCGCCAACGTCCTTCCATGCCAGCGTGTGGACTAGGAATCGACCGTCGTCCCGCTTCGGGAAGTCCTCTCGGTAGTGAGCCCCCCGACTCTCCTCACGGGCCAACGCGCCGGCCACTATCGCATCGGCCACGTCCAGCAGGTATCCCAACTCGATGGCTTCGGTAAGATCCGTGTTGTAGCGCACTCCGGTGTCCTGCAGCGAAATGCGCAGGTAGCGCGCTCGCAGCTCAGGGATGATAGCCCGCATTGCCTTCAGCCCGGCGGCATCCCGCATCACCGAGGCGTTGACCTCCATCTGCTCCTGGAGCTCTCTCCGGATGTCCGCCACCTTCTCCGGGCCGCTGGACTCAAGCAGGCGTGCTATCTCAGCCCGCGCGGCCGCGTCCGCCCCCTCCGGCAGCGGCATAAGCTCCGATTCCTTGAGGAACCCCAGGATTTGGCGCCCGGCGCGACGGCCGAATACGATTATGTCCACCAGGGAGTTGGTGCCCAGACGGTTCGCCCCATGGACAGAAACGCAGGCGCACTCCCCCGCCGCATAGAAGCCGGGCATTGGGGTGTTCTGGTCGTCCACCACTACACGACCATCAACGTCGGTGGGTATGCCCCCCATGGCATAGTGGGCGGTGGGCTGGATCGGAATCGGCTGTTTGGTAGGGTCGAGCCCCAGGTAGGTGTGCACGAAGTCGGTGATGTCCGGTAACTTCTCGTGCACTGCACCCGGAGGCAGGCCCGTCAGGTCCAGGTAAACGTAGTCCTTTCCGTCGATCCCACGACCTTCCCGGACCTCAGTGTAGATCGCCCGGGAGACGATGTCCCTCGGGGCGAGATCCTTCAAGGTTGGGGTGTACCGCTCCATGAAGCGCTCCCCGGTCCGGTTCCGCAGCACGCCTCCCTCGCCCCTGGCAGCCTCGGTGATCAGTATCCCCATCTTGTAGATCCCCGTGGGGTGGAACTGAAAGAACTCCGGGTCCTCGAAGGGGATCCCCCGGCGATAGGAGATGGCCACCCCATCACCGGTGAAGGTAAGGGCATTGCTGGTGATCTTGTACACCCTCCCGTAGCCGCCGGTGGCGAAAAGCACCGCCTTGGCGTGGAAGGTGTGGATCTCACCTGTGCCGATTTCCAGTGCCACAACACCCAGGCAGACGCCGTCCTCAATCAACAGGTCCAGGACGTGAAACTCGTTGAAGAAGTGCACCTGGTTCTTGATGCACTGCTGGTAGAGGGTCTGGAGGATCATATGGCCCGTGCGATCGGCGGCGTAGCACGACCGGTGAACCGGCGCCTTGCCGTAATCCTTGGTGTGTCCCCCGAAGAAGCGCTGGGCTATTCTTCCGTCCTCCAGCCGGCTGAAGGGCAATCCCATGTGCTCCAGATCGTAGACCGTGTCGATCGCCTCCTGGCACATCACCTCCACCGCTGCCTGGTCGGCCAGGTAGTCGCCACCCTTCACGGTGTCGAACATGTGCCACTCCCAGTGGTCCTCCTCCAGGTTCCCCAGGGCTGCGCCGATGCCCCCCTGGGCCGTCCCGGTGTGGGAGCGGGTTGGATACAGCTTGCTCAGCACGGCAACGTTGGCCGAGCCGGACATCACCATGGCTGCCATCAGTCCGGCCCCGCCTGCACCCACTACAATGGCGTCGTACTTGTGGTACATCGTTCTTATCCCTCCCCTAGCCTGTTCCAACCGAGGGCTGGAACGAGAGGATGATCTGGGCACCGATCACCATGAAGATGAAGGTTATCGTCCAGAGGGTGGTGGCGGTCACCAGCCTCCATCCCCGACTGTGTATGTAGTCGTCGGCAACAACCCGCACCCCGTTCATACCGTGCACCAACGCCAGCGCCAGCAACACAAGGTCGTAGATCCGCCAAAATGGGGTGCTGAACCGGGCGGCAACGAAGTCGAAGGTGACGTCGCTCAGCGGGGTAAACAGGTGCATGATGGCGAAGTGGATCAGCACCAGCAGCAGCAGCGCGATCCCGGATATCCGCATGAACAGCCAGGCCCACAGCTCGAAGTTGCCCGCCGTGGGCCTGCTTCTGGCCGCGTACATCATCTTTCCACCCCTATCGCCAGATATTCGAAGCCATCACCACGGCCGTGGGAACGAAGAGCACGAGGGAAATCACGACAACCCCCCAGAACAATCGCTCTTGGTAGATGGACCCGAGGTCCCAGAAGTCGATGATCGCGACCCGAATCCCGTTGATAGCGTGGAAGATCACCGCCCCCGCAAGAAGAATCTCCAGCCCTATGAACCAGGGCTGGGTCCAGAATCCGGCGACCGCGTTGTAAACGGAAGGCCCCCATCCCAGCAGCACGGTGTCGATGATGTGGACCAGAAGAAAGAGGGCCACCCCGAGGCCGGTCAATCTGTGAACGAGCTGTGCCCACTGTCCGGTCTGGCCCTTGTAGTTCGCGAACCAGGTCCAAGCGCGACTGCGATCGATACCCAATCTCCATCCTCCCATAGGCTCGCCGGGACTCCGGTTGAGTGGACGCAGAGCCATCCCGGCTCGTGCGCTCATGGTCTCGACGGTATCAGGGCAGACCACTGCCGAAATGGTGCTCTGGCATCTGCAACCGCATTGTTGCGAAAACCGTGCCAGCCCTCGGGACACGAGAGCGCGGGTACCAAACTTTGGATTGATATGGACAGACAGCGTCAGCCTAAATCGCCGGTGCCCCTACCTGATCGACTGAAAGCTTGGGCGTTTGTGACTATTATTTGCTTAATATTGAAGCTCCTACGAGCCGTACGATAATGATCGTTGCGACGTTACCTATTTCGGTCTATCCTCCTCTTACTGGTTCCTCGGCGCACCCAGACCAATCGTGGATTATCAAAGGAGAAGCGACATGAAGCGTCTGTTCCTGTCCTTCGCGGCCATGGTAGCCCTCGCCAGCACGCTGCTGACCGGTTGTTCTCAGGCCACGCCCCCAACCCCGACGCAAGCACCCCCCACCGCAAGCAAAGCCGCGGAACCCGCCAAGGCATCCGCGCCGGCAAGCGCGCCCACGGCGGCTCCAACAGCGGCTGCGGCCGCAGCGCCAACCTCAGTCCCGGCCAAAAAGGTGGACTTCCCCGAGAAGGGCAAAACGCTCTCTCTGATCATAGGCTACGCCGCTGGCGGCGGTGCCGACATCGCGGCCCGCATCCTTGCGGTCGGTCTTGAGAAAGAGTTGGGTGCCCCCGTTCAGGTTGTGAACCGGGCGGGCGCCGGTTCACAGGTGGCCATCTCCTCGGTTCAGACGGCCAAGCCGGATGGATACACCATCGGCTACGCCAATTTTCCCAACATGATAACCATCTATCAGGATCCCGAGCGGAAGGCGACCTTTACACGCAAGGACTTCCTGCCGATAGCCATGCACGTAACCGACCCGATGGCCTACGCGGTCAACGCCGACAGCCCCATCAAGAATGTGCAGGACCTGGTCAACGCGGCCAAGGGGAACCCGGAGAAGATCAAGGTCGGGCACAGCGGAATCCTGAGCAACGAACACCTGGGTTATCTGCAGTTGCAGAAAGCGACCGGCGTCAAGCTCGGCATCGTCGCGTTCGACGGTGCCGCACCTGAAATCGCCGCGTTGTTGGGTGGCCATATCGACGTCGCTGGCGGTGGCTTCAGCTCCTTCCTTTCTCAGGCAAAGAGTGGCAATGCACGCATTATCGCCACGTTCGCGAACGAAGGCAAGCAGTTCGGGGTAGACGTCAACACCATGGATGAACAGGGGTTCAAGGGATACTTCGCACTGTCTCGCGGATGGTTCGTCCCGGCGGGCACCCCCAAGGAAGTCGTGGACAGCCTAAACGCCGCCTTCAAGAAGACGATGAACAGCGAAGAGCAGAAGGCTAAGATCCTGGACATCGGCCAGGTTACCCAATACATGGACCCGGCGCAGTTCTCGAGCTACTGGGAGGGCATGGAGGCCTCTATCCAACCGTTGATGGAGTTGGCCAAAGAGAAGTAGCGCAAATCACATGGGGGACAGATGACGAGGGAGCTATATGGACTCTCCACTGTCTCCTACTCCACCAAGTAAAGCCAACCGGGGGAGCTGAACGTAGCTCCCCCGGTTGCTTACTCGTCGCTGAGGCCCGGTGATGCTGGCCGATCATCCATATCCCTGCCGCGACGGGGTAGCTGGGGACGCAGCCCAGCGTGTTCGAAAACCGCCTTGACTAGGCGTCCTTGATGGACGCGTCCACCGGGCAAACGGCGGCGCACTCGCCATCCTCGTTGCACTTGGTGGCGTCAATGACATAAATATCCTCGCCCTGGCTGATCGCGCCGGTCGGGCACGCAGACTCACAGGCCCCGCAGCTGATGCATTCCTCGGTGATCTTGTAGGCCATCCTACCCCACTCCTCCTGCTGATATTTTACCCGCTTGATACGCCTCGGGCAGCGGCTCGGCCGCCACCTATCTGGACATTTCTCGCCGGGCACCTTGCGTTAGCCGAAGCCCGTTCAACGGCACACTGGGATCGCTCCCGCGGCGCATTGAAGAGTGATTGCATGATACCACACCGCTTGGCCACGTCAATAAGCGCGGATTGTGGTAGATTAGAGCCAGCTTTCAAAGGGAGGAGATCCCATGCCCCTGGATCCGCAAGCCAGGCAAATCATCGAGCAGGCGGCGGCGGCCACCCTGCCACCCTATCCCACCCTGACACCCCCCGAGGCCCGCCGCGCAATGGAGCAGCGGGCGGCCGGCATCGAGTGGGGTCCACAGCCCCTCGCGGCCGTGGCTGAGCTGCAGATACCCGGCCCCGGCGCGGAGTTAAATACGAGGGTCTACACCCCCGACGGCACAACCCCATTGCCGGTGCTGCTCTATTTCCACGGCGGTGGCTGGGTTTTGGGAAGCGTCGAGACCCACGACAACCTGTGCCGCGCCCTGGCCATGGCCGCCGGCTGCATCGTGATCTCCGTCGACTACAGACTCGCCCCCGAGAACAAGTTCCCGGCAGCCGCGCTGGATTGCTTCGCGGCGCTGAACTGGCTATCTGCCAACGCCGCCCGCCTCGGTGCCGATCCCGAGCGCATCGCCATCGGCGGCGATAGCTCCGGCGCCAACCTCGCGACAGTAACCTGTCTCATGGCCAGAGAGCAGAGCAGGCCGATGCCAATCTTCCAACTGCTCTTCTACCCGGTCACCAACTTCGCCTTCGACACCCCTTCCTACCTGGAGAACGGTGAGGGCTACATGCTGAGCCGCGACGACATGAAGTGGTTCTGGAACCACTACCTGCCCAGCGATGCGGACGGCCGGAACGCCCTCGCGTCACCCTTACGGGCGGTGGATCTGAGAGGGCTGCCGCCGACACTGGTGATCACCGCGGGCTACGATCCGCTCCGCGACGAGGCAGAGGCGTACGCAGCCAGACTGAAGGCGGCAGGCGTCTCGACTTCTCTCATCCGCTACGAGGGAATGATCCACGGCTTCCTGAGATGGGCCCCCGTCCTGGACGAAGCCAGGAAGGCGATCGATCAGGCCGCCGAAGCGCTCAAGTCGGCCCTTGTATACAAGTAGGATCTTCACCACGGCCCGCTACGGGACAAACAGGGGTGTTGAGCCGCGAAAAATAGGTTATTGCATACAGACGACATTGTGGTATCTTGTTGTCGCATCTCAGATTGCGGCTCCAAAGGAGGAGAAGAGCAATGGCAGACTTTGAAAAAGCTCGGCGACTCATGAAGGAATTCCAGGGCGACAAGTATGTCTTCGGCCCTGGCGTTCTGGGAAAAGTTGGAAAGATCACCGCCGAGCTGGGCAAGAACGCGGTCTTCGTGTTCGACGTCTTCCCTGGTAACGAAACCTTCGTGAACAAGGTCAAGGATTCCCTGGCCGCCGCCGGCGTCAAGCTACTCGGCACGGTCGAGGGGGCCAAGCCCAACGCCCCGCGAGAGGACCTCTATCGGATCACCGAGGGGATCAAGCAGCTCAACCCCGACGTCATCGTGGTGTTGGGCGGTGGTAGCACCATCGACGCCGTCAAGTCCGCCGAAGTCCTGCGAACCCTGGGCGGAGTCATCGACGATTACCTGGGCACCGGCCTGGTCACCGCAAAGCTGAAGGAGACCGGCAAGGCGCTGACCCCCGTGGTGGCGATCCAGGCGGCCGCCAGCACCGGCGCGCACCTGACCAAGTACTCCAACATCACCGACTACAAGACCGGCCAGAAGAAGTTGGTGGTGGATCCGGCCATCGTGCCCACTCGTGCCATCTTCGACTACGACATGACCCGCTCCATGCCCCCGGGCTTCACCGCCGACGGCGCCCTGGACGGCGTGTCCCACGCCGTCGAGGTGCTGTTTGACTCCAAGGGCAAGGCCTACCACGACAAGATGATGGAAGTGGCCGAGGAGACCATCAGTCTGGTGGTCACCTACATCGAGCGGGCGATGAAGGACGGCAACGACACCGAAGCCCGCACCGGCCTCGGCCTCGCTACCGACCTGGGCGGCTACTCGATCATGCTGGGCGGCACCAACGGGGCTCACCTCACCAGCTTCTCTCTGGTGGACATCTTGAGCCACGGCCGCGCCTGCTACATCATGAACCCCTACTACACCACCTTCTTCGCGCCGGCCGTCGAGCCCGAGCTGCGGATGGTGGGCAAGGTCTTCAAGTCTGCCGGCTTCAGCACGGCCGACTTCGACTCCCTGAAGGGTCGCGAGCTGGGCGTTGCCGTGTCGGAGGCGATGATCGCCCTGTCCAGGAAGATCGGCTTCCCGACATCCCTCGGCGAGGTGAAGGGCTTCTCAAACGAGCACATCGAACGCGCCCTCAAGGCCGCCAAGGACCCGGCGCTGAAGATGAAGCTGGAGAACATGCCGGTCCCGATGACCGCAGAGATGGTGGACGAGTACATGGCCCCCATCCTGCAGGCCGCAAAGACCGGCAACCTGAAGCTGATCAAGAACGTAGTCTAGCCCAATCAAAGTGGGGCGGAGCCCTGTGCTACGCCGCACAATTGCGGACAGAACCACGAAGGCACGAAGACGCGAAGTCGTTTCGACCTCTCTCTTCGTGCCTTCGTCTGTGTCCCCTTGGTGTGTTCGAGTAGACGGACGAGCTTTACGAATCGGTAGTTCCTTTGTGACTTGGTGCCTTAGTGGTAGCGTCCGTGTGCCTTTGGTGGTAGCGTAAGTATGATCGGAGGCTGCCGAGGATGGATCAAGAAGAGGTGTACCCCTTCCACACGCTGCCCGACTACCTGGCAACGGGCCTAAGGCTGGTGTTAGTGGGGCTCAACCCGGGGACATACTCCGTACAGAAGGGCCATTACTACGCCAGATCCACCAACCGATTCTGGCCGGCCTTCTCGCGCTCTCGCCTCAGCCTCCCTATCCGAACGGCCCTTGGCCGCGACATCCTGACCCCCGAGGATGACGCCACCCTGCTGAGCTTTGGCATCGGCTTCACCGACGTGGTGAAGCGCTCGTCTGGCAACGCTTCCGAACTGACATCCACCGACTACCAGGAGTGGGCACCCAGGCTGAAAGGTCGGCTGGAGCGCTACCACCCGGCGGTCGCCTGCTTCCACGGGGTTACAGGCTACGGCGCCTTCCTGCGCTGTGCCATTGGCGAGCCAAAGCCCCATCCACAGCTCGGTCCGCAGCCCTTGACCTTGGGAGGGCCGATGTCCGCGGCGAATTCGGTGCAACAGCCCCAAGACCAGGGGACTACCCGCATCTTCGTGGTACCCAACTCGAGCCCGGCCAACGCCCACTTCACCCCCGCAGACCAGACCACCTGGTACGACCGACTCGCGGACTTCCTCAGCACTTCGGGAGCCGAACCTAGACACCACGATACACGTCCTTCCGATGCCTAACGCGAACGATAGTCACCCGTTTGGCGTCGTCGTCGATCTCGACGAGATCCTCCAGCGGTTGAGTAGGCTCGCCAACTCGGCCACGAGCCGCACAGCAAGCTTGACCGGCCGACTTCAAACGGCCCGAGTCGCGAGGTGGGCGCGGGGGACAGCAAGCCCCGCCCTGCCGAACTACGAACGTTCTGGTAGCGTCTCCAGATAATCTCCCAGCCGACGGATCCCCTCGCAGATCCGCTCCACCGACGTGGCGTAGGAGAAGCGCAGGTAACCCTCCGCGTTGCTGCCGAAGTCGATCCCCGGCGTCACCGCCACCTTCGCGTTGCGCAGCAGCTCGAAGGCGAAGGAGAGGGAGTCGGAGGTGTAGCGCCGAGCGTTCACCAGCACGTAGAAAGCGCCCGTGGGAGGGTGAGGGATTTCGAACCCCAGGCCGCGCAATCTGTCCAGGATGAAGAGTCGACGCTCGGCGTACACCCCCTTCATCCGCTCCACGTCGGGGCCCGCCTCCCGGAGCGCCGCGATGCCCGCTCGCTGAACGAAATCGCCGGCCGAGATGAAGAAGTTCTGCTGGATCTTCTGCATCGCCCTGATTACCTCAGGGGGCGCTATCACGTAGCCCAGCCTCCAGCCGGTCATGGCGTACAGTTTAGAAAAGCCGTTGAACACGCAGGCCCGGTCGGTGTACTCCAGAATGGAGTGCTCCTTACCCTCGTAGACCAGGCCGTGGTAGATCTCGTCGGACACCACCATAGGCCCGAGCTTGGCGACGGCCGCCATCCGATCGGCATCCAGCACCACCCCGGTGGGGTTTGCCGGCGAGTTGATCATGATAGCCTTCGTTCGAGGCCCAACGAGCTCCCCGATCGCACCGGCCTCAAGCTGGTAGCCGTCTTCCTCACGGGCATCCACATAGACGGGAACCCCGTCCGCGAAGGTGACGAAGTTGGGGTAGCAGGCGTAGCAAGGGTTGGAGAGGATTACCTGGTCGCCGGCCTCCAGCAGGACCGAGTAGAGCATGAAGAGCGCGGGCGAGGTCCCGCTGGTCACCATCACCTGGTCGGTGTTCACCTTTGCCCTGTAGCGCTTCCAGTAGTCCTCGCAGATCGCCTCTCGCAGCTCATGCAAGCCCAGGCTGTTGGTGTAGTGGGTCTTGCCGTCCCTCAATGCCCTCTCCGCGGCCTCCCGAATGCAGGCGGGCGTGTCGAAATCCGGCTCACCCACCTCCATGTGGACAACATCGATGCCGTTCCTCCCAAGGCGCTCAGCCTCGTCCAGGATCTCCATGGCCAGGAAAGGGGACACATCGGAACGCTTGGTCATAGCTGCGGTAATCCTCCTTGCTTGGGTGAATGGATGAGGGTGCGAGGCGAAGGGCCTGAGTCCAGCGGGGCGGGTAGCCCCAACCGGCCCGGCCACCGGCAAGCGACAGCGAGGTCAGCCCGCGCCCCTTGTCGTGGATAAGCAGCAGGGCGGGTTAATACAACCCGCCCTCATGGCGCAACCGGCAGCGCCCACCACGCCGTAGGATCGCTGCATATGATGATCAGTTAGATTATAGCACCCTCTGCCCTAACCCGGGCAATTATCTCCTGGTAGAGCCCCAAGTGGCGCTCCACCGTCCGCCCCACAGACACCTCCTCGGCATAGTGCCTGGCCCTGTCGCTCAACTGCTGCCGGAGTTCGCCGTCCTTCAGTAGCTTGATCACTGCATCCCGGAAGCCAGCCGCGTCGGCAGGATCCACCATGATGCCGGCGCCGCTGGACTCTACGTAACTCCTCAACCCACCGACCGCACTGGCAACCACCGGCGTCCCCACCGCGCTGGCCGCCATGGAGGGCCCGGATGCCGCCGCCGACTGGTACGGAAGCACAAGCAGGTCGAAGCTGGAGACGAGATCCAGGAAACCGTCGCTGTCGAACAGCACAGGCAGGTACTGGATGGAATCTCGCATGGGGCTGCTCGCTATCGCATCCTGAAGGGCGCGGGCATGGCGCTCCCCCTCCGCGCTGCCAGGCCTGGGAGCGCATGCCGCCACCAGCAGAGCATTGGAGGGAGCCTCGCCGGCAATATCCTTCCACATTTCGGCGAACCAGTCGTACCGCTTGTACCACTCCGGGTAGCCCGCCATCCCCACCACGAGCCGACCCGGGTAGCCGAAACGGGTCATGGCGCTGGGGAAGTGGGCAACCTTGGGCGCCATGTGGGGAATGACCCGCACGTCACCCGAGGGACGCGTCGCGTAGGGGGTGTGCACAATGGTCGCCCCGAGAAGCCGGCCGATGAAGTCGATGTAGGCCAGCCGGTCGGCGACCCCCTCGTTGTCGGAGTGCATGGTCATGACCGTCGGCTGGCCGGCCACTTTCCACCCGAATAGGGTGGCCGAAAACTCCAGAGCATCCATCGCCCCTGACCCTCGGGGCATACCGTAGCGCCGCCGGGCGTACAGGCCGTACTCGAACTGAATGTGGACTACATCCGGCTTCAGTTCCGCCACCTTCTGCTCCAGGGCGGTGTACCACTCCGGTCGATCGAGGTCGATCACCGGGTGCACCATATCGTCCTTCCGGGCATCGGAGTGGCAGATTACGTGGACCTCGTGTCCCTGGCGGCGCATCTCCTCCACCAGAGGCCGGCTGTAGCTATATATGCCGCAATGTCTGTCCCAACTGGTAACCATGACGACCCGCATGGCTCACTCCCAATGGCTATTTAGAGGGCCACCCCTACTGCGCCCAGAGGATCAACCCCGGCTCGAAGGGGTTGCTCAAGTCTTCGTGCTTCGGCAACACCCGCAGGGCATAGCCTCGCAGCCCGCTGACGGAGCATGGAATCGCCCCGGCGAAGCCATAGCTCCCGTCCCCGTTCCGCTCCACGCAGATCATCTGGATCGAGGTACCTTCACATATTTCTAAATTTGAATCCACCGGCCCGTGATACAGCTCGACGGCGATATCCTCTGGGCGAATCTCTCCCAGCTTCAGGCTGGCCTTCACCTCGACCAGCGAGCCGACTATCACCTCGCTGGGAACCTCCGCCTCTATGTTCAGCAGCTGCAGGCCGGGCCATCGGTTTCGGAGATCCGACTTCCAGCTGGCCAGTGACCTCGCACGTGCCATGCCCCCGGCGGTCAGAAGCCTGCTCCGCTGGGCCGAAGGCAGGTACATCTCCTGGGTGTACTCCACCACCATCCGATGGGTGTTAAAAACGGGGCAGAGCGCCTTGAGAGAGTTCTTCATCCGGGCAATCCAGCCCCGCGGCAGCCCGTCCGCCCCCCTGTCGTAGAAGAGGGGCGCGATCTCCTTCTCGAGCAGGTTGTAGATGGCGTTTGCCTCCACTTCGTCCTGGTATTCCTGGTCCGCGTACTGCTCGCCGCCGCCGATGGCCCAGCCCAAGCTGGGGTCGTACCCCTCGCACCACCAGCCGTCCAGCACGCTGAGGTTCAGGCCACCGTTGAAGGCCACCTTCATCCCACTGGTTCCGCTCGCCTCCAGCGGCCTCCTGGGGGTTGTGAGCCACAGATCCGCACCCTCCACCAGGTATCGGGCCACAACCATGTCGTAGTCTTCGAGGAAGACTATCTGTCGCCGGAACTCGTCCCGCTGGGCAAAGTGGATGATCTGCCGAATCAACTCCTTGCCAGGGGTGTCGTTGGGGTGTGCCTTACCGGCGATGAGGATCTGCACCGGCCGGTCGCGGTCGTTCAGGATCTTCTCCAGCCTGTCCAGGTGCCGGAACAGAAGGGTCGACCGCTTGTACGTGGCGAAGCGCCGGGCAAACCCGATGGTCAGCGCGTCGGGGTTCAGCACTTCTCTGGCGGCCGCAATCTCCGCCCCAGGGGCTCCTCGCCTCTCCAACTGCCACTCCAGCCGCTGCCGAGCCCAGCTCACCAGCCGCTCCCTGCGGCGCTCGTGGGCGCGCCACAGCTCCTCACCAGGTAGTCTGGAGATGCCCTCCCATACCGCGGGGTCCGCGGGGTCCTCGCGCCACCGCGGGCCCAGATAGCGGTCGAACACCAGAGCAATGTCCCGACCCGCGACCCAGGCGCCAGGGTGAACACCGTTGGTGATGGAGGAAATGGGTACTTCGGCCTCCGGCACCCCGGGCCACACCCTCTGCCACATCTTTCGGGAAACCTCGCCGTGAAGCCGGCTTACCCCATTGGCTTTGCTGGCCAGCCTCAGCGCCAGCACGGCCATCGAGAAGGGCTCCTGCTCATCGTTGGTGTCCTGCCTACCCAGCGCCATGAACTCCCGCTGGGTGATCCCGAGGGATCGATAGTATCCGCCGAAGTAGCGCTCCACCATGTCCCCGTAGAAGACGTCAATGCCCGCCGGAACCGGGGTGTGGGTGGTGAACACGTTGCCGGCGGCCGCGGCCTCTCGAGCCTCCGCGAAGGAGAGATTGCCGGCATTCATCATCACCCTGATGCGCTCCAGCGCGAGGAAGGCAGCGTGTCCCTCGTTCATGTGGCACACGGTGGGAGATATGCCCAGGGCCGTCAGCGCCCTGATCCCGCCGATACCCAGCAGGATCTCCTGTCGAATGCGCATGTCCATGTCCCCGCCATAGAGGCGATCGGTCACGTCCCTGTCCTCGGGGCGGTTACCTGGGATGTTGGTATCCAGGAGGTAGAGCGCCAGGCGGCCCACCTGCACCCGCCAGAGCTGGGCCCTGGCAACCCGCCCCGGATACTCAACCTGCACCACCACCGGAGATCCGTCGGGCTTTGTCGCGATGGAGGTGGGCATGGTATAGAAATCGTTGTCCGGGTAGGACTCTCCCTGCCAGCCGTCGGCATTCAGGTACTGGCGGAAATAGCCCTCCTGGTACAGCAGCCCCACGCCCACCAGCGGGATTCCCAGATCGCTGGCAGACTTGAGATGGTCTCCTGCCAGAATCCCCAGGCCGCCCGAGTAGTTGGGCAACGATTCGGAGATGCCGAACTCCATCGAGAAATAGGCTACAGACAGCCCATCGGCCTGCCCGTAACTCCGTCGGAACCAGGCCTTTCTGGAGTCCATGTACTCGTCGAACTGCTCCAGAACCCGATTGAGGTGGGAGAGGAAGCCGTCGTCGTTGGCCACCCCCTGGAGGGTCTCCTGAGACAGCATCCCCATCATGTGCACGGGGTTGTGGTGACTGGCCTCCCACTGGTTGGGATCCAGTCGCCTGAACAGCTCGATGGTCTCGTAATCCCAGGACCATCTCAGGTTGTATGCCAACTCGCGGAGCCGCTCCAGACGTGGAGGAAGAGAAGGGATCACAGTGAAGGTGCGAATGGGCCTCATTCTGCTCCAGTTTCCTTTCTCGGAGAGAGGCATCACCCGGCCTCCTCCAACATTTTAACAGGACGGCCCGGAATGGGACACTGAAGCGCCACGGCTGGTAGAATAGTTTTCAGCGATCGACTACACAGGGAGCAAAGAATGCGAGACTATTCCACCCCAACCCGCGACCTGCGTCGGGAACGCCTGGCGGGCAACTGGGGGGGAGCAAGCGAGCATATAGGCCGACGCTGGGAGGAGGTTGGGCTGGATATCCTGCGGCGCCGCGTGAATTGCGACGACTTGCGGACCGAGAACGGCTACCGGCCTCAGGTGGCGGTCCCGCTGGCAGATGACCCCGACCTGCAACTTGCACTCTCACGGTCCGGCCTGCCCAGCCCCGACGTTATCCTCGTACTGAGTAACGGCCACGGGGAGAGGATCCTCCAGGCCCTGGACTTCAAGTGGAACCTGGAGTTCGCCTCGTATTCTCAGATCAGGTCTGAGGCGCTCCAGGCCCTCATAGAGAAGGGGGTGGCGCCCCTCCATACGCTCCTTCAAGGATCGCTGGGGGAGATGCCGGACGGGCTGCCGATTATGGATGGGCTGCTCTCGGCACCCAGGCTGCCGGTGAACCAGTGGTTCCTCGGCTCGGAGCAGAACAAGAGGCAGGAGTACCCCATCGAGCCCCGGGAAGTTATGTTCGAGGAGCTGGATCCCCTCGCCTTCTTCGAGCCGCTGCCCGGTTGGGAGATGGCAAAGACGCTGGCCGCCGCGGATCGCTCCCAGATGCGGCTGCAGAGCCTGGATGGCGCGGAACACTACTACAGGCTCGGTGCCGGACTGCAGGGGGCCGTTGGCCAGCTCCGTGTTTCGGTCTTCGTCCGGAAGCCGCCGGCCGCAACGGCGGATGCGGCCATCGAGTGGCTGAAGGCCAAGGTGCGCCCCCCATCCAGCCTCGGCTTCCTCCAGTATTCTGAGAAGCTGATGTCCGCCCGCTCCCAGCTACTGATACGGGTTCGCGCCCTCTCTCGTTGCCCCTACAGATTCGCCGACCTGGCTGAGGCGCTGAAGGCCCGTGGCAAGCCCCTCCCCGAGCGAGAGGACGGCATGCCACCACAGGAGAGGGAGGGGTGGGGTGATCTGCTTCGGCGGGTGGCCGTGCAGCACAAGGAGCTCATCTACCGCACCGGGCTGAAGCTGGTGGAGGCAGGACTATCCGATGCCGATGCGCTGACCCGGCTGGAGGGCGAGTCTCGCCGCTTCGCCGCCCAGGCTCGTTCCCACGCGGAAAAGCTGATTACCGCCACCCTGGAGGGGTAGCTGAACCGCAATGGCCTCTGCCGCGGCAGGTCAGGTCCCTGGCCCGGAAGCTGCTATCTCTCCCAGGAGGATGTTGTACAATCCCTATCACCCCGATTGCTACATGGAGCGACGAAATTGAATGAGAGCGCCCGCCACACGGTTCTGTCTAACGGCCTGACGGTGATCACCAAGGAGATGCGCCAGCTACCCATTGCCAGCTTCTGGGTCTGGTATCGCGTGGGCAGCCGCAACGAGGCTGCCGGCACCACGGGCATCTCACACTGGGTGGAACACATGATGTTCCAGGGGACCCCCACCCTGGGCAAGGGGGATATCTTCCGGAAGGTGTCCGCCAACGGCGGGGTGCTCAACGGCTTCACCTGGATCGACTACACCGCCTACTTTGAGACCCTTCCCAGCCACCGCTTGGACCTCTCCATCGCCATCGAGTCGGATCGCATGGCCAACTCTCTTTTCATGCCGGAGGAGGTGGAGCGAGAGCGGACGGTGATCATTTCGGAGCGGGAGGGATCGGAGAACTCCCCCCACTTCCTGCTGGGCGAGGAGTTGGGCGCCGCGGCATTCGCCGCTCACCCCTACGGCCACAGCGTCATCGGGTGGAAATCCGACCTCCAGGCAATGACCCGGGACGAGCTGTACCGCCACTACCAAACCTTTTACGCCCCCAACAACGCCATCGTGGTGGCAGTGGGCGACTTCGAAACCGCTGAGCTGCTAGAGCAGATTCAGAAGCGCTTCGGTCCGATCCCCTCTGGCCCAGAAAACCCAGGAGTGCGCACCGTGGAGCCTCTGCAGCGTGGCGAAAGGCGGGTCGCAGTGCGCTACCCGGCGGGCATGCCCGCCCTCCAGGTCGGCTATCACGCCCCCTCCGCGTCCAATCCCGACGCATATCCGGTGCTGGTACTGGACGCCATCCTCTCCGGCGGCAAGTCGATGGGGATCTTTGGGTCGCACGGAGGACGTATGGGCAGAAGCTCACGTCTCTACCGCGCCCTGGTGGACGGAGGCATCGCCAGCAACGCCGGCTCCTCCTTCAGCCTCACTCAGGACCCATATCTCTTCGATCTGGACGCCACTCCCCGCCCCGGTGTCACCCTGGAGCAGGTGGAGAAGGCGATGTTCCAGGAGGTGGAGAAGCTTCAGCAGGAACTGGTGAGCCGGGAAGAGCTGAATCGGGCCATGAAGCAGGTCCGGGCTCAACTGGTCTACGGCTCAGAATCGGTAACCGACCAGGGCTACTGGCTGGGCGCCATGGAGACTATCGACAGCTACGAGAGCTACGGCCGGATGCTGGAGCGGCTGGAGAGGGTCACCCCACAGGAGGTGCAGCAAGTGGCCCAGCAGTATCTCACGGAGACCAACCGAACCGTGGGGTGGCTGATCCCGACGGAAGCGCAGGGGGCGCCGGCCGCGCCAGAAACGGCCGAACGAGCCGCCGGGCAGCCGTTCTTCTACACCCCCCACGGCCCGATGGCATCGGGCGGCTCAAGTCCCGCCGGCGGGCCTCCGCCGGGTATCTCCCTGGACGTGGAGCGGTCGCAACTGGACAACGGCGCCGTGGTGCTGTGCAGCCAAGACAGCAGCCTGCCCCAGGTGGTGATCAGAGCCAGCCTGATAGCCGGCAGCGCCTTCGACAGCAAGTCGACGGAGGGCATCGCCCACTTCGTGGCTGCGATGCTGATCAGGGGCACGGAAGATCACAGCTTCCAGCAGTTGAGCGAGGAGACGGATAGCCTGGGCATGGGGATCAGCTCCGATGCCGGCAGACTGACCGCGCAGGTCGGCATCCGCTCCCTGTCCGAGGACTTCCCCCGGGCCATGGAGATCCTGTCTGAGGTGCTGCGCCGGCCCACCTTCCCCCAGGTTGAGGTGGACAAGCTGAGGTCTCAGATCATATCGGGTCTGCGGGAGCAGGAGATGAGCCCGCGGGCGGTGGCTGAGCGTCGCTTCCTCGAGGAGGTCTACCCGGAGGGGCACCCCTACCGACTTTGGCCATCGGGCAACCAGGAGAGCGCCAACGGCATGACCCGAGAGTCGTTGGTGGAGTTCTACCGCCGCCACTACCGGCCTGATCGCCTGACCATAGCCGTGGTGGGCGATGTAGCGCCCGATGCAGCCCTGGCGCAGCTGAACCGGGTGCTGGGCGACTGGAAGGCAGAGGGCCAAGCACCAGCGCTGGAGATACCGCCGGTGGCGCTGCCAGCCCCCATCACTGCCGAGGTGGCGGTGCCCGGCAAGTTCCAGTCGGAGATGGTGATGGGGCTACCCGCCATCCCCAGAAAGGATCCGGACTACTACGCCCTGCGGCTCGGAAACTTGATCCTGGGCGAGCTGGGACTCTCCGGCCGGCTGGGCGCCAACATTCGAGACAAGATGGGGCTGGCCTACCACGTGTCCAGCGACCTTCAGGCGTCCGTGGGCCCCTCTGTCTGGGCCATTAGAGCCGGTGTCAATCCGGCCGGCGTGGACCGGGCAATAGAGGCCGCCCGAGAGGAGATAGAGCGTTGGAGGACCGATCTGGTAGCCGAAAGCGAGATCGACGACGGCAAGAGCTTCCTGATCGGCAGCCTCCCCATAGCGCTGGAGACCAGCGACGGCATCGCGCGCACGTTGCTGGACATCGAGTTCTATCAATTGGGGCTGGACTACCTGCAGCGGTACCCCGGTCTGATCGACGGCGTGAGCCGTGAGTCGATACGGGATGCGGTCCGGCGATGGATTCACCCGGAGCATCTGGTCACCGTGATCGCCGGGCCCAAGCGAGGCTAGCCACCCGACGCTACAACGAACAGTCTCAAGCTGTCTTGCGGGACGGCGTATGGGGTATACTGTCGTCGCTATTGTGGCTGGCAACACCCCGCACCGATGTTAATGCTTTCTTAACACAAGTCCAATATCCCTGTGATATAGTTTTTATCGCGTTCCAATACTGTTCTGATGCAAAGGGACTTTGATTGGGGGCAGCCCAGCGGACTGCCCTTAGCGGGCAAGGCGGGGCGCCCATACGGTGCCCACGTGCGGCGGGGCGGCGTTTGCCGTTCCTCTTGGCAGGTCGCTCGCCGGCGCTCTCTCTATTGCTGCAGGTTGCTACACCCGTGCTCATCGACGTCCATTTCGGGACGTCCGGCAATAATGGCTCCCCGATTCTCAGGGAGAGACAAGTTGGAGGTGATCGAACTGTGAGGAAGATCGTGTCCAGACTGCTGCTCGTGCCGATGGCGGCACTGGTGGCCATGGCCGTGGGCGCCGCTGTCATCCCGCCGGCCGTGGTGCAGGCGCAAACGCCAGAAGTGTATCTATCCACCGCCGTCCCCGGCGTCCTGGTGGACAGGGGGAAGCAGGTGACCTTCAGCATCGACGTCAACAACAAGAGTGCCGCGGGCAAGACCGTTGACCTCACGCTGGCGAACGCCCCGGACGGGTGGAACCCCATATTGAAGGACCGGGGCTTCGTGGTGCGCTCGGTCTGGGTAGATGCGGGCAAGACCGAGACCGTGGATCTGCAGATCAAGGCACCCAGCGATGCCAAGGCACAGGACTACGAGTTCCAGCTAAAGGCTACCAGCGGCGGAGCCGAGGTCAGCAACCTGAGGCTGCTGGTGGGCGTCAAGGACCAGCCTACCCAGGGCACCTCTTTCGTGGTGCAGTACCCCACTCTGAAGGGCAAGTCCGGCGCACCGTTCGGGTTCAAGGCCGACCTCCGCAACGACTCCGAGGAGGATCGCACCTACGGACTCAGCGTCAAGGCCCCCGACGGGTGGGACGTGAGCTTCAAGCCCTCCTACGAGGACAAGCAGATCTCCACGGTGCAGGTTAAGACCGGCGCGACCCAGAGCCTGGACATCAGCGTTACCCCGCCGTCCAAGGTGGACGCGGGCGACTACCCGATCACCCTGACGGCCGCCTCCCAGGCGGACAAGGCGAGCTCGGATTTAAAGGTGACCATCACCGGCTCGTATGTGATGGATGTGAACACCCGAACCAACCTGTTCAACACTAACGCTACTGCCGGACAGGACAACCCCTTCTACGTGACCGTCACCAACACCGGGTCGGCTGCGCTGCAGGGTGTCAGCCTCTCATCCAGCAAGCCGGACGGCTGGACAGTGACCTTCACGCCCGACAAGATCGACCAGCTGGATCCGGGCGCCCAGCGCGAAGTGACCATGACGATCAAGCCCGGCGCCAAGGCGATAGCAGGCGACTACATGCTGAACCTCTCGGTTACGCACCCGCAGGTCTCGGCAAACAAGGACATCCGCGTAGCCGTGGAGACGCCCACCCTCTGGGGGTGGATCGGGGTTGGCATCCTGGTCATAGTCATCGGTGGTCTGCTGGGCCTCTTCATGAAGCTAGGCCGGAGATAACAGAATGGACGAGCGGGCGCAGATGGCCATAGAGACAGTCGACCTGACCAAGCGGTATGGGGAGCTAACGGCCGTAAACAAGCTGAACCTCTCCATCGCTGAGGGGGAGATCTTCGGCCTGCTCGGCCCCAACGGCGCTGGGAAGACGACCGCGATCCTGATGTTGCTGGGGCTGACGGAGCCCACTTCGGGCAAGGCCCGCGTCCGTGGGCACGACTCCACCCGCGAGCCGCTGGCGGTGAAGCGAATAGTGGGGTACCTGCCTGACAACGTGGGCTTCTACGAGGACCTGACGGCAGTGGAGAACATGCTCTACACTGCCGATCTCAACGCGATACCAAAGAAGGAAGCACTGAAGCGGATCCACGACCTCCTTGGTAGGGTCGGGCTGGCCGACGTGGCCGACAAGGAGGTGGGCAAGTACTCCCGTGGCATGCGCCAGAGACTGGGTATCGCCGACGTGCTCGTCAAGCAACCCAAGATAGTGATACTTGACGAGCCGACCTTGGGCATCGACCCCGACGGCGTAAAGCAAATGCTGGAAATCATCGTCCAGCTCAGCCACGACGATAAGATCACCGTGCTGCTGTCATCCCACCTGCTGCACCAGGTACAGCAGATCTGCAACCGGGTGGGGATCTTCGTCGAGGGCCGCATGGTCGCCGAGGGCTCCATCGAGATGCTGGGCCTCCAGATACTGGGAGGGGATCCGATCGTCGTGGAGGCCGAGGTTTCAGGCGCCGACGACGCTCTGATCGGGGCTCTCAAGAAGGTGCCGGGGGTCAGCGAGGTGGACAGCCTGGATGGCACACTCATCCTGCACTGCTTCAAGGACGTGCGCGGCGAGATAGCGAAGTGCATTGTCGGTACCGGCAAATCGCTATCCTCCTTGCGTCTTCGCGGCCACGTGCTGGAGGAGATCTACCTCAGGTACTTCCAGGAGGCTTAGAGATATGCCAGGACTGCTAGCGGTCTTCCGCAAGGAGATGGCCGACAACTTCGCCAGCAAGCGCTTCCTCATCATGTTCGCGCTGATCCTGCTGGCAGGCATGTCTGCCACCTACACCGCGGCGCAAGCTATACGCACCGCCGTGCCCACCAGCAGCAGCGGCTCAACGCCCTTCGTCTTCCTGCTGCTTTTCACCGTGTCGGCGGGTATGCTCCCATCCTTCACATCCTTCGTGAGCTTCCTCGGCCCGCTGGTGGGGCTGTCCATGGGCTTCGATGCGATCAATGGGGAGTACGCCCGTGGCACCCTGAGCCGGATTCTATCGCACCCGATCTTCCGCGACTCGGTCATCAACGGGAAGTTCTTGGCACGGGTCGGCACGATAGCGATCATGCTAGTCAGCATCTCGCTGGTGCTGGCCGGCCTGGGGCTCAGGCTGATCGGCGTGCCACCAAGCGCCGAAGAGATCTTGAGGCTGCTCTTCTACCTCATCATCGCGGTGGTGTACGTCGCCTTCTGGATGAGCCTGGCGATCCTCTTTTCCATCCTGTTCCGCCAGGCCGCGACATCGGCGCTGGCAGGGATCGCGGTGTGGATCTTCTGCACCTTCTTCATGTCCATGATCGCGGGCACCACGGCCCAGGCGCTGGTGCCGGTGGACCAGCAGAACCCTCAGACCGTCATCGCCCAGGTTGACGCCAGCATGGCGATCTCGAGGCTCTCGCCGGTCACGCTATACCAGGAGGCAACGGGGATCATCCTGGACCCCAGTGCTCGAACCCTGTCGCCACTGGTGATGCAGAGCGAGCAGATCGGCATGGTTCCGGGATCGCTGAAGCTGGGTCAGAGCCTGCTTCTGGTTTGGCCGCAGATGGTGGGTCTGGTGACCATGACGATGATCTGCTTCGCGATCTCCTACGCCCGGTTCATGCGCCAGGAGATCAGGGCGTAGCCCGAAGAACAGTACACGGTACGATCAGAGGGGCCTGGAGGAGTGATCCTCCAGGCCCCTTCGATTCTGGGCTGCGGCGGCTTTACGCCACGGCTCCAGGCTGAGCCGCCATTGGATGCAGGTATGAGCATGCATGATGATGCAAGCAACAACGCCGCGATGCGCCAATGCTGCACCGCGTTGTAGACGCGCCGCGTCCGCACTATACTGAGATGGTCACGAGGGGAGGTGAGATGGTGACCACGCGCCCAACCAATCGGGAAGCATCTATACACAAGAAGCACCCTCCTGTCCGCATGACGAACCGAGGCTCAGTTACGCTACCTCCAGCGATCCGCGACAAACTGCCCGAGGATGTCATGTTCGATGTCGTCCCCCGTGATGATGGTGTGATCGAACTGCGCCCGAAGATTTCGGTCAATCCAACCCAGGCATGGTTCCATTCCAGGCGATGGCAGCAGATGGAACGTGAGGCCGACGAGGATTTGGCCGCCGGCAGGGTGGAACGCTTCGAGAGCGGCGAGGATTTCCTGGCTGCCCTGGAGGCCGAGGATGCCCGCCTGCGGGCCGAGGGCCGCTAGCATGAAGTCCGAGCGGACGGCCAGCGCCAAAGCCGACTGGGAGCGCCTCTCCGAGCAGGAGAGGCGCCTTTTCTTGGAAGCAGTCCGAGAGATGAACCAGGCCGCCGGTCCCCACCCCCGGCGCATCCCCCACTTCCCCGCTCATCTGCGGGTTGAGCAACTGGAGGGCTACCCCGGCATCTACGAGATGACCTGGTCCTTCTCTGGCCCCGACGGGAGAGCCACCTTCGAATTGTTCAGCGAGTCGGGGGAGGTGGGAATACGCTGGCGGCGACTAGGTGACCATCGCGTCTTCAACAACCCATAGGTGATGCCAACAGTGGCCCCGGTCCCGCCGTCTGCTGACGAACAT
>Ga0209014_10000171_pt1 | contig 35444 bp, 33 predicted proteins | sample BarGraNGADG00212_FD_184491 | JGI IMG/M metagenome (GOLD analysis project Ga0209014, IMG submission 184491) | Arctic peat soil microbial communities from Barrow, Alaska - Barrow Graham LP Ref core NGADG0002-212 (SPAdes) (version 2) | ecosystem: Environmental > Terrestrial > Soil > Wetlands >...
TTCTTTGACATCTCTTATCTCCTAATTATTTTAATTTCCGGCCAGGAATTGACCGGTTGGAAGGTACAGACGAAATCACTCTAGACCGATTCTTATTTGCAGGTTTCACCTCCTTATTACATACTGATCAATTCAAGAATTCAGTCACTGGCAAGATCAATCCAATCTTCGGAATAACCATTGGCTTAACGACCTGCCACGTGCACTTCCCGAGCCTCCGGCTGGATCTCCAACACATTTCTTGCTGGATCAAAAGCCCATCCCGGTTCAGCGCCCAATTTCTTTTTCTTGGGAAGCGGTTTGCCACCGGCCAGGATATGCACAGGTTGGAACGTCAGCCGAAATTTTTGGATTCCGCTGGCATCGGATGTTCGGTAGGAAATTTGGTAGAGTTGGTAAGAAATATCCTGAACTACTGTAGTGGACCTGAGCATATGATCGCTATCCGCCGGCGCCAGCTCAGGCAGGCTGGCCATCCCATCGATAAAGTGCGGGACATAATCGAAATAGCCGTCCGTAAACCAGCACTGGTTGAAGTAATCAGGCCGGTCGATGCCGACCGTTACCGTCCCATCGTCGTTGGCCATGTAACTGGCCCAGTTAAAAGAGCGGATTGCCTGCTCGCGGTAAGCCGCGTCTCCGGTTTGTTCTGAGTACAGCGCGGACAGACAGGCAAAGCGGGCCGTATGACTGCCCATTGGAAAGTCACAAAATTTCTGCTCGTGGACAGGAACAGCAGAGAAGAAAGGTGATCCTCCGAGAGTGTCTTTCACCCAATCGACCAGCCCCATGACCAGACCCTGCCATTCCGGGAACCGATCCTTGTTTTGCAGGATGTAACGGGCAGTCTCCAGCGAGGAAACCTGGTCCCGGTTCTCATTACCGGGGTCGAGACGAATATCTTCAAAATGCCCTTTCCAGATGTTGTTTTTCAAGGGGTATTTTTCGATCCACGCCCAGACCTGGTCTCGAATCGACCGGTATTCACCCACGCCCAGCCGGGATAGCTCGTCAAAAAGCCGAACGGCAGGTACCCAGTGGGAGCTGTACTCCTCCACTGGGTTGCCATCCCGCACGTTTACCCGGAAGGGCCATGGTGAGTGGGTTTCATCGCCCGGGCGGATCTTCTGCGCCAAAACTTCCGCACAACGGGTGCTAATCCCCAGGTATTTTTTCTCACCGGTCATCGCGAAGAAGTCGAGATAGGACCGGCCGACTTGAGCGATCTTATCAGGCTCGGTGGCATATTCACCGTCTGCGCGAGCCCCGAAGTATATTCCCGTCCCGGGATGAGCTGAGGCGTACGGAACGTCTGGCCAAGCAAAATGGTCAGGAGTGCGGTTGTCCCACAGGCGGTCAAGCATATTTCGGACGATCTGGATGTGACTGGCATCCCCGGAATAAGGGTAGTATTTCAACAGAGTCGTCACCGCCCAGGCAAATTTTCCAGCTGGGTTGTCCGGCCAAATGGTGGGACGCAGGGGATCGATCCAGAAACAGGAGTACTGCAAATACCAAGGCAACCCATTGGCCGGGTCGACAGGACAGTTCTTAATGAAGTCCATTGCCAGGCTGACAACGCGTCCGTAAGAGGTCCAAGCTTCCAACCTCTCCTGTTTATCAAGAACGATCTCATGAGAATTGATGAAAATCATTCTTCAGCAGCCATCACCTGACAGGCATCCGGCGGGAACATTAGCCAGATTTTCTGATTTAATGAAACCGGTTGGGTATTGGCGACAGTGATGTCGGCCACCACTCGCTGACCATTTACGTTGACACCCAGGCGGGTGACCGCGCCGTGGAACGTGATCGTCTCAATCCCACCCAGGACAACGTTCCAGTCCTTCTGCTGAGGTTTATCGGCCTGCACCTGGACATTCTCCGGTCGGACCAAAACAACCACCGCCTGCCCCTCTTCGAAACCATTCAGGTCGCCCGTCAGAAGCTCGACGTTATTACAAAGGACTTTGTTCTTGCCGGAAGTTTTCCCCAGAAATTGGTTGGCGGTGCCGATGAACGTGGCGACAAAGCGCGACATGGGTGCCCGGTAGATCTCCTCTGGCGTCCCAATCTGTTCGATTAAACCTTTGTTCATCACCACCACCTTGTCCGAAATCGACAAAGCTTCTTCCTGGTCGTGGGTAACGTACACGGTGGTAATGGCCAGTTCGGATTGGATACGCCGAATCTCACCACGCAATACGACTCGCACTTCGGCGTCCAGGGCGGAGAGAGGTTCGTCCAGGAGCAGGACGCGCGGTTGAACAGCCAGGGCACGGGCCAGGGCGATGCGTTGTTGCTGTCCACCTGATAGTTGATGGGGGAAGCGCTTGGCCGTATCCTGCAGGCGGACCATATCCAGCACTTCGTTGACCCTTTTCTCTGTCTCCTTTTTCGGGGTCTTTTTCATCTGGAGGCCGAAGGCGATGTTTTCCCGCACCGTCAGATTTGGGAAGAGGGCGTAAGCCTGGAAAACCATGCCAATATCGCGGCGGTTGGGTGGCACCGGAACAATATCACTCCCATCCAGCCTGATTGTGCCACTATCCAACTGTTCGAAGCCAGCAATCATCCGCAGTGTGGTGGTCTTACCGCAACCAGAAGGCCCCAGAAACGAAACAAGGGACCCCTTTTCGATGTCCAGGTTGAAATCGTGGACTGCCGCGACACCCGCGTATGATTTATTTATGTTCTTTAACTCCAGATAGGACATAGCTTTATCCTTGTTTATCCAGTTCGAATCGCTTTAGTTTTCGCTACTTGCCCTTTGCTTCCGACCCACAAAATCAGGATCGAAACCAGCCAGGCGATCGTAAAGGAGATCACCGAAAAGGCCGAGGCGACGTTCCCGTTGATGCGGGTAAATTCGACCAGCAATAACGGGAAGGTTTTAAATCTGGCACCGACGATCAAGGAAGTGAGAGTATATTCTGCAAAAACCGTGGCGAAGACCAACAGGCTGCCGCTCAAGATACCAGGCAGGATGTTGGGGATGATAATCTTGGATAGCACTTGAAAGACATTCGCCCCAAGGCTCTGGCCGGCTTCGGTCATGACATGGGCATCAATTGCCTGAATGGCATTCGCGACTGGCCGGTACATGAACGGCATGGAATAGATAACGACCGCTCCGATGAGCAGGAATGGGGAACGGGCCAGGGGGGGAAAATTGTAAACCTGGACCAAGGCCAGGGCCAGGACAACCGTCGGGATCCCGAAGGGCAGAATCATCAAGATATCCAGCAAAGGTTTGGCCCCTGCCAGGCGAGTATGGACCCAGTACACCGTGGGGACGATCACCAACAAGCTCACCAGGACGGTCGCCAGGGATAAGATTAATGAATTCCGAAGGGTGATCGGAAAGTAAGAGGCATCGAATGCCCTTTGATAGAACTCGAGGGTATATCCCTCCGGTAGGATTGTACGGTCCCAGCGAGTGGCAACCGAAAAGACATAGGTGGAGATGATCGGGACGAGCATATAGAAAAGGAAAAATCCGACCAAAAAGACCTGCCAACCAGCCGGGCGAATTTTCTTGTTCGGAACATGGAATGGGGTGGAGCGACTTTTCGCCACTGTTTCTTACCTGATATCCGGAAGGATCACTCTAAGATTTCGACCAGCGCCGGGTACGCAAGGTGGCTGCCTGGTAAATTCCGATGCTCAAGCCCATAATGAACAAGGACCCGATTGCCATCGCCATGCCGACTGCCTGGTCCTGGCGCACCTCGCCTGCGATCATGTAGCCGATCTGGAGTGTCACCAGCGACAGCTTGGCTTGGACCAGGGTATAGGCGGTGGCGTAGGCCCCAAAAGCATTCGCGAATAAAAGGGTCAGACCTGCGATTAGCGAAGGCATCAAGACCGGGATGCCGATCCGCCACCAGAATTGGAGCGTATCTGCCCCCAGACTCTGGGCCGATTCCTGCCATTCTTTTTTGATGCCGGCGAAAGCCGGCAATATAAGCAGAACCATCAAGGGTAGTTGGAAATAAACATAAGCCAGGATCAATCCGGAGAAGGAGTAAATGCTGAACTTAGGATAGAGATCGTAGTTGAAATATTGCAGCAGGAATTGCGTGATGACACCATTCATCCCCAGGATGACAACGAAGGCAAAAGCCAGGGGAGCCCCGGCGAAGTTGGTGGTTACGTCGGAGAGGGTGATAAGAGCCTCGCGCACGCGTTCCGAAGGCCAACGGTAAATGGCATATCCGATGAAAGTGCCTATGATCACGCCGATGATAGCCGTCAGTCCCGAAAGCTTGATGCTGTTTATAAAAGAATTGATATATAAAGGACGTTGCAAATCCAGGTAATGCTGGATAGTGAACTGGTGGGTCGTTTTTTCGATAAAGCTGCCTCGCAACAGGAAAATTATCGGGACAATTTCGAATGCCAGGCAAAATAGTAGGAACGGGGCAAAGCCCAACCAGTCAACTGTATGACCTGTCTTCCTTTGTAATGACGACTTCATTGGGCCTCTGAGTGAATTTATTATACACCGCTTGTTTTGTATGTCAATGTTTTTTGTTTCGTTTTGTTGCGTTTGACTATATGTTTCATAAATGTTAGAATAGAAAACGTCACAATTAATACACTTTTTACACTGAATTATTGGATTCCTTATCCCTTCCAGGAGCCATAAAAATGGATCAAGCGTTCAATCAATTGGCAAAACAATATCCTGATCTGGCGAAATTCGAGTCTGGCATTCGAATGCTGGTTGAAAAAGGATACTTCCAAAAAGGTCCAGAGATCCTGATCAATCGCACCCCTGGCCGGTTGGATCTGATGGGTGGCAACGATGACTATACCGGCGGCCTGGTCTTCGAAACCACCATCCGGGAGGCTACCCTGGTTGCTGTCCAACCCCGCCCCGATCAAAGCGTGCGGTTTTACAATCCTGCGGTAAAGTCGATTGGCTGGAAGGAAAAAATCGAGTTTTCCCTATCCGACCTGATGGAAGATGGCCGGGTGAAGCCTCTCGAAGAAGTACGTGATTGGATCAACCAGGATCCCAGGAGCTCATGGTGCGCCTACATTCTCGGTGATTTATATTTCCTGATTAATAAATTCCCAGAGAAAGTGATCCATGGTTTCTCCCTGTATCTTGAATCCGATGTGCCGCTCGGCAAGGGAGTCAGCTCATCCGCCGCCCTGGAAGTTGCCCCGATGAAAGCCATGTCAGAAATGTACGGCATCCAGGTCCAGGGCGTGGAATTGGCGGAATGGACCCAGTGGGTCGAGATTGCCCTGACCCAGTCTGCATGCGGCATCATGGATCAGTTGACGGTAGTAATGGGTGACGAAGACTATTTCGTACCTATGCTCTGTCAGCCGTGCCAGCCGAAAGCATTGGTCAAGCTACCGGATATTCTCCGGCTGTGGGGAATCGACTCTGGTGTGCGCCACTCGGTGGCAGGGATCGAATATGAATCCGCCCGTGCAGCCACTTTTATGGGATACCGTTTTTTATGTGATTTGGAAAAGCTGGAGCCCGTTCTTGATAAGAGCGGAGCCCTTCCCCGTTGGATTGAATCCAGATGGAACGGCTACCTGGCAAACGTCTCCCCATCACAATTCCGCACTCGTTATGAAGCCAGACTGCCCGAAAGCATATCCGGCGCAAATTTCAATAAGTTATACACTCCCCACCTGGACCCATTCACCCCGGTTCGTCCGGAGGCGGTCTACCCTGTGCGCGCCGCCACCCGTTATGCAGTGGAGGAAAACTGGCGTGTGCAAAGTTTCTTCAGCCTGATCTCCCGGCCGGCCGAACTATTGGACACTGGCACAGGTGCACTGCTTGGTGAGCTGATGTACCTGGCTCACCATGGTTATAGCGAATGCGGCCTGGGCTCGGAAGCCACCGACAAGATTGTTGAGTTAGTGCAGGGAGAGAAAGCCAATGACCTGTTGGGAGCTAAAATTACAGGAGGTGGCGCGGGGGGCACGGTGGCGATTCTTGGATGGAACACTCCGGTCGCCGAGGCCGCCTTCCAACGCCTATTGGAAAAATATGCTGTCTGGAGCAAAAGTAAACCGTATGTTTTCTCTGGTTCATCTGCCGGCTGCGATAAATTTGGTTTGGTGCGAGTATCTTACCCATAGTCGCTAGGAGTAACAGACACACCATAGATGAATTAAAAACAAAACATGATATGTGATGTTATGTTTCGTTTATTATGTCAATTAATGCTTGTTTTATTAGTATTAGCATATGAAAACATTGACTTTAATATTATCTGTTGTTATAATTTTTTATAATACCGGTACATTCCCACATCCACGACAAACGTCTGTAATTTTTCACTAATTATGGATATCTATCTGCTCGGAACTGGCACCGCCGTCCCCGTCAAGCAGCATTCACCAGCTGGTTTAGTGGTCATTGCTGATGGAATGCGATTGATGTTCGACATCGGCCCAGGGACTCTCAGCCGGCTGGAGCAGATCGGGATCTCATACGATCAGATTGACCGGCTTTTCCTCACCCACTTCCACCCCGATCACACCCTGGATCTGGCGACCCTGTTGCTCGTTTTTAATTATGCTCCCGGTAAAAGTCGCATCAGACCCTTCACGATCACCAGTTGCTTCGGCATCGAAGATTTCCTCCAGCGCATGTATCAACTCTACCCCGATCTCTCCCCAATGGAATATGAAATGCGTGTCCATCAAGTTCGTCAGGATGAGTTTTTGATTGGAAAAATCAAGATATTGTCTGCACCCACCGGTCACACCCCAGATAGTGTGGCCTATCGATTGGAGGTGGCAGGACACTCAATGGTGTATTCGGGGGATGCCGCTCCGCATGGCGAGTTGGCGCAATTGGCAGAGGGAGCTGACTTGTTGATTTGCGAATGTTCCTTCCCCTCCGGTTGGGAAACAGAAGACCACCTTAACGCTGACAGCGTGAGCCGGATCGCCAGCCAGGCAGGAGTGAAATCCTTGGTAATCACACATTGTTATCCTCCGGCCCTGGCTGTCGACCTGATCGGGCAGATCCGCGGTCATTATAGTGGAGAGGTGCAACTGGCTATGGATGGCTTGCATCTTTCTCTTTCTTGAATCAGTTTAAAATGTCGATACCTGTTCCTTCCATGCAACGTTCCAAGAAGTTACACAATTCCTGGGTACCCTGGCTGGGTTTGTTACCTTTTTTCATTTTCGGATTGGCTTTCGAACTCCTGCCTTTGCTGACCACAATCCGCTCCAGCCTGACAAGTAAAGGCCAATTAACTTTCGAGTTCTACCGCCAGGCGATGGATCCCCTTTTCTTAAGATCATTTTCAAATACCCTCAAACTCTCCACCAACACGGCCTTGCTCGGGGTAGTTTTTGGCACCATCGTCGCATATGCCATCATCACGACCAGGAACAAGTTCCTCCAAAATGTATTGATCGCTCTTTCAGACGTGTCGACGAATTTTGGCGGTGCCCCGCTAGCTTTTGCTTTCATCGTAATCCTGGGATCTACCGGAGTGATCACCCTCCTGTTGAAAGAGATTGGCATCCATCTCTACCCGAATTTCCGGATTTACTCCATTTCTGGTTTGACCATTGCTTATTTGTACTTCCAGCTTCCGTTGATGATCCTGTTGATCATTCCCTCACTCCTCGGTCTGAAACGGGAATGGCACGAAGCCGCCATAAACCTGGGTGCATCCACCTTCCAGTACTGGGTGCGGGTGGCGCTGCCGATTCTTTTTCCATCTCTTTTAAGTGGATTCTTGCTGCTCTTTGCGAATTCGTTTGGCGCCTATGCCACAGCCTGGACTTTGACTGGTTCCGACGTGGATTTGATAACGATCCGCATTGCCGCATTGATCCGCGGCGAAGTGCAGCTAGCACCAGAGCTGGCTGATGCGTTGTCCATCATCTCCCTGCTGGTTATGCTCGCTTGTGTGATCGGTTATACCTGGCTTTCCAATCGCACCAGGAAGGGGAAAACATGAAACCCCAGGCTGTGTGGCGCACCAGCGTGATCTTTGTTTTTTTATTGTTCATGATCGTACCGGTCATCGCCACTTTTATGTTTTCCATCTCCACTCGTTGGGACCGCACCCTCTGGCCAGAAGGGTTGACACTGGAGTGGTGGAAGGCGGTCACATCACGAGGTGCTTTTTTCCTGACGTTGAAAAATTCCTTCCTGGCATCTTTTGCCACCATGTTGTGTTTGTTGGCGTTGGTCACCCCCACTACTTATTGGATGAAATTGCGGGTGCCAAAAAGCAAACCTATCATCGAGATGGTCACCACCTTTTCTTTCGGGGTACCCGGGGTGGTTCTTGCGCTGGCCTTGATCCGTTTTTATTCCAAGATACCCCTCCCGATCATCAACCATCCGGCCATCCTGGTCGCCGCCTGTATGGTTCTCTCTCTACCTTTCATGTATCGCCCTCTCGTGAACGCTTTGGAAGCGATTGATTTCCGCGTGCTGACTGAAGCCGCCCAGAGTCTGGGAGCGAACGGATGGAGCATTCTTACCCGGGTGATCATCCCCAATATCATGCCGGGAATCATTAATGGTTGCCTGTTGGTGTTTTCAACTGTATTTTCTGAATATACACTGACAAACCTTCTGGTCGGTACGCGCTTCAAGACATTCCCGATCTATCTGGTCGAATATACGCGTCAGGATGGACGCCAGGCGAGCGCCCTGGCGGTTATCAGTTTTGTAGTTGCCTGGATCACTTCATTATTGATAATTTTAGTGACCAGCAAAGGAGGACAAAAGACAACTCATCTGGCAGGACGGTAAGCACCGAAGGCTCGATTCCATCTCAAGGAAAAACTGCCCATTCGGGTGGTAAAAATTAAAAAGGAGAATAAGAAAATGAATAAGCTTGTCACGCTTGTTGTTTTGATCGCTTTACTCACAATACAACTCACGAGTTGCGCGCCAGCCCCCACGCCGACCGCGACCGTAGTTGATACTGAAGCAGGCAAGATAGCCGGCGCCAAGGCTGAAGGACAAATCGTCAGCTACGGGATGACGGATGACTGGGTCAACCTGGGTGCCATCTGGAAGACGATCCAAACCAGCTACAGCGTCGTCCATACCGACACCGATATGACCAGCGCGGAACAGATCACCCGGCTGCTGGCAGAGAAAGATGCACCGGTAATGGATGTGGCAGACATTGGCTTTGATTTTGTTAGCCAATTGATCTCGAACAATCTGGCCATGTCTTACAAAAACACCTCGTGGGACAAAATCCCAGCTAATTTCAAGGATACTGATGGACGTTGGGCTGTCGCCTACTGGGGCGCTATCAGCTTCCTGGTCAACACTGACCTGGTAAAGAATTCACCACAAACCTGGGACGACCTTCTGAAGCCCGAATATCGCGACATGGTTTGCAGCCGCGACCCGAACAAATCCACTTACGCGACCGGCGCCGTACTGGCCGCTGCATATGCCCATGGTGGTGGTGAGAGCAACGTACAGCCTGGTCTGGACTTTTTTAAGCAGTTGCGAGATAACGGCAACTGGCGCCAGGGTGTCGTTCTGAATGTAGCCTCCGTGCAAAAGGGCGAGTGCCCAATCTCCATCGTTTATGATTTCGATGGTTTCGCCAAGCGGGACGCTACCGGCCTGCCGCTGCAGGTGATCATCCCCCAGGATGCCACCGTGGGCATGCTCTTCGCTGAGTACATCAGTATCGTTGCCCCGCACCCGAATGCTGCCAAGCTCGAACAGGATTTCCTCCTGTCGGATGCAGGCCAGATCATGCTGGCCCAAGGTTATGCTCATCCCGCCCGCACTGATGTCGTGCTGCCTGCGGATGTGACTGCCAAACTGCTGCCGGAAAGCGCATACGGCAACCTGCACTTCCCGACCAGTTTTGATTCCTTTACAGCGGCCATGCAGAATATTGTTAGTGGCTGGACAACCATTACCACCGGTCCGTAACCGGTTATCGTTCTGGATAAAAAAGGCCAGGATGGATGTCCATCCTGGCCTTTTTTGATTCAGATGATAGTATTTGGTTTGCTCAAATTAAATACCCTCAATATAAGGCATGACTTCTTACAGGTCGGCCCGGCAGGATTCGGGCCTGCGACCAAGCGATTATTAGATAATTTGCCAAACCGTTATCTGGTCTTAAGATTTATCTGCCATTTTCATTGTCTTTTACTCATTTTGCCTCATAACAGAATAGAGATTTTGTTTATCTACGAGGCAATAATTTCCATCTAACCTAGTTTTGTTCATACTTAACTACTCTGTTGAGCCAGGTGCTTGTAACCAGTATTCTTTAATAGCAAGAGACTTGCTTAATATTTGAGACCTCCAAGATAGTAAAATAAATGTTTCATCATAGGTAAGTTATCCATAGAAAACCTCGCAAAGAGGTCTTGCTTGCCGAATAAATACAATTTAAAGAGGATAGAACTTTAAACCCCTAGTCTTCGGACGACCGTACTTCATCGCAGCTTCTCATTTCACATGTTCCCTGATAAATTCGTCTAAATCTTGCCTTCTCACCCTCGTTGTTCGATCAAATTGAACCGCCGGGGTTTCACCCCTCTATATCAACTGGTATGCCTTTGCCTTGCTGATATTTAGAATGACAGCGATTTCATAAGCGGTCAATAGTTTTTCTGACTTAGGAGTAACCGCCAATTGCTGTACAGACTTTGGTGATTTATTAACCAAAACCAGGAACAAGATCCCCGCTAATAAATCGGCCACTAATTGACCTGCCTGCTCCCCAGTCCTTTGAGAGAACGATTTAATATAAGTTTCACCAAGTGAAACGCTTTGAAGTTCATGATGTATGTCAGATAAGTTGGTTGGATTTGTGCTTTTCATAAATTCCTTCCTCCGTTTTGTTGAGAGTTATTTCCCTGATTATAGGGTTGGAATAAAAAATGGCCCCAGTAATTGGGGTCATTCAAGTCAAATTGGTAGGGCGATCTGTGATTGTGAGACGGCTTTCACGTTCCAGCTTCCGATCTTTCAGCTACACATACCTCGTTCTCCTCCTACCCATCCGTCCCGGAAATCCGGTCTTCATAGTCCGACTCCAGGTGTCCGTCTTCGGAGGTTGCTAGATTCGAAGCCAGCGGCGTCCGATCTGTCTGGCGTATGCTATTCTGGATATTACCTTACCAGTCCAGATACTCCAGCCCGTCCTCGATGGTGTTCAACATATTTACCAGCACGTCGGTCGGGAAATCAGCGGCCATCTCAAAACCTTCGGTCTCACCCATGACCCGGGCAACATCTTGCCAGCTCAGAGTGAAGATAGGCTTGTCCACTTGAATGCCCATTTCCCTGAGACGGGTTAGGATGGCTTTCTGTTTTTGTTCTTCGTCCATGGATTGATCCTTTCTATATGTCAGGCTGGGACAAGTTCTGTCTCGGCCTGAAGGATGAGTGTGCCCACGCCATCGACCGGGACAACTTCAGCGTACTGCTCATCGATCCAAGCGATCACCTGGTGCGCTGCATCCCGGATGCGCTCGCCACACTCCAACAGTTCAGTCAGGGCATTCTCGCCGTCGCCCCAATGGGCCAAGTAGCCAAAGGCGACCTCACCCACATCAAGACCGAAGTGGTGCATGATGCAAAAGAACACTGATTCGGCCTCGCATTCGATATGAGAGCGTGACCAGCCCCAACGGTTGGTGCCAACACTCAATATGCCCACAACGATGGCGTTATGGCTTTTCCCTTCAGCCATCCGCCATGCGGCAGCAACATCCACATTCTAAGTTACTTCGCCGAAGGTGTATCAGGGTAAGAAAAGATTCTGCATAAAAGGCAAAAGCTAGGCAAACTTGTTCATTAAAACCTTCATTCCTCAGACCCGGTGGTTAGCCTAATCCAGGATTGAAGTTTTCAACTTTTTGATCGACCCTGTTCCGAAAGTCAGGATTGCCTCTTGATTTTCATATTTCCCTTCTGTATAATACTTATTAACTATATGTGAATAAGTATAACTCGATGTTAGTAATAAGCCAAAAGGTTCCTCTTGAGACTCACACCCACTATTACTGCGACCGAAATGCGCGGGATCAATCGTTCTGCCGTGCTGGACATCATTCGCCGTGAGGGTCCTATCGCCCGCACTGCGATCGCCGAATCTCTTCAAGTAAGCCTGATGACCGTTATACGGATTGTCGATGAGTTGACCGCCGAGGACCTGATCCGCCAGACCGGGCAGAAGGAATGGAGCGGCGGGCGGAAACGACCCTTGTTGGAGTTCAATGCCGAAGGACACCTGGTGATCGGGGTGGACATGAACGAGACCCGACTATATGGTGTGGTGGCAGATCTGGCCGGCAATATCCTGAATGAAGCCTCCCTTCTGCAGGATCCGCCCGGATATATCCGTTATGAGCCGCTGGTTGCGATTATCGACCAGCTGCTGCAGGCTGCTCAGGAAACCGGCAAACACATCCGCGGCATCGGCATAGGTGCTCCTGGGATCACGTATTACGAGGACGGGCAGGTCCAATGGGCGCCCACCCTGGAATGGCGCAATTTCCCCGTGAAGGAGAAGTTGAGCGAGCGCTTTGGTTTGCCGGTGATCCTGGATAACGACGTCAACCTGTCAGCCCTGGGGGAAATGTGGTTTGGGGTCGGGCAGAATTGCACCAACCTGGTCCTGATGATCGTGGGGAGTGGTATCGGAGCTGGCGTGATTATCGACGGGACCGTCTACCGCGGATCCCACCTGACCGCCGGAGAAATAGGCTTCCTGCTTCCCGACCGCACGCACCTGGGCATCCGGCGTGAAGGGATCGGTGCGCTGGAATCGCTTGCTTCCGGCGCCAGTATAGCCGCTCGAGCCCGGGAAGTCCTGCTGGCCACTCTTTCACCGGAGAAATTGGCTGCCCTGAGTGCTGAAGATGTATTTAACGCCTTCCGGCGTGGCGAAGAGTGGTCCCGGCCAATCATCGCGGATACCGTGGATTATCTTGCCCAGACCGTGGCGGCCCTGACGGTTTGCTATGACCCCGAGATGATCGTCCTGAGCGGAGGGGTTGCCAAGTCTGCTGACCTGCTGATCGAACCGATCTATCAGCGGATCGAGGGGGTGATCCCCATCCGGCCGCAGTTGGTCGCCTCCAACCTCGGCCAGCGGGCTGCAGTACTGGGGACCGTTATTGAAACGTTGTACAACACAGCAGATTTTTACATGGTACGTAAACTTAGCTAATAAAAGTTTATGGTTGCATTTGAAAAAATCGCAGTGGACAAACCACCCAAGTTGTAATCCGCCAGGCGCAGGAAGGATCGATTAATCAATCCCTTCCCGAAAGAATTATTGGAAATTGGACACATAAAAAACCATGACTGATAAAGAAGAAAATTTGGTGAGCATCTGAACAACTGTAAACATTTTATTCAGGAGGTGTTGGATGGAAAAGCTTGCGATCCAAGGTGGAAAACCATTGCATCCGGGCAGCTGGCCGGAATGGCCACAGTATGACGAGGCTGAAAAAAAGGCGCTCCTGGACGTGCTGGAGAGCCGGGTCTGGTGGCGCACACCCGGCACGCAAACGTTGGCCTTCGAGCAGGAGTTTGCCAGCTACCATCAGGCCAAATACGGGATCGCGGTCACGAATGGGACAGCCGCACTGGAGGTCGCCATCGCTGCACTGGGCATCGGCCCGGGGGACGAGGTGATCGTCCCTGACTTCACCTTCGTCGCCACCGCCAGCGCGGTTTTTGCCGCCGGTGCTATGCCGGTACTGGTCGACTGCACTCCAGACACCTACTGTATCGACCCGAAGCTGGCTGAAGCTGCGATCACCCCGCACACCAAGGCGATCATTGCCGTCCACATGGGCGGGCATCCCGCCGATCTGGATGCGCTCCAGGAGATCTGCCGAAAGCACAAGCTTTACCTGGTGGAAGACAGCGCACATGCCCACGGTACCGAATGGAAAGGTCGCAAGATCGGCGCCATCGGGGATATCGGCACTTTCAGTTTCCAGGCCAGCAAGCTGATGACAGCCGGGGAGGGCGGCATGATCATCACGAACCGAGCCGGACTGGAGCGCATGGCGCGTTCGATCCACGACTGCGGGCGCATGCCTGGAGAATGGTTCTATTCCCACTATATTTATGGATCCAATTACCGGCTTAGCGAATGGCAGGGTGCGATCCTGCGCTGCCAGCTCAAACGGGCAGATGATCAGCGTGCGGTTCGGACACGCAACTCGGCTTACCTGGACCGCGAGCTGAACAATATCAAAGGCATCACCCCTCAGACAGAGGATTCACGTTGCACCAGCAACGGTCACTACGCCTACATTTTCCACTATAACAGATTGGCTTTTGCCAACTTACCGATCGCCCGCTTTGTCGAGACGTTAAACGCCGAGGGCGTTCCCACCCAGGCGAGTTATCCGCCGCTCCATGAAATGGCTGTTTTTAAGAGTGGAGAATTCCGCAAGCGTCTCTCTGGTGAGCAGGCCAAACAGGATTTCTCCTTCCTGCAAGCGATATTTCCCAATACTGCCAAGGCAGCCCGGGAGACAGTTTGGCTCCCCCAGCCGGTCCTGCTGGGCAGCGAAAAAGACATGCAACTGGTGATAGCCGCCATCCAGAAGATCCAGCAGCATACAGCAGAGCTATCCTGACGCGAGGAAGGTGAATCATGAACAAAACGATCCTGGCAGTTATCCCTCACGCGGATGATGCCGCGGCCATGTGCGGCGGTACCCTGGCCAAGTTTGCTGACCAGGGCTGGAAAGTGGTCATTGCGCGTGTGACCAACGATGACAAGGACAGTATGCGGCTGCCAACACGGGAGGAGACCGAGCGGGTCAATACCGAGCAGTTCAAACAGGCTGCTCACATCCTGGGTGCAACCGAGACGGTTGACCTGGGGTTTGTCACGGACGTGCTGGCTGACACTCCCTTGACCCAGATCCGGGAACGCGTCATTTTCCTTTTCCGCAAATACCGTCCTTTCGCAGTGATCAGCTTCGACCCATTCGCACCTTTTGAGCCCAACCAGGATCACGTCCGGGTGGCCCAGGCAGTGGAGGAGTCCTACTGGGTTTCAAATTTTCATCTGCATCATCCCGAACACCTCAAGGATGGGTTGGAGCCGCATGCGGTGTGTGAGCGCTGGTATTACGCCCGCACTCCGTTCCACGCCAACCACGTGGAAGATATCACCGACACGATCCAGCGCAAGGTCGACGCCCTGTGTGCACACGATGAAATGCTGCGCAATACCCTTCACCAGCTGCAGCTCCAATTCAGGACCTGGGGCCGGCACGTACCGGTCATCGACGAATCCATTCAAGGTGATTTCAAGCCGCTGGTGGCTGACTGGGTACGATCGGATGCGCTGGCTACGGCCAGGGAGTTCGGCCTGCCGGAGGGCAGGCTGGCAGAAGTGTTTCGCCTCAACCGTTTTGGTGCCTACGAAGGCTTCGCGCAGGCGAACAGTGCCGCGCTGCCAGGCGAGCCGGAGGAGATGTTCACGCGTCCATGCTTCGATCCGGACATTGCCCCGCCGCTGCACAACTAAGTAGGTGTCACGCGCCATGGCGTGTACGGCGCAAGTCTGTCAGGTGACAGAGCATATTTCTCGAAGGAGGACAAAATGGAAGTAAAAGCAGTGAGCAAAAGTTTCTTTGTCAGGGATGCCACCGGATTGGTGCGCGAGCTATCCTGGTTCGATACCTTCCTGTGCGCTTTCGGCATCCTGAACGTGGGGCTTGGCTTGGTGCAAGCTTTCGCCTACGCCCCATTCGTTTTCCCGGGCGGGAACATTCCCATTGCCTTCATCATTGCCATCCCGGGTGCGTTCTTCCTGGGCTTGCTGAACGCCTTGTTCACCGCAGCGATGCCCCGCTCGGGAGGTGACTATGTCTGGGTCAGCCGCTCGATCAATCCGTTGTTCGGGTTCGCCGTCAATTTCTTCTTCACCTTCAGTGTGATTGCGGCCGCGGCAGTCAATATCTGGTACTTCGACTCGATCTTCCTCGCCCCGGCGCTTTACGCTTTCGGCCTGCAGGGCGCGGCAAGCTGGATCACCGCAACTCCGGTTTCCGCCCTGATTTTGGGCGTCCCGGCCCTGGGCTTGCTGGTATGGATGTTCTCCCGCGGCCTGCAGACGGTCAAGAAAGTCCTGATGGTTCTCTTTGCCATCAGCATGCTGGGAACCCTGCTTTGGCTCGGGCTGATGCTCTTCAAGACCAATGCCTCCTTTATCAGCCGCTTCAATCTCTCGATGGGCGCGGATGCCTACCAGAGCCTGATCAATGCCGCCCGGACAGCCGGGTTTGCACCCAAGACAGGCACAGGTGGTGTCAATACCTTCAATGCCATCATCTACGCTTTCCAGATGTACGCCGGCTTTCAGATGATCGGATACTTTGCCGGCGAGATCAAGAGGGTCAATCGCTCCGCTATGCAGGCGATCATGGGTGCCCTGGGCATCGGTGCCTTGCTATTCATCAGTGGCGCCTTCCTGGTGATCAAATACTTTGGCCGGGATTTCGTCAGTGCCATAGCCTACTTCAACAACACGGCTCCTGCAGCCAGCCACCTGCCGTTTGGTAACTACCTTTCCAGCATGGTCATTTTCATGACTGGCAACCCGCTCCTGCGAGCTTTAATATCGCTGGGGTTTGTTGCCACGACGCTGTGGATCCTACTGCCGCAGATGTTGATTGTCACCCGCAACCTGTTCGCCTGGTCTTTTGACCGCCTGATCCCCGAATGGTTTGCCAAGGTCAATGACCGGACCCATTCGCCGATCAACGCCACAATTATCACCGCTGTGCTGATCCTGATCATGCTGGTGATTACCCTGACGACTGCCTTCTGGTCCTACTTGGTCAACCTGGCGGGGATCGGGGCGTTGGCCACGATCATTGTTTCTGTGGCGGCCATCATCTTCCCCTACCGGCGAAAGGATATCTTTGAAAAGGCACCCAAGCTGGTTCAATCCAAGATCCTGGGTCTGCCGATTTTGACCTGGTCGGGCATCTTCACCCTGATCACCCAGCTGGTGGTGGTGGTCATCTGCTTTACCGTGCCAGCCATTGGCGGGGCGGTGACCTGGGTCTCGTTGCTCTCCAGCCTGAGCGTCTTGATTCTGGCCTTCCCGCTCTACGGCATCATTTATGCTGTCAATAAAAGCCGCGGCCTGGATCCGAAACTTGCCTATCAAGAATTGCCACCTGAATAAACACGGGTTGTGTGAGGGGCAGGGATCGATCCCTACCCCTCACGAAATAATAAGGAGAGAAAATTGTCTGGTTTTCATCTTTTCTTTGCGACCGATATTCACGGCTCAGAAACCTGTTTTCGAAAATTCCTCAATGCCGGGCTGGCTTACAAGGCGGACGTGCTCATCATGGGCGGCGACATGACTGGCAAGATGCTCGTCCCGCTCGTCGCCCAGGCCGGCGGCAAATATAGTTTTGAATGGCTGGGCGCGGCTTATATCCTGTCCGCCGCGGAGCTTCCTGAATACGAGAAACAGATGCGCATGTCAGGCTGCTATCCTTACCGTACCACGCCGGACGAAAAAGAGGAGCTGGAGAAGGATCCACAAAAAGTAAAACGACTCTTTGCCAGCGTGATGCGCACTACGGTTGTGGATTGGCTTGCCCTGGCTGAGGAAAGACTGGCGAAGACCGGGGTCGAGTGCTATATCACCCCGGGCAATGACGATGTCCTGGATATCGATGAAGCCTTTAACACCAGCCGTTATGTCAAGAATCCCGAAGGGCAGTTGATCATGGTCAAGGGGGAATACGAGATGATCGCCTCCGGGTACTCCAACCGCACACCGTGGAACTCGCCGCGGGAAACGGACGAGGAGACCCTGCTGGTATCCATCCAGGGTATGGCGAAAAAACTGGTTGATCCGCACAAAGCCATCTTCAATTTCCACTGCCCGCCTTTCGACAGTGGTCTGGACACCGCCCCGAAGATCGATAAAACCTTCAAGCCGGTCACCGGCATCACCGGTGTGGAAATGAGCGCCGTGGGATCGACCGCCGTGGCACAGGCGATTCAGGAGTACCAGCCGCTCCTTAGTCTGCACGGGCATGTGCACGAATCGCGGGCAACAATCAAGATCGGAAAAACTCTGTGTGTCAACCCGGGCAGCGAGTATAGCGAAGGCATATTGCGCGGCTGCCTGCTCTGGTTGGATAAGGGCAGGGTGCGTGATTACATGCTGACCAGCGGGTAGGATCATGATCGAAAAAGACGCTAAACAGGAAGTGGAGCGCATCATCAGCGCTGGAGAAAAGGCCAGCATTCGGTTGCGCGTCCTGGGTGGGTTGGCTGTTTACATAACCTGTCCCTCCGCGGTGACTCATGCCCTGCTCAAACGCAGCTACGCCGATATCGACCTGGCGGGATTGGAAAAAGATGGTCCAGATCTTGGGCAATTTTTCAACCAATTGGGTTATGTACCTGACCAGCGTTTCAACGCCCTGCATGGTCGTACGCGCATGATCTTCTACAACCCCGATGACGGCAGCCATGTGGATGTTTTTCTTGACAGATTCCAGATGTGTCACATTCTCGACCTGAGGGAGCGCCTTCTGGAGGGTTATATTTCGCTCACCCTGGCCGACCTGTTGATCACCAAGATTCAAATTGTGGAAATGAACGAGAAGGACATCAAAGACATCCTGGCGATCCTGCTGGACCATGCAATCGGCTCAGAAGCTCCGGACAGACTCGACTTGGATTATTTTGTCAGGCTGACAAGCAATGATTGGGGCCTTTACACAACGTTGAGCGATAACCTGGTCAAGTCAAAGGAACATCTATTGAATTTTTTGCAGGGAAATGAAGTTAATCTGGTGGAACAGCGGGTGGATCAGATCCTTCAAAAGATGCAAACGGCTCCCAAATCTTTGCGCTGGCGGGCACGGGCAAAGATCGGACGACGTATGGAATGGTACGATTTGCCGGACGAGGTGAAACGTTAGGAGGTCTCTTGGTTAATGGAATAGAGGTTTACGAATACAACAGCGCAGGTTACAAGCCACTAGTCTACAGCCAGGACTGGATGGTGGCACTGCTTAATTATGAAAATCTCATGGATTTGGAAAAAGCCCATGAGATCGAACGGCACCAAAAAACCGATGAGGTCTTCATTTTGCTCAAAGGCCAGGCTGCATTCTATCTGGTGGCGGCAGACCAGCTCTTGCAGGTAGTTGAATTAAGGCCTGGCCAGGTCTACAACGTAATAAAAGGAACCTGGCATAATCTTCTGGCAACGAAAGATGCCGCATTTGCCATCGTCGAAAACCGGGATACAGACTTGTTCGACACGGAGATCCGCCCTCTGACCGGCGAAGAGCGGCAATGTATGCTTGGGCAGTTACCGGGATGGTTGAAATGAAGCACAGGAGCGATTCATGAAGGCAATATGGAATTTACCCAAAGTCAATTTGATCCCTTTGAATGCGGTGGAAGAGAAACGTCAGGTTATACTAATTTATAGCGGACCAGCATGGCGAGCTGTGGAAGCTAAGCTTCACCTGCCCGTTTTTTGTAAAGCCGAAGTGTTCGAGGCAACGGTTGAGAATTGGGACCATCTGGCGGAAGGATTACAGGGAGAGGTTGTGTATTCCGTGGGCGGGGGATTACCAGCCGATGCCGCCAAATATATTGCCGTCAAATTCGGTCTGCCCTTGGTGGTCATACCGACTGCACTCTCGGTGGATGCCTTCATCACCGCGGCATCGGGTATCCGCCGCGATGGATGTGTTTTTTACATTGAAACCAAACCGCCCGAAAACCTGATCCTGGATCTGGATGTTATCGCTGCTGCTCCGGCCGCCATCCGCGCTGCGGGGGTGACAGATGTGCTGTCCATCGCCACGGGCAGTTGGGACTGGAAATTTGCTGATGAACGCAAAAAAAACCCGAAGGGCATGGAATTTATCCCTTGGGTTTACGACAATGCCCAAAGCATCTTAAACGGCGTTTTGGATTGTGCTGAAGCCGCGGGCCGTGGCGACCGCGCAGGGTTGAAAAAGCTTTATGACTGCCTGGCGATGGAGGTGCAGTTATGCAACCAGATCGGTCACTCCCGCCCGGAGGAAGGCACGGAGCATTATTTTGCCTACTGCGTGGAAAACGTGGTAGGTCACGGCTTGCCTCACGGCGACCTGGTTGGCCCGGGCATCCTACTCGCCGCAGGCTGGCAGGACCAGGATACGCAAAGGCTGAAATCTGCTCTTGCAGCCTGCCACATCCCGTTTGACAGTATCCCGGGTGAAGTTGTGGAACGGACCCGGCGGGTATTGCCATCTTATTGCGTCAAACATGGGCTGGCATATGCCCTCTCGCACGAGCTGGAAGGATAATAGTTTTTCACTTAAGATAACTGATTTCTAGGGTTTTCCCTAATTCATTTTACGACGGGACCGTCCAGCAGCCCGGTCCGGGCTTCCCGGTAGCCTGAAGGACAAGACCCCGGTCGTCTCCAACGGAGGAGCTATGACACTCAAATTTGCCATTGCCGGCGCAGGATACATTGCCGCCATCCATGCAGAGGCGCTCCAGCGACAAAAGAGCGCCGAACTGGTGGCGGTCGTTGAGAAATTCCCCGAAAAGCGTAAAACGTTTGCCAGGAAGTTTGGGATACAGAATGAATATGAAACTGTTGCTGACCTGTTGAAAGACGGTGGGGTCGACGCCCTGATCATCGGTACACCAAACGCCCTCCACGCTCCTCAGGCGATCGCAGCCCTGCTCGGGGGAGTGCATGTGATGGTCGAAAAGCCGATGGCGGTGACTGTCAGGGAAGCTGAAAAAATGATCGCTGCTGGTCAGAAATCAGGCGCCAGCTTGATGGTGGCGCACTGCTGGCGGTTCGACAAGGAGGTGCGCTGGCTCAAATTCCAAGCTGGAAAATTGGGACAGATCATCCGAACCAAAGGTTACGGCGTGCATGTCCAGTGGGGACCGGAGGGTTGGTTCACGCAGAAAAAACTGGCTGGAGGTGGGGCGCTGGCAGACATGGGCATCCACGCCCTGGACACCGCTCGTTTCCTGCTCGGCGACCCTCGACCGATCAGCGTCTACGCTCGGCTCGGGACGTACTATCGGAACTTCGACGTGGACGACACCGGGGTGGTCCTGGTCAACTGGGAAGGAGGCGCTTGCTCTTACATTGAATCAGGCTGGTGGCAGCCGCATGCAGACGGACCCGAGGCGGCCACGCAGCTTTACGGCCTGCAGGGCTTTGGACAACTTTTCCCAACCTGTCTGCAGCTGGGCAAGAAGACAGTTGATCCCGGCTTTCCTTTCCCACGCCCCGAGCACGGCCTCCAGAGCATGTATGACGACCAGGTAGCTTATTTCGTCAAATGCATCCGGAGCGGGAGCACACCCATTCCCGGCGGGGCAGAGGGGTTAGTCAACATGCAAGTAATCGATGCGGCATATCAAAGTGCACGGACCGGGAAGGCGGTGTTTATTCACGCTAAACCGTCGAACCGGGAGCAGGCAATTAAAGAATAGTGGACTCTTATGGAGTAAAAAACTCTATCGGACACCAAAAATAAGTTTTGATAAAATGGCCACAGAAGCAATTAATATGGTCTACCCACTGGTATCCTAGGAAGAAAACATCTGCAACTGGAATACCTAACCCGCTCTGGTTTGCGCATTGAACGGTGGCCATTGAATGGTGGTCCGAACTTGCTGGCTGAATTACCGGATTTCTATACTGAAACTCCACTTGGGAATTATCTATTTTGCTGCGGGTACCGCTTATGGCGATCACCCGAACTGATGCCAGATAGCTATATTCCCGAGAAAGATGACCTGGTGGTGGAAAAGGCGGGTGAAGGTGCCCGACCATTCCAGCCACCCTTGGCTGGAATTTACAGGAGCATCGAAGTCCAGCAGTACCAGGAACGAGCAGCAATCACTCTTAACCATCATCTTTATTTTGTAATGAAAGTACCGAGGCCGTGACGCTTGCACCCTGGGCATTGACCATGGTATATTGTGCGACCTTATCATCTCCAATTTATCCGCGTAATGCTCATTTTTCCCCAATTATAAAAGAGGTTTATGTGCCATAAACATGCCCCGATGAGCTATAAACTATCTACTTAATAGCGCACGGCTCACGAGGCGGTATACATTCGCAGGGGGTGATCAGTTTGTTGTTACCTTATTCTAGGCAATTTATAATGATCCCGGCGGCAGCCTCAACGCCGTTCTCGGATTGAACTTTTCTTCCCAGCTCCTTCGCCGCGTTGTTCACCTGCTCAGTCAGAACAAAACTGATGGCTTCGGACAATTTGTCTGCTTTAAGCAATTTTCTAGGAACGGGTTTCGATCCCACGCCAAGTTCATGGACGCGCAGTCCCCAGGCGAACTGGTCATTGCCGCCCGGGACCACGACCTGAGGTACTCCAGCTTGGAAGCCGGCCGCGGTCGTCCCGGCACCGCCGTGGTGGACTACGGCTGCCATCCGGGGAAATAGCCAGGAGTGGGGCGCGCTCTCCAACATGAAAATGCCATCTGGAACGTCGGCCAGGTTGGACATACCGCTCCATCCGGTAGCCAGGACCCCCCGCTTCCCGGACCGCCGGAGCGCTTCGATCACGATGCGGGTGGTTTGATCTGCCAGGGCAGGGTCGCCTACGCTTCCGAACCCAACGTAGACCGGGGCCGGCCCCCGGCCAAGAAAGTCGAGCAGTTCCTGGGACGGCTTCCAGGATGGCTCTTCTTCCAGGAACCAGTAGCCGGTATTGTGGACATGCTGCGGCCAATCTGCTGGCCGCGGGAAAACATAGTCGCTGCAGGATATGATCGTCGGGAATCGTCGGCTTTTTTGTTTGCCGAACGGACACCCAAACCCGGCAGGTGCATGACCGAATTCCTTTTTCCAGAATTCCTTGACCGGTGAGCCGGAGGCCAGCCACATCACCTGCTCGAAGATCTTATGCGTGACGAAGTTGGCCATTCTGCCCATGCGCGGGGAATTGTAAAAGATCAGCGCAGGGTATTCTCTGGTGGGCGTCATCGGGAAGGGGGTGGCGAGGATGGCAGGGACCTTGAATTCCTGCGCAGCAAAATAGCCGATCGCTGCACCCGGGTGGTATACGATCGCATCCGAACCGCGACAAGCGTCGAACAGTTCCTTCTGCAGCTCGAATATCTGGCCCTTCAAAGCATTGAAACTGAGCAACAGCTTGAACGGATTATCGGCCTGCATAGCTTCCCTGCCCATTTCACTGGAAGCGACCTGGGAGATATCGCCATGGAGAGGAAAATACTCCAGTCCATGCTGCTTCACGAAGGTTTCGAAGATCGAGAAGGTCGCTACGCGGGCACGCACGCCCCGTTTTTTTAACGCTATCCCAAGCGCAAGGTAAGGTTGGACATCGCCCCTTGTACCGGGGGCTAGTAATGTGATCAACATGCAGATTCTCCCGTCTCGATGATGGAATGCGCGCTTTGCGAAACTTAAGCCTGGGCGAACAGCTTTACCAATTTGGTGAGGATAGCCTCGAATTGCCGAGCCTCCTCTTCGTTGAGCGACGCCCGCAGGAAGCGCCCATATTCTTTCAATGCCCGGTACTTTGCCTTGACCAGGCGTTCCCCGGCTGCTGTGAGGGAGACATGGAATACCCGCCTGTCTTCCTCGGACTGCGTCTTGGTCACAAATCCTAGAGCAACCAGCTTGTTGATCCCGTTTGTCACGGACGCCTTGGTGATGTTGAGCTTTTCGGCAATTTCGGTGATCGTGGGCTCTCCAAGCTGGTGGATCGCATCGATGTATTGCAACTGGTGAACGGTCAGCTTCGATAACTCCCCGCTCGCGCCGGCATCCTTTTGCATTTTCTTCAAAGATAGATCGAAGGTGTTGATGAATTCGATGAGCAGCTCTTCTATGGATTATTCCTGTTGGTTAGTTACACTAACTAATTTTATTTGCCTTCCACGATCCTGTCAATCTCAGATAGTTTTCAGTAAAAAGGACGGGGTCGTACAAATACCCTTTTACTACGTCGAAATGTGTCTTATAAGATAAAAGAAAGAGGTCGCCTTTGTGAACATCAGGCGACCTCTTGTTACTTCTGTGGATTAGGCACGGTCAAGTTCCGCCTCATCCTGTAGAAGTGCCAAGCTTACGCTGCAGACCTGGGCTGTGTCTGCATATTGCTCATCAACCCATGTGATCACCTGGTGCGCTGCATCCCGGATGCGCTCGCCGCACTCCAGCAGTTCAGTCAGGGCATTCTCGCCATCCCCCCAGTGAGCCAGATAACCAAAGGCGACCTCGCCCACATCCAGACCGAAGTGGTGCATGACGCAAAAGGAAACCGACTCCGCTTCGCATTCGATCCGCGAGCGCGGCGTGTGTGCCCGGTAATCCTTGTCCGAGTGCAGCAGGGCATGGTCCAATTCGTGTGCCAGGGTCTGGGCTCGGAAGAGCGGTGACCGATTACCGGCCACCACAATCCGTGTTGGGCGACCTTCCGGGTCATAGCTGCAGGCACCGCCCCAGTTTGGATTGTCCGAATCGATCAGTTCCACATCGATGTGCAGGATGTCCTTTGCGAAGGCAGCCAGGCCTGCGTAAACGCCTTGATCGTCGCCAGTCAGGGCCATGTTGATCGGATTTGGGATTGGCGCGCCTTCCGTCTGACTGACATCAAAGGTATGACCGATCTTGAATCCCACCACCTTGTAACCGGATACATTGACGTCTCTGTGATCTCCATCTGTTTCAAACCCTTGGACTGCCACTCGACCGCCATCTTCTTCATTCAATTTGTCCAAATCCGGATTGGTAGTTACCCTGGCGAGGATCGGGACGAGGATCTCGATCCCCTTCTCTCCTTTCCGTACATGCCGCCCCAGCGCGTTCCAGGTTCTGTACGAGGCACATAACGAAGCCTTCGGAAACTGGAAGATGATCAGGATCAGGTTGTTGAAGCTGTAGCGGTGAAAATTGGAAAGGAATTTCAAATACTCGGTCCAACGGCCACTGGCGACCAGCTGTGTCACGCCATTCTCCAGCTTCAGCCGGGCTTGATCCAGCTTCTCCTGGCGGAGGGCAACCGCCGCCTGTCGTTCTTCATCGGTCATCTCGGACCACTTCTTTGGCTTTGGATCCATGGTTTCAATCTCCTTTTCTGTAGGTCAGGCTGGGATAAGTTCTGTTTCAGCCTGTAGAGACAGTTCGAGTACGGGAATGGGCTTGCCAACGCCTTCATCGACAGCCCTTTCATAGGCTTCGAAGGCGTACATTTCCTCCCGCTCTCGATCGGTCAGGTCTTCTTCGAGCAGCCACAGCTCGACGATCAGGTTCTCGCAGGCTGTTTCCCGTGCGATGTGTTCGGCATCCGCCATCGTGCGGACATGGGGATTGCCCCAGCCATAGCGGTTGTACCAGCGAGCAGCCAGGCGGGTCCGGAAAGGGCCCTGTACGCAGGTGTAGAGTTGGCCGTGCGTCTCTTGTGTCGGGGTGACCGGCGAGGCGAACAGGATCCAATCTCCCCGCGGGCGTCTACCCAGGTAATAAAGCATGGCAACCTCCTACGTGGGTTGGGGAAGCCGCGCCTTCGATCGGCAGACTTGAGGCATGTTTCTTTCTGTGCATAGTTCCTCCTTGTTTGGAATTCTATGGATGGCTCTCTCTTGCTTTGGGAAAATGCTGCTTACGTGCAGGACTGGCGAATGCCAGGGAACGGAAACTGCCTGTCGATAAGAATAAACAGGCAGCATCCTGAAAAGGTCGAATGTCAATCGCACTCGGCCGCTTGAGGATGCTGCTTGCAAAAAAGGGGAGGGAAGGGGCGGATTTCTCTCCGCCCCTTTGACCTATGCAAACTGGTATTGTTTTGTGAGTTCAGTCTCAACTGCCTGCACTTGACCGCTGTTTAGCCAGCGGCGGATGCGCAGGAGGGCTTCCTGGGCGAAACCGATCCGGCAGCAACCGATTGCAAGGTGGCCATCAGGACATCCTTGCCGAGTGGGATGTTTAAACTGCCGTCCATGGCTCCCAAATCGTGGCCGGATTGCTCGACTTCATTCACCCACTTGCGCAGGGGAACGAAGTCGTGCTCGATCTCGGCGAAGTCAATCGCCTGGTGGAGGATCAGGATCGTGTAATCGAAATCGTAGCTAGTCATAGCTGTCTCCATGATCCGCCTCATGAAAATCCGAGGCCGCGTTCTTTGAGAGAAATGTAGCGGCTGCCACCAATCACAATATGGTCCAGGACATCGCAGTCCAGGAGCTTTCCTGCCGCCACAATTGCGCGCGTCACCGCAACATCATCCGGCGAGGGCGTTGGGTCCTGGCTGGGATGATTGTGAATTACGATGATCGCCGGAGCCATACGCTGGATGGCAGGCTTGAACAATTCGCCCACGTGCACCTGCGACGAGTTCACCGACCCGTGGTACACCTCCACGATGTCCAGAACGCGATTACGCGTATCGAGGAGCATCACCTTGAGGTATTCCTGTTCCAGGAGGGACATCTCGTATTGAACGAGGGCGGCGGCATCGGCAGGCGAATTGATCACCGGGCGTTCGCCGGTCGGTTCGTGAAGCCGGATCCCGAGCGCCAGGGCCGCCTTGATGCGCACCGCAGTCTGCTGCCCGACGCCGCACACCGAAGCCAGTTCGGCGACATGCGCTTTATAGATGCGCTGGACATCCCCGCCGAAACGGGCGAGGATGCCTTCGGCGACTTCGATCTGCTGTGCCCCGCCAACCACCGCGTCCCGGATGACCGGCTGCCCTTGGAGCGCAGACTGCGCTGCGGCGGTAGCGTCGCAGGGCGTGCAGCCCTGGCTGGTCGCTCCGATGCGTGTCCCATTCCGGGCAGCGTTCTCCACGATGGACAGCCCATACAGGTACATTCCGAACTGCACCATCCCCAGGAACATGATGATGGCTGTTGTCACAATCAAGGCGAATTCTACAGCGCTTTGGCCCGCCTGCTTCGTGCAGGCGGCACTACTCCGATGGCCTGGCCGCGTTCATTGGGTGTAATCCTATAAAGGGTGTCATGAGGGTTAAATCTTGGATCAAGAATCTGTTGCGTTAATGAGTGAATCTATGTGCATACATAGACTTGTAAATATTCCGGTTCTTGCCGTAAAGGCTAAAAATCAAGTTGCGTACGGCAGGTGCAAGGTCATCCCAGGTATTGCTTCCGAAACCACTATTTAGTTGATTGCCCCCTAAATGTTCATTTTCTTACTTTTCACTTCCTCTCTAATAGGCTATACAACCCGGAGAGGTAAATGGGGATGAATCGTTCCTGATATATTGGGAAGATTGATTGCTGATTTAGTTCAGACAGCTACTTGAAGTCTGGAAGGGAAGTCTGTATACTGATATTGGAATATTCTGTAGTAACCCCGGTTAAATGAATATCGCTTCAGGAGATGCAAACGTGGACGAATTCTCGTTTGAACTGTTGAGCCAGGAACATCACCGCATCCTTGAAGCGGCAAACCAGAACCAGGTGACCATGCGCCTTCTGGGAGCGCTAGCTTTTGAGCTGCGTTGCCCGGAGCAAGCTGGGTTGCGCAAGGCCCTTGGTCGGACGCTATCAGACCTGGACTATACGGCCCTCTCCAAGCATTGGGATCAGGTGATCAATGTCCTGACCGGGCTGGGATATGAGTTTGACGAGCGCCGGGCCATGCTGCATGGATTGGACCGTGTCATCTTCTTCCACCCGACGGGCTTGCGGGTGGATGTATTTTTCGATCGATTGGATATGTGCCACACCGTCGATTTTCGCGAACGAATCTCGCTGGATGCCGAGACCATTACCCTGGCCGACCTGTTCCTGGAAAAAATGCAGATCGTCCGGATTACCCACAAAGACATCATTGACACCCTCTCGCTATTTATGGCTCATCCGGTGACAGATACGGAGGAAGGGATCAACGCGGCTTACATCGCTAAAAGGCTGTCCTCCGATTGGGGCTTTTATTACACCGCGACCACCAATCTAAAGCGGGTCCGTGACGAATTCCTCGATCAGTACACCCTGATCCCCGAAGCAGATCGTCGCCTGGCCCGCGGTCGCATGGACGATATGCTGGACCGCATCGAGGCCGCGCCAAAATCCTTGCAGTGGAAAATGCGAGCCCAGGTCGGCACCCGGATGAAATGGTACAAGGATGTTGGCGAGTTGGAGCGGAAGCCTGAAGATGGCCAGGATTCATGAAAATAAAGGAGATAACACCATGATACGTCTAACCAAAGAAACAAGGACCTATACTTTCGCACCTGAAAATCCACCTGCGATTACGGTTGACCCGGGAACTACACTTATCTTCGAGACGCTGGACGCGCTGGATGACCAGATCCATTCGGACAGCGACCCTGCCAGTAAAGTGGATCTCAATCACTGCAACGGGATCACTGGTCCAGTTTTTATCAAGGGGGCAAAGCCAGGGGATACCCTAGTGGCGGAGATCCTGGACATCCAACCCTGGGATTGGGGCGCTGCTTTGATCATCCCCGGATTCGGCTTTCTACAGGATACCATCCCGGGGCCTTATACCAAAGTGGTCCGGATTGATAAAGACGGTTCGATGCGTTTGGGGGAGAAAGTCCGTCTTCCAGCCAGGCCAATGATCGGCACGATTGGTGTGTCGCCCACGAAAGCAATTCCCACCCTTAACTCCGGGCAGCACGGCGGTAACTTGGACACGACCGATATCCGCCCTGGTTCCAAATTATTCCTGCCTGTCCTGGTCGAGGGCGCCCTCTTTGGGGTCGGGGATGTACATGCCACCATGGGCGACGGCGAGGTATGCGGAACCGGCGTGGAATGTGGCGCGGAGGTCACCATCAAGCTGGACCTGTTGAAGGATCATCCTATCGAACGGCCGCGCATCGAAACTTCGCTGGAAATCATGGTGGTAGCTTCTGCTGAGGGACTGAACGCAGCGATCAAGATGGCCCTGGTAGATATGGTGAACTGGCTGCAGACAGACCATGGTCTCAGCAAGGAAGAGGCCTATGTGATTGTCAGTTCCGCTGGAGATGTGCGCATCGGCCAGGTGGTTGACCCGGCAGTTACAGTGCGGGTAGCACTACCAAAAGGAATATTTTCTGGGAGGAGGTGACAAAGATAGGCGATTGGTAAAATCATCAGGTAAACTGGCTTAAAAAGATCCTCATCCGATTCACGTAATCCCTCAGATTCAACATTAGAAACTTGATTCGAGAAAGGAGCGATTGTTCTATGGCTGCAAATATTCCAGAAGTAAAACCAGCCCAGGGTCCTGTTTCCACACAGGGCGTTTTCCGACGCACGGCATCCGGCCTGATCCGCGAAATGAGCATGGCAGATCACTGGATGTACAACGTTTTTACCCTGCTTGTCCTGACAGGCGCGGCTCAGTTTTATGTTTGGTCTACAGGAGAATTTCCGGCCACCAATCCGGTGCTCGGATTAATCGTCGCTGCGATCTTGATTGTCCCTATTTACCTGGCGTATTCCATGCTGGCCTCTGCCATGCCTCGCAGTGGTGGAGACTACATCTTCCAGAGCCGTATTCTGCACCCGGCTGTCGCATTTACGGCCCTGTTTGCGCTATTGGTTACAATATGGTACTGGCTGGAGCTAAGCGGCTTCTGGATTGCTGAAATGACCCTTTCCCCGCTCTTTTCAACCTGGGGAGTGTTTGTCCACAGTCAGACTTTGCTCAATCTTGGCACATGGTTCTCCAGTAACTGGGGGATCATGATCACGACACTTGTCACCAATATCTTGATCGCCATAGCCTTTCTCCCTGGATTAAAAACCTATTTGAAAGTGCAGTGGTTCCTGTTTGCAGGCTTGGTGATCAGCATTGTAATGATGACCATTGTGCTGCTGACCACGTCGCATGCGACATTTGTGACCAACTTCAACACCTTTATGGCCTCCTTGGATCCCGCTCATACGAATTACTACCAATATGTGATCGATGCGGCCAAGTCAGCCGGCTTCGATCCATCTTCAGGTGGTGGGTTGTATGGCCTGATCGGTGTGGTGGCGATCGCCTGGTTCAACTTGATCTGGGCGGTCTGGTCGGCCATGAACCTGGGCGAGATCAAACATGCCTCCAATTTTGGGAAAGTTAACCGGGTCATGCAGGGATCTCTGGCGTTCGGCGTGCTGGTCATGGCCGGGACGATGGCGCTGTTGCTAAAAGTCTGCGGTCATGATTTTACTTTGGCCCTGGGTTATGACTGGTTCAACCGCACCATCGCCTTTCCGGTTCAGCCTTACACCAGCATACTCATCCCTGTCATGGGTGGCGGTGTGATCATTTTGATCCTTACCTTGTTAGGTTTTCTCGCTCAAGCTATCCAACAAAGCTTCAATTCATTCATCGGCTCTACCCGGTTAATCGTCGCCATGAGCATGGACCGGCTGCTGCCGGACGGATTAGGGAAGGTCAGCCGGCGGTTCCGCAGTTCCCCGGTGAATGCCATCCTTTTCATATTAATAGGCGCAGAGGCATTAGCCATTTTCTTCTGGTTCGTGCCGAACCTGGTAAATTACACACTGTCCACCTCGCTGGTTGCGACGATTTACCAATCCATCACCTGTCTGGCTGCCGCCATTTTCCCCTACACAGCCAAAGCCATTTACAACGCCTCACCGATATCCAAGTACAAGATCGGCAAGATCCCACTTCTTACTTTGTGCGGCGCCTGGGGCTTTATTGTAGGTGTAGTTTTGATTGTTTTCTACCTCATCGTACCGGGCTTGGGACTGGCCTCGACCGCTGGCCTGGTGGGAATCGGCGTGATCTATGTCATAGCCCTGATCTGGTTCTGGGTCGCACGGGCCATGAACAAGCGGAGGGGTGTTGATATCGATCTGAACTTCCAGCAGATTCCTCCTGAATAAGCATCTTTGATTTCTCTTTCTTGCCGGGATGGCCAACACTACGCTTCCAAACAAAAAAGACCATCCCGGCCCAAACAGGTGAGTTATGCAATGGTTTAAAAGCAATAAACAGGTAAAACCAAAGAAGTTTACACGCATTTTTTTCGCCACGGATATTCACGGTTCCGAGCCGTGTTTTCTTAAGTTCCTCAAGGCATCCGAGTTTTACAAAGCAGACATCTTGGTGATGGGGGGGGACATCACCGGCAAACAGATCATCGGGATCGAGAAGCGCCCGGATGCATATTATTCCTATATGTTTGGCCAGGAATGGACCGCCCATACCCCTGAGGAACTGGCCGAAATGGAAAGACAGATCCGCAGCAATGGATTCTATCCCTGTGTCGTCAGCCCGGAGGAGATGAAGGAACTGGAATCCGATCCCGCCAAAGTGGATGCCTTGTTTTCGAAGGTAATGTGCGAGACGGTTGAACGCTGGATGCACCTTGCCGAGGAACGTTTTCGCGGCTCTCCGGTAAAGTGTTTTATCTCCCCAGGCAATGATGACCATTTTGCACTAGATAAAATATTATCCGCCTCCGACGTGGTGATTTTTCCCGAGGGACGGGTGGTTGACCTGGATGGGGTGCATACGATGGTCAGCTGTGGATATACCAACATGACACCCTGGCATTGCCCACGTGACGTCGAAGAAGATGAGCTGCGGGTCAGGTTGCAGAAAATGTTAGATCAGGTGGAGGACCCTTCACATTGTGTGTTTAATTTTCATGCTCCACCCTTTAATTCCACCTTGGATGAAGCGCCGCAACTTGATGCAGATCTTAGGCCGGTCATGATCGGAGGGTCAGAGAATATCATTCCGGTGGGGAGTCTGGCTGTCCGGGAAATGATTGAAAAATACCAGCCATTAATCGCACTACACGGTCATATCCACGAGTGTCGTGGAGCGGTTGAGATTGGTAAAACTATGTGTATGAACCCCGGCAGTGAATACTCCGAGGGAGTCCTGCGCGGCGCATTGGTGAATATTTCTGACGGTAAAATGCTAAGCTATCAATTTGTGGCTGGTTAGGTTTATTGCCCAGAGGTAAGATTTCATTTACTATTTCTATATTTTGTGGTCTTGTGTTTAGAATTGTGAACCAAGGGATGATGAGTCGTCTGCGTTGACAATGACGTCGTACTCTTTTTTCAAACCCACATCTGTGAGCTTGAAGTGTTTTACTGCAAACGCAAATTGTACATTTATTCTATATGGACAACTTTCACATTATCCCCGATTTAGCGTTCCAGATCTTTGAGCTTGGGGGTCTGACTGCAAACGCAAATGAAACAATTAGTCTATTTAGACAACTTTAAAACAAAATCCCCCAAATTTTGGGGGTTTTTGGCGGTTTACCGCCATATTTAGGTGACCGACCGGGGACTTGAACCCCGAACCAATTGCTTAAGAGGCAACTGCTCTGCCATTGAGCTAGTCGGCCTTGCGGCGGTATTATACCCCAAAGGTATTTGGAGTCAATAATATTTTACAGCTATATTTTAACGGGTAGCTCCAGGTCGCGTTCGCAGGGCAATTTTGATTTGAAAGTATAATATTGCACGGATTGGTTCAACATTCAGCAGGCAACTCCCTCATAAAACCTGCACATGCAAACGTCACAAAAGGAGAGCTTGTATGCTTGACAAGATCAAAGAACAGATCGAACGCATCAAAAGCCTGGGCGCCACCTACGTGGATACCCGCTGGTATCCCTTCGAGGAAGCCAACTACCTGATGATGTGGAACGGCAATCTTAAAAGCGCCACTTCCTCCCGCGAAAGCGGCGTGGGCATCCGCGTGCTGTACAAGGGCGCCTGGGGGTTTTCCGCCTCTTCCGATTTGAGCGACCTTCCGGCTTTGTTCGATAAAGCCTTCGACAATGCCCGCGTCGCCGCCCAACGCGTCACCTTCCCCGTCCGCCTGGCGGAGAAGGACGCCATCCAGGCGAAATTCGAAAGTCCCTGCGCCATCAACCCGTTCGAGGTCCCCCTGGCAGACAAGGTTGCTTTCCTCAAGGACATGGATGAAAAGCTTAACCAAACAGGCGTCTTCCAGCGCGTCTGCGACATGACCTTCGTGCGCAAGCAGATCGTTTTCGTGGACTCCGAGGGCAGCCAGATCGAAAAGCTGATCACCGAAGCCTTTGCCACCATGCAGGTATCCGGGCTGGACGACCAGGGCGCCACCTACGAACGCACCTTCCGCCCCACCCGCAAGGGAGACTCGCGCGGCTGGGAAACCCTCGACAAGCAGATCTTCAGTGAAAACGCCGAACGGATCGTCAAGGAGATGAACCAGGTCCGCGCCGCCGACGAATGTCCCAAGGAAGACCGCTCGGTCATCCTGATGCCCAACATCATGTACCTGCAGACTCATGAGACCATCGGGCACGCCCTGGAACTGGACCGTATTCTCGGCTACGAACTTGCCTTTGCCGGCGGTTCCTTCGTGACCCTCAACGACTTCGGCAAACTGCGCTATGGCTCTCCCAAGCTGACCGCCCGCGCCGACGCCACCCTGCCCAATTCTCCGGGCAGTTTCGGCTACGACGACGACGGTGTCCCTGCCCAGGATATCCTCCTGATCGATAAAGGCATCCTGGTGGGCGCCATTACCGGGCGTCAAATGGTGGAGGAAGCCAACGCCAAAGCCAGGCGCCAGGTCTTCAAGGGCAGCGGCGGGGCCAACCGGGCCACTTCCTTCTACCGCGTGCCCATCGAGCGCATGACGAACATCAACATCGACCCCGGCACTGACGGCACCCTCGACGACATCGTCGGCAAAACCGAAAAGGGCATCGTGCTTGACAGCGAACGCAGCTGGTCGATCGGTTCGAACCGCGAGCAGTTCCATTTCGGCACGGAGATCGGCTGGCTGGTGGAGGATGGAAAGATCACGAAAGTGGTCAGGAACCCAACCTACAAGGGCGCCACCGTCAAATTCTGGAACAGCCTTTCCGCGGTGGGTGACAAGTCCACCTGGCAGGTGAAATACGTGGATAACTGCGGGAAGGGGCAGCCGAACCAGGTGATGCAGTTGGGGCACGGGGTCCCGGTTTGCCGCTTTGATGACGTGAGAATAGGAGAATAGCCGTGAAGGAACGAATCCTGCAAACCCTGCAAGACTTGCGCAAATACGCCCTGGACAAGGGCTATGAAGTCTCGCTTTTCTACCATGAAGAAGACAGCTACCTGATGCGTTTCGCCAACTCGTCCATCTCTCTGAACACCAACGAGCATTTGATCCGCCTGGAGATCGCCGCCTATTCCGGGAAAAAGCGCGCCAGCTACGAACTCATCACCGACCTCGGCAAGCTCGACGAAATGAAAAAGGGCATTGATATCGCCGCCGGGATGGTCCAGCACGCCCAGCCGCTCACCTACCAGCCCACCCTGCCGGTTTTCTCAAAGTCTTTTGAGGATGAAAGCGGCTACGACCCCACCCTGGCTGAGATCAGCAACGAGGAAAGGCTGAAGGTTTTCAATACCGCCGCGGCCGGCCTGGAGACCGATGCAGTCAAGCTTTCAGGAATATTCTCAAGCGGCATGAACACCATTGCCCAGGTCACCACCCGCTCGGAACACACCCAGTATTTCAAAACCTCCGATGCCCAGGTGACCACGGTTCTCTCCCACTCCACTTTGAAATGGGAAGTGACTGCCGAACAGTCCGCCTCAAAAAAATCCGAGCTGGACCCGGCTGACCTGCGCCAGGACCTGTCTTTTCTCGTTGAGCATTACCAGGCCGATACGCCTCAGCAGATTCCGCTGGGGAAATACAACATTATTTTTGGCACGGCCGCCACAGCCGATATGCTCGGTTTTATGAACTGGATCGGTTTCAACGGCGGCTCGATGAAACGCGGCTTCTCCTTCCTTGGGGAGGATAAGCTCGGGCAGAAGGTGTTCTCCGATAAGTTCAACCTCGTCGACGATCCGTCCCGGCTGGAGACCTTCCCGTTCAGGAAGGATTTTACCGGCATCGACCGCAAGCCGTTCCCCATTTTCCAGAAAGGCGTCTTCCAGGGGTTCACCTGGTTCCAGGATGATGCCGACGAGTTCGGCGCCAAGGCCACCGGTCACACGGTTTCCCACAAAAGCCTGGTGCTGGGCGACGGCAGCCAGGATGTCAAATCACTGCAGGACCTGGTCAAAATGCCGCGCACGGAGGATATCCTCTATATCCCCTTCCTGCACTACATGAACATCGTAAATCCTTCGAAGGGCATCATCACCGGCAGCTCACGCTTCGGCGCCCTGCTGCTTAAGCAGGATGGATCGGTGGTCGTCCCGTATAATGTTCGTCTTACCCAAAGCTTGCTGGATATTTTCGGCGACAAGGTGGCCTGGCTCTCGCGTGAGACCGTCCCGTATAATTCATCCCAAAGCTACGGTGCGCGCAATCCCACCGCGATCATCGTTCCGAAATTCATCCGGGTGAACGACCTGGAGATATCCCTTTCCAATTCTTCGTATTAGTTCGCCTATGAATATCGCTGTCAATATTATTATGAAGATAACCGCT
>Ga0209014_10000175_pt1 | contig 35189 bp, 25 predicted proteins | sample BarGraNGADG00212_FD_184491 | JGI IMG/M metagenome (GOLD analysis project Ga0209014, IMG submission 184491) | Arctic peat soil microbial communities from Barrow, Alaska - Barrow Graham LP Ref core NGADG0002-212 (SPAdes) (version 2) | ecosystem: Environmental > Terrestrial > Soil > Wetlands >...
CCGGCCATCGCCCTGGCAAAATCATCCGCCGGCATGAAGCCGTCAATCTTCAAAGCGCCGAAAAAATGGTTGGCGCGGAGCGCCGTGTTGGGCTGTGTGAGCAGCTCGGAGATGGAGACCGAGCCGGCCAGGATACTGCAAAGGATATCCACCATGACAGACAGGCCAAAGCCCTTGAAAGCCCCGGTCTCCGGCAGGCCGCCCAGGGGGAGCAGTGCGCCCTCTTCGGCATATTTCTTCGGGTCGGTCAAGGGCTTGCCCGCTTTGTCTACCGCCCAGCCTTCGGGTATGGTCGTCTGACCGCTCCTCAGGGCAATCTCAAACTTCGAGCCGGCGACGACGGTGGTCGCCATATCGAGGACAAAGGGGGCGTTCCCCTGTGCGGGGACGGCCACGCTGATAACATTGATGCCGGCGCCCCTGCCGACACTGCCGGGAACGACCATTCCCCTGCCGCCCGTCGTCATGGCAATACCGATCATATTCTTGGGGAGGGCCATCATGGCATAGGTGGAAGCGGCGCCGCAGTGGGTGCTGTTTCGCACGGAAACGAAACCGGCGCCGGTCTGCCCGGCGCGCTGCAGGGCTTCCGTCATGGCGTGGTATCCAACCACAAAACCCAGGCCGCGGTCGCCGTCCACAACGGCTGTCGCCCGGGCATGGCTGACCATCCTGATTTGCGGTTTGGGATTGATGAGGCCTTCTTTGATGCGCTTGATATAGAGCGGTCCCAGGTGGGAAACACCGTGGGAATCAATGCCCCTCAGGTCGGCCGCCACCAGCATACGGGCGGTTCTCTCGGCATCCTCCTCGGGTACGCCTACCTTTTGCAGTACCTTCGCGGAGAACTGGGTCAGCTTTCCGGGATCAACGGTCACCTTACTCGCCATTGCTGCTTCCCTTTCTTACGGCCTCAGGGCGACCCGGATACAGTCCGGATCGCCGCTCATGAACAGCTTCATTCCCTTTTCGGCCTCTCCCAGGGGGAAGACGTGAGTCACAATCTTCTCGATGGGGTACCGGCGGGAGTTGATGAGCCTCACCGCGTCCGCGACCTCGGCCACCTGACCCAGGGCGCCCCGCAGGGTCAACTCCTTCAGGACCACCTTCTCCATCAGCAGCGGGACTTGCTGTCCGGCGTGAGGAAGCCCCGGCAGAGACACCCTGCCGAGCGGTCTGGCCAGGTCCAAAGCCAGGTTCATGCCGGCCGCCGTGCCGGTGCACTCGACGACGACGGAGGCCATCTTTCCGGAGGTGATATCCCGGACCGCCTCCACCACATCGACCTCGTCGGCGACCAGCGTATGGTGGGCGCCGAACTCGGCCGCAAGGGCCAGCCGTTTGCGATCCCTGGCGAGTCCAACCATCACGATCGGCTCGGCGCCGGATTCCACCGCGCTGATGACGCTCGCGAGTCCCTGGGCGCCAGGGCCAAGGATGACGACGCTCTCCAGGAACTGCACCTGCCCTTTGGTCCTGACCCAACGGATGCCATTTCCAATGACGCTGGCCAGGTGAGCCGCTTCCGGCGCCACATCCAGCCGGATCTTGTGGACCTTGGAGCCCCAGGAGACAAAGAGATGCCGGCCGTATCCGCCGAAGAGATGGGGCGGCGTAGCGCAGGAATCGCTCGTGCCGTAGACGCGCCTGTTCACGCAAAGCTGGTAGTGGCCCGTGGAGCAGAATTCACACCATCCGCATGAAAGGTACGGCTCTACGACAATTCGGTCTCCGACCGCCACCTGGTACCGCTGGGCGGCCTCCTCTCCGATCTCCTGGACGAATCCCACCATCTCATGCCCGAGGATCACGGGGTAGGGCGGGTTCCAGACCGATGTCCCCATGTACTTCTTGGGCTCTGAGCCGCAGATTCCTACCATCTCGACCCTGAGGAGCAGGTCCCTGGGACCGACATCGGGGAGCGGAAACTCCCAGGTCTCCATTCGTTGGGGCCTGACGACGACCACCGACTTTGTTGTACCTGGCATCAGGAGCACCTCTCCTACGATATTTCGAAGACCTTGCCGGCGGTCAGTTCGAGCCTTCCGGGTGACGGGTGCGGATAGGCGTTTTACCGCCGCTGCCCCTCTCCCCCGTTCCGGTGGCAAGCGGCGCCTTCCCCGTTGGTTCCGTTGGCATTCCCTGCCTCCCCGCGGCCCCGGACTAGGTCCACGGCGGCTGCGGTAGCGCCTCGATATCCGTCACGACGTCCACCACCACCGGCCGGTTGGCCTCCAGTGCCTGCTCCAGGGCATTCCGGAGGTCGCCGGGTCGTTCGACCCGCAATCCCAGGCAGCCCATGTTCTCCGCGATCTGCGCGAAGTTCGTCTCCCTGAATACCCAGAGCTCTCGCCCCTTCGCCTCGGGGTTTCCTCCATAGGAGGCGTCGACGATGCTCTTCACCTGCTGGAGCGAGCGGTTGTTGTTGACCACCACGACCACGTTGATGCCCATCCGGGCGGCCGTCTCCAGTTCCGAGAGGTAATAGTAAAGTCCGCCGTCGCCCGTGAAGCACAGCACCGGCTGGTCTGGCAGGGCACACTTGACTCCGATCGATGCCGGCAAGGCCCATCCCAGCGTGCCCGCGCAACGGATGTACCTCTGGCCGGGCTTGGTGAAGTCGATCATGGTGGAACTCCATATCGCCGCGTGGCCCGTGTCGGACACGATCACGCCCCCGGGCGGCAGGATCTCGCCGATCTCCTTGCAGAGTCGCTCCGGCCGGATGGGCGTGGCGTCCGAGTTCTGCAGGGGCTCCGCTTCGGAACGCCACTCGCTGACCATCTGCCGGATGTGCGCCAGCCAGCCTTTCTCACCCGCCTTTGTCCCAACAGCCTCGATCAGCCTGCGAAGGGTCGCCCTGGCGTCCCCGCACAGCCCCACCTCTGCCGGATAGTTTCGCCCGATTTCCGCCGGATCGATATCCAGCTGCACCACGGCCGTGCCGGGGCGTGGGATCCTCCAGTTGGCCGTCGTATGTCCACCGGCACGAGAGCCGATGAAGAAGACGAGATCCGCATCGGCCACGGCCCTGTTCGCACACCAGCGGGAGTAGGCGCCGATCACTCCGACAGACAACGGATGATTATCGGGAATGGTCCCCTTACCGCTAAGCGAGGTGGCCACGGGCAGGGAGAGCTTTTCGGCAAGTTCAACCACTTCCTGCCAAGCCTGGGAAGCCGCCACTCCTCCCCCAGCCACAATAATCGGCTTTTGCGCTTCCGAGAGAAGCCTGGCCGCTCTCTCGACCGCGTTCAGGTCCGCCTCGGGACGATAGGCCGGGTAGCGGCTGAACGCTTCTTCGAAGAGCAGCTCGAAATCCGTCGGCTCTTGAACCACGGCTTCCCCGTGACGTCCAGGCATCTCCAGGTGAACCGGCCCGGGCGCTCCGGTTGTTGCCATTCGGAACGCCTGACGGAGAAGATCGGGCAGGCGGTGAGGGTGGTCCACGCGGGCGTTGAACTTGGTGATCGGCCTGAACATGGGAAAGTCCTCGACCACCTGATAGAGGTGCCGGTATCTGGAGTCGGGGTGGGGGCCACCGCTAATGGCTATGACCGGTGAGGAAGCGAGATAGGCGTCCCTGATGCCCGCTGCCAGGTTTGCCGAGCCGACGGCTTGAGCCAGGCAAACGCCCGGCTTGCCCGAAGCCCTGGCATAGCCGTCGGCCATATAGCCGGCGGCCGTCTCGCCGTGGGTTACCACCCTGGTTACCCCCATGCCGTCCATCGCGGCCATGGCGTCCGGCAGTATCGCGGGCACGAAGAACACGTGGGTGACTCCGTATCCCCGCATAGCCTCCGCGAAAAAACGGGATCCTGTCATTACCGGCACGGTGCAAACCTCCATCAATTGAATGGATAAGAACTTGCTTTTCTATGGAGGGGAAGATACGAGGGCGGGTCTTGTGTGTCAAGGAGATTTTGGACAGAAGAACTTTAGCCTGGTGATATCACCAATCCCGTTGCCTTTATAAAATATGTGGCATAATGGTGACTATTCATGCTAATAAAAACACATGCACCTTGAACCGCGCCGCGGGATACGGCTTCACGGTCATTTCACCAACCGAAGGTGGTGAAAACGCCATATTTTTGGGATTCAAAAAATAATTCTTGACTTATTTTCTTGTAAATGTGAGAGCGCTCCGCCCGATATTCTCCTCCTGAATCTCCGTCTGAGGGCAAGGTCGGTTCGATACATTAACCAAAAGGGAAAATAAGAGATACCGGGCAAAGACCATGAAAATCATTTCCCTATGCTTGTTCGCAATCATCGCATTTGGCGTGCCTGCGTTCGCAGCGCACCATGATGAATATCCTGTTTCCACGCCTCCGTTATCCCCTGGGATATTTCCCTGCAGCAACTGTCATGCGGGGATGGAGGTCAATGCAAAAAGAAGGGAACTCAAGGACGAACATACCAACATCAAACTGCACCATGCAGAAAACGAGCGATGGTGTCTTGATTGTCACAATCCCGCAAACAGGGATAAATTGAAGCTTGCCAATGGGGACACGATCCAGTTTACGGAGTCGTACCTGCTTTGCGGACAGTGCCACGGCAATATCTATCGTGACTGGAAAGTTGGTATCCACGGCAAAAGGGTCGGCTATTTCAAGGGTGGGAAAAGGGTCTATTTCCTTTGTGTAAATTGTCACAATCCCCATGACCCCAAATTCAAACCCCTGAAACCGGAACCACCACCAACCAGACCGGAACGGACTTATGGAAGATAGATCGCAAACCAGAAGAGATTTCATGAAGATGATGTCCATGGGCGCCATGGTCGCGCTTTCTATGGGAAGCTCGTCGTGCACCCCGGCCCAGGTGGAGGAGTTTCTCCAGAAACGCTTCCGGGAAATGACGGGGGCGGAAAAAAAAGAGGTCATCCGGCGGCTGGAAGAGACGTATTTTCGAAAATACGGAAAGAAATTCGGAATCAGTACGCAGCCGGCCGAGTCCGGGGTTCTCTGGGGCTATGGCCTTGACCTGTCGCGGTGTATCGGGTGCCGAAGATGCGTTTACGCCTGTGTGAAAGAAAACAATCAGTCCCGGGTTAACCCGCAACTCCAATGGATCAGGGTCATCCGATTGAAGAAGGGGAGCCTGATCAACCTCGAAAATGCCGAACATTACTATAATCCCGAAACCGTACCGGAACCGGGGTTCATGTATATGCCCGTTCAATGTCAGCATTGCGAAAATCCTCCCTGCGTGCGCGTATGCCCCGTCCAGGCGACCTGGAAGGAACCGGACGGCATCGTGGTGGTCGATTACAACTGGTGCATAGGCTGCCGTTATTGTATTGCGGCCTGCCCTTACAAGGGACGGGTCTTTAACTGGTCCGAGCCCAACATTCCCGCGGAAGAGTTGAATACGGATGTCCATTATCTGGGGAACCGGCCCCGAATGAAAAATGTTGTGGAAAAATGTACGTTTTGCGTCCAGCGGGTCCGGAATGGGCGTTACCCTGCCTGCGTGGAAGCCTGCCCCACAGGAACCCGAAAATTCGGAAACCTGCTCGATCCGAGCAGCGAAATAAGATACCTTATTGAAAATAAAAGGGTATTCCGATTAAAGGAAGACTTGAACACGGAACCAAAATTTTATTATTTCTTTTCCGCATAGCGTTTTTGAGGATGGCATGGAAGCTTGGATATTTTTTAAAAGAACGGTCCGAATGGTTTTTGTCGGGACGAAGGTGTACTACCTCTGGTGCGCTTTCCTGCTGACCATCATCGGTGTGGCGATCACCTTCTACGCGAAACAGTTGGATGCGGGACTGATCGTAACGAACATGAGAGACCAGGTCTCCTGGGGTCTCTATATCGGCAACTTTACCTATCTGGTCGGTGTCGCCGCCGCGGCCGTGCTCCTCGTTATTCCAGCGTACATCTATCACTTCGATCCCATCAAGGAAATTGTCGTTTTGGGGGAGCTTCTGGCCGCTTCGGCCATCATCATGGCCTTGATGTTTGTTCTCGCCGACCTCGGCAGACCCGACCGGTTCTGGCATATTATTCCCGTCATCGGAATTCTCTCATTTCCCAATTCACTTCTGGCCTGGGATGTGATCGTTCTGAACGGCTATCTGGTGCTGAACACCATCGTTCCGATCTATATTCTGATCAAGACGTACTTCGGCAAGGAACCGCTCAAGAAGTTCGTCATTCCGCTTGTTTTGCTTTCCATTCCCTGGGCGGTGGGCATCCATACCGTGACCGCTTTTCTCTACAACGGGCTCGCCGCCCGACCCTTCTGGAACGCCTCCATTCTGGCGCCCCGTTTTCTGGCCAGCGCCTTTTGCTCAGGGCCGGCCATGGCCTTGATCATTTTCCAGATTTTGAGAAAGACGGCGGGGCTGAAAATCAAGAACGAAGCGCTTTTCAAGGTCGCCGAGTTGATGGCCTACGCCATGTTCATCAATCTGTTCCTGTTAGGGGCCGAGATTTTCAAGGAGTATTACACGGCCACCATTCACCTGGCGCCGATGCAATATCTCTTTCAGGGGTTGCACGGACACCATGCACTGGTTCCCTGGATATGGTCGGCCATGGCGATGAATATCACCGCTTTTTTGATATTCCTGATTCCCGGAACCCGGAAGAATCTGATCACACTCAACGTCGGTTCGCTGCTCATCATCGTGGGTGTATGGATTGAAAAGGGGCTCGGCTTGATCGTTCCCGGCTTTATCCCCGATCCCCTCGGTGAGATTTACGAATACCTGCCGAATATCAATGAAATAGCCATTTCTCTGGGGATCTGGGCTTTTGGACTCTTCATCTTTACGCTGTTTATGAGGATCGCCATCCCCATCCAGCGGGGGGATTTCGTCCACTCGAAATATGGCAAGGTCACCATCAAGCGTCAATACGAGCAGATAAAGCCATAGGGAAAGCTTTGAAAATACAGAACTTATCAAGAGATGCTTGTGAAAGGATTACGGAGTAATGGATGCGGAGGGATGGCATGAAAGAATTTTTTAAAAAGATACCCGAACAGGCCGTGAGGGTTGCTGTTGTCTTTTTGGTTTTGGCGGTGGGGGTGTTTGTGATCAGACAATTCATCATCCCACCCGAAATGAAGGATCCGGCTTTACAGCAAGCCTCTTCGATGGACCGGGAAGCGGCCAAGGAGATCAAGTATGCCGGCGCCGAGGTCTGCGCGCAATGTCACGAGAAGGAACCCGAAATAAAAAAAACCGGCTACCATCGGGATTTGGCCTGCGAATCCTGCCACGGCGCCGCACAAAAGCATGTCGACAATCCAACAGATGTGAAACCCACGTCGCCGAATAAACGCGACTACTGTGCCTACTGCCACAAATACAACTCCTCCCGGCCGACCGGTTTCCCGCAGATCAACCCGGATACGCATAACCCGAGGAAACCTTGCATTACCTGCCATAACCCGCATAACCCGAAACCGCCCACGACGCCCCGCTCCTGCGCCGCCTGTCATGCGCAGATTGAAAGGACCAAGGCCGCTTCGTATCATGCGCTGATTGCCTGTACCGTTTGCCATTCGGTGCCGGAAAAACACAAGACCACTCCCCGAACGGTGATACCGACGAAGCCGGATAAGCGGGAATTCTGCGGAAAGTGCCATGACAAGGGTTCTCCCCGCAAGGGCGTGCCGACCGTTGATATGGCCACCCATGGTGAAAAATATGTTTGCTGGCAGTGCCACTATCCACATATGTTAGGAGGGATCTAATGGATCGGCGAGACTTCTTGAAACACCTTTGTTGGGTTATTTCATCCGGCGGCATTTTGGGGGGATTGTCCGCGGACGCCTGGGCAAAAATGCTGAACAAGGACTACGATACCTCGAAACACAACTACGGAATGGGGGTCGATATCGACAAATGCATCGGCTGCGGCCGGTGTATGCAGGCCTGTAAAACGGAAAATAATGTACCCGCCGTTCCCTATTATTTTCGCACCTGGGTGGAAAGATATGTGATCAAGACGGACCGGACGGTTTCCGTCAGGACCATCGGCATGGAAGGTGATGAACCGGGCGATGCTTTTGTAGAAAAGGATGTGCTGCGCAGTTTTTTTGTGCCGAAGCTCTGCAACCAGTGCGATCATCCGCCCTGCGTTCAGGTTTGTCCGGTAGGCGCCACATTCAAAACGGAGGACGGCGTGATCCTCGTGGACAGCAAGCGCTGTATCGGCTGTCGATACTGTATCCAGGCTTGCCCTTACGGGGCCCGTTACCTCCATCCGGAAACCCGGGTCGCCGATAAATGCACCTTCTGCTACCATCGTCTGGTGAAGGGATTGCTCCCGGTTTGCGTGGAAGTCTGCCCGAAGCAGGCCAGGGTTTTCGGCGACATGAAGAGCATCGCCAGCCCGCTGGGACGGTTCACCCGGATGAACAAGATCCATGTCCTGAAACCGTCGTTGAATACGGATCCCAAAGTTTATTACGCAAATCTTGATGGTGAGGTGAACTGATATGGAAGCCGCCCAGAACTTCATGGAACTTTCCAAACAGGTGGTGGGGTTTATATATCCGAATGAGATCGATATCCAGTGGTCGATATTGATCGTTGTGTATCCATATATTACGGGGCTGGTGGCCGGGGCCTTTATCCTCGCCTCGCTGGTCAAGGTCTTCAACGTGAAGGAACTGCAGCCCACCTACCGGTTGGCCATGCTGACGGCGCTGGCGTTCATGCTGATCGCGCCGCTGCCGCTGCAGCTCCACCTCGGCCGGCCAGAGCGCGCCTATGAGATGTTTATGACCCCCAATCTCACTTCGGCCATGGCCATGTTCGGTTTCGTATATCTCTGGTACCTGATGCTGGTGCTTTTGCTCGAAATATATTTTGAATATCGAAGGGATATGATTGTCTGGTCTTCCGAGTCGACCGGTCTGAAAAAGTGGGTGCTCAAGATCCTTTCCCTTTTTTCCACAGACATCAGCGAAAAGGCGGTCGCCTTCGATAAGAAGACCGTTAAAATCATCACGATTATCGGAATCCCCTCGGCCTTTCTGCTCCACGGATATGTGGGTTTTATCTTCGGTTCCATCAAGGCGAATCCCTGGTGGAGCAGCGTGATGATGCCGGTCGTGTTTCTCTTCTCGGCCATTGTCTCGGGCATCGCGATGGTCATGTTGCTCTATATGATCATCAAGCCCCTCATGGGTGGGAAAATCGATATGAAATGTCTCGACAAGGTGGCTTCCTTTCTGTTCTACGCCGTCATCGTCGACTTTTCGATCGAAGTTCTTGATTTCATCCATCGTCTTTACGAAAGCGAAGAGTCGATCAAGATCCTCTCCCAACTGGTGACGACGAAGCTCTTCATCAGCCTGGTGGTGCTCCAGATCCTGATGGGCATGCTGCTGCCCCTGGCGGTCATGGCGGTCATCAAGGTATTTAAGCTTCAGGAAGAGGTGCGGAAGCTTCTCTATTTCGTCTGCGGCCTGCTCATCCAGTTGGGGATCTTCAGCACCCGGTGGAATGTGGTGATCGGCGGACAACTCTTTTCCAAGAGCTTCCGAGGTCTGACCACCTACAAAATGGAACTGATGGGCCTTGAAGGTTTCCTCGTAGCGCTCGCCTTGTTGATCATTCCCTTTGTCATTCTTTCGATTTTAATAAAACTGCTGCCGCCGTGGAAAAAGGAGGAATTGGCAGGCAGTTGAGCGATAGCGTTCTCAGGAATCATACAGGAGGCAGTAGGCACTTTTTGCGAGGCCGCCAATATAGCGTCAGGATCGGATTAGCTTGACATATTCGCCGTCTTCATAGTAATCACGCCGCAGCAAACATGTCCTGATCCAACAAGCCGGAAAGGGCTCCTTTCCCACGGGGCATGACTCGCAGCGAATGCAGCGAAGCAAGGAGAGATCGGTTTTGGAAGAGACAACGAAGAAAAGCAGGGGCAAGCGGTTTCTGGAGCGGATCGGTGTCCATCTCAATGTCGGTCCGCGGTTTTACAAGGTGCTGGCGATCGTCGGAGTTCTGGGGTTGGCCGTTATGGGCTATATGGTTCATTACACCACCACGCCCGGCTTTTGTAACAGTTGCCATATCATGAAACCCTATTACGACGCCTGGAAGACCTCAAAACACAAGGATGTCTCCTGTGTGATGTGCCATTATTCGCCGGAAACCAAGGCGAAGTTGTGGGCCAAGTTTCAGGCGGTCAATTCGGTGGTCCAATATGTGACGCAGAAGTACAGCTCCAAGCCCTACGCCCAGATCGATGACGCCAGTTGCCTGAGATCGGGTTGCCATTCCAAGAATCTGCTGACGTCGAAGAAGCTCACCTATAAAAAGGGAATCCGCTTCGATCACAAATTTCACTTGGGCGACCTCCGGCGGGGCAAGCAGTTGCGCTGCGTGAGCTGCCACTCCCAGATCGTCGTCGGCACGCACGTCGAGGTGACGGACAGCACCTGCTTCCTCTGCCACTTCCGGCACAAGCCGGAGCAGAAGGGGGTGCTTCCGCTGGGGACTTGCACCACCTGTCATGAGTCTCCGAAGAAACCGATTCAGTTCCAGGGGTTCACGTTCAACCATGAGGATTTTGTCGGGTCGCGTCATGTCGCCTGCGAAATGTGCCACACCGACGTCATCCAGGGAGAGGGCAACGCCCACCGGGAGAAATGTTACGACTGTCACAACGAACCGGAGCGGCTGGCCAGGTACGATGATGTCACGTTCATGCACGACACCCATGTCGCCAAACGGAAGGTGGACTGCACGCGCTGCCATGATGAGATCAAACACGGCCTGAAGACCTCCAAAGTGCGGTTTATGGAATACAACTGCAATGCCTGCCACGCGGAAACCCACAGCGGCCCGAAAGAGATGTTCATGGGGGAGAGGGGCCGCGGCGTTCCGACCACCCCAAGCCACATGTTCAGCTCCCGCCTGGACTGTCTGGCCTGCCATGTCCAGCCGAAGGGCGCCGAGACGGGCGGTGGCAGAAACGGCAGGACGTTCGTGGCCTCCGAGAAGGCCTGTATGAATTGCCACGGGGGCCAGTACAAGGGGATGCTGAAGGATTGGAAGGATACCTTCGATGTGCTCCTGAAGGATATTGAACCCAAGCTGAACGCGGCCCGCCAGGTTCTGGACAAACCGGGTAAAACCGACGGAAAGGTGCAGGCGGCCCGAAAACTCTATGAAGACGCCAAGTACAATGCCGATTTCGTCAGGATCGGGAAGGGGGTTCATAATCCCTTCTATGCGGCGGAACTGATCCAAGTCGCGGACCGCAATCTGGACCGTCTCTTCCGGACGGTGGGGCAGGCCGCGCCCGCCCTTCCCGACAAAAGCCCGATCAAGGGGGGCTATTGCGCCCAACTCTGTCACGACAAGGCCGAGGTGAAGCTCCCCACTGTGACCACCTTTCAGGGGGTCAAACTGCCGCACACCCGGCATGCCTTCGAGTTTGGCCTGGGTTGCACCACCTGCCATTCGGCGGAAAAACATAAAGCGGTCAGCATCACCAAAGAGGGTTGCATGGCCTGTCACCACAGCCCGGAAAATACCCAGTGCGCGCGCTGCCATCAAAAACAGTCGGCGCTCTTTACGGCCGAGAATCTGCCTGTAAAATTGGCGAAAGCGGAGCCCAGCGTGAAGGCCGGAAAGGTGGAGTGCGTCAACTGCCACGACCTTTCCAAGAAGCAGACGATCGAGAATATCGCCCCCGCATGCACCGGGTGCCATGACAAGGCCTACGTGGACATTCTCAAGAGATGGAAGCAGGAAATTCTGGAGGCTCAGAAAAAGACCCGGGATCTGCTGGAGAGCGCAGGCCGGAAGTTGAACGACGCCCGCAAGGCGAAGCGTGAGGTTGCTGAGGCCGCGGGACTTCTGGATCAGGGGAAGAAGGCCTATGAATTTGTGGTCAGGGCCAATGGCGTTCACAACGCCGACCTGGCCGGGGCGATCCTGGAGCAAGTCCGGAAAGACGCCCAAAAGGCGGAGGAGCTGTTGGCATCCCCCGGAGTGAAAAGAGGAAAATAGCGGAGGGGTGGTGAGATTTGATGTTGAGAGAGGGAATTTTTTATGTCTGCTGATGAGCCCGTAAAGACCGCGAAAACCGACGGACCCGATTGGATCGCAAAGATTTGGGATTTTCTGACCTCCCTGAAACTCGTTGTCATCCTTTTGCTGATTCTTTCTGCGCTGTCCATTGTCGGAACGATCATCGAACAAAACAAGCCTCTTCAAGAATATTACCGGTTTTATCAACCGGGAACCGTTGCCCTTTTCTCGAAGCTCGGTCTTTTCGACATGTATCACAGTTGGTGGTTTGTTGCCTGCCTGTCGCTGCTGGCCCTGAACATCACCGCCTGCACGATGGACCGCTACCGGGGAATCATGGCCGGCATGCGAAAAAGAAACCTCATCCTTGACGAAAAACTTTCAAAATCCTTACAGAATCTGACAACGATCCGGTATGCCCTGCCGCTGGATACTGTGGCAAAGAAAGTGGTGGAGCTGGCCGGGAAGGGATTTTCCGGCAAACACGTGGTCACCACGGCGGAAGACGGCGGCAGCCATTATTTCTTTGAAAAGGGGAAATACAGCCGCCTGGCCTTCTTTATGACCCATCTGAGCATTCTGATCATTTTTCTCGGCGCGATGATCGGCTCTTTTTTCGGTTACAAAGCGTATGTTAACATTTTCGAAGGGGAGACGGTTTCACAGGTGGAAACCCGAGCCGGAAAGATTCAGAATCTGAATTTCCAGGTTAAATGCAATACGTTCCACGCCGAATTCTATTCGAGCGGCGCCCCGATGGATTATCGCAGTGATCTTTCCATTCTTCAGAACGGCAAGGAAGTGATCCGAAAAACGATCCGGGTGAACGATCCCTTGACCTTCGAGGGGGTTACCTTTTACCAGTCGAGCTATGGCGGGCAACCCGACCAGGTGGCGATCGAGGTCGTGAATCGGGATGGCTCCGTGAAGGGATCGGTGACGGCGCCCTTCGGTCGGACGGTCGAGATTCCCGGTGTGGCCGATAAGGTGGAGGCGGCCGATTATCAGGAACATTTCCACCTGCCGGACGGATCGGAAGGCGGCCGGGCGATCGGCGTCAACATCTACCCGGCGAAAGGGGGGGCGCCGGCTGGGGTGTGGCTGCTGGTGGATCATCCCGAATATGATAAACAGCGCGGCGGTGATACCTATTTCCGGGTGAAGGACTTGAAACTGAAGAAATATACCGGACTTCAGGTCAACCGGGATCCGGGAGAGATTCTGGTGTGGCTCGGCAGCATCCTGCTGATCGCGGGCATCATGATCGCTTTTTTCATGTCGCACAAAAAGCTATGGATATCGCTTAGAACCGATAACAAGGGGAGAAGTGAATTGACGATCGGCGGGACGGCAAACAAAAACCGCGACGCCTTTGCAAGAGAGATGGAGCAGATGATTCAGAGCCTGAAGGAGGTTTCTTAATGACCAATTCTTTGTTATTCGGCATTGCCACATTTGTATACTTTTTCGCGATGGTGCTTTACGTCTCTTACCTGGCGTTCCGGTCTGAGATGCTGGGGAAGGTGGCAAGCCTCTCCATGCTTGGCGGCGTCGTTGTGGAAACGGCGGCGATCGGCATGAGGTGGTACGAATCCTACCAGATGGGGATCGGACGTGCGCCCCTGACGAATCTATATGAATCATTGGCCTTTTTTGCCTGGACATTCGCGGTGATCTATCTTGTGCTGGAGAGAAAGTTCAAGATCCGGACGGTGGGCGCTTTCGTCGCCCCTTTCCCCTTTCTGATCATGGCCTATGCTGCATTGAATCCAAATGATATTCAGCCGTTGGTGCCGGCTCTGAAAAGCAACTGGCTTATTTCCCACGTGGTGACCTGTTTTGTCGGATACGCCGCCTTTGCCGTCTCCTTCGGCGTCAGCTTCCTCTATCTTTTCAAGGCCGGATCGGAGAAGCGTTCTCCCAAGTCCGCCGGGTCGTTCTGGGACTTCCTTCCCTCCTCTGCCGCCCTCGACGAGATCGGCTACAAGACCATCGCGATCGGATTCCCGCTTTTAACCATCGGCATTGTAACGGGCGCCTTCTGGGCCAACGTGGCGTGGGGGACATACTGGAGCTGGGATCCGAAGGAAACCTGGTCGCTCATCGTCTGGCTCATTTATGCGGCTTATCTGCATGCCAGGATCACCCGCGGCTGGCGGGGCAAGAGGGCGGCCATCCTCTCCATCGTCGGTTTCGCCGCCACCATCTTCTGCTACCTCGGCGTGAACCTGATCCTCTCCGGTCTCCACAGCTATGGCGGCGCCTCCTGAAAGAAGAAAAGGGGCCAGATTTATTTATTGTGCAGGCCGGGAAGACCGAGAAAAGTGGGAAAAATCTGTCCCCTTTTCCTGCGCTGGTTATGGCCCTCGTATGCGGGGACAAAGTGCATCAACTGAGCAAAGATCGTTTTCCCGGAATTCATGCGCCGTCTCCTCTGGAGATGTGACGCTCGAGAAGGTGTACGCGTGGGGGGGCTGGAGATGACCAAGCTGCAGCGACGGTCGTGGGTCCTGGTCGCGCTGGTGGCGATCCTGCCCTTCGCGCAGACCTTGCCCCACCCTCCCGTGTTCGACGACGGGTGGGCGGTGGTGGAGAACCCGCTCGTCCAGGGGGGGCTCCGGAACGCCGCCCGCATCTTCACATCATCCTACAACTACGGCGGCCCGGAAACCACCGGCGGCCTCTTCCGACCGGTGACGACCCTCACCTTCGCCGCCAACTATGGGCTGCACGGACGGGCGCCGGGCGGCTACCACATCGTTAACCTTCTGCTCCATATGGCCGCTTCGCTGCTCGTGCTGTTCCTGACCCGCCGTCTCGCTTTGGCGACCATGCCCGACCGGGCGCCGTGGGTGGCGCTCGTGGCCGGGATACTCTTCGCGGTCCACCCCGGCCACGTCGAGGCCATCGCACCCATCGTCGGCCGCAAGGAGCTGCTCTCGACGGTCTTCGCGCTCGGTTCACTCCTGGTCGCGATCTCGGGACGCGGCGCGGCGCGCAGCCTGGGGCGACTCGCCAGCGCCGTCGGACTGCTGGCGCTCGGCATCCTCTCAAACGAGGGGGTGGCGGTGATGCCGCTCCTCTACGGTATCGCCGCGGTCGCCCTGCCCGGCGCTGCAGGAATCGGAGGTCGGCCCGGCCTGCGGGACGCGGCGGGTCGCAGTGCGCTCCTCCGCGTGGTCACGACTTCCGCGGCTCTTCTGATCGCCCTGATTCCTTACCTCGTTCTTCGCGGGTTGCCGCTCGGCGTGCCGATCGCAGCGCAGTGGCTGGCCGGGGTGCCCCGCTCCACCGTAACGTTCACGACCAGTCGCATCCTGGCCGAGTACCTCCGGATCTTCGCCTTTCCCACCTTTCTCGGCACCGACTTTGCCTACTCGGCCCGTGTGCATCTGATCCGAGAGCCGGGGCTCGATCTCCTCCTCGCCACCGCCGCCTGGCTGCCGGTGGTCATGGCCTCGATCGTCTTCCTGCGCCGCTTCCCGCTTCCCTCGGCGGGACTCCTCTGGTCCTTCGCGGCACTGCTCCCGGTGCTGCATTTCTTCCCCATCGGCGTGCTGATGGCGGAGAGGCTCACCTACATGCCCTCGGTGGGGTTCTGCATCGCCGCGGCCGCGCTCATCGGTTCCATCCGGCGCTCGCACGTGGTCGTCACCGCGGTCTTCATCCTTGTGGCGGCGCTCGGGATCCGCTCGGCTGTCCGCGCGGCCGACTGGAGGAGCGATCTCGCGCTCTGGGAGTCGGAGCTGCCCAAGGCGCCGAACGACGTTGTGGTCAACAACAACCTGGCGGTGGCCTACTCCTCCCGGGGGGAGTACCGGAAGGCTATCCCGGTGCTCGAGACCGCCATCCGCGTGGCGCCCGGATACTGGCGAGCACACGTGAACATGGGAATCGCCGCGCAGGGTCTCGGCGACCGAGAGAAGGCCCGCGAAGCCTACCTGAAGGCCATCCGCATGACGCCGGGCGTGTCGTCTCCGCTCTTCTTCTACGCGCGGTTCCAGGCCGAGGAAGGGGCGCTGGCAGGGGCGGTCGCCACGCTCGCTGCCGCGCGGCGAATCGCGCCGGAGGAGGCGCGGCTCGCCACCGCCCAGGGGCAGCACCTCGCCAAGCTCGGGCGGATTGCCGAGGCGCGGGCGGCCTTCCAAGAGGCGCTCGCCATCGACCAGGCCGACGCCGCGGCCCGCCGCGGCCTTACCGCACTATCTTCCGCCCCTCCCTGACCACCTTCGCCCCAGATCAAGACCTCTTTTTTCTGACGCCGAGAATCTCCCCGAGGTTGCCCCATAACTTCCCTGCAGGTCAAAAGAGGCGAAGTCTATTACGCAGCGCTCGACCCCCCATTTTAACTCTTCCCTCGCCCGATTCATCATTTTACCTTTACTTTATATGTCTCTTATGGCATAGATCGCATAAGTTTTATCAATCCACCGTGAGGTAATAAATGGAAAATCTGGAATGTCCCAACTGCGGTAATGCCCTGGCAAACGGGGTGGCGGTCTGCGGCGCATGCGGCAAGGAAGTGAAAGACGATGAAATAGCCCGTCCTCCTCAGGATCAGGAGAAGGGGCCGGGCAGGAAAAATGTCTATGCGATTCTTGCCGTTTTGCTGGTGATTTTGGGAGGCGCGGCCCTGCTGATTTTTACAGGCCTGCTGCCGAACCCCATGAAGGGCGGCGGTTCAACGGCCGCCATCGTCAACGGAGAAAAGATAACGACCGCGGAGGTGGATCAGAAATTCGACCTCTATAAAAAAATGTCCGGGAAAAGCGGTCAGTCGGATTCTGCCACCCCCGAGGGCAAAGCGGCCGCGGCGGATATGAGAAGACAGATCCTGAATGCAATGATCCAGGAAAAAATACTGGTGACCGAGGCGGTCAAGGAAAAGATCACCGTACCCCCGCAGGAGATCGCCGACAAAATCAGCGCCGTCAAGAAAAGCCTCAATCTTTCCGACAAGGATTTTGATGCTTTTCTGCAAAATCATGCCATGACGCCGGCCAATTTCGAAAAGCGGATCGAAAAGGATTTCCTGATCTCCAAACTCGTCGCCAAGGGGACGCAGGAAAAGGGTTTGACCAAGGATGCCTGGCTTGCGGAGCTGCATTCGAGGGCAAAGGTTGAGATCCTCGCCAAATAGGTTCGCTTCAGCTTCCCCCGCCCCCGACGGCAGGGAATTCACAAGCGGGGATACTGAATTAAACAAGGTACCGACGCTCTACGGCTCGTAAAGCATGCAACCGGAGGAGAGGATAAGCCCGGCAGATTCTCTCCTCCGGTTGCGTACGGATATTGGAGGGCGCGGCGTTGAGCAGGGTATCAATCCGGCTGCGTGCTCTCTGCGGCCAGCATACGAAAAAACAGGTCCGGCTGACCGGTTCCGAACAAGATGGATCGATGATCGATAGCCGGACCAGAATCGGAAGGAACCGTCCCGGTCGCCTTGCATCAGGGAACCCACCATTCCGGAAGCGACCAGGAATCGTAAGGCGTCCGGTTGTACGCGTTTCCCGCTTTCAAGAATCGATTTTGCCCCGCTCACCATGGCGCCGGCATCCCTGCCGCCCACCGCCTTCAACAATGTGATCCAGTTTTTCTCTTCTGATGAAAGCAAACGGGCGCAGCTTCCCGATTCAAGTTTTGCCCACACGGAGGCCAATTCCTGCGGTCTTAAATAGGGGATCAGGTCCATGGCCGTGCGTTGGAGAAGGCCAAGACTTTCGGATGGAGGGAGCCGATTCCGGTCGGCAATCATAGAAAATGTTCCGGAAATCGGCGGCCTGTTTTTGGATGACGGGCGGCACGCGGCCATACTTCGAGCCAAAGCTCCCGTTCAGGCAGTAATCACGCAGCGCTATTGAATCCATACAAATGAAAAGGCGGACCCCGGAGGGTCCGCCTGGATGGTTATACGGATGCCGGCGCTCACTGCCGGCATCCGCAGGGTTTATGGATCAGTTACCGGGTACCAAATTCAGATGAACTGCAGCCGCGTCCGCCGACCTGCCCGCACCATGGCAGACGACGCACTGCTCGTCAGCCACGATAACGGTGCCGCGCCCCTTATTGATCTTGCCGCCGTTGGCCGTCATGTGGGCCTTGGAGGCATCGCTGTCGTGGCAGGAAACACAGGCCGCGGCATAGGGCGTGATCACCAGGTCTGCTGTATTGGGTAAACTTAAGCGCGCTGTAGCTACGTTAGCAAGCGTATCTGCTGCGTTCGTGACGACATTGGTTGCCGTAGCGATGGTCGCACCCGTGTTGCTGGTGGTGACATTGGTGGTCGCGAGAGCACCCGCCGGTACGGCGCCATAGGTGCCGGGCTTATGGCAGGTCTCGCAGTTCTGGAGAATACCCGGCCACACTATGTAGTTATAGTTGAACATTCCAGCAAGTCTGACGATCCCGAACTGGTAGTCGTTCGCCCTCATGCCGGCCCCATGCATACTGTGGATCATATCCTTCAGGTTCAACGTCGCTTCGGGAGTGGCCAGGGCAAGTGTTCTGCCGCCGCTCGAGAGGTTGGGATTGTGGCAGAGGGTGCAACCGTCCATGTTGTAGTTTCGGTTGCCGCCGTGCCCTTCAAAAAATTCGTGGCACTGGGCGCACTTGGCGCTGTCCACTACCAAACGTCGGGCTGTATCACCGGTAACGGTCTTGGTAACCATCACTGCGTGGCGGGCCAGAGCCGGGTTCACCTGGGTGAAATAACCCTGGAGTTCGACGGTGCGCATCTTGGCGCCGGCCGGGAAGACCGATTTTCCGAGCGTTGCCGTGGCGGCCTGGTTCAGTGTGGCGGTGTAGTAACCACTGGCATCGGGACCGGTCATGGTGCCCGAGGTGCCCACTGTGGCAGTGGCACTGACGCTGGTGTCACACAATTTGGCAATCGAGACGCTGGTCGGCTGGCCGCCTGCAAGGGTGCCGCCGGTGTTGTTGAAGTCGACGGTGGTGTTCGTGCCGTCGGCAAAGGCTACCAAAAAGCTTGGTGCGCCGGTAAAACCGGTCAGTGGAGCCGTTCCCCCGACCGATTTGACAAACGTTACCGGTGTCGCGGTGGTTGCGGGGGGAGTGACGGCCATGATTCTGAATTTGACGATCGGCTTGCCAAGGTCGGCGCCGGTTCCCACGGTGACGGAACTGATCTCGTAGGTGAAGTTGGTCGCCCCCGCGGGGACGCTCGGGTTGTTCGGTGTGGCGTTGATCGTCACATGGTAGAGCGTGTCGATGGAGACCGCGTCATGACAGACGTAGCAAAGGGCGTCGCTGGTGGCAGGGCCACCGACGTGGCCCGTTGTCGCGCCGGCGACGGTTTTTCCCTTGCCTGTTGCCCAGTTGATGCCATCGTGGCAGGAACCGCAGGCAAGACGGCTGGGTTTATCCTTCCAGTTGTTGCCCTGGGGTGCGGCCGCCAACTGGGCTGCTGTATCGCCCGAATGGCACCCCCGACAGTTGGCAATCTCCTGCGGATATGCCTTCTTGTCGAATTCGATGCCATCAGCCCAATAGTTTGTTTTCGCGAGACTATTTCCCATGTGCAGCTTGTGGATCATGATCGGGAAGTCCAACGTAACCTCGCCATCGAGGATGACCGGTGCCGTGCGTCTATTCGCTTTTTGTGCATCTGTTAATGTGGGAAAGACATAATTGGACGAGGTCGCACTCGCCGCGTTGATGCGCATCTGGTCGTTATGGCAGGAGATGCAGTTTCTCACATCGGGCCGGGTGTCGAAGTGCCCACCGTCATTTAACAGATACCCATGACCAAACATCTTTGAGATATTGCCATGGCAGTTATTGCACTTTTCGGTCGTCGTTATATCACGCCCGCTCTTGGGTCCTTTCGTTTCATCAATAAAAATTGCCGCTTTCGTTGTCGGATCAATGGTGAAATCAACAATTTTGTTCACCGTTAAGGGAAATTTTTCGGGGGCATCATTGTGAGTCAACGTAAGGATAAGGCGATGCGTCAGGGTAGGGTCATAGGTCACATCCGTAACGCCAGCCGTATCTTTGATCTTGGCTAAATCGTGCCAAAACGTGTAGGTATAGCTGCCATTGCCGTTATCCACGAGAGCGCCTTGAGTTTCGGTTGTAGGCTGGGTAGCAACAGGAAGCACAGGCGGCGTTGCCGCGGGATTTCCCGGAGTGGTCACGATGTAATTCACCCACTTGCTTGGGCTGCCGTTCGTGCCGGGCACGAGCTTGTCAATGCCGAATTTCAGGTGTTTCAGCCCAGGCGGCGTACTGGTGTTACGAATGTTCAAGCCGGTGATTCCGTTACCGTTGGCGTCTTTGACCGTGAATTTAACCACCGGTGCGCTGGCGATCGTGACGCTGTCTATGGTTGCGGTTGAAGAGGCAAGAAGCGTACCGACTTCCGCCACGGTCATCTTACTCGCATCCGTACCCGCCGACGGTCCTGTCGGTCCCGTCGGTCCCGTCGCGCCTGTTACCCCTGTTTCCCCTGTTGCGCCCGTCGCTCCGTCGCTTCCGCTGCTGCAGCCGCTTAGCGCGAACGCGGCAACGGCAAGAAACATGATAAGAATTCCGATCTTTTTCCACTGCTTGCTTTTCATGGGTAAAACCTCCTTTGTTGAAAATGTTGAATTCAATGCTGTGCCTATTTCTTTCTGTTATGAATGCCCAAAATACCCCGATCCGATCAGCATATTTTGCAATGAATGTGCCATACATTTGAAATATTAAGCTGAATGTAATCAGTTTGTTGAATGATGGAGTGCGGCACGTATCGATGGCAGGTGGTGATAATACCACCTCTGGTTGGTCATATCACCAACTACGCTCCGCCACGGCAGAGGGTTGCATTGGCTTTACGACCGGTATCTTGAAAGGCTTGGATCGGAGCGGGACTAGAGTTATGTTAATCAGGTTTCGTACTGTCGGCGGCAAGCAGACGAAACAACGAGTCCGGTCCGCCATAGCCTGCCGATGCGTCATTTTTGATCATGCGGGGTCCGGAGTTGTGTAATGAGCGTCGCCTTTCAGGGCATCATCAGAAGTACGATAATACTTCGAAATCCCTGTCGGCGATTTTTTCAAAATCCTTGCTCTCAAATGAGAATTCGTTTATCGAACGGCCGCTTACTGAGCGCGTTAACTGCTGCAAACGAACGACCATCTCCTTGACAGGTTTGCCGGTCTTGTCGCGCATGGCTTCGGCTTTGTTCGCATATGTTATCTTGACCCGATGTACGGAATGCCTGCCGCCGCCGGTCGGGTCCTTGGCCGTTGTCTCCTTAATATGGAAACTGGCTGATTTCGGGAACATTGGTCTTGTTTTCGCAAGAAAAAAATCTATTTCGCCGGATATTCTCAACGCATGTTCAGACTCTCTGCGCTGCAGCTCAGTTTGTTTGTATTGCGCTGGATGGATGAGTTTCTCCCTGCTATCATTAACAATGTCCGTGGTCAGGTTCGTCGCCGCGTACATTATCTTTTTATCGCCATTTTGGATCCCCTGCAGAAACTTCAGTGCGAGCTCCTTGTCAACGCCTGCTTGAGACGGGTTGCCTCCCTTGCTGTTACAGCCGAAAATGATTAATCCCAACGCCAAAACTACCAATAGCCCGACCGCTTTTCTCATGGTTGCTCCTCAATTAAAACAACCCGGGGGGTGGTATAACCCCCGGGTTGTTCAATTACATGCAGATTCTGCATCCGGTACACGGCATCCCGTGCTCCCGAATGGTTGTATCTCTATCTTGCTAACTCTGAAAAGAAGGGGAAGGCCAAAGGCAAGGCCTTCCCCTTCCAGTTTAGTTTACCACCAACGATGAACTGCCTTGATCGTCGGGACAGTCTCGTTGAAGGCCGCATTGTTCGCCGTGCCATGGCAAACGAGGCACTGCTCGGTACTGGCAAGAGCAGTACTGCGCGCTTCAAATACCGTGCCGCCGTTGGCCTGCATGTGCGCCCGCGCTGCCGCAGAGTCGTGGCAACCGGAACAAGCCGCACTGATCGGCGAGAGCACCAGCGTGGTAGCCGCCGGGGGGGTGGTAACGCTGGTGTTGGCGTTATATGCAAAGGTAACGCCGTATGCCGCTCCGGCTGTTACGAAGGGCGAATAGTACGTACCAGGCACTGCTTCCGTACCGGTGATTATGCTGGGAACCACCGCCGGCTGAGTTCCGCTCGCTGCGGTGGTCATCAACAGGTTGGGTACTGCGCTGGAGGATGCCGTGACGCTGAAGTCATACATGCCTGCGACATGGCACATCTCGCAGTTCTTGAGAAGGCCGGGATAGCCGACTTCCCAGTACTTGGCGCCGGCAGATACTTCCCAGGAGAACTTATTCGCACGCATCGCTGCCCCGTGAATGGCGTGGACATCGTAATTGATGTTGACCGGCCAGCCGCTGTTGGTTCTATTGACGTTATGGCAGAAGGTACACGTCTGTGCATCATTGCGATTTCCTGAATGGTACGTGGGCGAGACGCCGAGAGCAGCATGACAGGCGTTGCATTTAGCATTATCGACGATTAGACGGCGGCCGGTGTAGCCGGTGGCCACCTTCCAGGCATTCGGTACAACGGTCATCAGACCGCCGATATATTTTCCGGTCGCCGCATTAAGCGTATACGGATATGCGCTTAAATTCGTCTGAGTAAGAGGCGGCGTGGATGCCCCGTAGGTATAGCCGACACCACCGGTGAGCATTTTTGTCGTCGCCGGTATCGTCGCACCGGTGAGGGTTATTTTGTAGTAGCCGCTGGCGTCAGGACCTACAAGCGTGCCGGCACTGGCGCCTGTAGCGGTACCATTCCAGACGCTCTTGAGCCAGGTGCTTGAACTGGCGTTGTAGTCAGCAGGAGCAATGACTCCGTCCTGCGGTACGGCCCAGACGAAATAGATGCTCGGAGCGCCGATGAAGTTGTCCATCAGCTCCTTGCCCGCTGCAAAGGTATTAAATACAACATCGGCTCCGTCCTTCTTGAACTTGAAGAGCATTTCCGGTTGTTTGGTAGTGGCGTTTACGGATACGCTCTTGATGTCCCAGGTGATCACGGCTGCACCGGCAATTTTGGCACCGGATGCCGGCAAATAGCCAGCGTAGCTATGGGTATTGGTGCCGCCCATTTCGGGGCTGTCGGGATTTGGGGGAAGAACGGCAACGTGGTATCCCGCAATGGCCGTAGCGTCGTGACAAATTGAGCACAGCGCGTCACTGGTCGCTCTGCCGCCTACGTGGTTGGCGCCGGTGGCAAAGTCAATGCCGTTGTGGCATGAGCCGCAGGCCGTCATGGTCGGTTTCACCTTCCAACTGTCTACCACCGTGCCTTTGTGGCACCAGGCGCAATTTCTGATGTCCTGAGCGTACTTCATTTCATTCACCGCTACGCCCACAGGTGTTTCTACTTTGGCAAGTTCCTCACCCATGTGGATCTTGTGGATGAAACTGGTAAAATTACCTTGACCTGAAACAAGCTGAGGGGTGTGGCATATCACGCAGGTTTTCGTATCGGTCCTTGCTCCAAAATGGCCGCTGGTGTTATTGCCACGGGGGAAGCCGTATTGAATCTTATAGTGGCACTGGTTGCAGGCGTCAATCGTGACGATGTCGCGGGCGAATGCCTGTTTAGCGCCGGTGGAGGGGATGAAGTCATAGATGAGATTAACGCCATTGGTATTGGTGAATTGGGCAAAAGCCACATTGGTAAGTGGGTTGATCGGGCCGGCGTAAGCGCCGGGTGTCTTGCCAACCACTCCGGGCACCGCAACGCTACGCACCCCGACAACAACACGGTGAACCAGTGTCGCATCATAGGGTACTTTGGTGTTGGCCTTGATGTTTGCGCCGAATGTAACCACATAGGTGCCATCGCCATTGTCGACTACACTGTAACCTTGACCTTTGGCAGATCCGTCCGCATTGAAGGATGTGACCGAGTCTGCTGACGGGTTAGTAGGTGCCGCCGAAGCCGCAGGAATAGCTGTCAGCGGCAGACCATCGGCGATGTAGTTCAGCCAGTAGGAAGCGCTGCCGTTGGCCTCAGGCCTGAGCTGGGCGATATGGAGGGCAAAGGTCCTCAGACCCCGGATACCCTCATTGGTGTTCTTGTTGACTACCTGGAACGTCACGACCGGCTTTTCACCGGCAGTGGAGGCGCTGATGATCTTGCCGTCCAGAGCTACGTTTTTCAGGTCCTCAAAGGTAAACTGGGCAGCATCAACGGTTCCTGTGGTCTTATCCGGGCCTGTCGGGCCTGTCGGGCCTGTTGGGCCTGTTGGGCCTGTTGCGCCGTCGCTTCCGCTGCCGCAGCCGCTTAACGCGAACGCGGCAATGGCAAGAAACAAGAGAATAATGCCAATCTTTGTCCTATGCTTACTTTTCATACGAACCCCTCCTTATTTTGGTTGAAAAACATACCATTCATCCGACTGGCCGCTCATTAATAACAACCACCCAATTCCGTGCAACGCCTACCACAACGCAAGAGGATTTTCAACGACAATTGTTGATTTTTGGAAAAAATCCATGTACAGCAATGAACATGCCATGGCCTTTAAAATATTAAACTTTATATTATCCCCACCTTAAAGAATGGATGGCCGCACCCCTCGAAGGCGGGTAGCGATATCACCACCTCCGGTTGGTTATATGACCAACACCATCGCGCCATTTCTGAGGGTCCCCGTAATATATTTTTTCGCAATAGTTTGAATACAGGACATTTGTTTTATTCGCGAAGTTCGGCACATTAATTGCGAAGTGGTAGTTGCGTTAGACGTTTTCCGCAATTCAAGCCGGAGAAGCGGCGACAAGGATATTTGCCGCCTGGCCGGGGCAGCGCGATGCAGAATCAGACGAGGGCGGCAATGAAAAGGGTTCTTGTGGTGGACGACGAGTCTTTCCTGCTGAATGGATTGGGAAAAGCGCTGAAGACCGACTCCACGGATGTAACAACGGTGGAAACAGGAAATTCAGCCCTGCAGGAAATTGCCGCTTCTCCCTATCAACTCTGTTTTCTCGATCTTTTTCTCCCGGATGTGAACGGCGTGGATGTATTGAAGAAGATCAAGGAGATGTCTCCCCAGACCAAGGTGATTGTGATGACGGCGGGGGTCGTTACCCGGAGCATGCAGGAGAGCATCGAAAAGGATGCCTATATGTTCATCACCAAGCCGTTCGACCTGCTCCAGGTAAAAATGCTTGCCCGCCGGATTTTGGAGGAGAGCGCCTAATGAAATGAATGGAGCAACGGCCCCAAATTAAGAAAGTTTTAAGATCAATACCCAGGAAATGAGAAGCGTCCATGGAAGGGGATTGTACCCCTATCGGAAACCGGTTTCTTCAGTCAATGATTTTGTGGAAGGAGGACCACGAATGAAAGGGTTAGCGTTTTTTCGAGGTATAATGACGGTAGTCTTACTGTGCTTGGTGTTTGCCCTTGCCGGGTGCGGTGGTGGAAGTGATGGCGCCGCAGGACCCGCCGGCTAACCCGAAGTATCTGGCGAATATCGCCGTCACCGGCGCGACCGCAACTGCCACCGCGGCTACGGTCACGTTCACCCTGAAAAATAAGGCCGGCGTTTTGGTAGATATCCCCTCCGGCACCAGCGTGAGTGCTGGTTTATTCAAACTGGCGCCCAAGGATGCGACCGGGACAGCGGGCGGCGTGAGCTTCAACAAGTGGGTCTCCTACAAATGGACCACAGCGACCGCCGGCACTCCCGCCGCCGGTGCAATCCCATGCCGATTATAACATCACCGGCAACATCACCGCCACACTGCCGGCCGCTGGGGCTGCCTTGGAAGCGCTCTTCCCCTCGGGAGGTTCAGTTGCCGCCAAACCCAGTGAAGTCGCTGCTTGGTTGAACGCCGACTCCACGTTCAAGCTGCGAGCCTTTGCCTATGTGGATGAAGCCCTCGCCGGCAACGCTAACGCCGGCAAACTGGCGATCCGCAGCCGCGGTATTTCTAAAATGAATATTATAGGTGAGGTTATCGAAACGACCCCTCAGCGGAACATCCAACTCGTGGCTGAGCCGCTCCTCGGCATATTTGCCGCGGCCGACGTCGGTGTGGTCGGGTCATGGAAAACAGCCGGCGGCGCTGATTCGCTACGGAAGATGACAACGGCCAACGCTACCGTCCCCAAGGGTGACTTCACCAACGCGACAGCGATCAAATACACCCTGGATCCGGTGGACGACCTGGTGGCTGGAACCTACATTATCCATGTCGAGTTTAACGATGGGGGTAGCATAGTAAGCGGCACCAACTACCGGACGCCTTCCGTCGCGGTAGCCACCTTCCAGGTCAAGACAGCGACCGTGGAGAAGCCGGTCGCCGGCAACTGTGATGCCTGTCACTGGAGTAGCGGCGGAGTCGGCTTCGTGCTCGATAATCCGCACCACAACAAGATCTTCGACGAGAAGGCCGTGGATCGGTGTGGTGGTTGCCACGACTACTCGTCCGGCGAGAAACCGGATACGATCACTCAGCTGACCTATGGAGGCGCACTCTCGAACCGGGTGCACGCGGTTCACAACGGTGTAAATCTCAACTACCCGACGATCACGGTGGCTCACGAGGAGACCAGTGCCTTCGGGCGCAACTGGCGGATCACCTATCCGATGGACGTCCGCAATTGCGAATCCTGCCATCCGGCAGCCACGACGAGTGGGACCTGGAAGACCAACGCCAATCGTCTCGCCTGCGGCGGGTGCCATGATTCCGATACGGCGACGGCGCACATTAAGCTTCAGACTGTTGATCCGACGCCGTTGGCTCCCTGGAGCGGCGATGAGAAGGAAAGCTGTCAGTCCTGTCACTAAGGGCAGGTTCTGCTGAGCGGTAGAAATGCCGATCAGCAGTAAGTTCAAGTCCGATAGAAGGGCGGCATGCAGATGCCGCCCTTCTATTATTCAAGCGGCAGCGTAAAAAACGAGAAACATACATATCATAATGTATTAGGAGAAAAAGACTTTGAAAAAGCTGACGATTCTATTGATTGCCCTTGTATTGACGGCTTCCCTTTCTTCCTGCGGTAAAAGCCGGGAGGCGAGTCAGAAAACCGACGCCGATGTCCAGGCCAAGGTCCTGGCCACCGTCAACGATGTGCCGATTATCGAATATGATCTGAAGCAAATCTTGAAACGGATCCCGTCCGGCATGGGGGCGATGCATCAAGGGACCGACCGGAATGTGCTGCAAACCCTGGTGCGCGATGAGCTGATCTACCAGAAAGGCCTGGAACTCGGTCTCGATAAGAATCAGGCCTACCGCCTGAAGCTGGCTGAAGTCGAGGCACAAATCCGGGCTTTAAAGCGCCAGGAAATGTCTGCCCTTTACTTGCGCCATCTGAACAGCAAAGTCGAGGTGACGGATGCGGAGGCGCAGGCGTATTTCACCAAGAACGCACAAAAAATACAGACAAAATTTCATGTCATGGAGATATTTTACCGCGGCAACGAGACCGGGATAGCCAAAGCCCATCAAGACCTGAAAAACGGCGTGCCCTTCGAGAAAGTAGCCGCCCGGCAATTTCCCCCCAATTTGCCGGCCAACATGAAAGCCCCTTGGGATCTCGGCGAGCTGCACTGGAGCCAGATTCCGGAACCTTGGCAATCTGTTCTGGATCGCCTGGCGCCTGGCCAGGTGAGTGAGGTGATCAAAGGCCCCAAGGATCGGTTTTGGGTGATCAAGCTGGTCAAGAAAACGGTGAATCCCCAAATCGCGTTCGCGACGGAAAAGGAAAGAATCACTGAAATATTGCGCCAACAGAAAGCCGAGGCGCTTTACAACAGCATGTTGGCCGAGATGAAGGAAAAAGCCAAGATCGTCTACCCGAAATAGGGGGGAGAGTTGGGCGGAATTCAGTTGTAAAAAAATCCCCGTTGCAGAACGGGGATTTTTTATTGGGTTCGCTGTTTGGGCCTGATAGACCTTTCCGGAAGGAGGTCATCGTTCCCACGCCGGAGCGTGGGAACGATGACCTGTGGCGCATCAAAAAACTCGGATTACCTTACGGGCTTATGGGAAAAATCGACCCCCTGGAGCAATCCGGTCTTGTGGCAGGCGACACAATTTTCAACAGCCGTCGCGCCGGAGCCGGTCACATGGCCGGTCGCATGGTTTATTGCAAAGAGCTGGTCATGACAGGAAAGACAGGCCGCTTTCATCGGTGTTATTCGGGTGTTATCGTCCGCGGCCGCATTGCTCGCATCCGCCCCCGTGGCCGTTGTCGTTCCCAGTACACCCTCCGGCAACGGCAATCCGAAAGCAAGCGGCTTCTGGTCGATATGACAGGCCAGACAGTCGCGACGATCCCGGGGATATCTCACCTTGCCGAAATCGTTTACACTGTTGCCGTTGCCGTAGATAATATAACCGATGCCGCCGCCGGTCAGCGGAAGCTTTGAGGCCTCAAGCCCTTCTCCGGTGTGGATCTTGTGGATCATGTCCTTGAAGTTGATGCTCTGCTCGGGAAGTGCGTCCACCGGTTTGGCAGGTCTCTGACTCTTATCGATTGCATCGGGGTTGTGACAGATGACGCATTCCTGGACGCTGTTCACCCGGTTGCCGCCGTGTAGACTCAGTCGGCCGTGGCAGACCAGACACTTGTCGTCTTCGACGGATACGCGCCGCTGCCTGGCCGGATCCGTTACGCGGGCGCCCGTCGCCAGGTCAAAGAAGTATTGGACCGATTTCCCTCCGATGCGCACGGCGCGCGTCGGATATTTGTCGGTAGCCGGAATATTGTAGGTTTTCCGGCCTTCCATGCCGATCACGCCCGTGCCGGTCGCACCCGCGGGGATCGCTGTACTGAAAGCGATGGCGTAGCTGCCGTCCGCGTTCGCCGTGGCGGCTGCAAGCGACTGCGACAGCGGCTGGCCGTAATTGGCCAAGCCGTCGTTGGTGTAGTCCGCCTGCTTGAAATAGCCCAGCTTCAGGCTGTAACTGCTTCCCGCTTCCGCCGGGGAGAGGCTGTTGCCGCTGTTGTCGGTAATCTTGAACGTGACCGTCGTCTTGCTTCCCGCTGTGGCGCCCGTTACGGAAAGGATCTGGAAGTTCAGCCCGGTGAAGAGCGATGAATTTTCGATCACCGTATGATGGCCCACAATCGACATCTTGTATGCATTGTCTCCCGACAATTCCGACACGTGGCAGGCCCTGCATTCCTTGTCGGTCCATGGACCCGGCATGAAGTGGGGGGCGGCGGGCACGGCGGTCAACTTGGCCGTATATTGACCCGTGACGGCATCCCGCGTCGCGTCGGCGACCTTGATGGTCGCGGCGCCGTCGAAGGTGGTGGTATCGTGGCAGGTGGTGCAGTTCTCGATCTTGGCGACGCCCTTCCACTTGTCGGCATCCTTGCCGAAATCCTTGCCGTTGACGTCCTTGCCGGCCCTGTGGCACTTCGTGCATTCAATCGGTCTGGTTGTGACCTGGCTGTCCCCGGAAATAAAGGGGAAGGCAACCTCCGCAAAGCTCGTGCCTCCGATGCTGAAGCCGTAACCGCCGAGCGCAACGGCTGCCGCATTGCCTGGCAGCGTTTCGCCCATGTGGATCTTGTGGACCATGGCTTTGAAATCGAAGGAGACCCCATTTACCGTCAGCCCCGGGTTGTGACAGAGGATGCAAAGCGCCACCTCCCTGCGGCTTCCGCCGTGCAGTCCCAATTTGCCGTGACATTCATTGCAGTTGGAAGTGGCTACGATCTCGCGGGTTTGCGTGACCGCTCCCCCATCGGGCCGGAAGTTGAAATAGACGTTCCTGGCCTGCTGGAAGGTCTTGTCTAAGGCGTCGGTGACATTCCGGGAGACCTGGATCGCTACCGTATGCGTTTTCGCGGCGTCATAGACCAGGCCGCCCAGGTTGGGGGTCGTCCTGATATCCCTGCTGAATGTATAGGTGTAGACGCCGCCTCCCACCGCGGCGATCGTCCCCGCGGTATCGTACGTTGGGGCTGTCGTTCCGAAATAGTTTGCATAGTTTCCGTCCGCCTTGATCTGGGCCATGTAAAACCGGATCCCCCGCGTAGTCAACAGGGGAGCGGGATCAAGCGGTGCGCCGTTTTCATCGAGCAGTTTGAAGGTCACCACCGGGGAGCTGTTGATGACGACGCCGGTAATCTCCGCCTGAATATTGTTGTCCGGGCTTAAGGGTCCGGGGGTGTCCGTGGAAAGGGAGGCGGGCTGTCCTTCTTTGTTGCTGCTGCTGCAACCGCCCAAAAGCGAAACCAGGATGAGCATGGTTAACGCAAGGCATGAAAAGATATTTCTACGCATGGGAATCCCTCCTTGTTCGTTAATAACGATCGTGGCATTTGATGCAGCTTCTCCCGCCGCTCCTGCTCTTGAATTTATCCTTGACGGAACCCCAATCGCGGGGATGGGGATTGACCTTCAGGCCCGAGCGTGCGCCGTGGCATTTGATGCAGACGTCGCCCTCGCTGTGGCATGTTTGACAGGCGCGCAGATTTCGCCGCGCCTCGATGGCATGATCCCCCGCCCACCGGTGACTCGGGAGCAGACCGCCGGGATGACATGACCGGCACTGGGCCTCCGTGAAACCGGCGTGATTGGGACCGACGCTGGAAAGCGGGATGTCCCGGAACTGCCTCCGGTGGGACTGAAACTGCAAGTCGTCGCCCTTGAATTTGGAATGACAGGAGGTGCAGTATTTCGCATCATGGCAGCGGTTGCAGCTCTGGGGGCTGCTCTTGGCCTTCAGCGGATGGATCTCCAGAAAATCGTTCCGATGGCTTTTCGGAACGTAGTCCCGCCGGTAATTGCGCGTCGACAGCGTGGCGTCAATCCCGCCGCCCTTGTGGCAATCGAGGCAAAAGGCCTGCTGGTGGCAGTCGATGCAATTGCTTCCCCCGCGCACTGCCGGCAAGCCGTGGGCCTTCGTCCAGGCGGTATCGTGGTTGGGAGCGATTCCCTGTCCCTTATGACAATCATTGCATTCGGCAATCCCCATGGTGCCATAATCTTTGTGGGACTCCTTCTGGGCGACGGCCTGCGTGACGCATATCACCGATAGGACCGCGACCAGCGATAACAATAGGAAAGATAATTTCTTCACAGGCGCATCCCCCTTCTAAAAATCATAATCAAAGACGAAACGTCCCTGCATGTTGTTGCTGTAGGTTTTGTTGACGCTCTCTTCAACCCGCAATGAAGCGGTTATGCTCTTGGTAAGTTTGTATCTGGCGCCCAGCCAGTAATTCCGGGCCGTTTGTTCACCGGTCATTGCATCCAACTGGTAAACATCATAGGCAAGCCCAGCGGCGAGCCGCAACGCGGATGTGGCGTCAAAGTTCACTTCGAGGGTGCCGCCGTTCAGATCGCCGCCATAACCGGTGCTTCTGTCGTAATCGATATCGATGGTCAGCGTCGCGAGCGGACGAAACGTGAACCCCACGACATAGACATTGCCTTTGCCGTCGGCGTCGCCGAAATCTTGCCTCGTATAGCCGGCATTGACGGCTATCTTTTCGCTGATGTTGTAGTCGGCGCGGACCAGGGCTTCCTTGTATCGGTTAACGGCGAAGACCGAATAAAGGGAGGTGGTATCAAAGGTCGGATAACTTTGGTAATATTCTCCGGTAAACGAGAGATTTGCGGTCGGGAAGAACTTGGCCCCGCCCAGCAGTTCGGCGAACACTTCGCTGACCACATCGTAACGGGCATTGCCATAGAGTTTCACATTTTGGAAAAGGTACTGTTTGAAGGATGCGCCCAGCATATCCCTGGCCACATCGTTTTCATCCCACTTGCGGAACCAGCTGATGTCGAGGTCGGTATTCGGGAATCCCTGCAAATAGAGGGCCATGCCGGTGGCAAAATCCCCCGTGTGGCCGATCTCCCCATCAAGGCCGAAGACCACGTTCCGCCCGCCGAGGAAGGTAAAGCCGACCGGACCGACATTTTTTAAATCAAAACGGGCGCCGTCGATCAGGGAACTCTCGGCAGAGAGGTTGTTGAACTGCCTCCCCACCTTGATATCGAGCTTATCCCCGATGTCGCGGTAAACCCCGTAGAGATAGTAGAGGCGCCCATTGTTTCTGTCGCCGGTTTCCTCTTCACCTTTTTCCAGGATCGCGCCGGCCCGGCCGTAGCCGTAAATTGAAAATTTGCCGTCCTTATCGATGTTTGTTACGGCGATGCGAAGATATTGGGCAAGCTCGATCTGTCGTCCGTTGTAATAATCGTTGAACCACAGAAACTGTGTTGAACTTCTGCCCTTGATCTCCACAGCCCAACTGCCGGCGGCGCAAAACAGCGAGATCAAAAGCAGGAGTGACAAGCACCTCCACACTTTCCTCCCCATCGATGATACCTCCTCCACTCTGGATTGACCTGCCCCGGACCCTTGGTTAAACCATGCCATTGTGTTGGCGCACTATTGCCATATTACTTTTAAAATTTCCAGTAGAATCTTCCGGGGACACGTACCGATCCCCTGTCGGGGCTTCCGGTAGATGTCCCCGTTACGCTATTCCAGACCGAATTTCTTCAGTTGGTACCGGAAGGAGTCATAGCTGATCTTCAATAGTTTTGCAGCTTTGGTCTTATTGCCCTCCGCCCTTTCCATCGCCTGGATGATGAGCTCCTTTTCCATCTCATCCAGCGACATTCCCGCCTCCGGCAAGAGGAATCCTTCCTGCTGCACCTTTTCTTTTTCCTTACGCGCCGTCAAACCGCTTAATTCCAGCGGCAGATTCTCCGGCATGATCATTCTTGCGTTCTGCAGCACCACGATTCCCCGAACCATGTTTTTCAGCTCCCGCACATTCCCCGGCCAGTGGTAGGAGAGCATCAATTTTTCCGCTTCCGCCGAAAACCCCTCGACCGGCTTGTTGTATTCCTTGGCGAAGGATGCGAGAAAATAGTTGGCCAGCACGGGGATATCCTCCCTTCGATCCCGATCGCGCAGGGGCGGAACGTTCAGGCAAAAGGCATTCAGCCGGTAAAAGAGGTCCATCCGGAACTCGCCCTTTTCCACCGCGGCGGAGAGGTCCCGGTTGGTCGTCGCAATGACCGTAACCTCGACGGGAATTTCCTCCTGCCCGCCGATGCGTCTCACCACCCTCTCTTCCAACGCCCTGAGCAATTTGCTCTGTAGGCTCAGTTTCATCTCTCCCAGCTCGTCGAGGAGCAGTGTGCCGCCGTCGGCCACCTCGAACAGCCCTTTCTTGTTTTTCCGGGCGTCTGTAAAAGCGCCCTTCTCATACCCGAAAAGCTCGCTCTCCAGAAGGGTGTCAGGCAGCGCGCTGCAGTTTACCGCGATGAAGGGAACGGAAGAGCCTGCCTCCGTTCCGAACATCATCCGGTGGATATTGCGCGCGATGACCTCCTTGCCGACGCCGCTCTCTCCGGTGATTAGGATGCTGGAAACATGCGCTTCGGCGATTCTTTCCACTTTTTCCTGCAACTCCTTTGTGATCTTCGAGACCCCCAGGAAATCATTTTCAAACAGGGAAGAACTGATTTTTCTCAGATAATCCAATTCATCCTGGAGTTTTATATTTTTGAGGGCGTTGCCGATGACAATCTTAACCTCGTCAATGTTAAAAGGTTTGGTCAGATAATCCCGGGCGCCCATCTTCATCGCCTTGACCGCCGTCTCCGCCGTGTCATCGGCGGTCAGCATAATCACTTCAATATGGGAAGCGTCGTTTTTCAGCGTCTTGAGCGTATCCATGCCGTTTTGTCCCGGCAGGTTGATGTCCAGCAGAACCACATCCGGATGCCACGATATGATTTTCTCCGGGAGGTCCGTCTCCCCGGTGTCGGTTCGCACCTCGTAGCCTTCCCTTTCCAGCGTCCGCGAAAGCATGGCCAGAATCAACTCATCGTCGTCAACAAGAAAAACACGTCCCAGCCTTTTCATAACGTCAACCCCTGATCTTCCGCTTTGACCGGTAAAGTGATCGTAAAAGTGACTCCGCCGGAAACATTGTTGGAAACCGAGATGTTGCCGCCATGCTCTTCAACGATCCTTTTCGAGACGGCCAGCCCCAGCCCCGTCCCTTTCCCCTTGGTGGTAAAGAAGGGCTGAAAGATCTTCTCCATCAACTCAGCCGGGATCCCTTTCCCCGTATCGCACATCTCGATGGCGACGGTCTTTGCGTTGCCGTCATGGCATGTCTTGACCGTGATTTTTCCTCCCTCCGGTATCGCGTCGGCTGCATTCAGAAGAATGTTCAGAAAGACCTGTTGCAGTTGCTGGGGATCGCCAAAAATTTCAGGTAGATGCTGATCAAACTCCCTGATGAGCTGCTTTCGGGGATTCCCTGAGATGAAAGAGGGGTGTTTCTCGACAAAATATACGGTTTTCTCCAATATTTTATTCACGTCGACATGGGTCGGCTGGGCGGCCACCGGCCTGGCGTAATTCAGAAGATTCTTCATCAGAAGCTCAAGATGCCTGATCTGCTCGATGATTTTCTGAAGAACCTCCCTGTCTCTCTCTTCAATATCGAGTTCCGAAAGCAGAACCTCGATCGATACCTTCATGCCGGCAAGGGGGTTTCGGATTTCATGGGCGAGCCCGGCCGCCATTTCCCCGCAGATCCGCAACTGCTCCGTCCTCTGCATTTCCTGCATCTGTTTTTTGAGAGAATCCGCCATCGCATTGAAAGAATTGGCTACTTCTCCGAATTCATCGCGCAGCCCCTTGATCCGGTAATCCAGATCGCCTGCCTTCAGCCGGCGTGTCGCATCGAGCAGACTGTTGACGGGCCGGGTCAGGCCGCGAATCAGCAGAAACGCCAACCCCACCGCAAAAAAAGGCGCTATCGTAACCAGCGTGAAAAGGATGATTTTTCTCTGGTTTGTTCTCCGCAGGATCTCTCTCTCCTGCCTGTCCAGGCTGGCGCTCGTGACGGCGATGATGCGATCCATCTTCTGGATCAGGTCATCACCCAACCGTAAAACCATCCTGGCCCGACCTTCTGAAATGGCCGTTCCCGGGAAGCTACTGAAAGCACGAACACTGAACGCCTCGTACGTTTCGATCTGATTGACCAGATTGCGGACGGTTTCCCCGGTGGGAGGTGAATGGTGACAGGCCAGACATTTCGCCGCTGTTTTCATCAGACTGTCGTCGCCCGGTTTTTCAGCCTCCAGCGCCGGAAGTGTTCCCTGGAGCCGGATCTTGCTCTGCTTTTTCTTGATATCGTTCAGAAG
>Ga0209014_10000176_pt1 | contig 35096 bp, 29 predicted proteins | sample BarGraNGADG00212_FD_184491 | JGI IMG/M metagenome (GOLD analysis project Ga0209014, IMG submission 184491) | Arctic peat soil microbial communities from Barrow, Alaska - Barrow Graham LP Ref core NGADG0002-212 (SPAdes) (version 2) | ecosystem: Environmental > Terrestrial > Soil > Wetlands >...
CCGCGAGCGTCTCGTAGCCGTCCATGTCAGGCATGACCACATCGAGCAGCACGACGCCGACATCACTGTCCGGCTCGGCAAGCACGGCGAGCGCAGCGCGACCGTCGACAGCCTCGCGCGCGTCGATGCCGATCGAAGCCAGATGGCGCGCGAGAAGCTGCCTGTTGACCGCGCTGTCGTCGACGATGAGGGCCAGGTCGCTCACTTGGTCAAACCAGCAGCCGCCATCTCGCGCAGCGTTTCGGCCCACGTCGCGCGTGCGTCGGCGACGCGTGCCGTCAGATCGGCAGCGTCGCCCGCGCGGCCACACATCTCGATGTCACGCGCAATCGCCGCCAGGCGCAGCGCGCCGAGCGCAGCACTGCTCGACTTGAGCGTGTGCGCCGGTCGCACGATCGCCGCAGCATCTCCGGCCGTCGCGGCCGCATCCATCGCCGCCAGGTGATCGGCTGTCTCGGCGAGGTACGTTGCGACGAGGTCGGCGATGAACGCGTCGTCGTCGCCAACCGATTCGCGCAGCTCGGCGACAACCGACCGGTCAAGCACCGGCGCTTCCTCAGCCACGTCTTACCGCCCTGTGCTTCTTGGTGACCACGTGAGAAGGCGCGCGAGTCAGCGCGGCGGCGAGCTCGGCCGGACGGACGGGCTTGCTGATGTAGTCGTTCATTCCTGCCGCAAGACATGCGTCGCGGTCGCCGGCCATCGCGTTGGCGGTCATTGCCACAATGTGCACCGGCCGGTCCGGCATTTCGGCGCGGATCCGGCGCGTCGCCTCCAGTCCGTCGAGCTCGGGCATCTGTACGTCCATCAGTACGACGTCGTAGTCGGCGCGCTTGACAGCCTCGATCGCCTGAAGTCCGTCGCCCGCAATGTCGGCGGTGTAGCCCATGTTCGCGAGCAGGCGCACCGCGAGCTTTTGGTTGACCGCGTTGTCCTCCGCCAGGAGGATCGCGAGCGGATGCCGTCGGCCTAGCTCAGGGTCGACCGACGGACGCTCGTGCTGACGCTCGACCTCCTTGCGGACCTCAGGCGCGGCAAGGACAGTGACCAGGGCATCGTGCAGCGCCGACGGTTTGACCGGCTTGGCGAGCAGGGAGTTGAAGACGCTCTGGCGGTGCTCGCGCAGCGCCGCGGACGACACCAGCACGAGGCGCATCTCCTTGGCCGAGGTGACCTTGCGCAGCTGCTCGGCGAGCTCGACGCCGTCCATGTCGGGCATGAACAGGTCGAGCAGTGCCACGTCGAACTTCTCACCCGCCTTGATCCACTTGAGCGCCTCGCGCGGCGAGGCCGTGTCCTTGACGTCGATCTGCCAGCGCGCGAGCTGCGCCTTCAGAATTCGCCGATTGGTGGCGTTGTCATCGACGATCAGCGCGCGCTTGCCGGCCAGCTCCACGGTGACGAGCTCGCGCACCTGCGGCAGTGCCGACGCCGGCGCCGCGGGCAGCCGCACCTGAAGATGGAACGTGGAGCCTTTGTCCGCGGCTCCGGCGCTCTCCGCGGTGAGCGACCCGTTCATCGCCTCTGCCAACCGCCGGCTGATGGCCAGACCGAGGCCCGTGCCGCCGTAGCGCCGCGCGATCGACGAATCGGCCTGACTGAACGACTGGAACAGCCGGCCCATCTGGGCCTTCGGGATGCCGATGCCCGTGTCGCGGACGTCGACGTTCAGGACCACGTCACGGCCGCTGGCCTGTGCTCTCGCAGTAACGAGAACTTCGCCCTTCTCGGTGAACTTGACCGCGTTGGACAACAGGTTGAGCAGGACCTGGCGCAGGCGGCCGAAGTCGCCCTTGACCGCCTGTGGCAGGTCACCAACGACCTCGTAGGCAAGCTCGATGCCCTTGCCCGCGGCCGCGGCGCCGATGACGTCCAGGGCGCCTTCCAGGCAGTCGGCCGGGCTGAATGGCTCGCTGACGAGGTCGACCTTGCCCGCCTCGATCTTGGAGAAGTCGAGGATGTCGTTGATGATCGTCAGCAGCGCGTCGCCAGAGGTCCGGATGGTGTCGGCGTAGTCACTCTGTTCGGCCGTCAATTGCGTGTCTGTCAGTAGCCCGCTCATGCCGATGATGGCGTTCATCGGCGTCCGGATCTCGTGGCTCATCGCCGCCAAGAACGAGCTCTTGGCCTGGTTTGCGGCCTCCGCCGCGGCCGTCGCCTCGCGCAGGTCGGCGAACAGGCGCGCGTTGTCGATCGCGATGGCCGCCTGTTGAGAAAGGCCGACCAGGAAGTCGAGGTCCGTTGGCACGAATGGTCGGCTGCCACGGCCGGTGCGCCAGACGACCATGACGCCGTTGACCCCGCCACGGCCGAGCAGAGGCGCGGCGATCAGGCGCTCCTGGTCCTCCTGATCAGGAGTACCCGGGATGTGGACGGCGCGCTCGTCCGCGTTGGCATCGTCAACGATCTCCGGCTTGGCGGCCGCGGCGATCGATCCGATGATGCCCTGCCCGGAGATCACAGTGGTTGCACTGATCTGCTCGGCGATGTCGCCCACGGCGGAGGTGGCACGGAACGTCGTGCCATCGCTGTCAGGAAGGAAGATCGCGCTCGAGGTGCCGCCAAGCAGCCCACGCGCCTGCTCAGCGACTCGCTTCAGAAGGACATTCAGTTCGAGAGTCGCGGTCATCTCGCGGCCCACGTCAGCCAGCGCGGCCATCTCCGTGGCGCGCCCCTGCGACTCGCTGTACAGCCGCGCATTGTGAATTGCCGAAACGATGTTCGCGGCGAGCGTCGCGAGCAGGCCGACCTCCGCTCCTCCGAAGCGTCCTTCCTCCGTGCTGCTCTGGACGCTGATCGCGCCGATCGCCTCGTCGCCCAGCAGCATCGGCACGCCCAGGTATGAACGAGCGTCGCGCCCGATGCCCTTCGCGTCGAGCGCGTCGAATTGGGCGGCCTGATTCATGAGTAGGGGCTGACGCGTACGGATGATGTGCGACGTGAGGCCCTCGCCGAACGCAATCGGATCCGTTACCTTGGCGCTCGCCGTTCTCGCTGTAGTAGGGAAAGTCGATGGTCCGGGTCGTCGCGTCGTACAGCGCGATGTACAGGATGTCCGCACGGAACGTTTCGGCCATCTTGTCGCCCACCAACGCCATCAGGAGACTGAGGTCGAGCTGGGACGCGGCTGCCTGACCGACATCGTTGACGATGGCCAGCTCAGCAGCTCTCTGACGCGTCTCGGCGACGAGCCGTGCGTTGTCGAGCGCCACGCTCAGGCTCGAGGCGAGAGTCGTCAGCAGGCGGACGTCGGCCTCGCTGAACGCGTGAGTGCGGTCGAGATTTTGGAGCGAGATGCGGCCGAATAACTGCCCAGCGCTTACCAGGGGAACCATGACCATAGATTTCGACGGCTCGCCGATCACGGTCCAGCTGTGTCCCATTTCCTTTGACCACGAGGCAACGTCGTCGATCACGAGCGGTGCAGCCCGCTCGAGGAACCAGCGCGTGTTCGCCGAGAACTTGGATGGCTCGTCGGGGAATCGGGCGCCCCTTTCGATCGTGTAGGGGAAGCGAGTCAGCTCGTGCTCGAAGTCGAAGATGCCAATGTCGACGACCTGGGCATCGAAGATCTCCCGGATCTTGTCACCGACCAGTTCGTACATCGACTGCATGTCCAGCTTCGCCGCCAGGCCCTGCTGGACGCTGTTGATGATCGCCAGCTCCGCGGCGCGCTCGTTGGTTTCGGTGAGCAGGCGCTGCGTCTCCGCGAATAGACGCGCGTTCTCGAGTGCCACGCTGAGGCTGCCGGCGAGCGTTGTCAGCAGCCTGACGTCGCTTTCGCCAAAGGCATTCTCGCGATCAAGGTTCTGGAGCGAGATGATCCCGTGGACGGCGTCGCCCCTGGTCAGCGGCACCCACAGCCCAGCCTTGGGAATCTCGCCTTCGAGGGCGCCCTCCTGGCCCAGCTCGCGGACCCGAGACATGATGTTCTCGTTGATGAGGAGAGGCTCCCGACTTTCGACGACATACCGCCGCGGGCCCATGAGCGCGTACGTGCCGCCCTCGAGTCGCTGGCCGCGCTCGATGCCGTAAGCGAACGACATCGTTGACGCGGACTCATCGATGACCGCAATGTCGACTACCTGGGCGTCGAAGATTTCTTGGATCTTCTCGCCCACGAGCTCGTACATCGACTGCATGTCGAGCTTCGCCGCCAGGCCCTGCTGGACGCTGTTGATGATCGCCAGCTCCGCCGCGCGCTCGTTCGTCTCGGTCAGCAGTCGCTCTGTCTCGCCGAACAGCCGCGCATTCTCGAGCGCGACGGCGAGGCTCGAAGCCAGGGTCGTCAACAGGCGTACGTCAGCATCGGTGAAAGCGTTCGTCCGGTCGATGTTCTGGAGCGAGATGTGACCGCGCAGGTTCGTGCCGGCGATCAGCGGCGCGAACAGGACTGACTTCGTCGGCTCGCCCGCTGGGACGCTCGCCTGTTCACCGGATTCCTGGGTCCAGGTCTCGACGTCATTGATGAGCAACGGCTCACGCGATGCGGCGACTCGGCGGGTGAACGGGCCGAACGGAATGTCCCTGTCCTGCGGAGCGAGGCGCACGCCGCGTTCTACCCCGTACACATAGTGCAGGGTGTTGGTTTCGAGGTTGTAGAGGGCGATGTCAGCTTCCTGAGCGTCGAAGGTCTCTTGGATCTTGTCGCCCACGAGCTCATACATCGACTGCATGTCGAGCTTCGACGCGAGTCCCTGTTGAACACTGTTGATGATCGCCAGCTCGGCCGCGCGTTCGTCCGTCTCGGTCAACAACCGCTGCGTCTCACCGAACAGCCTGGCGTTCTCGAGCGCCACGCTCAGGCTCGCGGCGAGCGTCGAGAGCAGTCGCGCGTCAGCTTCGCTGTAGGCGTCCGTCCGATCGCCGTTCTGAAGCGATAGGGCGCCGAAGACCTCGTCGCCGCGCATCAATGGCACGTACAGCGCGGACCTCATCGGCTCGCCTTCGATCACGCCGATGACGACGTTCTGCTCTGCCTGCCAGGCGACCATGTCGGGGATCAGGAGCGCCTGCTTTTCCTTCATCAGCAGGTGCGTCACGTGGCTGAACGCACCGGTGAACTCTGGGAAGCGGACGCCGCGTTCGATCGCATATGGATAGCGCGACGTCAGCGTCGCTCGGTCATAAAGGGCGATGGCCATCACTTGGGCGTCGAAGATCTCCTGGATCTTGTCGCCGACCAGCTCGTACATCGACTGCATGTCGAGCTTCGCGGCCAGGCCTTGCTGAACGCTGTTGATGATCGCGAGCTCCGCGGCTCGCTCATTCGTCTCGGTCAGGAGCCGCTTGGTCTCGTCGAACAGGCGCGCGTTCTCGAGAGCCACGCCCAGGTTGGAAGCGATCGTCGCGAGAAGCCGTTCGTCCGATTCGCTGAAAGCGTTCTTCGGCAGCCGCTCGAGGCTGATAACTCCGAGCGCGCGCTCGCCGGCAATTATCGGAACGCCCAGCCAAGACTCGGCGTCGTCTGTGCCCCATATCACGGCGTGGAGCGCCTGCGACGCTTCGTTCGATCCCAGTCGCAGCGGGCGGCGTGTCTGGATGACTTCGCCTGCCAGCCCGCCCAGCGGCCTGTCGGGCGGCGAGAGGCGCTCGCCCTGATCGATCGAGTACGGGGTCGCAAGGTTGTTCGTCGCTGCGTCGTGCAGCGTGATGACCGCGGTCCTTGTCTGGAAGATCGCCCGGATACGCTCGCCGACGGCATCGATGATTCCGTGGAAATCGAGCTGCTGGGCAAGCGCCTCGCCAATCTCGTTAATCACGGCCAGCTCGGCGTTGCGCTGGGTGGTCTCGGCGAACAACCGCGCGTTGCGCAAGGCGATGCCAGTCGTGGCAGCTAACGAGGCCAGCAAGCGAAGGTCGTTGTCGCCGAAAGCGTTCTCCGCGTCGCTCTCCATTGCCAGAACGCCGATCACGTCCCCGGCGGCTGAGATCGGAACACCCATCCAAGACGCGGTGGGTTCGCCGAACTGGATCGCGTGATGCCGTTTGGCCTCGTTTTGCGTCCGGATGAGCAAGGGCCGGCCAGTCCTGATGACCTTCGCGGTCAGGCCGGACTCGGCGGGAATGGGCTCTGTGTGCTGGCGAGCGCCCGCTGCGACCTCATATGGAAAGCTGATCATGTTCGTTCGCGCGTCGAACAGGGCCATAAACAGATCCGCCACGGGAAACGACGCGTGCAGCCGTTCGCCAACCAGCTCGGCCACCGCCTCGAGGTCGAGTTGCTTCTCGAGTGCGGTGGTGACTTCCTCGATGACCGCCAGGCGTGCCTCTAACTCGGCTACGCGTGCATGAGAATCCGTCTTCGGCTTTGGGACGGTGCTCGTCATCGGTCGTCCGAGGATAGCGAAAGCCGCAACCTATACTCGGCCGCTGATGGAGTACGCCGAGTCGATCATCGACCTGATCGGCAACACGCCGCTGGCCCGACTTACGCGCGTCACCCGCGACCTCGGACCGCAGGCTGGCCAGCCGCTCATCCTGGCCAAGCTCGAGATGCTCAACCCGGGCGGCTCGGTCAAGGACCGCATCGGCCTGCCGATGGTCGAGGCCGCCGAGCGTGACGGGCTTCTAAAGCCGGGCGGCACGATCATCGAGCCGACGTCCGGCAACACCGGCCACGGCTTGGCGATCGCCGCGGCGCTCAAGGGCTACCGATGCATCTTCGTCATGGCCGACAAGCAGTCGGCCGAGAAACAGCAGCTTCTGCGGGCATACGGCGCGGAAGTTGTGCTCTGCCCGACCAACGTAGAGCCTGAATCGCCCGAGTCGTACTACTCGGTCGCGCGACGCCTCGCCCGAGACATACCGGGTGCCTTCCAGCCCGACCAGTACTGGAACATGAACAACCCCGAGGCGCACTACCGCACTACGGGACCGGAGATCTGGCGCCAGACGGACGGCAAGGTGACGCACGTCATTGTCGCGTCGGGCACGGGCGGCACGATCAGCGGCATGGGGCGTTACCTCAAGGAGCAGAAGCGGTCCGTGGTCGTCGTTGGCGCCGATCCGGAAGGTTCGGTGCTGTCCGGCGACACGGCGCGGCCCTACTTGACCGAGGGCATCGGCGAGGACTTCTTCCCGGGCACGTACGACCCAAAGGTTGTCGATCGCTGGGTGCGCGTGTCTGATCGCGACTCGTTCGCGATGGCGCGGCGCATCACCCGAGAGGAGGGGATCCTGGCCGGCGAGTCGTGCGGCACGGCCGTGGTCGCGACTCTGACCGTAGCGCGGGAGCTGATGGAATCTGGTTCCGCGCGCGACGCCGTGATCGTGGTCCTGTTTTCGGACGGCGGACGCAACTACCTGTCCAAGCTCTACAACGACGAGTGGCTGCGCGCCAACGGCCTGCTCGGATCTACGACGAGCGCGACGCGCGTCGCCGACGTGCTGCGCAACGGCCACGGCCGACGCGAGCTTCCGTCCGTGGTCCTGGCGCGGACGACGGATCGCGTCGGCGCCGCGATCGACCTGCTCCAGCTGCACGGCATCTCGCAGATGCCCGTTTCGGAAGCCGCTGAGGGCGACACGATCGAATCGGTTGTCGGCAGCGTGACCGAGAAGGGTCTGCTCGATCGGACCTACCGCGATCCATCGGTGGTGCAGCGGACTGTAGGCGAGGTGATGGACAAGCCGCTGCCCACGGTCGACGCGCCGGAATCGCTGGATACCGCCTTCGGCCTGCTCACCGGCGGCGCGCCGGCGATAGTCGTTGTCGAGGGTGGGCGCGCCACCGCCGTCGTCACCAAGCTCGACCTGCTCGAGTTCCTCGCCCATAGAGCCGCTAAATGAACCATCCGCAGTCCGATTCAGCCGTTGATCTCATCAGGACGCCGCGGCTGGAGTTGGTGCTCATGTCTGTGCCGTTCATGGAGGCGTTGCAGCGCCGCAACATCGAGACGGCGTCGCGCGAGCTTGGCGCGGTCGTGCCGATGTGGATGGCCGACGAGCTCCAGGACTTCCTCAACTACAGGCTCGGTCAGCTGCGCAAGGATCCGTCCATCCGGGAGTGGTTGGGCCGGGCGATGGTGTTCACGGAATCTGACGGATCACGGCATGCGGTCGGCTCGCTCGGCTTCCATGGCGCACCCGACGGCGAAGGCCGCCTCGAGGTCGGCTACAGCGTCGATCCGCCGTACCGGCGCCGCGGGTTCGCCCGCGAATCGGTCGAAGCATTGTTCGACTGGGCGCACAGGCGCTATGGGACAACGCGTTTCGTGGCCTCGGTCGGGCCATGGAACGAGGCGTCGTTGAACCTCGTCGCGCAGCTCGGTTTCCACAAGATCGGCGAACAGATGGACGACATCGACGGGCTCGAATACGTCTTCGAAACTGATTGGCCACGGCCGGCGTCGGAGGGACATGCAGAGGGCCCCTAAAGCCAGCTTCGGATTCGTCCTTCTCGTCGTCCTGGCAGCGTGCAGCGGCGGGCCACCGAGTCAGACTTCCCCCCCGCCCGCCAGCGCCGGCCCGACACAGACCCCCGGCGGACAGCCGACCACCACCGCGGCTCCGACCCTCCCGCCCTCACCCGTCTCGACCGGGGGCGCTTTTCCCGCCACGATCATGGGCATGCCCGTGATGACGGTCGCGGCCGCCGACGCGGCATTGGCCGCGGGCCAGCTCGACGGCCGTTTCGCAGCCGTCGGCGGTTACTGGCGGCAGTACGCACTGCCGTGTCCGTTCCCGATGCACATGCCGGACATCTACGGGTTCTGCAGCGGTGGCGAGTTTGCCGATTCGCCCCAGGACGAGAACACCAGCGGCGGTATCGGCGGAAACAACGTTCCGGTTGCCATGCCTGAAACGATGAATGGCGACCTGCTCTGGTCGGACGCGTCTGAGTCACCAGCCCGTGTCGTCCTGATCGTCCATGCCCGCGACAGTCGCGCGTGGCAGTGCGCACCCGACCCGGGCATCGACTGCAAACAGCACATGGTCATCGACGACGTCGCCTGGGTGAACGGGTCGGCGACAGCTCCGGGAACCACGATCAGCGAGAGCGGTGTACAGCCGACGATGACCCTGGACCAGGTCGCGGCCATCGCAGTCAAGCCCGGAGAGCAGCTCGTCACCGCGTATGCACTTCCGGCCACCCACCTGAACGTCGTCGATCCGCGGCTGCTGGGCAAGGGCAGCGGGGTCGTCTGGCTTATGCGCACAGCCGCCATAGATGGAAGTGGCGACGGCACCATTCGGCTCGTCAGCGATGCAGACGGATCAGTCATAGATGCGCTGCCACTCGCCGTGGACGCGGCATACAACCCGGCTCGGCTCGTTCTGGATTCTCAGTACTCAAACAATTCGGCCGACACGGGGCCGCACTTCGAGCTACTCGATGGAACCACCGTGCTCGCGGCCGACGTGCTCAACATCGGTTCGCCACCTCTGGCGGTCGAGGCTGGCAACTACGTGCTGCACGCGTATTTGACCGACGCTCCGCAACCGAGCGGACCGACCTGCGATCAGCCGATCACGCTCGCCACAGGAGCCAACGCGGCTTACAAGGCCAGCTTCACCGGTTCAACCTGCAAATGGGCGCCGTTCGATCCGACCCAGTTCTAGCGGCGGTAGAACGCCTCGTTCCAGCGCAGCTCGTTCGTGAAGGCGCCTGCGGTTGTCGCCGAGTCGATCAGCACGAACTCGATGCCTGCCATCTCGGCGAAATCAGCGAGCACCTCGGAGCCCAATGCCTGGGTCAGCACGGTGTGGTGGGAACCTCCTGCCATCAGCCAGGCCGTCGCCGCCGTCGCCAGGTCGGGCCGCGGCTGCCAGACGGCGCGAGCGACGGGCAGGCGCGGCAACGGAGCGTCAGGCTCAACCACGTCGACCTCGTTGGCGACGATGCGCAATCGGTCGCCAAGATCCACGAGCGACGCGACCACGGCCGGCCCCGGCGCGGCCGTGAACACGAGCCGGACCGGGTCTGACTTGCCGCCGATCGATAGCGGATGGATCTCGCATGACGGCTGCCCGGCGGCGATGCTCGGACATACCTCGAGCATGTGCGCGCCGAGAATCTTGGGTGACGCAGGGTCGAGATGGTACGTGTAGTCCTCCATGAAGCTCGTGCCACCGGCCAGTCCTCTCGCCATCGTCTTGACGAGGCGAACCATGACCGCCGTCTTCCAGTCACCCTCGGCGCCGAAACCGATGCCCTCCGCCATCAGCCGCTGAACGCCGATACCGGGCAGCTGAGCGAGGCCATCGAGGTCTTCGAACGTGTCCGTGAAGGCGCCGAAGCCACCCTGCTCGATCAGCTCGCGCAGGCCCGCCTCGATCCGCGCCGCCGCACGTAGCTCTTCACGCCTCGATCCATTGGGGCCAAGCTCGGGAGCTACGTGGTATTCGCGGTCGTACGCGGCCACGAGCTCGTCGACGGTCCGCTCACTCGCTCGATCGACCGCGGCCGCAAGGTCGCTGACGCCATAACCGTTGACGGCAACGCCCAGGCCGATCTGGGCGGCCACCTTGTCGCCCTCCGTCACCGCGACCTGGCGCATGTTGTCGCCGAATCGGGCAACACGCAGATGACGGGCGTCGTTCCAGGCGACGGCGGCGCGCGCCCAGGTGGCGACACGATCAACGACGGCCGGATCCTGCCAATGGCCGACCACCGTCTTGCGCCGAACCCCGAGCCGCGTGACCAGGTGGGCGAACTCGCGGTCGCCGTGCGCCGACTGGTTGAGGTTCATGAAGTCCATGTCGATCGTCGCCCAGGGCAGATCCCGCTTGAACTGCGTGTGCAGGTGGAGCAGGGGCTTGTTGAGCGCCAGCAATCCATTGATCCACATCCGGGCCGGCGAGAAAGTGTGCATCCAGGTGACGACGCCAATGCACGCTCCGGATGCGTTCGCGTCGAGGCACATGGCCTGGACGTCCTCAGCCGACTTGACGACGGGCTTGTTCACGATCCTGACCGGCATCGCCGACGCGGCGTCGAGCCCGTGGGCGACCTGGGCGGCGTGTTCGGCCACCTGTTGGAGGACCGCTTCGCCGTAAAGCTCCTGGCTACCGACTACGAGCCAGATCTCGAGGCCAGCAAACGGCTTCATGACAACCCTCCCGGCGCTGGCGGTCAGAACCTGGCCATCACGGCGCTCACGGCCCCGAGCCTAGCATTGGGAACGATTGCACGCAACCGCTTGCGCACATTCGATTGTGGCGATCAGGAAGGCCTGACGATGGTCTTCAGCCCCTCATGTCGGACAAGTCGGTCGAAGGCTTCGGCAGCCCGCTCAAGAGCGACTGGCGCACTGACCAGCGAGCGGGGATCGATATCACCGCGCACGGTCAATTCGATTGCCCGTGGGAGATCGCTGGCTCGCATCCGTCGGCTGAGCAGCAGCGTCAGGCCCTTGTGGCGCGCCGTGGACGCGCGGAAGGTGGTCGAGTCAGAGCTGGGAATGCCGACGAGCACGATACGCCCACCCGGCCGCACAGCCGCAACGGCATCCTCGACCGCGGCGTCTTCGCCGGCCGCCTCGAAGACGACGTCGAGCGCCATGTCCGCGAAAGGTGTGTCCGGCCGCTCGGCGCCCATCTGCAGCGCGGCCGCGAGTCGTTGGGGAATCGGATCGGTCGCCACGATCGGGCTCGCGCCGAGGCGACTCAGAACCTGGATCAACAGCAGCCCGATGGGTCCGCAACCGAATACCCCGACGCGCATGCCTCGCGCGACCTTGCCCAGGTCAGCCGCGTGCAGCGCGACTCCGAGCGGCTCCATCAGCGCTCCCATGTCATCGCCGATCGCGTCCGGCAGAGGCTGCAGTAGCCGTGCCGGCCATGCCATGAGCGTGCGCAACCCGCCGTCGGTCGTGCCGTGGCCGGCGAACAACACCTCACGGCACAGATGGCCCGCGCCGGTTGCGCACAGCTCACATCTCCCGCACGGAATGGCCGGGTCGACGGCGACGCGCTCGCCCGCCCGGGGACCCGTTGCGATGACGCCGCCTATCTCGTGGCCCAGGACCAGCGGCCGAGTCAGCCGTGAGTCGCCGATGCCCCCTTCGCTGAACCAATGCCTGTCGGACCCGCACAGGCCGACGGCCGTCACGCGAACGAGCTCCTCGCCGGCGCCGGGTCTGGGGTCGGTTTCGTCGTGCAGCCGAAGATCGGCTGTGGCGTGCAGCCTGGCGACCTTCACCCGACGCCCGGCACAGATTCAGTGTTGATCGTCTGGTTGGCCGTAGTACGCGCCAGGGCCGTGCTTGCGATCGAAATGTCGGGCAAGCAGTTGCTCACTGACGGCCTGCGCGCGAGGCTCGAGCGTGAGCGTGCGCTGGGCCATCGCCGCGATAGCTTCGAGCGCGACGGCGTTGGTGACAGCATCCATCGCGCTCCGGCCCCAGGTGAACGGCCCATGCGACGCGACGAGGACGGCGGGCATCTGAAGCGGATCCAGGCCGGTGGCCGTCAGGGCCTCGACGACAACCAATCCCGTGGCCGCCTCGTACTCGCCGCTGATCTCGGCAGTTGTCAGCTGTCGAGTCACCGGCACGGAGCCGCGGAAGTGATCGGCATGCGTGGTGCCAAAGCACGGGATCGCTCGGCCAGCCTGGGCCCAGGCCACGGCGAAATCCGAGTGGGTGTGGACGACGCCGCCGATCGACGGGAACTGGCGATATAGCGTCAGGTGCGTCGGCGTGTCCGACGAGGGCCGCAACGCGCCATCGACTACGCGGCCGGTGGCGAGCGAGACGATGACCATGTCCGCTGGTGTCAGGCGCTCGTAGGCGACTCCGCTTGGCTTGATGACCATCGCGTCCGCCGCGCGATCGACGGCGCTGGCATTGCCGAACGCCAGTGTCACCAGGCCCGCGGCTACCAGCTCGCGGTTGGCCGCACAGACTTGCTCGCGGAGATCGGGAAGCTCCATGTCGATCCTCGCAGTGTACGGCACAAGAGTCGGGACTGACGCGTCTTGACACGGAAGCAATCGTGTGCATACACTCGATTGCATAGGCTCCGGCGGCAGCCTCGGCTGTCAAGGAGGAGGCACTGGCGGATATCCGCGGCAAGGTCAGATCGGGCCAAACGCGCCCAGCCTTCGTCGGTCGCGCGTCCCCGGCAACAGACAAAGGAGTCGATGGGATGAGGATCGGATCCAGTCGGGGCACACGAGCGCGCACACGCTGGGCCCCATTCGTGCTGTTCGTGTTGGCCGCGTTCACGGTGGGCGCCTGCGGCTCCAACACACCTACGCCCTCACCCAAGTCGAGCACGGCCGCAACGCCGACGGCTGCGGTGCAGCCAACAGCGACAGCGGCAACGCCGGCGACGCCTACCTTGGCGGCCACGGCCGTGTCGTCGCCGACCGGCGGCGGTCCCGGGGCACAGCAGGGCGCAGGCTTCTGCTCGGGCACGAAGATCACCTTCTTCCCGGGTGGTACCCAGGGCGGTGGCTTCGAGACCGTCGTCTACAACGGCGCCGTGGCAGCCGCGTCGGCCTTCGGTCCGACGATGACCTATGAGTGGTCGGACTGGGATCCGGCCAAGATGATCAGCCAGTTCCAGGAGGCCATGGCGAGCCATCCTGATGGCATGGCGGTGATGGGCCACCCGGGTGACGACGCCTTCGACCCGTTGATCGATCAGGCGCGCCAGCAGGGCATCCTGGTCACGGTCATGAATACGGAGCTTCCGAAGGCAGAGGCGAAGTACGCCTCCGCGGGCACGGGCTACGTCGGTGCGGTTCTACACGATGCTGGCGCGGCGCTGGCCAACGAAGCGATCGCACGCGGTGGGCTGAAGGCCGGAGACAAGGTCTTCGTATGGGGCCTGGCGGCCCAGCCCGGACGCGGTGAGCGCACCAAGGGCATCACCGACGCGCTGACCGCAGCCGGCATGAAGGTCGTCTATCAGGAGATCGATGACGCCACCAACGCCGACCCGTCGGCAGGCGTTCCCGTATTCACCGGAATGGCTACAGCCAACCCGGACCTTAAGGCCATCTTTATCGACCACGGCAACCTGACCTCCACCATCCCGACCTTCATGAAGGCCGCGAACCTGGCGCCAGGCAGCATCTACGCGGCGGGCTTCGACCTGTCGTCGGCGACGGTGCAGGGCATCAAGGACGGATACATCAGCCTGGTCATCGACCAGCAGCAGTACCTGCAGGGCTTCGAGGCGGTCGAGCAGCTCTGCCTGACCCATACCTACGGCTTCAGTGGTCTGTTCATCAACACCGGTGGCGGCTTCGTCGACAAGAGCAATGTCGACGTGATCGCGCCGCTCGTCGAGCAGCAGATCCGCTAGCGTTCCGAGGGAGCGCACCGTAACCACTGCGGCCGGCGACCGCTCGCGGTCGCCGGCCGCACTTTCACATCAATAGGATTGTCAGCAATGCTCGAGCCTGAGGCCGCACGCTCGGATGCGACCACGCTGGGCGCTCTGGCCCCGGCATCCGCGGCCGTTCGCGCGGCCGGAGTTGTTCGCCTCGAGTTGCGCGGAGTCTCCAAGTCGTTCGGCGGAGTCCGCGTCCTGCGCGACGTCAACTTCGAGTTGCGCACCGGCGAGGTCGTCGGCCTGCTGGGAGATAACGGAGCTGGCAAGTCGACCCTGATCAAGATCATGACGGGCGTTCACTCCCCGGACGCCGGCGAAATGCTCTTTGACGGCAGGAAGGTGGAGCACCTGACCGTTCAGGGCGCTCGCGCGCTGGGCATCGAGACCGTCTTCCAGGAGCGTGCCCTCGCGGACCAGCTGCCGCTGTGGCGCAACATCTTCATGGGCCGACCGATCGTCAACAGGCTTGGTTTCCTGCGCGTCGGCGAGATGCGCCGCGTCACGGATCAGCTGATGAGCCAGTCGATGGGTTTCACGTCGGCGGTCCTGACGCCGAACACGCACGTGATGGGCCTCTCGGGCGGCGAGCGCCAGGGCCTCGCGATCGTGCGCGCGCTCCATTTCGAGGCCGAGGTGATCATCCTCGACGAGCCAACGATGGGCCTGTCGCTCAAGGAGACTGACAAGCTGCTCCAATTCGTGTCCAGCATCCGAGCGGCCAACAAGTCGGCGATTTTCATCGACCACAACATCTTCCATGTCTACTCGGTGGCAGACCGGATCATGCTGCTGGACCGAGGCCGAATCGCGGGCAACTTCCCGACCTCGCGTTACACGCTCGACGAGTTGACCGGCGTCATGCGCGAGCTCGCCGAGAGCGGGCGGTTCACCGATCCTGAGCGACTGCAGACGACAGGGCTGGCGAAGCCATGACCGCCGCCGACACCGTCGAGCTGACTCGGCGTCGCCCGGCGGCCTCCGTGTTCCTCGGCTCGTGGGCATCGCAGGTCGGCATCACCGTCGCGTTCCTGGTGCTCTGGGCGCTGTTCATCGTCCTTGCGCCGATGACCTTCCTCGGCAGCGCGATCTACCTGTCCTTTGCCCAGACAACGCCGTACTTCGCGATCGTCGCCATGCCACTGACTATGGTCATCGTGGCAGGCGACATCGACCTGTCCTTTCCATCCACGATGGCCCTGGGCATGGTTGGTTTCGTGTGGGTCTGGCAAGCAACCGGCAGCACAGAGCTGGCAGTCGCCGGGGCAATTGTCGTCGGTCTGTTGTGCGGCTTGTTTAACGGCCTCGTCATCACGCTCATCGGGCTTCCGGCACTGGTCGTCACGATTGGCACGCAGTTCCTTTACCGCGGGCTGACGCTTGCCCTCGTCAACGGCAAGACCACCGCCCTCGTCCAGACGAACACGTCGACCATCTACAACTTCATGGCCGGCAAGATCTTCGGTATCCCCAGCGAGTTCTACTGGCTGATCATCATCACGGTCGCGAGCTGGGCCCTGCTCAACCGGCACCGACTGGGCCAGAACGCATACGTGATCGGTGACAACCGCCAGGCCGCCCAACTGATGGGCATCCCCAACAGATCGACGAGAATCGTGCTGTTCATGCTCGTCGGCGGGGCCGCCGCATTTGCCGGCGCGCTCAACAGCCTGCGCGTTGTGAATTTCTATCCGGGCAACCTCGGGGACGGCTTCTTCCTGCCCGCGCTGGCAGCGGTGTTCGTCGGTGGCACCTCGGTCTTCGGCGGCCGCGGCAGCATCTATGGCACGCTAATCGGCGCGTTCATGATCGGTGCGATCCAGGCCGGCATCGTTGCCGCGGGGCTGAGCACCTACTGGACCAGCGTCATCTACGGCGCGATCATCCTGGGCTCGATCTCGATCCACGCCGTGCTCCAGCGCCGCTTCGAGCGCTGATGAACCAATGGCGGCCGACGAGCAGCCAGTCGCGGCAGCCGAGGAGCTGGACGCAAAGCTTGCGTTGATTCGGGCGCAACTGGACGCCCAGGATCTGGGCGCCGTGCGCCTGCGCGGCAGCGACTGGTTCGCCTGGCTCACGTGCGGCGGCTCGAGCATCGTCGATACGAGTGCGGAGAGAGGTGTCGCGGAGGTTCTCGTGACGCGCGCGCGGGCACTCGTGATCGCCGATCGAATCGACGCTTGTCGACTTCGCGCTGAAGAGGTTCCGAGCAGTCTGCCGATCATGGAGGTTCCCTGGGCCGCCCAGGAGGCGCGCGAGGGCATCGTTCGCGACGTGGCCGACGGCCAGTCACGCATTGCCAGCGATCGGCCAGCGTCGGGCGAGCTGCCACTGCCCGCGGGCCTCGCCGCGGCAAGGCGGCAGCTGATGCCGGTCGAGGTCGAGCGCTACCGTGCGCTCGGTGCGGACGCCGCACGGGCGTTGACGGCGAGCCTGTGCGCAACGACGCCGGATATGAATGAGGCGCAAGTGGCGGCGATCACGTGCGAGCAGCTCGCGCATCGTGCGATGTGGCCGGTAGTCGTGCTGGTCGCCGGCGCACGGCGACTGCCACTCTACCGCCACCCCACGCCGTGTGCCGCCGAGCGGATCGGCGAAAGGGCGATGGTCGTGGTCTGCGCCCGGCGCCACGGCCTGATCGCGAACCTGACCCGCTTCGTCTACTTCCGGCAGCCGTCATCGGTTGAGCGAGCCGCCATCGCGGCTGTCGCCGACGTCGAGGCCGAAGCATTCGAGGCCTCGACGCTGGACGCGAATCTGGGTGAGGTGTACCGGACCATCGCGGCCGCGTACGTCCGCGCCGGCTTCGCCGGCGCGGACGCCGACCACCACCAGGGTGGCCTGGCCGGTTACCTCACGCGCGAGGAGATCGCGACGCCCTACAGCGAGGCAAGGATCGGCGTCGGCTCTGCGTTGACGTGGAATCCCAGCCTGCCCGGCGCCAAGATCGAGGACACGGTCGTCGTCGGCGCGCGCGGCCTCGAGGTGCTGACAGTGGATCCGGAGTGGCCGGCCGCCGAGGTCGCGGGCCGCGCGCGACCGGCCGTGCTCGTCCTCAGCTAGCCATCGGCGCGGCAGTCAGCGTCCGCGCGCGGATCGACTTCAGCCGTTTCATGACATCGTTGGAGCCGCGTCCAAAGTAGTCGTGCAGCTCGCGGTACTCGGCGAAGAGCTCGTCGTAGACCCCGTGATCCGCCGCGTTCGGGCGATACACCTTGGGCCGCACGTGGGCCATGCAGGCGGCCGCGTCGCCGATCGAATCGTAGCCGCCGGCGGCACTGCCTGCGGCCACGGCCCCGAACATCGCCGACCCGAGCGCCGGTGCCTGCGCCGACTCGCCCATGCTCAGCTCGCGCCCGGTCACGTCGGCGTAGATCTGCATCAGTAGTGGGTTGCGCTCGGGCAGCCCGCCGCACGTGACTATGTCGTTGACGGCGACCCCGGCGGCCTCGAATGAATCGACGATCATGCGCGTGCCAAACGCCGTTGCCTCGATAAGCGCCCGGTAGATCTCGGGCGCACGCGTGGCCAGCGTCGCGCCGACGAGCACGCCTGTCAGGTCAACGTCGACCAGGATCGACCGGTTGCCGTTCCACCAGTCGAGCGCCAGCAGGCCTGATTCCCCCGGCCGGAGGCGCGCTGCTTCGGCGGCAAGGACGGTGTGGACGTCAGTACCGGCTGCAGCGGCCGCGACGTGATAGGACGGGGGCACGGCGTGGTCGACAAACCAGGCGAAGATGTCGCCGACCGCCGATTGGCCCGCTTCGAACCCGAACAGGCCGGGCAGGATGCCGTCTTCCACCACTCCGCACATGCCCTCCACGACGGCAGGTCGCTCACCGAGAACCATGTGGCAGATGCTCGTGCCCATGACCGCCACCATCCGTCCGGGCTCAGTCACGGTCACCGCCGGCACTGACACGTGGGCGTCGACGTTGGCGACCGCAACCGCCGTGCCGGGACGCAGGCCCGTCCATGCCGCGGCCTGCTCGGTCAACACTCCGGCGCGCCGGCCGATGGGCATGACGTCGCGCGACATCTTGTCGTCGACGATTGTGGCGAAGCGAGGATCGAGCCCGGCAAAGTAGTCGGGCTCCGGGAAGCCGGCGGACTTCGACCAGATCGCCTTGTAGCCAGCGGTGCAGGAATTGCGCGTTTCGATCCCCGTCAGCTGCCACACCACCCAGTCCGCGGCCTCGATCAGGCGGCCCGCTGCACGGTAGAGATCTGGATCCTCGTCGAGGATCTGCAGACTCTTCGAATAGAACCACTCCGAGGAGATCCGGCCGCCGTAGAGCGGCAGCCACGCCTCGCCGCGCTCTCGGGCGAGAGCGTTGATCCGGTCCGCTTCGGGCTGCGCGGCGTGGTGCTTCCAGAGCTTGACCCAGGCATGGGGCCGGCGCCGGTACTCGGCCACCTCGCACAGCGGCACGCCATCTGCCGTGGTGGGCAACATCGTGCAGGCGGTGAAGTCGACGCCGACTCCAACGACGTCGCGGGCATCTACGCCCGTCTGAGTCAGGAGTGATGGAACCGTCGTCTGGAACGTGCGGATGTAATCGTTCGGGTCCTGGAGTGCCCAGTCGGGCTCCAGCCGCACGTCATCGTCTGGTGCCGGCAGATGCTTGTCGATCACGCCGTTGGCATAGCGATGAACCGCGGAGGCGAGCTCGCGCCCGTTGGCGACGTCGACCAGGACGGCGCGTCCGGACTCCGTACCGAAATCGACCCCTACCGCGTAGCGCGACATCTACGGTGGGGGCGCGGCCGTCGAGTCGCGCACGACCAGGGAAGGTTCAAGGATGGGATGGCTCTCCTGCGACCTGGCCCCCGACTTGTCATCGATGACCATCGCAACGGCGGCCGCGACCATCTCCTGGACCGGCATGTGCATGGTCGTCAGCGCCGGAACCGTGTATGCGGCCTGCGCGATGTCATCGAAGCCGGTCACCGACAGGTCGCGGGGTACGCGCAGGTCCTGCGCATGAGCCTCGTGCAACCCTCCGATGGCCAGCACGTCAGTTGCAAAGACGACGGCAGTGGGCCGCTCGGCGAGCCGCAGCAGGGCTCGGAGGGCCTCGCGGCCGCCGGCCGGGTTGTTCGTTGTCTCTCTCACGTATCCCTTGCGCAGCGGCTCGCCGGACCGGGTGATGGCATCGACGAAGGCTTCCTCGCGCTCGGCAATGTCGCCCAGGCGCCGACCACCGACGAACGCGATGCGGCGGTGGCCCAGCGCAGCCAGATGGCCCATGATCGCGTCGATCCCGGCGCGGTTGTTGACGCTGACCGACGTGATCTCGGTCGGCCGCGATCCCTCCCACAGTGCAACAACCGGAACGTGCGCCGTGCGCAGGTCCTCGATCAGGCGTGGCTGGTCGCTCATGTCCCCGAGCAGGACGATGGCGTCGCAGTGGCGCGCCTCGAGCACGCCCCACAGCGCGATCGCCTCGTCGGCGCGAGCATGGGCCGTGCCCAGCACGACGTTGTAGCCACGCTGGCCGGCTTCGGCGGATACGGCCTCGACTGCGCCGGCGAAGAAGGGATCGGTGATCTCGCGCACGATTACCCCGAGCAGCATCGTGGGTAAGCCGCGCAATCCGCGTGCCAACGGGTTGGGCCGATAGCCCAGCCGCAGCGCTGCGGCGACGACGCGCTCGCGCGTCTGAGGGGCAATGGGGACAACGGTTGGCGCGCCGCTCAGAACGCGCGAGACCGTGCTCTGCGATACCCCGGTGGCCGTGGCCACGTCGCGCATGGTGATGATCGTCGGGCCTTCGCTGGCGCGCCGCGCACTCGGGCTCACGAACGCGGCGGCCGGCGACTGCCCGGTCGCGCGTGCCGGACGGACGGCGCGAGCCACTCGCAACCCTCCCTAATCAAGGTGGCGGATCATGCACACCATTGACAGCATACCATCCACGGCATACGGATGCGGCAGTCCGAACGGGCGATTTTCCGCTCAGCTGAGCCAGGGCAGGGGCAGCTTCACCGGGATCACGATGTTGAGGAACAGGCCCAAGGTCAGCAGTCCACCGGCGAGTCGGACGTGGCGGAAGGCGAAGGCCACGAACCACAGTGGCCAGCCACGTGGCGGGTACCACGACGGAGCCTCGGCCGGCTTGGGCTGGTTGTAGACCTTCAGGACGCTCCACAGCGTCGGGATCGCCAGCACCGCCAGCAGGACCCACGGCCCGACCCAGCCGACAAGGACCGTGAGCAGGATCAGCGGGTAGAAGGCGATCATCAGCACCTGGTTGACGCGCCGCGCTCGGTGTTCGCCCAGGATCACGGGCACCGTCCGAATTCCGAGCGCGGTGTCCGGGACGATCTTGTCGATGTGCTTGCCGAACAGGACGCTTGTGACGAGCAGCGAATAGGGGAGCGAGAAGACCAGCACCCAGGTGGGCACGGTCCCGGTCGCGACCAGGTACGTGCCGCCGATCATCAGCGGCCCCCAGGTCAGGAACACGTCCAGCTCACCCAGCCCGTGGCGCTTCAGGTTGAGCGGCGGCGCGACATAGAACACGCTCAGGAACAGGCCGGCGAGTGCGAACGCGATCACGAGCGCCGGCTGCTGGTTTGTCGCCGCCAGCACTAGCATGATCACGCCGTCGATCGTGGTCAGGAGCAGGATGGCGTTGCGCAGCGTGGCCTTGGTGACCCAGCCGCTGAGCACCGGGTGCGGCGCATACAACGCGCGCACGTAACCCTCGGTGTCGACGCCGCCGGTCATGTCGAAGTAGTCGTTGATCAGGTTGTTGGCGGCGTGGGCGAGCACGAGGCCGACAACGGCAAGGATCACGGCCCAGTAGTTGATCAACAAACCGGGCGTCGTGCGCGAGGCTTCGACCGCCAGAAGCAGGCCGATCATGCCCGACCAGAGCGTCATCGGGATGACCGCCGCGCGGGTCATGACGAGCCACTTGCCGATCGTGTCGAGCGGCAGCTCGAGCGGCGCGTTGGCCGTCTGCATGATCTCTGACCAGGCGGCGAGTCGGGTCCGCAGCGGTATCGGTTGGGCGGTGGGAGTCTCGTGAACGGGGCTGGCGGTCGTCATGGCCGGAAGGCTACCAGCCGAAAGTCGGTATGTCTAGGTCCCGTGTTTTCTTGAGTGTCAGCCGAGGAGCGGCAGCGACCTGCGCCGCTCGCCCGTGAGCGCGAAGATCGCGTTCGCGATGGCCGGCGCGATGGCGATGATCGGCGTCTCGCCGGCGCCAACCGAAGGTTCCGTTGGCCGGTCAGCGAGGATGACGTCGATCGGCGGAACGTCACTGAAGCGTGGCACGCGATATTTCTCCATCGCGCCGTTGGTGATCCGGCCGTGCTCGAAGTGGACCGCTTCGAACAGCGCGCCGCCGAGGCCCATGACCAGGGCGCCCTCGATCTGGTTGCGCAGGTTGTCGGGATCGACGACCCGGCCACAGTCGTACGCGGCGACGATCCGGGTGAGCTTGAACTCGCCGACAGTGGGCTGGCTGACTTCCACGCACGTCGCGATGCGGCCACCTTTCTCGAACCCACACGCGATCCCGACGCCCCTGCCAGCCGACTCTCCGCCGGTCGCCCACCCGCCACGATCGGCAGCCTGCTTGAGCACGTCGGCGAGCCGACCGTCCTTCAGGTGGCGCAGCCGAAAGTCGAGCGCGTCTTCGCCGGCCAGGTGAGCGAGCTCATCCATCGCCGATTCGCGCGCGAAGTTGTTGGCCGTGGCGGCCAGAGCGCGATACGAGCCCGTGTGCAGCGGCGAGTCGGCCGGCTGGTAGCGAACGTGCACATTCGCGATCTCGTAGGGCGACCGGATACCCATCGGGCCGGAGTTGATGTTGGTGTGTTGCCAGGCGGTCACGCGACCACGGTCGTCGAGGCCGGCACGGATATCGATCAGCGCCGCTGGCCGGAAGTAGGCATGGGCGAATTCGTCGGCGCGACTCCAGCGCACCTTCACCGGCCGGCCGCTGGCCCGAGCCAGTTTGGCTGCCTCCACGGCCGCCTCGGCGCTGTGCTTGCCGCCATAACCGGACCCGGTCGCTGGGACGATGACGCGAACGTTGCTCTCGTCGACGTTCAGCTCTGCCGCGACGCGCCCGCGCACGCCGAACGGAACCTGCGTGCCGGTCCAGATCGTGACCCGATTCTCGTCCCACGCCGCGACGGCGCAGCGCGTTTCGAGCGGCGCGTGGGCGAGATATGCGGTCGTGAACGACGCGTCGTAGGTGAGCGCCGCGTTCCCGAGTGCGCGTTCGACATTGCCGCGGCCGTCTTCGAACGCGCCCTCCCAGCCACTTTCGTCGATCGGGTGGCTGCGCAGATAGGCGTCGAGCTCGTCCTCGCCCGGCAGGTCCGGCGTATCCCAGTCCACTTCGACCGCGGCGATCGCGCTGTCCGCGCTGAACGGGTCGGGAGCGACGACGCCCACGAAGCCCGGTTCCTGGACAGTGGCAATGACGGTGCCCTGGGGCACGGCCGAAAAGTCAGCACTGACCAGGCTGGCGCCGTGGACCGGCGGGTGCGCGGCGCGGCCGTGGCCCATTCCGGGGAGCACAACGTCCGACGTGTACCGGGTGCGGCCGCTGGCGATGGCCAGCGCGGCGCGACGCTCTGCGGGCGACTCAGCGCTTTTCGCCGTCTGCGGGCGCCTTGGGGCGTCGGCGCGTGCGGCGATCACGCTCCGCGTCGCGAGTTGGACCTTGCCGCTGTTTGCGTCGAGCCACTCGCGCGCACTCGCCGCGACCGCGCCGAGGACGCCGCCGGCATCTTCAGTCGAACGGCTGCCAAACGTGCCCATGTCGTGCGGGCAGAAGTCCGTGTCGCCCATGACCAGGTCGACCCTGTCCGGATCGATGCCCAGCTCGTGCGCGACGAGAGCCCTCAGCGCGGTCGTGTTGTCCTGGCCGACGTCGACCTTGCCGCTGAAGGCGGTGACATGCCCGCCGACGCCGATGTGCAACCACGCGCCGCCGGGCGTGGACCACGCGCCACCCCGCTCCGCGTTGACCTTGTGGGTCTCGTCGGGCGAGAGAACGACAACGAGGCCGTCACCGAGCCGATCGAACCAGTCGCGCTCGTCCGGCTCGGCCAGATCCCAGGGCGTCGGGGCTCCGCTTGCGAACCGTTCATCGCTCCTGGCTTCCGGTTCGCGGTTCGCAGGCGCGGTGTGTCGGGCGTCTCGTGCTGAGTCGGCCGCGCGCTGGATGGCCGCGATGATGCGCGGGTACGTGCCGCAGCGGCAGACGTTGCCGTTGAGCGCCTCGACGATGTCCGCGACGGTCGGCGACGCGTTGGAGCGCAGCAACGCACCGGCCGCAACGATCATCCCGGGCGTGCAGTAGCCGCACTGGAACGCGCGCACGTCCGCGAAAGCGGCGACGAGCTGGGCGAAGACGCCGTCATCGCGCAGGCCCTCGAGCGTGTCGACCTCTGAGTCAGCCACGCTCGTCGCCGCCGTAACGCATGATCGAGTTGGCTTGCCGTCGACGAGGACGGTGCACGCGCCGCACGCTCCCTCGCCACAACCCGGTTTGGCGGCCGTCAGTCCCAGGTTTTCACGCAGGACGTGGAGCAGGCTGTGCTCGGCAGGCGCGTCGACAGTCGTGGCTTCGCCGTTGACCGTCAGGTGCATCGTCTAGCGCGTTCCCGCGGCCGTGTCGGGCACGGTTTCGGGGACTGGCGCCTGGGCGGGCGCTCCAGTGAGACGCGAGCGAGCTGCTCCCACGTTCGCAAAAAGCTTTCCGCGATCGACGTTGACGAAGGCGATGCCGGCGATGATCAGCGCTGTGCCGAGGACGAGTCCCTGGCCGATGGGCTCGTTCAGGACGAAGAATCCGAGCGCGATACCCCACACGGGCAGCAGGTACGCGACGAGCGTGGTGCGCGTCGGTCCCCAGTGCGCGATCAGCCGGAAGAAACACAGGTAAGCGAGCCCCGAGCCGAAGATGCCCAGCCAGACGACCGCGAAGATCGCGTTCCCCGGCAACGTCGGGATGAGCGTCAGCGGGTGCTCGAATAGAAGCGCACACACGGCGACCATGAGCATCGACATGCCGACCTCGATGAAGGCGGGCACCATCGGCCGAAGACCGGTCACGTACCGGCGCGCGAACACACCACTGAAACCGTAGGAGACAGTCGCGCCGAGCAGGAACAGCTGCGGCGTCAGATCGGTGCGGCCAACTTCGGTAAAGTCGAAGCCCATCAGGATCGCCACGCCCGCGAGGCCGACGACGATGCCGGCGATCCTGGGGACGGTCAGCCGCTCGCCGAGCATGGGCACGGCGAAGAGGATCGCGAACAGCGGCACGGGCGAGGTCAGGGTCGCGCCCAGCGAGGATGGGACGCGCTGTTCGGCCACGGTGATCAGTACGAAGGGCAGGGCGATGGCGAAGAAGCCCAGGATCGCGATGCGGACGTACATGCCTGGATCGCGCGGCAGCTTCTCGCGCGCCACGGCGACGACAGTGCCGAGCAGGATGCTGCCCACGAGCAGGCGCAGCGTCACCAGCGTGAACGGCGTCAGGCCGGCGTCATCGCCGATCTTGATGAACAGGTAGCTGCTGCCCCAGAAGAAGCCGAGCGCGATGAACAGCAGCCAGTTCGTGCGGTGTTCGGTCACAAGTACCTCAACCCGGGCAGTCTCTCACCGGTTGCGAAAATTGACCTTTCACGCTTGGTCAGGCGGGGTTGTCGGTCGTGTCCACCGTGCGCAGATTCACGGATGACCACCCGAACTCGCTGATGCTGCCCGAGGGTGCTATCAACCCCGAGCGAACCCCGCGACGGACGAAGAGCATTGGTGCGGTTGCCTCTGACGCGATCTGGCGGCGGACCGAGCCAAGGCCCTCCTCGCGCCAGCGTCGAGACAGGCCGATCACCAGGAGACCCGCGTCTTCGGCGGCCGCGAGCATGCGCGTACCGCCTCCCTCGACGACGACAGACTCTGCGACGACGCCTGAAACCGACTGGACAGCGGCAGAAGCGAACGCCAGTTCCTCGCCGACATTCCTGCCCGCCGCTTCGGCAACTCCGACGAGGCGTAGCCGAGCACCGTTGGCGTCTGCCAGCCGCGCTCCAATCTCGACCGCGGCCCAGTCATGGTCGCTGCCGCCGAACGGGACAACGACCGGGTGCGAGGCATCGATTCCGATCGATTGGCCCCTCTCGACCAGGACTCCAACATCACACTCCGCGTCGCGCAGGAGTGCGCCCACCGCTCCGCCGGGTAGATCGTCACTTGTCAACGAGCGCCGTCCGTCGGTCAGCACGACGTCCACCTTCTCATCACGCGCCAGACGGCTGAGATCTTCTCCGAGGTGTGCCGATATGAGCGACACGGCCCGCGAATGGCTCGGCGGCACTTGAGAAGCGCTGATCAGGATCCTTGGCCAGGACGCGCGCGATGAGCACGTCGGTCGCAGCCGGTAGGTCCGGGCGCAGCGCAGTCAGCGATGGCGGCGGCTCGTGCAGGTGCGCAGCCATGGTCGCCAGGTCGGTTTCGCGAAGGAAGGGCGCTTTGCCAGTCAGCATCTCGAAGAACACGCAGCCCAGGGCATAGATGTCAACCCGGCCGTCGACGTTACTTCCGCTGATCTGCTCTGGCGCGATGTAGTCGATCGTGCCTACCAGCTGGCCGAGCTGGGTCAGGCCGCTCTTGGAGGCACTGCGCTTGGTCAGGCCGAAGTCGGTCAAATAAACGTGCTCGCCGCCGTCGCTGCCGTAGCCTGCCGCGAGCAGCACATTGCCGGGCTTGACATCGCGATGGATCAGGCCGTGAGCGTGAGCAGCGTCGAGCGCACTGGCCAGTTGAGCTGCGATGCCAATCGCCCTGGGGACTTCGAAGCGGCCTTCCCGATCGAGCACCGTGCGCAGGTCCGGACCGTCGACATAGCGCATGGCGATGAACAGGACACCGTTGATCTCGCCCGCCTCGTAGACCGGCACCACGTTGGGGTGGTCGTGCGACGCGGCCAGCCGTGACTCGCGCTCGAAGCGGGTCCGGAAGTTGCCGTCGGCGCTGAACTGCGGAGCGAGCACTTTGAGCGCCACCCGCCGCTCGAGGCTGGCGTGTTCTGCCAGGTACACGACGCCCATGCCGCCGCGGCCGATTATGGACAAGACGTGGTAAGCGCCCAGCTGGTCACCCGGTGCCAGCTCTTGCATCTCTTTACCCCTCGCAGCCTGAGTTCCGGCATAGTAGGTGGTACCCGTGTCGCCGGATAGGCCGGAGTTTCCCAGCGCCCTACCCGAACCGGCGTCGTACAATGCGCAGCCGACGAACTGAGTAAGCCGACTCCCGGTTCTCGTCTCGACCCGCCAGCGACAGGCGCGCGAGCGAGCTGCATGACCGGGCACGCGCGGCCGGTCCGCCAGATGGAAGTGAGCGTGCGCCACTGAGCGCACCCAGCCACTGAGCAAGGAGAACCGGACCGTGGCGACAACGCTGGAGAAGCCTGGCAATACCGCCGCGACGACGAAGGGCTCCGTCCGTCGCGCCAGTGACATGCCCCTGCTGGGCAAGACGCGCCACGCGAACCTGGCGCCGGCAGAGCTGTATGAGCACGCAATCAGGCGCGACGAGGGCCTGCTGGCGGCAGCTGGGCCGCTCGTCGTGCGCACCGGCAAGCACACCGGCCGCTCACCCAAGGACAAGTTCATCGTCGACGAGCCCGACGCGCACGACGGCGTCTGGTGGGGTGGCTTCAACACGCCGATCAGCCAGGAGCGCTACGACGCGCTGCGTCAGCGCTTCATCGACCACATGAACAAGCGCGAGGTATTCGTCCAGGACGCTTTCGTCGGTGCCGACAAGCGCTACCAGCGCGCGGTCCGGGCCTACACCGAAACGGCGTGGGCCAGCATCTTCGTCGACAACCTGTTCATCAGGCCGGGCGCGGCTGATCTCAAGGGCTTCACGCCCAACTTCACGATTATCGACGCGCCTTCGTTCAAGGCAGATCCGGCGCGTGACGGCACGCGCAGCGCGACGGTCATCCTCGTCAACCTGGCCAAACAGGAGATCCTCATCGGCGGCACCGAGTACGCGGGCGAGATGAAGAAGGGCGCCTTCGGGATCATGAACTACCGCCTGCCGGCCGAGGGTGTGCTGCCCATGCACAGCAGCGTCAACGTCGGCCGTGACGGCGACGTGGCCATCTTCTTCGGCCTATCGGGCACGGGCAAGACCACGCTCAGCGCAGATCCGGAGCGCATTCTGATCGGCGATGACGAGCACGGTTGGAGCGAGGAGGGGGTCTTCAACTTCGAGGGCGGCTGCTATGCGAAGACGATCCGCCTGAGCCACATCTACGAGCCCGACATCTACTCGACGACCCAGCGCTTCGGGACGATCCTCGAGAACGTCGCGATCGATCCCGCCACGCGCGAGCTCAACCTCGACTCGGAGGAGCTCACCGAGAACACGCGTGCCGCCTTCCCGCTCAACTTCATCAGCAACAGCTCCGAACATGGCATGGCCGGCCACCCGTCGACGATTATCTTCCTGACCGCGGATGCCTTCGGTGTCCTGCCACCCATCGCCCGCCTCACGCGCGACCAGGCGATGTACCACTTCATCAGTGGCTACACGGCCAAGCTCGCCGGCACGGAGGTGGGCGTCAAGGAGCCCAGCGCGACGTTCTCGACGTGCTTCGGGGCGCCGTTCATGCCGCGCCACCCGTCGGTCTACGCGCACATGCTCGGCGAGCGCATGGACAAGCACGATGTGCCGGTCTGGCTGATCAACACCGGCTGGACCGGCGGTCCGTACGGCGTCGGCGAGCGGATGAACATCACCTGGACGCGGCAGATGGTCCGGGCAGCCCTTTCGGGCGCGCTCGAAGGCGTCCCGATGCGCAAAGATCCGATCTTCGGCATCGAGGTCCCGACCCGTGTGCCCGACGTGCCAACCGAAGTCCTGTGGCCGCGCGACACGTGGGCGAACAAGGAAGCCTACGACGCGCGCGCACGCCAGCTGGCCGACATGTTCGCCGAGAACTTCAAGCAGTTCGAAGATCGTGTCAGCGACGCGGTCCGGACGGCCGGTCCGCGCCGCTGACCCTACTGGCCTTTGTGTCGGCCGGAAGGACGCGCCTAGCCGGCGGCCTTGGCCAGGATCGCCGGCATCTCGTCGCGCGTAAAGGCTCGCAACGTCTCCGAGTGGATGTTGCCCTCGGCGCCGATGCGCATCAGCAGTGCGGCCATCGACTCAGGATCGGGCATGTCGAAGATCGCCACGAAGTCGTAGCGGCCCAGGGTCCAGTAGATGTCGACCATTCGACCGCCCATTGCTTGGGCTCCCTTGGCCACGGCGTTGGCGCGCTCGAGCGTGTCCTTGTTGTCGGCGACGCCCTGCGCCGTCAGGTTACCGAGCACGATGAAATGGAACATGAGCCACCTCCGATACCCCGCCCCCGCGTCCCCACGTCGGGAATCCTAAACCGGCGAACAAGCGATCAACTCCAGCCGCCAGCCGTCACATTCCTCCGCGACGGATTGGCCTGCCGACGTTGGCGCGGTCACCGATGATTAATGACATGGCCGACAAAGCACACACTTATCAGTCCAGTCCCCAGGCGGCCTGGCGCCGTCGCTTCAACGCGCCGCGGACGACACTGCCGGAGTGGGCGACAGACGCTCCCGAGCGGCTGGTCTACGCCTCGAACCGCGGCGGCAAATGGGAGCTCTTCGCTTGGGACCGAGCGGCCGATGAGCACCGCCAGCTGACCGATCGGCGCGAGGGCACGCTGCACGGCACGATCGAGCCGTTGGGCGAGCACGTGTGGTGGTTCGACGATACGGACGGTGACGAGCTCGGTCGCTGGCTGCTCCAGCCGTTCAACGGCGGAGATGCAAGGCCAGCCGCGGAGTCCCTCGGCCGCGCGTATGACTCGGGCCTGGATCTAGGCCGAAAGCTGGTCGTGATCGGTCGGTCGACGGAAGAGACGTCTTCGATCTACGTGCTGCGCGGGAAGTCGGAGCCAAAGCTCATCTACCGTCACCATGAACAGGCATGGCTGGGCGGGCTGTCGCGCTCCGAGGGCATGCTCGTGATCCATCACTCCGAGCATGGGGACAGCCGACATCCAGCCTTGCGCGCGCTGGACCCGGACGGAAAGACGATCGCTGACCTGTCCGACGGACCCGGGCTCGGGCTCGAGTCGCACGGCTTCAGTGAGGTCGAGGGTGACGAGCGCGTGCTCGTGCTCCACGAACGTGACGATCTGAAGCGGCCGCTGATCTGGTGGCCGTCGAGCGGCACGACACGCACGTTCCAGATTGATCTGCCCGGTGATGTCGACGCATCGTGGTACCCCGACGGCAGCGCGATCCTGCTCGCACACGAGCACGCGGGCCGCTCGCAGCTGTACAAGCTCGAGCTCGACCCGGAGCGGCTCGTTCTGCTGCCGACGCAGCCGGGCACGATCGCCGCCGCTGCGGCGCGGCCCGATGGCCAGGTCTGGTATCTCTGGAGCGACTCCGTGTCCGCGCCACAGGTTCGCTTCATCGAAGTCGACGGCAGCGGCGACGGCGTGCTGCTGCCGCCGGCGACGAATGCAGAGGCACCGGCCGGGGTGCGCTACGCGGATTACTGGGTCGGGCAGGTCCATGCTTTCGTGGCCGAACCCGTCGCCGGCCGCCGCCCGCACCCGACAATCTTCGTCATCCACGGTGGCCCGGAGGCGCACGACCGCGACACATATTCGCCGCCGGTCCAGGCGTGGCTGGACCACGGCCTCGCCGTGGTCCAGATCAACTATCGCGGCTCGACCGGGTACGGCCGCGCGTGGCGCGACGCGCTGACCGGCAACCCCGGCCTGACCGAGCTCGAGGACATCGCGGCCGTCTGGGACCGGCTCGTCGACGACGGCATCGCCGATCCGCAGCGCGTCATCCTGCACGGCAACTCGTGGGGTGGCTATCTGACCCTGCTCGGCCTTGGCCTGCAGTCCAACCGATGGGCGCTGGGTATTGCCGGCGTCCCCGTCGCGGACTACGTCGCCGCGTACGAGGACGAGATGGATCCGCTCAAGGCATACGACCGGGCGCTGTTCGGTGCGACGCCGAAGGAGGATCCCCAGCGCTACATCGATCGCTCCCCGATCACCTTCGTCGACAACGTGAGCGCGCGCCTGATGATCCTCGCCGGCGAGAACGACCCGCGCTGTCCGATCCGCCAGATCGACAACTACATCCGTCGACTGGAGGAGCTGCAGCGGCCACACGAGGTGCTGCGCTTCAACGCGGGCCACGGCTCGCAGCGCAACGACGAGCGGATCCGCCAGCAGGAGCAGATGCTCGACTTCGTTTCGCGCCACCTCGGAACGGCGCCGCCGCTCTAGTCGCCGCCCGGACAACGAGCTCGCTTACCCCACCAGGGCTAACCCCACCGAACCCTTTTCCAGCTGGGTTAATCGGTAAGTGTTGGTAGGTTGGCTGGACATGGTCCGGCTTCCCGTCGCCTCGTTGTTCCTGATCGTCTCGCTGGTCGCGACCGTGGGCTTTTTCATTCTGGGTCCCTTCCCCGCGACGGCTTGCTACCTGGTCGTGTCGGCGCTCGCCGTGGTAGCCGTCCCTGTGGGTCTGAGGCTCTTCCGGGCCGCGCGACGCGCGGCCGTGGCTGGTCATGGGCGCGGCGCCAACGCCCGGCGGAGCCCGTCGTTCGTCGCTGTGCCCTCACTCGCCGACGCCTTCTACCTGTCCGGGCTCCTGCTGCTAGCGATCGGCATGACCCTGTTCATTCGAGCGCGTCAGCCGCATTTCCGGCTGACTGCCGCCCTCGACGCCATGCTGATCGGCATCGCCGCCGTACTCGTCCTCTGGCTGGTCGCCATCAACGGGATTGTTCACGACGAGACAGTTCCGTTGGCGCAGCGCATGGTGGAGGTCGCATATCCCATCGGCGATGCGCTGGTGCTGGCGACGGCGGCCTACCTCCTGCTGATCGGCCGCAACGGCAGGCGGTCGCTCTACCTGCTGGTCGGGTCGCTGGCCGCACTGCTCGCGGCGGACGTCTTGACCACGGTTGCCGGCTCGACCTGGCTTCCGTCGGCGGCGGACGCACTATGGCTGTTGAGCTACACCCTGTTTGGTCTCGCCGCGCTCGATTCCACGATGCGCGACATTGTTGGGCGCACTGGTCGACCGCAGCCTGGTCCGATCTGTGCAGGACAGCGACGAAGCGCGTTTCGAGATGCTCGAGACGATCCGCGAATACGCAGCAGAGAAGCTGACCGAGGCTGGCGAGGAACAGGCCACGCGCGCTCGACATCTGGCCTTCTATAGCGCACTGGCCGACTCAGCCGCCCAGGTGCTAACGACGTCCAATACCGAACGTCAGCTGGACAAGCTCGATCAGGAGCTCGGCAACCTGCGCGCCGCCCTCGCCTGGGCCATCTCCAGTGGCGATCATCGCTCCGGGTTTCGGATGGCCTCGGGGCTTAAGGACTTCTGGCGCGCGCGCAGCCACCTGACCGAGGCGCGCGCGGCGGTCGATGAGCTGTTGCGCGTAGCAGCGGGCGAAGAACCCAGCGTCGAGCTCGGGGATGCGTTCGCCGCCGCGGCCGAGCTTTCGGTGTGCACACGGACTATCCCCGGGCCCGCGAGCTGAGCATGCGGGCCTTGGCGATGTTCGAAGCGGTCGGCGACATGCGGCGCGAGATGGGCGGCGGGCCGACGACGGAGCTAGTCGGCGTGCAGGCGCCGCTTGGCCAGGTTCGAGCGAAGCAAAGCGAGTCTGACTTTCAGGCGGCCGTCACAGCAGGCGAGGCGATGTCCGACGCCAACGCCGTGGCACTGGCCACGTCTGTACTCGGCGGCTGACCGGCCCGCTGCCGGCCCGGCATTACAAGTGGCTATTCATGGACGGGATCTGGACACGAGGTCCCGACGTGTCCGCGACGCGTCAGCAGGCGGTGCTGCGGATCGTCCGGCTCCAGGCAAGCAGTCCGTGGTCCCAAGCACTCAGCTTGAACACGATGCGAACCCGTTCGTCGATACCGCCCCGAACCTTGCGGGCGAGCGAGAGGTGGTGGTAGGACCCGTCCGGGGTAAAGGTGGTCGAGATCCGTGGCCACGTTTGCGTGGTGAACCAATGTGAATCGCCCGGACCGAAGGCCTGAGCGGAGCTATCAATGGTCAGCTTGTTCGCGCCAGTTGTTCCGGCGGCGATTTCCCGGGCCTTGAAAAACGTCGTCCAGTTATACGCGCCGCCGCAGTGATTGTGCACGAGGCCATAGTCGTATCCGCCCGACGCTGCGACCGAGTTGGGCAGCAATAACGTGGCTAGAACCAGAACTGCGAACCAGCCTGGGATAAGTCGCCTCCGCATTAATTGACTCCCTCAAACGAACCTGGATGACGGGCACCATACTCCCCGTCAGCCGTCGTCAAACGAGCGGCTCGAAGGTGGCAGTGAAGTGGAGGAGCGCAGCCGGAGGTGAGTGATTCCGTAGCCGCACCGTGGCAGCCGCTCGCACAGCTTCAGGCGAAGATGAGCGAGTCGGACTGCTCGGACTTTGAGGCTGCCATCAAGGCCGCGGACTCGATGAGCGACGGCGACGCGGTGGCACTGGCAAGTTCAGTCGTCACGGACCGACGGGCCGACTACTGCTCGATCGAGGCTGCCGACCTGACCCGCTAGTTGTCTGCGCTGATGCGAATGGTCTGTCCGCCTAGCAGATGGTGCTTTTGACCGTTGTGTTCCACAGCACCGTCGTGTTGTGCCAGGCCCGCAGCCTGAACACGATGCGACCGGCCTGCTCGATATTGCCGCCGAGGTAGGAGCGATGCAGCGTGAGCGAGTGGCTAGTGCCATCGACGGGGAAAGTGTTTGAGACCTGGCTCCATGTGTGCATCGTGATCCAGTGGGGGTGGGGGTCGCTCGCGAAGTACTCCTGGGCCGAGCTGTCGATGGTCAGTCGGTTGGCATGGGTCGTCCCGGCCGCGGACTCGATGACCTTGAGGTTGTTCGTAAACCCGAATGGTCTGCTGCAGCGATCAGAGAGGACTGTGTAGTGGTAGCCACCGGACGCTGCCGCTGAAGTGGGCAGCAGAAGGATGGCGAGTGTCAGAATCGCGAACCAGACTGGGACGAGTCGCCTGCGCATCGAACCACACCCTCATACGTACGCGGATTAGCGCGTTACCGTATTCCTCACATCCGTCAAGCAAGCGGCTCGAACGTCGCCGTGAAATGGCGCAGTGCGGCCGGCGGTGACGTGATCCGGTAGCCGCGCAGCTGGTCGGCACGTTGGGCGACCCATTTGACGACCTCGATCACGTAGTCGACGTGCGACTGGGTGTACGTCCGGCGCGGGATCGCCAGGCGCACGAGGTCCGTCGGGCCGGGTGTCTCGGTGCCGTCGGGATGGAGCCCGAACATGACCGTGCCTATCTCGCAGCCGCGGATGCCGCCTTCGCGATACAGCGCCACGGCGAGCGCCTGGCCGGGATATTCGAGTGGCGGAATGTGCGGCAGGAGGGCTCGCGCGTCGAGGTAGACGGCGTGGCCGCCAATGGGCAGCACGACCGGCACGCCGGCCGCGTCGAGCGCGTCGCCCAGGTATGCCGTCGAACGAATGCGGTAGCGCAGGTAGTCCTCGTCGACGACCTCCGCGAGCCCCTGCGCGATCGCTTCGAGGTCGCGACCGGCGAGGCCGCCGTAGGTGACGAAGCCCTCGGTCAGGATCAGCACGTTTCGGCAGCGCTCGGCGAGCGAGTCGTCGTTCATCGCCAGCCAGCCGCCGATGTTGGCCAGGCCATCCTTCTTGGCGCTCATCGTCATGCCGTCGGCCAGCGCCGCCATCTCGCCGACGATCTCCGGAATCGACTTGTGGGCGTAGCCGTCCTCGCGCTCCTTGATGAACCACGCGTTTTCGGCGAACCGGCACGCGTCGAGGAACAGCGGCAGGTGATAGCGATCGCAGACCTCGCGCACGGCGCGCATGTTGGCCAGCGACACGGGCTGACCGCCGATCGAGTTGTTGGTGATGGTCATGAACACGACCGGGATGTTGTCCGCGCCGCGGTCGTGGATCAGGCGCTCCAGCGCGTCGACGTCCATGTCGCCTTTGAACGGGGCGCGCTCACGAGGGTCGCGCACAGGCGTGAGGTCGATCGCCTCGGCGCCGGTGAACTCTACGTTCGCGCGCGTGGTGTCGAAGTGGGCATTGTTGGGGACGACGCGGCCCGGGCCGCCGATGACCGAGAAGAGGATCTTCTCGGCGGCCCTGCCCTGGTGCGTCGGGATCACGTGCTTGAAGGGGAAGAGCTTCTGGACCGCTTCCAGGAACCGATACCACGACGGTGATCCGGCATAGCTCTCGTCGCCGTGTTGCACGGCGGCCCACTGGTCGCGGCTCATGGCGCCCGTGCCGGAGTCGGTCAGGAAGTCGATGATGACGTCGTCGGCGTGGACGTTGAACAGGTTGTAGCCAGCCGATTCGAGCGCCGCCTGGCGCTCCTCGACGGTCGTGATCCTGACGGGTTCGACCGAGTGGATGCGGAAGGGTTCGATGATCGTCTTCCAGCGTTCCACGACGGCCAGCATACGCGCCGCTCCGAGGCCCATCCGATCAAGTGAAGAGGCCCGGCCGCTTGCGCGGCCGGGCCTCGTTGCTGCCTATTGGCGAACGGCTACGGGAGGTAGTAGTTCGGGTTGGGCATCTTGAAGTTCTTGACCGCGAAGCCGCCCAGGAGGTCGCTGAACTGATCGCCGAAGTACTTGGCATCCACGACGGCCCATGGACGCCACCTCCGTGGCCGACCGGCTGGGTGTCGGACGGCTCGGACTGAGGCTAGTCCTTGCCCTTACCGGCCGC
>Ga0209014_10000177_pt1 | contig 35090 bp, 31 predicted proteins | sample BarGraNGADG00212_FD_184491 | JGI IMG/M metagenome (GOLD analysis project Ga0209014, IMG submission 184491) | Arctic peat soil microbial communities from Barrow, Alaska - Barrow Graham LP Ref core NGADG0002-212 (SPAdes) (version 2) | ecosystem: Environmental > Terrestrial > Soil > Wetlands >...
GTCGCGATCGTCGGCAGCGATCTGCAGCCGTTGGTCGGACCTCATGGCGAGACGCTCGACGCCCTGCAGGAGCTCACCCGGCTGGCTGTACAGCAGAAGACGGGCGTACGCAGCCGGCTGATGCTCGACGTCAGCGGTCACCGGCAAGCGCGCCGCAATGAACTGACGGCGCTGGCCACCGAGACCGCACAGCAGGTTCTCGCCAGCGGCGAAGCCGTGACTCTCAGTCCGATGAACCCGTTCGAGCGCAAGGTGGTCCACGACGCGATTTCGGGGATCGATGGCGTGCGGAGTGAGTCTGAGGGTGAGGAACCGGACCGGCGAGTCGTCGTACTCACTGACGCGTGAGTCACCTGCGGCCGGTGCGCTGGCTGCCCGACGACCCCTGGCGACCATGACAGTGCCGAGCGTGGTGCCACCGGAAGCGGTGGCGCTGTTCGGTGATGGGCTGCCGCGTGCCCAACAGTTCCACCGGATGCTCGCGACGGACGGTGTCGTTCGTGGCCTGATCGGGCCGCGGGAGGTTGCTCGACTCTGGGAGCGGCACATCGACAACTGCGCGGTTGTCGCAGATCTACTGCCGGAAGGGGCCCGGGTCGTCGATGTCGGCAGTGGGGCAGGGCTGCCAGGTCTGGCCATGGCGATCCGTCGGCCGGATCTCCGGGTCGACCTCGTCGAACCGTTGCTGCGCCGATATGAGTTCCTGACGGAGGCCGTCTCGGCGTTGGAGCTCTCCGACACGGTTCGAGTCGTTCGAGGTCGCGCGGAGGATCAGTTGGTGATCGAGGAGATCGGCCATGCCGACTGGGTCACAGCGCGGGCGCTAGCGCCACTGGACCGATTGGTGGGATGGTGCCTACCGCTACTGCGACCGGGCGGGCGGCTGCTCGCCATCAAAGGCGCTACCGCGGTCGCGGAGGCCGAGCAGTTCGCACCGGTCATTCGTGGCCTCGGGGGTACGGACGTCGACGTCGTCCAGTGCGGTGCTGGCCTGATCACCGAACCGACAACCGTCGTGGTAATCCGTCGGTCAACTGCGGCAGGTAAGAGAGGACAACGATGACGGAGAATCCTGCGAGCAGTGCGGGCACGTTGGGGCAGTCTGATGTTTCACGTGAAACCAGTCCTGGCAATGTTTCACGTGAAACAGAGTTCGACACCCCGATCGCCCGTGAGGCTGCGCAGGCTGTCCACGTCTTGAATGTTCGCCAGGAGACCTGGCCTCGCCCCGCCGCGACGCGGGTCATGACGGTCGCGAACCAAAAGGGTGGCGTCGGCAAGACGACGAGCACTGTCAACCTCGCCGCGGCACTCGCCCTGCATGGGCTACGGGTCCTGGTGATCGACCTTGATCCCCAAGGGAACGCCAGTACGGCGCTCGGCGTCGAGCACCTGGTTGGCACTCCTTCCGTGTACGACGTGCTCCTGGGCGGGCGTGCGATCGCGGACGTCGTGACCCCGGCCGACTTCAGCGAGAACCTGCTGTGTGTGCCGGCGACGCTGGACCTGGCCGGAGCAGATATCGAGCTGACCTCGCAGGTGGCCCGTGAATATCGGCTCCAGCGTGCCGTCACGACGTTCCTCGAGTCAGGGCCGCCGGTGGACTACCTGCTCATCGACTGCCCGCCGTCGCTCGGCTTGCTCACACTCAACGCCCTTGTGGCGGCTCGCGAGGTGCTGATCCCGATCCAATGCGAGTACTACGCGCTCGAGGGGTTGGCTCAGCTGCTGAACACCGTCGAGCTGGTGCGTTCGCATCTGAACCCGCAACTGGCGGTGACGACCGTCCTGCTCACCATGTACGACAGCAGGACACGACTCGCCGACCAGGTCGCCGACGAGGTGCGCTCTCACTTTCACGAGTTGGTCCTCACCCCGGTCATCCCGCGGAACGTCCGCGTGTCCGAGGCTCCCGGATACGGGCAGACAGTCATGACCTACGACGCGGGGTCCCGTGGTGCCGTCGGGTACCTTCAGGCAGCCCGCGAGATGGCGGAACGGGGAGCAGTGGTGGCTGTCCCCGACGAGCACGGGGAGTCGAACACGTGACCAACAAGAATCGACGCGGGGGACTCGGACGCGGGCTCGGCGCGCTGATCCCGACGGCCCCCAGCGAGGGCGCCGGCGGCGGCACGACGCCCTCGCCCACTGACATCTACTTCGGCCCGACGGCGTCGACGATCGCGTCCAGCAGCGAGACGGAGGCGGGCACGGCCGCTGCCGCTGGTGTCGATCCAGCCGCGTCCGAAGGACCGCTGCCAGTGCCCGGTGCGATCTTCGCGGAGCTGCCGATCGGCAGCATCCATCCCAACTCGAAGCAGCCTCGCCAGGTGTTCGACGAGGACGCGCTGGCCGAACTCACCCACTCGGTGCGGGAGTTCGGTGTGCTCCAGCCGATCGTCGTCCGAGAGGACACCGACGGCTACCAGCTGGTCATGGGAGAGCGCCGCCTGCGCGCGGCCGCAGCCGCCGGTCTCGACACGATTCCGGCGATCATCCGCACGACGGACGACGACGCGATGCTGCGCGACGCGCTGCTCGAGAACATCCATCGCGCCCAGCTGAACCCGCTGGAAGAGGCCGCCGCCTACCAGCAGCTTCTCGAGGAGTTCGGCACCACTCATGAAGAGCTGGCCCATCGGATCGGTCGCAGCCGACCCCAGGTGACCAACACGATCCGGCTGCTCAACCTGCCGGTACCCGTGCAGCGCCGGGTAGCGGCCGGAGTCCTGTCAGCCGGTCATGCCCGTGCGCTGCTCGGCCTGGACGACCACGACCTGCAGGACGAGCTCGCCACCCGGATCGTCGCCGAGGGCCTGTCGGTGCGCGCCACCGAAGAGCTCGTCGCCCTGCACGCCAGTGGTCACGCCGACAAGAGGCAGGCCCGCAAGGCTCCGGTGGCGCGGGCTACCGCACCGGCCGTCACCGATCTGGCCGACCGGCTTTCAGACGCGTTCGACACGCGGGTCCGGGTCGAGCTCGGCCGCCGCAAGGGCAAGATCACGGTCGAGTTCGCCTCGATCGACGACCTCGAGCGGATCGTGAGCGTGATGGCGCCACAGCTGGCCGCACGCGCGTTCGCGACACCGGCTCAGCCTGCGTCGAACGAGCCGTAGGCCACGACCTCGTCGAACGGGCGGCGCCCGCGGCGCAGCGACGGTGAGCGCAGATCGGGTGCTGGATAGCCGAGACTCACGACGCAGACGGGCGTGAGGTGCTCGGGAACGGCGAACCTGGCGCGCAGGGCCGGCCACGCTTCATCGGGTACGCCGAACAGGCACCCGGCAAGGCCTTCGTCGACGGCGCCGAGCAACAGGATCATTGCGGCCATCCCTGCGTCGACGTGCCAGTAGGGGATCGGCCACGACTGCTGATCGGCTGGTATCGAGCCCTTGTCCGCCTCGGCGTATCGAGTCCGGTAGGCAGTCTCGTCGGAGAAGACCACGACGAGCGCGGGTGCCGTCTGCATCCGGGCGAGCCACGCGTCCGGCGTGTCCGTCGCGGTCGCGTCCCAGAACGCGGCGCAGGAGGCCGGGTCGTCCAGGACCAGGAACTGCCAACCCTGGGTGTGCCCCGCGGACGGAGCTCGCACGGCCAACCCGAGCAACGCGTCGATCACCTCTCGGGCCACGGGACGGTCGGGCTCGTACGAACGAACCATTCGCCGGGCTCGGACCAGGTCGCGGAACTCCATGGCATCGACCCTGCCACAGCGGTGTGGGCAATATCCAATGTCGGGGTGGGCGATCATGTGCGAAAGTTGAAAGGTGGACCTCAGGCAATCGCGCAAACTCGAGAACGTCTGCTACGACATCCGGGGACCGGTTCTCGACGAGGCACGGCGCCTCGAAGAAGAGGGCCGGCGGATCATCAAGCTCAACATCGGCAACCCGGCCTCGTTCGGGTTCGACGCGCCCGAAGAGATCCTCGTCGACGTCATACGCAACCTTCCTGCCGCACAGGGCTACTCCGACTCGCAGGGTCTGCTCTCGGCCCGCACCGCGATCGTCCAGCACTACCAGGGCCGGGGATTCGACACCGTGGATGTCGACGACATATGGCTCGGCAACGGGGTCAGCGAACTGATCACGCTCGCGCTGCAGGCGATGCTCGACGACGGCGACGAGGTGCTCGTACCGGCTCCGGACTACCCGCTCTGGACGGCCTCAACGTCGCTCGCCGGCGGCCGGCCGGTGCACTACCTCTGCGACGAGCAGTCGGGCTGGCTGCCTGACCTCGATGACATGCGCTCGAAGATCACCGATCGCACCAAGGCCGTCGTCGTGATCAACCCGAACAACCCGACCGGCGCCGTATACCCCGAAGGGGTATTGCGGGATATAGCCGACCTGGCACGCGAGCACGGCCTGGTCGTCCTCGCTGACGAGATCTACGACAAGGTGCTCTACGACGACGCGGTCCACGTTCCGTTCGGAGCACTGGCACCGGATGTGTTCACGCTGACGTTCAACGGGTTGTCGAAGGCCTATCGGCTCGCCGGCTTCCGGTCCGGTTGGTTGATGGTCACCGGCCCCAAGCGCCACGCCACCAGCTACCTCGAAGGCATCACGATCCTCGCGAACATGCGCCTGTGCGCGAACGTGCCCGCACAGCACGCGATTCAGATGGCCCTGGGCGGCCGGCAGAGCATCCACGACCTGGTGCTGCCCGGCGGGCGCCTGCACGAGCAGCGCGACGCGGCGATGACGGCCCTGCGCGCCATACCGGGCGTGAGCTGCGTCGAGCCCAAGGGTGCGCTGTACGTGTTCCCGAAGCTGGACCCGCAGATGTACCCCATCGCCGACGACCAGCAGTTCGTGCTGCAGTTGCTGCGCGAGCAGCACGTTCTCGTCGTCCAAGGCACCGGGTTCAACTGGCCGACGCCGGATCACCTGCGCATCGTCACGCTGCCACGTGCCGACGACCTCACCGAGGCCATCGGGCGGATCGGGCAGTTCCTGAGCACCTACGACGGATCGGCCTAGCTCGAGCGCACCGAGGCCTCGCGGGCGACGGCCTGTCCCGTCTACGCTTGCGCGTACCCATTCGACTCACGCCCTAGCCCGGTGGGGGTTTCTCGTGTCGCGTCGGCTCGTCAACATCACGCTCGACAATCTCAGCGACCTCCCGCCACGGTGTCGCAGTTGCGTGTTCTGGGAACTCGATCCCATGTCGGCGGAGCGAGCAGCCGACAGCGGGTCCGGTGAGCTCGAGAAGGAAGCGTGGGTCTCGGACACCCTGCTCGAGTGGGGCAGTTGCGGCCAGATCGCCTACGTCGACGGCGTGCCTGCCGGCTACGTGCTGTTCGCGCCGCCGGCCTACGTGCCCCGGGCGACCGCGTTCGCGACGTCGCCGGTCAGCTCCGACGCGATCCTGCTGATGACAGCGCGATTGATGCCCGAGTTCATCGGTATGGGCCTGGGGCGAATGCTCGTCCAGGGCGTTGCGCGCGACGCTGCCCGCCGGGGCGTGAAGGCCATCGAGGCGTTCGGCCGGGCTGCCCCGAAGCCGCAGGGCGATGAGCGCGACGAGTGGGCCGCTGCGCCGGCTCGTGAGTCCGCCGAGCGGCCGGCCACCGGTTGCCTGCTGCCGGCCGACTACCTGCTGGCGGTGGGCTTCAAGACCGTGCGCCCGCATCCGCACACCCCGCGGCTGCGGCTGGACATCAAAACCACGGTGTCGTGGAAGGAAGACGTCGAGTACGCCCTGGAGCGACTGCTCGGATCGATGCAGACACCGGCGCTGGCCCGCAACTGAAAGTCGACGACCTACTGCTGGGCAACCGCGGGGATGCGCAGGACGCCGGTCGGCGGGTCGTCGCCCAACGGCAGATACAGGCGCTGGACCGCGACGAGCAGGCCCTCGGCCGCGGTGTCGCGGAACAGCGGGTCGAGAAGCTTGGAGCGGTCGACGGGTGAACTCAGGTACCCGAGCTCGACCCGAACCGCTGGCATGCGCGTCAGCCTCAGCAGCGCCCACGTCTTGCCGTGAATGCGCCCGTCGACCAGGCCGGTGCGAGCCACGAGTTCGCGTTGCACCAGGTCGGCCAGCCGCTCGCCGATCGTCGAACTCGACTCCCCGCCGCCGTAGTAGTACGCGGCGACGCCGCTGGCACGCGCCGACTCGAACCCGTCGACGTGAAGTGACAGCACCAGGTCGGCGCCGGCCTCGTTGGCCAGGCTGGCGCGCTGCTCGTCCGTGGCGCCGAGGTTCGGACCACGGGTCAGCCAGCACTGCACCCCCAGCGCGCTGAGACGGCCCTCGAGGCGGGTGGCGAGGTCCCAGACAAGGTCGGCTTCGGTGATGTCCGCGTAGACCGTTCCGGGGTCGTCGCCGCCATGGCCGGGATCAATGACGATCCGCTTGCCGAGCAGGTTCGGGCCGGACGCGGCGACGGCCACCAGGTCCCGCAGCAGCTGCGGACGCCCGCCCACGACACGCCGGCCCAGCTGGCGCAGCGCGCGCAGCGTGGCCGGACCGCAGATGCCGTCGGCGACGAGTCCGTAGTCGCGCTGGAACGCGCGGGTGCCCTCTGCCGTCGTGGAGCCGAAGACCCCGTCAGCCTTGCCGACGTTGTAGCCGAGTTCGAGCAGCTGAACCTGCAGGGCGGTGACGTCGTCGCCGGCGAGGCGCACGGCCGGCTCGTGAGCGAGCACGCGGTCGCCCAGCCGCCAGTGCGCACCGGTCAGTGCGACGAAGGTCTCGGTGCCGACCGAACCGTCTACCGAGATCCCGCGCCGCTGCTGAAAGTGACGGACGGCGAGCTCCGTAGCCTCGTCGAACAGGTCGGCGCAGGCAGGGTCGGTGTTGTCGAGCAGGCCCAGCACAGCGAGCATCCGCCGCACCTCGGCGACCGCGTTGCCGGCGGCACCGCGGCGAAGAGGCTGCATGACAGACGTGGTCCTCTGGCTGGTCGAAAAGGGGGCTCGCGGTCATTGTGCCTCAGCAGATGCCCGGCACCTAAATACGTCCGAATCGGGCGCGTGTTCGGACTGCTGGCGCGAAGAGGCGGCTGCCACCGTGTGGTGGCAGCCGCCGTCGAGCAGTCAGGTATCAGGCGACGTAGTCGCTGAGTTCCTTGAGGATGGCCGCCTTCGGCCGGGCGCCGACGATCGACTTGACGATCTGACCTTTCGAGAACACGGACATGGTCGGGATCGACATGATCTGGTAATCACGGGCGATGCCGGGGTTCTCGTCGATGTTGACCTTGGCCACGGTGATCTTGCCCGCGTACTCGCCGGCGATCTCTTCGAGGACCGGAGCGACCTGGCGGCACGGGCCGCACCACTCGGCCCAGAAGTCGACGAGCACAGGGCCATCGGCCTGCAGCACGTCAGCCGCGAAGCTCGCGTCGGTGACGGTCTTGGTGTTGTTGCCCATGTGGTGTCTCCTGCTCTGTGGGGTACTGACGTGAACGCTGAGCCACGGGAGGTTGATTCCCCGTCAGACCGGCTCACCGGTGAGTTCGGCATCCGTGACCGCCTGGCCGCGGATGTCGGCGAGCGAGGCCAGGTAGCGCTCCGCGTCGAGAGCCGCCTGGCAACCGGTTCCGGCCGCGGTGACGGCCTGACGATAGACGTGGTCGACGACATCCCCGGCCGCGAACACGCCGTCGAGGTTCGTCCGCGTGCCCGACGTGGTCACGATGTAGCCCTCGTCGTCGAGGTCGACCTGGCCGCGCACCAGCTCACTGCGCGGCTCGTGTCCGATGGCGATGAACAGCCCGTTGACGTCAAGATCGCGGGCTTCGCCGGTGACGGTGTCGCGCAGCCGCAAGCCCGACACCGAGTCGGTGCCCGTGATGTCGACGACCTCGGAGTTCCATATCCACCGGATCTTCGGGTTGCTCTCGGCTCGGTCGGCCATGATCCGGCTGGCTCGCAGCGAGTCGCGCCGGTGTACCACCGACACGGACTTCGCGAAGCGGGTGAGGAAGGTGGCCTCCTCCATGGCGGTGTCGCCGCCACCCACGACGGCGATGTCCAGGTCGCGGAAGAAGAACCCGTCACAGGTGGCACACCACGACACGCCGTGCCCGGACAGCTCGTCCTCGCGCGCGACGCCGAGCTTGCGATAGGCCGAACCCATCGCCAGGATCACCGCGTCGGCGGTGTACTCGCCGTCGTGTGTGCGCACGATCTTGACCGGTCCGGCGAGGTCGACGGACACCACGTCGTCGCTCACCAGCTCCGCGCCGAAGCGTTCGGCCTGCGCGCGGATATGGGCCATCAGCTCCGGGCCCATGATGCCGTCGGGGAAGCCCGGAAAGTTCTCGACCTCGGTGGTGTTCATCAGCGCACCGCCGTACTGCGAACCCTCGAACACCAGCGGCGCCAGGTCGGCGCGGGCGGTGTACAGCGCTGCCGTGTAGCCCGCCGGCCCGGATCCGACGATGATGACCTCGCGGTGGGTGCCCGGCTCGACGCTCTGCTGTGCGGTCACGAGTCCTCTTCCGTTACGTGCGATGTCACTGCCTGAACGATCCTAGGTAGCGACGCATTCCGAACGCATGGGCGTGTCAACGCCGGCGCACCAGCGCGACGATGTCCTGCACTTCGGCGATCCTCATTCGCCACGCGACGGCGGCCATTGCGGCCAGTCCGCCGAGTCCCCCGAGCACCAACCCGGCCAGAGCGCCGAGATGCCCCCGCCCGAGGGCGTGGTCGAGTCCGGTGACGATGGCCAGCGCGACGAGCGCGCCGACCGTCGACGCGGCCGCGACCTGGGCGCTGGTTCGCGCGACGCGCGCAAACCCCAGATGCCCGAGCTTGCGGGTGAGCGTGACGTGGCCGACCACCGCACCCACCACGTACGACAGCGACGTCGCCGTCGTCAGTGCCTCGGCGATGTGTGCGGAGCCGTGCAGCGTGGCGGTGGCGACGAGGACGAGCACGACCTTGGTGCCGACCACGAAGACGTTGATGACCGTCGGTGTGCGCCCGTCGCGCATCGCGTAGAACACGCGCAGCTGCAGCATCACGAGAGCGAACGGGAACAGGCCGAACGCCGAGATCGCGAGCGCGGTGCCGATCAGGCGCGCTCCGTCGACCGACGTCTTGCCGTACGCGAAGAGGACGACGTTGAGCACCGGACCCAACACGATCAGACCGGCGGTGATCGGAATGAGCGCCACGGCCGCGAGTCGCGCGCCGAGAGACATGTCGTCGATGACCGCCTCGGTATGGCCGCGCGCGGCCGATCTGGACAGGCGCGGCATCAGCGCGGTCAGCAGCGAAACGACGAGGATGCCGTAGGGCATCTGCAGCAGGAGGTCGGCGTTGGTGAACACGGTGAACGCGCCGTGGCTGACACCCACCTTGGCGATCACGGTGACGCCGATCTGACTTGCCACGACGTAACCCAGCACCCAGCCGGCGAGCGTGCCGACCTCCTTCATCCGTCCGACCTCGTTGGGCAGGGCTCGGAAGCGCCATTTCCAGGTGAAACCGGTGCGTCGCAACGACGGGATGAGGACGAGCGCCTGCGCCGCGATGCCGAGGCTCGTGCCGATGCCCAGCACGAGCAGCTGGGGTGTCGTCATCGTGGCCGGCGTCAACGTCTTGGGACCGGGCAGCGTCCAGAAGACGGCGATCGTCACGATCATGACGACGTTGTTGAGCACGGGCGACCACGTGCCAGGTGCGTAGCTGTGCCGGATGTTCAGCACCGCCATGAACATGGCACCGAGACCGTAGAAGAAGATCTCGGGCAGCAGCAGGGTGGCGAACGCTGTCGTCAGGCTGCGCTGCGACGAGTCGGAGACGAACGCGCCGGCGATCAGCGGCGCGCACGCCACCGCCACCAACGTCATGACTCCGAGGGCCGCCGTGGCGACCGACAGCAGGCGCTGGGTGTACGCGACGCCGTGGTCGGCGTCATCCTCCTGGGCGTGTACGAGCAGCGGGATCAGCACGCTGGACAGCACGCCACCGAGGAGCAGCTCGTACACCATGTTGGGAAAGTTGTTGGCGACGTTGTACGCGTCGCCGACCCCGTGGATGCCGATCGCGGCGACGAGCATGCTGCTGCGCAGGAACCCGGTGATTCGGCTGGCCAGGCTGGCGACGGCCATCGTCCGGCTGGTTGCCAGCAACCCGCCGTCCCCCTCGGCTGCATCCACTTGCGCGGCCGCCGCCGGCTCGAGTGCCGTAACGGGGGCGGATTCGCCAGGTGGCTTGGTGCTCGGCCTGCGTCGCCGTGGACCGACGTAGGTCGTCGAACTCCACTGCGGCTCGTGCTGCCCGGCCGGCTCGTCCTCCCAGTCGGCGACCAAGACGCCCGACATCGGATCGGCCCCGGTGCCGATCGGCGGAAGGATGACGCTGCCGCCCTTGTAGATCGAGGCGGCGCTCCACCCGGAGTCGGAGTCGGTCATCGGACCGCGACCGGATCGACATCGGCACCGTCGACCCGAGCCGCCGGCCGCCGCCGCACTCGGCGTACCAGCCGGATGAGCAGGGCCAGGATCAGGACGACGGCGGCCACGATGGTGATGATCACGCCGATCGCACCCAGCGCGGTGCTGTGTACGGAGACCAGAACTGGATCACCGATCGTGAGACCGCTCGGCGTGAGGAGTACGGCCTGGACGCGGAACCGACCGGTGCGTTCGACGTGCGTCGGTATGTGCAGCGTCACCTTGGTGTTGGGCGCGATCGTCTGCTTTCCGATGTCGGCGGCCGTGAACCCGGGTGCGCCATTGACCGAGGTGACCAGGACTCGCACGGTGACCGTCACCGCGAGGTTGTTCTCGACCGTGACGGGCAGCGGCGAGTTGCTCGACGCGAGCGTGTACGTGCCGGTAGACGGCTGGACGATCCGTACCCCGGAGGTGAACGCGTCGACCTGCCGGCTGAGCTGCAGTGCGTACTCGTCGCCCGCTGACGAGTTCGTGCGCCAGTAGTTGGACTCGACGCGTTGCACGGCGGTCGGCAGCGCGCCCAACACCACCTCGGCGTCGGACGAACTCAGCATCGTGTCGAGGTCGGGCACGACGTTCGAGACGTTCTTCGCGGTGTAGATCGCGAGCGGCGACAGTGATCTCTGGCTGCCGTCCGGCGGCACCAGTTGGCCGTGCTCGGACGGTGTCACCGCGCGTACCGCGTCGGCGAGGTTCAGCGAGGTGGACCAGTAGGTCGAAGTCGTGTCGGTGATCGCGCGCACCGCCGCGTCCGGGCTCGGGTCGAGGGTGCGCGGGACCACGATCGTCACGAAATGCGAGACGGTGCTGTCGGCGACCGCGGCCACCGCCACCTCGGAGACGAGCTGCGGCAGTTCTGCCGTGCCGGACCCGCCGAGCGACAGGACGGGCGCAACGTATCGCTGGATGCTGCGTTGGGTGACGACCGCGCTCACCGGCCCGGACAGCGTCTGGACCACTCCGAGTTCGTTGGTCACCGCATCCGGGCCTGCGGCGCTGGGCAGCGTGGCGTCGTTCAGGATCACCGACGTCGAGTTGTGCTGCACCAGTGCGGTGAGCGTGTCGCTGCTCAGCGACTCGTCCGCAGGCCAGGCCAGACTCGTCGTGGTCGGGTAGCCACCGAGCGCGGCGGTGATCCTCGCCTGGGCTGTCGGACTGACTCCAGCGGTCCAGGTGAGGCCGCTGCGGGTCAGTGACTCGACGTCCGGATCGGCCAGCGGCGTGACGGCCAGTTCGATACCGGGGTCACGGGCGAGGACGGCCCTGAGTCGCGCGAGCCATGCGCCCGCGACGGCTGTTCCCGTGCCCGGGACGCGCTTGCCGTTGACGTTGACCGAGTACTTGCCGGCGGCCATGACGGCGAGTTCGTCGATGAGCTCCGGGTCGACGACGAGTGTCAGCCGCAGGTCCTTCGGGACTCGTTCGACGACCTGCAGTACGCGGTCCAGTCGACCGCCGGCTACCCCGGACGCCAGGTCGTCGCCGGTGAACACGTCGTCGCCCACGAGGCGGTGCGGGCCATCGGTGATCGGCAAGACCCAACTCACCTGAACCGGCATCGGCCGGGACAAGCCGAATGCGGGGAGGAACGTCTGGCCGGAGCCGACGATGACGTCCGCACCGCTGCTGTCGGTGGCGTGGACGGTGAAGTAGAGCGGGTAGATGAGGTTCTGGCAGATGCACAGACCTGTGTCCGAGCCGGTGCTCGTCGAGGTGAGTGCGGTGAACGGAAGCGTCGTGACGCCGCGAGGTCCGAGCGAGGCGGTGACAGGTTTGACGGGCCGGAAGTCGCCGGCGAGGTTCGGGTCGGGCGCCTGCACGTGGGCGATCGCCGCGTCGAGCGCGGATCGCGAGCTGATTGGGTTGCCGCGCACACCGTCGATCGTCACGGTGGGCAGTGCCTGGGAGGTGTTGTTCGTCAGGGTGAGCACCACGGTGAGGGGCGTCTCGGCGGTGGTGTTCGGCGGCGTCGAGGGCAGTACCGACATGACCGAGACGGTGACGCTGCGCGCGGTCAACGGCTCGGTCGCCCGGACTGCTCCGGCCTGGAGCGCGGGTGCGGCGACGGTGAGCAGACCTGCGGCGACGGCCGCGCGGAGGCAGCGCCGGCGCCTTCCCGCCCGGCGCCGGATCACGCGGTGTCCGCCAGCAACCGGCCGGCGGTCTCGATCAACCCACGTTCGTCCGGGTACGCCAGCTGGTCGCTGATCTCGGGCAGAGGTACCCAGGCGACTGCGGTGACCTCGATGTCGGCGTCGGACAGCTCGCCGCCGGTGGCCCGCAACAGGTAGTGACGCACCGTCTTGTGGATGCGCCGCCCGTCCGAGACGAACCAGAAGTCGATGGTGCCGAGTTCGGCGAGGATCTCGCCGTTGATGCCCGTCTCTTCCGCAACCTCGCGGACGGCGGCCTGCTCGGCCGTCTCGCCGGCCTCGATGTGTCCTTTCGGCAAGGACCACAACAGGCGGCCGAGCTTGTCTGTGCGTCCGATGAGCGCGCCGAGAGGGACGTCCCCAGCAAGATCGACGACCAGGCCGCCGGCGCTGTACTCGTCGACGCGGCGAAGCCAACGGCCTCGTCCGGACTTGGCCCCCTTGGGCCCGCGTCGTCGCGCAGACTCCGATGGGCCGGTGGACATGGCCCGATGGTAACTGCCGGTCGGTATCGTGGCGGCCCGTGACACAGCCCACGCCCCGCACCGACCTCACCCACCGGCGAATCCCGTGATGACGTCTCCCGCCGACCTGGTTCCGGTGCCTCGCGAGGCGCACATCCTCGGCGCGGCCTTCGCCGAGGCCGGCCACGAACTCCACCTGGTCGGTGGTTCGGTCCGCGATGCCCTCATGGGTCGCGATCCTGCCGGCGGGATACCGGGCGACCTCGACTTCGCCACCGACGCTCGGCCGGAGGACGTCCTGGCGATAGTCGGCCCGCTGTCTCAGGCCACCTGGACGACCGGCATCGAGTTCGGGACCGTCGGCGTGCAGGTCGACGGGAAGATGTGTGAGATCACCACCTTCCGCGCCGACAGGTATGACCGGGTGTCGCGCAATCCCGAGGTCGTCTACGGCGAGTCGCTGCTCGAGGACCTGCGGCGACGCGACTTCACGATGAACGCCATGGCGTTGTCGGTGACCGGCGACCGGGTCTTCACCGACCCGTTCGGCGGCTTGGCCGATCTTGCGCGCGGAGCCCTGCGCACCCCGGCCACCCCGCAGGAGTCGTTCGCCGACGACCCGCTGCGGATGCTGCGGGCCGCCCGGTTCGTCGCCATGCTCGGCGTCGTCCCGGCACCTGAGCTGTTGTCGGCCATGTCTGCGATGGCTTCCGAACTTGCGCGAATCACACCGGAGCGCGTCCAGGCGGAGTTGACCAAGCTGATCAGCGGCGAGCATCCGCGCGCCGGGTTGGAGCTGCTCGTCGACTCCGGGCTCGCCGACGTGGTGCTTCCGGAGCTGCCCGCGTTGCGGATGGCAGCTGACGAGCACGGTCAACACAAGGACGTCTACGCCCACACGCTTCAGGTGCTCGAGCAGGCGATCGACCTCGAACGCGACGGCGCCGATCCAACCCTGCGATGGGCGGCGTTGCTTCACGACATCGGCAAGCCGGCGACGCGCGAGTTCGCCCCTGGCGGCCGGGTGACGTTTCACCATCATGAAGTGGTCGGGGCGCGAATGGCGCGCAAGCGGCTGAAGGAGCTGCGCTACAGCAAGCAGTTCATCGAGGACGTGAGCCAACTCGTCTTCCTGCATCTGCGCTTCTACGGCTACCGCGGCGGCGAGTGGACCGACTCGGCCGTGCGCCGGTACGTCGTCGACGCCGGTCCACTTCTGCCACGCCTGCACAAGCTCGTCCGTTCCGACTGCACCACGCGCAACAAGCGCAAGGCCGCGGCGTTGTCGGCGGCGTACGACGCGCTCGAGAGCCGCATCGCCATACTCGAGGAGAAGGAAGAGCTGGCGGCCGTCCGCCCCGACCTGGACGGCAACGAGATCATGTCGATTCTGGGAGTGGGCCCGGGACCGATCATCGGCAAGGCGTACCAGTATCTGCTCGGGTTGCGGATGGAGCACGGACCTCTTGGCCATGACCGTGCGGTGCAGGAGTTGACCTCGTGGTCGCGCCAGCAGCCGTCCTGATCAGCTGTGCCGGCCCTTGGCGTCGGTGAGTGTCCGCGCGCGTGACCTGCTCGCGCCGGCGTACAGATAGCCGACCGCGGTGGCGGCGTACGCGACCGCGATCACGATCAGCGATATCGGTGAGCGGCCGTTGTCCGGAAGCGCGACTGCGGTGATCACCGCGGCTGCCACCAGCGTGAGGTTGAACAGGGTGTCGTAGATCGTGAAGACCCGACCCCGGTACTCGTCCTCGATGTCCTGTTGCACCAGGGTGTCGACGCAGATCTTGATGCCCTGAGACGCGACGCCGAGCAGCAGTGCGCCCAGCAGAACGAGCGGCATCGAGTACGGCAGCCCCAGCGCGACCTCGACGACCGCGGCCCCGAGAAACAGCGCCGCGGGCCAACGGACATAGCCGAGCCGGCGGGCAGCGACGGGGGTGACCAGCGCGGCGATCCCACCGCCGATCGCGACGGCGGCAACGACTTGGCCCAGGCCGCCGATGCCTGCGCGGAACACGCCATTGCTGTGGAAGTAGTTGCGATAGAGCAGCACCGTGCAGACGGTCGAAACGCCGTAACAGAGACGATGCACGCCGATCGCGATCAAGGCGATGAACACCGGGCGGCGGGCGCGGACGTGCCGTGCCCCGTCCACGAGCCCGCGCGCCACCTCAGCCACCGTCTCGCGGTTGCCGCGTTCGACGTCGTCCGGTCCGAGGTCATCGGGTGCGAACCACCGGCTGACGACCGCGGAGGCGAGGTAGGGAATCGCCGCGGCGAGGGCCATCGCGCCGTAGGCGGTGTTCGATCCGGCGCTCGCGAAGGCCCGGACGCCGATCGCCGCGGCGCCGCCGACCGTGGTCGCAATCGTGCCGCTGGTGCTCGAGAGTGCGTTGGCTGTGACCAGGTCGTCCGCCCGGACCACGTGCGGCAGTGACGCGCTCAGCGCCGACAGAACGAAGCGGTTCATCGACACGATGACGAGCGCGCAGGCATAGAAGGGCTGGCCGTGCAGTCCACCGAACATCGTCGTCGCCACGAGAGCGACACCGACTCCTCGCAGCACGTTGATGAGCAGCAGCACGCGCTGCCTGCGCCACCGGTCCAGCAGTACCCCCGCGAAGGGACCGACGATCGAGTACGGCACGAGCAGCACCGCGAACGCGGCCGCCACGTCAGCAGCGTGTGCCTGCCGTTCCGGGTTGAAGAGCACCGCTCCGGCAAGGCTGGCCTGGAACACGCCGTCGCCGAACTGGCCCAGCAGGCGAACGCCGAACAGGCGGCGGAAACCCGGCTGCGCGAGAGCGGTGAGCAGATGTCCTCGGCGCCGCACGGCAGTCACGCTAGCCGTCCACTCTTGATCGACAGCGTGGGTCGGTCGCGATAGCCGCCAGATTCTGCTGTTGATCACGGATGGGGGACGTATGACCCCGCCGGATAGCCGCGAGGCGTGATCACCGCCAAGATGAGCAGATGTCGTCGTCCTCGTCGTGGGCTCTCGGGAGCCCAGAGCCCGCTGGCGGACGGCTGCTCGTCGCAACCCCGCTGCTCGCCGACCCGAACTTCTCGCGCACGGTCATCTACCTACTCGAGCACGACGGGGGCGGCACGGTCGGCGTGGTCCTCAACCGTCCGAGCCGCACGCCGGTCGGCCAGGTCCTGCCTGACTGGCATGAGGCCGTAAGTGGGCCGGCGGTGGTCTTCGGCGGCGGTCCCGTGCAGCCGGACGGGGCCTTGTGCCTGGCACACCTCGACTCCGACGGTCCAGGTGTGCGCCTGGTCGTCGACGGCGTCGGCACCGTGGATCTCGACGGCGACCTGGCGCTGATCGCCGGCGTTGCCCGGCGCCTCAGAGTGTTTGCCGGGCACGCCGGATGGTCTCCAGGACAGCTCGAGACCGAACTCGGCGAGGGCGCATGGTGGGTCGTTCACGGGAGTCCGGATGACCTGTTCAGCAGCGAACCGCGATCGATGTGGTCGGCGGTTCTGCGCCGTCAGCCGCCGCCGTTGAATCTGATGTCGACGTTCCCGCTGGATCCGACGCTCAACTGAGCAACTTGGCCCCTGAGCAGGGCGACACGCCGTCGCGCGCCCTGCTCAGGGGCCAAGTTGGAGCGGTCAGCGTTCGACGGTGCCGTCGATGAAGTCCTGCACAGCCCGCCGCGCATCGTCGTCGAAGTACTGCACGGGCGGTGACTTCATGAAGTACGACGACGCCGAGAGGATCGGACCACCGATACCGCGGTCCATCGCGATCTTCGTCGCACGCAGCGCGTCGATGATGATGCCGGCCGAGTTGGGCGAGTCCCACACCTCGAGCTTGTACTCGAGGTTCAGTGGCACGTCGCCGAAGGTCTTGCCCTCGAGGCGGACGAAGGCCCACTTGCGGTCGTCGAGCCACGCGACGTAGTCGGACGGGCCGATGTGCACGTTGCGCTCGCCCATGTCGCGGTCTGGAACCTGCGAGGTGACCGACTGCGTCTTGCTGATCTTCTTCGACTCGAGGCGCTCGCGCTCCAACATGTTCTTGAAGTCCATGTTGCCGCCGACGTTGAGCTGGTAGGTGCGCTGCACCTCGACGCCGCGGTCCTCGAACAGCTTGGTCAGTACGCGGTGGGTGATGGTGGCACCGACCTGCGACTTGATGTCGTCTCCGACGATCGGCACCCCGGCGTCTTCGAACTTCTTGGCCCACTCCGGTGTGCTGGCGATGAAGACCGGCAGCGCGTTGACGAAACCGACCTTGGCGTCGATGGCGCACTGCGCGTAGAACTTGGCCGCCTGCTCCGAGCCGACGGGCAGGTAGCAGATCAGGACGTCTGCCGCGGTGTCCTTGAGGACCTTGACGATGTCGACGGGCTCGTCGTGCGACTCCTCGATCGTCTCCCGGTAGTACTTGCCGAGGCCGTCGAGGGTGTGACCGCGCAGTACCGGCACGTCGAGCTGTGGCACGTCGCAGATCTTGATGGTGTTGTTCTCGCTGGCGAGGATCGCCTGCGACAGGTCGAGGCCGACCTTCTTGGCGTCGACGTCGAAGGCGGCGACGAACTCGATGTCGCTGACGTGGTACGGGCCGAAGTTGACGTGCATGAGGCCGGGCACCTTGACCGCCGGATCGGCGTCGCGATAGAAGTGCACGCCTTGCACGAGAGACGCCGCGCAGTTGCCGACGCCGATGATGGCGACCCTGATGGACCCGCTCTTGCCGGTCCGAATCTGTGAACCCATCAGGGTTCCTCCTTGGTTGTCGGTGCTTGTCATCGCTCGGTCGCCTCGTTGGCGTCCAAGCGTTCGTTCTCGATCAGCTCGGTGAGCCAGCGGACCTCGCGGTCGACCGACTCGAGCCCATGCTCGTGCAGTACGCGGGTGTAGCGGTCGAGCCGTTGGCCCGTGCGTGCCAGCGTGGTCTTCATCCCGTCGCGCTGCTCCTCCACCCGCCGGCGCCGACCCTCGAGGATCTGCAACCGGATCTCTGAACGCGTCTGGGCGAAGAACGCCAGCCGCGCGCCGAATCCCTCGTCGTCGAATGCGTCGGGGCCCACGTCGGCTAGCAGTGCCGCGAGGTGCTCCTTGCCTTCGGCGGTGAGGCGGTAGACCCGCTTGCCACGGCGGGACCGGGTCGTGCTGCCGGGCGCTGCTTCGAGCGGCGCCTCCTCGGAGATCCACCCGGCTTCGGACAACCGTCGCAAACTCGGGTAGAGCGAACCGTAGGAGAACGCCCGGAACGCGCCGAGCAGGGTCGCCAGCCGCTTTCGGATCTCATATCCGTGCATCGGGCTGTCGTTCAGAAGCCCGAGGACGGCGATTTCCAGCATTCGGCCGATCCCCCTATCGCGACATGATGTATCAAGACGATACATCACGCTGACATGGAGAACCCAATCAGGTTACGGGTAGACCAGCGGAATATGAACATTGCCCCGGTCCGGCCGTCATCGCCCCTCCGCGTCGCTCACTCTCGGGAACAGGCCCGGCGCCGGCCGCGCGTCGACCCGCTGTCCGACGTACTGGTAAACCCCGGCCGCCCCACCCCACAACAGCGACGCCAGGTAGCCGGCCAGCTGCTCGCGACTCATCGCATCACGATTGTCGAGCCACCACAGACTCGCCGCGCTGATGAAGCCGCCGATAGCCTCGCCCCACGGGTGGGCAGCGGTGGGGTCGAGCCCGATCGCCTCCAGCTTGACGGCGAGCTGCCGGCTGATCAGTTCCGCGACGACCGTGCTGAAGTCGGTGGGCGCCGCGTCGCCGGATCCCGCTTCGCTGATCAACGGGTGGCGAGCGACGAAGCGATACAGCTCCGGGTTGTCCTCCAGCAGGCCGAGGTACGCGTCGACGCCGGCGTGCATGAGCTCCCGGGGCTCGGGGTTCGTGGAGGTCGCGCGCAGGAGCACGGTGAGCACGTTGCCGACGACCCGCTGACTGACGGCGCGGTAGAGGTCGTTCTTGTCGATGAAGTACCGGTAGATCACCGGCTTGCTCGTCTTCGCGACGGAGGCGATCTGGTCCATGCCGACCACGGCCCCGTGCCTGCTTATCGCGACGATTGCCGCGTCGATGAGTTCGTCGCGCCGCGTTGCGCGATGCGCGGCCCATCGAGAGCTGCGTCCGTCGGTCTGGCTCGGCTTGGCGCGTGCGCCGCGCCTGACCTTCGTCTCCGCGATCGCGCCGATGGCCCCGTGCACCTTCTCGGTGACCGATCCGAGGCCTTCGGCGAGCACCCGGGCCGCGAGGCTGGTCTCATGCGCCGGGCTTCTGGCAGCCCCGTCGTCCGGATCACGCGTAACCGGCGACACAGGCTTCTTCACGCTACTCAAAGTAGCGGATACCTTGTGGTAACCACAGCCTTCGAAAGGACCCTCGTGAACACTCGTCGGGCCGCCATCATCGGCGGCAACCGCATCCCGTTCGCGCGGTCGAACGGCCCCTACTCGCGGGCCTCGAACCAGGACATGCTGACCGCGACCATCGACGGCCTGGTCGCCCGGTTCGGCTTGCAGAACGAGCGGATCGGTGAGGTGGCCGCCGGAGCTGTCCTCAAGCACAGCCGCGACTTCAACCTCACCCGGGAGTCGGTGCTCGGTTCGAAGCTGTCGCCGTGCACGCCTGCCTACGACGTGCAGCAGGCGTGTGGCACCGGCCTGGAAACCGCCATCCTCGTCGCGAACAAGATCCAGCTTGGACAGATCGACTCCGCCATCGCCGGTGGGGTCGACACGACCTCGGACGCGCCGATCGCGGTGAACGAGGACCTGCGCCAGGTGTTGCTCGCCGCAAACCGCGCCAAGTCGCTGAGCGCGCGGGTGAAGGCGCTGGCGCGCATCAGGCCACAGCAGCTCGTACCCGCCGTCCCCTCGAACTCGGAACCGCGCACGGGCACGTCGATGGGCGACCACCAGGCGATCACGACACTGGAGTGGGGAATCACCCGCGAGGCGCAGGACGAGCTCGCCGCGGCCAGCCACCACAACCTGGCAGCCGCGTACGACAGAGGCTTCTTCGACGATCTGGTCACGCCGTTCCTCGGACTGACCCGCGACCAGAACCTGCGAGCGGACACGTCGATCGAGAAGCTGGCCCAGCTCGCACCGGTGTTCGGCCGCGGTGGTGCGTCCGACGGCGCGACGATGACTGCGGGCAACTCCACGCCGCTGACCGACGGCGCCTCGACCGTCCTGATCGCGAGCGACGAGTGGGCTGCCGAGCACAAGGTGCCGGTGCTCGCGCACTTCGTCGATGCCGAGACCGCCGCCGTCGACTACGTCCACGGCGACCGGCGCGCGGACGGCCTGCTCATGGCGCCCGTATACGCACTGCCACGACTGCTCGCACGCAACAAGCTCACGCTGCAGGACTTCGACTTCTACGAGATCCATGAGGCGTTCGCGTCGACGGTGCTCACGACGCTCGCGGCCTGGGAGGACGAATCCTTCTGCCGTCGATACCTCGGCCTCGACACCGCCCTGGGTGCGATCGATCGATCGAGGTTGAACGTCAACGGCTCGTCTCTGGCGGCTGGACATCCATTTGCCGCGACGGGCGGGCGGATCGTCGCGAGCCTGGCCAAGCAACTGCACGAAAAGGGCTCCGGACGCGGACTGATCTCCATCTGCGCCGCAGGTGGACAGGGCGTCGTCGCGATCCTGGAGGCCTGACGTGTCTGACCGCTACCTCGACTTGGTCAACTCGCCGATCGGTTCGGCGTTCGCGGCACGCGTCGGCTTGCCGCGCCCGGCGGTCCTTCGGCGGTATCACTCCGGTGATCCGCTGCTGCCTGCGCCGGTACTGCTCGGTTCGACGTCAGGTGCGGCGCGTCCGGGCCTCGCCGAACTCGTCGCCGGCATCGGAGCCGAAGTTCGGGTGCCCGTCACCGACGAGGACAGGTGGGGCGCACTCATCCTCGACGCCACCGAGGTCACCTCGCCGGCCGACCTCGGCGGCCTGCGGACGTTCTTCTCGGGCCGACTCCGGCAGCTGGTGCCGTGTGGCCGGGTGCTCGTACTCGGCACACCACCTGACGGTGCCGATGTGACGGCCGACGCCGCGCGCCAGGCGCTGGACGGCATCGTCCGGTCGCTCGCGAAGGAGTTGCAGCGCGGGGCCACGGCCAACCTCCTGCTCGTCGAGGACGAGGCCTCGCTCGAATCGGCGCTGCGCTTCTTCCTGTCCGGCAAGGCTGCCTACGTCGACGGGCAGCCGGTGCGCCTCGGCGCCGGGCTCGCGCCCGCACCTGCCGACTGGGACCTCCCGCTGGCCGGCAAGACCGCATTGGTCACCGGCGCCGCCCGCGGCATCGGCGCGGCGATCGCCGGCGTCCTGGCCCGTGACGGCGCCCGCGTCATCGCAGCCGACCTGTCCCAGGCCGGTGAGGCGCTGGCCAAGGTCGCGAACAGCATCGGCGGCACCACACTGCACCTGGACGTGGCGTCGGCCGACGGGCCCGAGCGCCTGCTCACGCATCTCGCCGCGCACACCGACGGCCTCGACATCCTCATCCACAACGCGGGGATCACTCGCGACAAGCTGCTCGCCAATATGAAGCCGGAGCAGTGGGACTCGGTGATCGCGGTGAATCTCGAGTCGCAGCTGCGGATCAACGCGGCGCTGCTGGCCAGCGATCAGCTGCGCGATCAGGCGCGTGTCGTCGCGCTCTCGTCGACGACCGGCCTCTCCGGAAACCGTGGCCAGACCAACTACGGCGCGACGAAGGCCGGTGTCATCGGCATGGTGCGATCGGCGGCCAAGGCGTTCGCCGAGCACGGAAACTCGACGATCAACGCGGTGGCGCCGGGCTTCATCGACACCGAGATGACGGCGAAGATGCCGCTGGCCACGCGCGAGGTAGCCCGCCGGTTGTCGAGCCTTCAGCAGGCCGGGCTGCCGATCGACGTCGCCGAAGCCGTGTCGTGGTTGAGCTCACCCGGTGCCGGTGGGATCAACGGCCAGGTGCTTCGGGTGTGCGGCCAGAACCTGGTCGGGGCGTGATGGCAGGCGTGGTGGCAGGCCGGTCCGGCGGCGGCGCGTGAGCACCGTCAAGCAGTTCTCGTCGTCGCCGTCGTTGCTGCCGATGTACGCGCGGGCGGCGTTGAACGGTCCCCTTCGTCGCGGCGACTCACTGCCGGACACGGTGTACTCCTTGGCCGCGCAGGCGGTCGACGGACAGCGGCTCGCGGCGTACCAGCAGGTCTGTGGCTTCCGGGTCGGCGACGAACTTCCTCCGACGTACCTGCACGTGCTCGCGTTTCCGCTGTCAGTGGCGCTGATGGTCCAACCCTCGTTCCCGTTCCCGCTCGTCGGCCTGGTGCACGTCGCGAACTCGATCACCGTGCTGAGGTCGGTGCGCGCGGGCGAGCAGGTGTCGTTCACGGTTCAGTTGGCCGACCTTCGCCCTCATCACGCCGGCCGCCAGCTGGACGTGCTCGCCGACGCCTTCGTCCAGGACGAGCTGGTGTGGTCCGGGCGCAGCACCTACCTGCGTCGCGGAAAGTCGGAAACCACGCCCGAGCGCCCGAAGCAGGCGCCCGCGGATCGATCGGAGCCGGTCGGCACGATGTCGCAGCTGCGGGTTCCCGAGAACATCGGGCGACGGTACGCGGCGGTGTCGGGTGACCGCAACCCGATCCACCTGCACGCGCTGACGGCAAGAGCGTTCGGGTTTCCGAAGGCGATCGCGCACGGGATGTGGCTCAAGGCACGGACTTTGGCGGCACTCGAAGGGCGGCTTCCCGAGGCGTTCAGCGTGGACGTGGCGTTCAAGACGCCGGTCCTGCTGCCCTCAGGCATCACGATCGCGACCGCGCCCGAGGGTGCGGGGTGGACGCTGGACGTGCGCAATGCCCGATCGGGAAAGCCCCATCTGATCGGGGCGGTCCGCGCCCTCTAGCCCCCGTCTCGCTCCCGTGAACTTCCGTGAAGCTCCCGTGAAGCTCCCGTGATCAACAGCAGATCTTGGCTGCGATCACGACCGATTTGCGCTGTTGATCAGCGGGGGTCGCGAGCTGTTGATCAGCGGGCGGTCGCGGGTTGCGCCGCCGCATCGAGGTGCGTCCGCAGGAACACGCCGACGTCGTGGACCGCGTCGGTGGCCTCGCGCAGGGTGCCCGCCAGCACGTGGATGCTGTGCCACCACCGATCGTGAGCGACGAGCCGAACCTCCACCTGCTCGGACGATGCGCGCTCGGCGAACCGGTGGATCTGCGCATGGAGCACCTCGACCGGACTGCAGTGGATAAGCATCGGCGGAAGGCCGTCGAGCCGGCCGTGCATCGGTGCGTAGCCGGAGTCGAGATGGTCGGCCGTGCCTCGGTAGTGCGCCGCGCTCTTACGCCCCCACCGCACGTTGGTCACGAAGTCGCGCTGCCGGCTGAAGGTCTCGTCGGACGGGTCGGTCCAGGGTGAGAGCAGGCCGAGTGCGCCAGGACGCATGCCCTGATCGGTGAGCACTCGCGCCGCCGCGACCGCGAGTCCGCCACCTGCCGAGTCGCCCGCGATCGCGATCTGCGAGGGCGTGAAGCCATGTTCGCTCACGAGGTCTCGAAATGCGGCGACCGCGTCGTCGAGTGCGGCCGGAAAGACGTGTTCCGGGGCGAGGCGGTAGTCCAGGTTGAACACCACTGAACCGGACGCGCGGGACAGATGTGCCGCCGTCGCCCGGTACAGGCGAGGAGAGCCCAGGGTGTAGCCGCCGCCGTGCAGGTAGAGGACAGCGCGCGGTCGCTCAGTGGCGCCGACCGTGACTCGCTCGGCAGGCCGGGCGCCGATCGTGACCTGCTCGACGCGCGTGCCCGCCGGAATGCGCATCGTTCTGCCGGAGGCTTCCATGATCCTGCGTCCCCACCGTGGTGGAACGCGGTGATGCAGGCCCACCCGATAGAACGGAACGCTCCCGGCGACGACCAGCCATCGGGGGAGGTGCATCAGGCCGAGACCTTCTTCGCCGCCGCCGAAGGGCTTGCCGTGGCGGGAGCAGCGGCGGCGCCGGCCTTCTTGGCACCCATCGCCACGAGCCTCTGGTAGCGAGGTCCGAGAACGCGGATGAGCACGTCGAGCACCTTCGCGTCGAGCCCGACGACGGCACGTGCGCTGTTGCTCGTGACCGCGCGGAGGATCGCCTTCGCGGCCGAGTCCGGCGATGTCTTGGCAAGCTTGCTGTCGAAGATCTGGGCCAGTGCGGCGGCGTCCTGCCCGTCGACGGCCTTGGCGTTGCGTGCGATCGCGGTCTTGATGCCGCCGGGGTGCACGCAGGTGACGTTGACCGGGTGCCCGGCTAGGATCATCTCTTGGCGAAGCGCTTCGGTGAAGCCGCGCACCGCGAACTTGGCGGCGTTGTAGGCGCCCTGGCCGGGGACGGCCATGAGCCCGAACAGGCTCGAGATGTTGACGACGTGCCCGTCGCCGGAAGCGATGAGGTGCGGCAGGAACGCCTTGGTTCCGTTGACGACGCCCCAGAAGTCGACGTCCATCACGCGCTCGATCTGCTCGAACGTCATCGCCTCGATGTCGCCGGTGAACGCGATACCGGCGTTGTTGATCACGATGTTCACGACGCCGTACTCGGCAAGGACGGTGTCTGCGTACGCGAGCATCGCCGCACGGTCGGTGACGTCCAGGCGGGTCTCGTGGACCTTCGCACCGACTACGCGGGCGTGCTTGGCCGTCTCGGCCAGCCCCACCTGGTCGACGTCGCTGAGCGCGAGCAGCGCCCCGCGCCGTGCGAGTTCGTATGCGAGCGCGCGGCCGATGCCCGAGCCGGCGCCGGTGACGACGGCGACCTTGCCGTTGATGTGGGTCATGTGGGTCCCTCGTGGGTGTGGGTGGGCGGATGACGTGGACTGCGGGCTGACAGAACTCAGGCAGGAACGTCTTGCCGAACCACCTCGAGGGGGCGTCGCGTTCGATCAGCCCGCGCTGTGGTGCGGTAGGCGCTGAGGTCGAACTTACGAGTCATCTGGCGGAACACAAAGGTGAAGCTCGGCCAGAGTGTGGTGTTGTTGCCGTGCGCGTCGAGGTACCAGCTCGCGCATCCGCCCGTCGTCCAGATCGTGTGCTTCATCTTCTTCTGCACGTTCTCGTTGTATTCACGTTGCTTGTCCTCGCGTACCTCGAACGTGGCCAGGCCGTGCTCGTCCATCCGCTTGAGCGCGCTGGACAGGTAGTTCAGGTGCGACTCGATCATGTAGACCATCGAGCTGTGGCCGAGGCCCGTGTTGGGCCCGATCACGAGCAACATGTTCGGGAAGCCCGCGACGGCGGCGCCCTTGTATGCCTGCTGTCCCTTGTCTCGCCACATGTCGCCGAGCACCTTGCCCCCCTTGCCGATGATCAGGTCGAAGGCGGGCGAGTCGGTGACGTGGAATCCGGTCGCGACGATGATCGCGTCGACCTCTCGTACCGTGCCGTCCTTGGTGACGACCGCGTTCTTGCGCACCTCGACGATGGGGTCGGTGACGAGGTCGACGTTCTCGCGCGCGAGCGTTGGATACCAATCGTTGGAGATCAGGATTCGCTTGCAGCCGATCTGCCAGGTCGGGGTCACCTTCTTTCGCATCGCCGGGTCCTTGATGCCCTTGGCGATGTTGCGCTCGGCCATCCGCTGCGCAAGCGTCAGTGCCTTGGGCTGGAAGGCGAATCCGAGGACGAACAGCTCGCGTCCCCAGTAGATCGCCTCGCGGGCGCCCCGCTGCAGGAACGGAACATGCTGGTACGCAAGGCTTTCGAGCTTCGAGTAGGTGCGGTCGTGCCTCGGGACGATCCACGGCGCGGTGCGCTGGTAGACGTCCATGTGCGCGACCTTGCCGGCGATGGCCGGCACGATCTGGATGGCCGAGGCGCCGGTGCCGATGACCGCGACGCGCTTGCCGGCGAGGTCGGAGTCGTGGTTCCAGCGGGCCGAGTGGAAGATCTCGCCTTCGAAGGTCTCGATGCCGTCGATGTCGGGCAGGCTGGGCTCGGCCAGCGGGCCCATCGCGCCGACCAGGACGTCCGAGGTGAAGGCGCCGGCGGTCGTCTCGACGCGCCAGAGCGTGGCGTCCTCGTCCCACTGGGCCAGGGTGACTGCGGTGTTGAACGCGATGTGGTCGAGGACGCCGTACTTCTGGGCCGTGTCGTGCAGGTACTGCTGGATCTCGGCCTGCGGCGAGAAGGAGCGCGACCAGTTCGGGTTCAGCTCGAAGGAGTACGAGTACAGGTGCGACGGGACGTCGCACGCCGCGCCCGGGTAGTCGTTGTCGCGCCAGGTGCCGCCGACCTTGGCGGCCCGCTCGACGACGAGGTAGTCGGTGCGGCCGTCCTTGGCGAGGCGGATCGCGGCCCCCAAGCCGCCGAAGCCGCTGCCGACGATGAGGACGTGGACGTGGCGGGTTTCCTGTGGTTCCTGGGTCATGGCGTCACGGTATCTGCGCATTGAATCAGAGTCAATAGTGAGTTGGCTCGCGTTCAATAGCGTAAGATCACCCGCGTGGCGACCGAGAAGCGGATCCGGCTCAACCCGCAAGCCCGGCGGGCCCAGCTCATCGCTCTCGGGGTCGAGATGCTGGCGACGCGCACCCTCGACGAGCTCTCGGTCGAAGACATCGCCCAGCAGGCAGGCATTTCTCGGGGCCTGCTGTTCCACTACTTCGCCTCCAAGCAGGAGTTCCACCTCGAGGTCGCCCGCGCCGCGGCGCAGGAGCTGCTGCGACGCACGCTGCCCGACGAGACCAAGCCGCCGCTCGAGGCGCTGTACGGGTCGCTTCGGGCGTTCATCGACTACGTCGAAGAGAATCCCGACACGTACAAGTCACTGGTCCGCGGCGCAGGCAGTGGCGACGCCGAGATGCGCGCGATCTATGACCAGACGCGTGCCGCGCTGGCTGACCGGGTCGTGTCGGTAATCGCTGACATGGGCCTGCGAATCGGTCCTCGCGCCGAGCTGTCCGTGCACGGATGGGTGGCGTTCGTCGAGGAGTGCGTCATTCGCTGGATCGACTCGCGCCCGTTCGATCGGGAGATGCTGCAAGACCTGCTGGCGAAGTCACTTCCGGCGATCACGCTGGCCAGCACGGACGAGGAGATCGGTTCGCTGGTGACGATCCTGACCAGCGACGCGGCGATCTCGGCTCGCTGACCGCTGTCGGGGCCGCCGGTGGGGTGCTTGCCTCGCTCCTTGGGGGCCTGCCCGCACATTCGGGCCAAGCCCGCTGCGTTGAAATTGCGGGCCCGCGTTCGGCCGGCGAGAACTAGGATGTCCGACTATGGCATTCAGTGTCGTGCGCAACCCCAACCCCCGGACGGACGAGGAGCGGGCGGCGATCCTCGCTGCCCCGGGCTTCGGGCGGTACTTCACCGACCACATGGTCAGGATCGACTGGACCGCCGACGGCGGCTGGGGCGAGGGCGCGGTAGTCCCCTACGGTCCGCTGCGGCTCGACCCCGCCACGATGGCGCTGCACTACGGCCAGGAGATCTTCGAGGGCCTGAAGGCCTACCGCCAGCCTGACGGCTCGATCTCGACGTTTCGCCCTGATGCGAACGCCGCGCGTTTCGCCCGGTCGGCGCGGCGGCTCGCCATGGCCGAACTGCCCGACGAGCTGTTCGTCGGGTCGCTGCGCGCGCTCGCGCAGGTCGACCAGGCCTGGGTGCCGGAAGATCACGACGAGTCCCTGTACTTACGTCCGTTCATGATCTCGACTGACGTCGGCCTGGGCGTCCGTCCGTCGAGCGCATACGCGTACCTGCTCATCGCCTCACCGGCGGGCTCGTACTTCCAGGGCGGCATCCGACCTGTGTCGGTCTGGCTATCGACGGAGTACACCCGCGCTGCCATCGGCGGAACAGGTGAGGCCAAGTGCGCGGGCAACTACGCCGCGTCCCTGATCGCTCAAGCCCAGGCTGCCGAGCACGGATGCGACCAGGTGGTCTGGCTCGACGCCGTCGAGCACCGATGGGTGGAAGAGATGGGTGGCATGAACCTGTACTTCGTGTACGGGTCCGGGCCGGGAGCGCGCATCGTCACCCCTGCGCTCACCGGCACGCTGCTGCCCGGCATCACCCGGGACTCGCTGCTGACCCTGGCGCGCGAAGTCGGGTACGGGGCCGAGGAGGGCAAGATCTCCACCGACGAGTGGCGCGAGGGCAACGAGTCGGGAGCGATCACCGAAGTCTTCGCGTGCGGTACCGCCGCTGTGATCACCCCGGTGGGTTCGGTCAAGGGCGCCCACGGGACGTGGACCGTCGGTGACGGCGGATCCGGTCCGATCACGATGCATCTGCGCGAGCTGTTGCTGAGCCTGCAGACCGGGCAGATCCCGGACACGCACGGCTGGATGCACCGGCTCGTCTGACTACTTCCAGGTGCTCGAGTACGTTACGTCGCCGTCGGCAGGCAGGCTCGCCGAGCGATTGGCCCCTGACTCCCAGACGACGGTCCCGTCGGTTGCCTTGTTGATGAACTTGTACTCGACTGCCGAACCCGCGGGCAGGCTCACCCGCTGCGTCCAGTTGGGGTAGCCGGCGCTCGAGAGCCGGATGGCCTTGGTCGTGTCCCACCCGCCGAGCGCGGGGATGTTGCCGACGAGGTAGATGTCCTGGCCCCAGCTCGTGGCGGCGTTCTCGGTGAAGGTTGCGTTGATCGTCGCGGCGTAGTGCGAAGCCACGGCCGTGGGGGTGTCGACGTTGTGGCCGGCGCTGATCGACTGCGCCAGGCGCACGTACTGCGCCATCGCCCACGCCAGCGGTGCCGCCGAGTCCGTTGGCTGGCCGGCGTGGAACCGTCCCGTGTCGGCGGCGTCCCAGACCTGCTCGGGGATCAGGTACGCGCTGTTGGCTGCGTTTGCCATCGCGGTGAGGTACGGCGTGGCGTCGTGGCCGTTGGCCAGTTCGTACTCGCCGCGCTCGCCCGCGAGCACCGGCCACGGACGGCCGACACCGCCGGGCTTGCCGTCATAGGCCGAGCCGTCGGCGTGCTCGCCGTAGCCGTCCTTGTTATAGCGGCGCCACATCGGCCCGGCAGGGGTGCTGACCTTCAGCGTCTTGTCGACAAGCCCGACCGACGCGGCGATCAGGGTGTCGGCAGGCGCCTTGACTCCGAGCCGGACGAGTTCGAGGAACCCGCCGTCGACGAGGTCCCGGGCGTCGGTGCAGCCTGCCCCGTTGGTGTCGCACACGTCCGAACCCGTGTCCGGCTCGCCGGTCTTGTCGATGCGTTCGTAGTGCGCCGCGCCGAGCGTCCCGGTCCTGGTGACCGTCCAGGACTCGACGCTGGCCTGCCACAGGTCTGCGGTGTCCAGGTAGCGGCCGGCCGAGGTCGGGTCGCTGTTGTGCGACGCGAGTTGTGCGGCGGCGACGAGGCCTGCGATCTCGGCGGCGATGGTCGACGGTGAGTAGCCGGACTGCTCCTCCCACCGCTCCTGCGGGGTCGCCGGCCCGTGCGCGATGAGGTACTCGGCCGAGAGCTTCACCTTCGACCAGGTGGCCGCGTCGAATCTGCCCAGCTGCAGCGCCAGGATGGCGGGGTAGGCGATCTCGTCGTTCTGCAGTCCGTCCAGTCCGGTGCTGCTGCCGTCGACCAGCGAGTTGTGCGGCAGGCTGCCGTCGGCGCGCTCCTGCACGTTGAGCAGGTAGTCCAGCGCGCGGTTCGCGCCGTCGCGGTCGCCCGCGGCCTGCAGCGCCGTGGCCACCTCGTACAGGTCCCGGGCCCACACCGCGCGGTAGCCGTGGTCGGTGCCGTCTCCGCTCTTGGCTTGGCCCCACGGGATGGACAGTGACGCGACCGACGCGCCGCGGTAGGTCTTGTCCTCGTGTGCCCGAAGCGCCATCAGCGCCACGTCGTACTGGGTCAGCAGCTTGCTCGAACCCGCGACGCTCGACGGCGCGGGTGACAGGCCCGACAGCCAGGTGTGCCAGCCGCCGTCGTAGGACGTCTCTCGATCGGTGAAGCCCGCGGCGAGCGAGGCCGACGCCGTCGCCTGTGCCGTAGTCCGGTCGGGGCCGAACGCCAGCGCCAGCGTGAACGTCGTGTCGGCGGCGACCGGCACTTGCCCGATCTGCACGAGATTGCCGGGTGTCGAGGCGGTGTCGTAGAGTGCGGTGAGTCGTCGGTCCTTGTTCAGTTGTACGAGCCCGTCGCTGTCGGTGCCGCTGTAGCCGCTGCTGGTCTCGGTGAAGTCCGCCGACGACGCGAGGGCGCTGGCGGATGCGCCGTCGCTACCGACGAGAGCGTTGCCCGCCGACCCGCCGGTGTCGTTCGAGCCGGTGCCGTCCAGGGAGGGGTTGAACAGGACGTACAGCTTCAGCGGCGTCGCCCCGAGCACCTGCAAGCGGGTGGAGATGAGCAGCGTTGCCCGATCCGGATCGGTCACGTAGGTCTTGGTGATCTCGTAGAGACCGTTCTTCGCGGTGTCGATCTGCCGGTACTCGAGCGCGTGCGGGTCGACGAGTTCGACGGTGTGGACGGTGGCGTCGCGCTCGAGGTCGGTGAACGACGAGCCGTCGGTCACGACGTACTGCAGATCCTGCACCTGCGGCCGGTCGACGGTGGGGTAGTAGACCTCCGAGGTGGTTCCGGTGCCCAACGTGTACCAGATCTTCGACCCGGTGGTCGTCGACGTTCCCAGCCCTTGCTTCTCGCCGGTCGTCCAGCTCGACGCGCCGCCGGGAGCGCCCGGTGCCGTCGAGCCCGCTTGTGCCGGACCCGCTGCCACGACCAACGAACTGAGCGCGACGCACACGGCGACGCCGAGCAGCACCGGAACACGGATTCGCGACACACCACACCTCGAGACGGTCAGGTCAGTTGCCGATAACAAACGCATGGCGACGGGGAACCGGTTGCGGTGATGTGGTTGCATCCCCGTCATGCGGGTCGACGAGCATGTGGCGTACCTCGAGGCCGATGGTCAGCGGCTGGCCGAAGCCGCCGCCTGGACCGGTTGGGACGCGCCCGTACCCGGGACCGACTGGACCGTGCGCGAGCTGGTGACGCACGTCGGGGGCGTCCATCGGTGGGCCGCCGACGTGGTGCGTACTGGGGCCGGCTCCGGTGACACCGATGCCGGCCGGGCTGTCGGGCAGGGGCCGCCCGACGTCGAGCTGCTCGACTGGTTCCGCGCCGGCCACGGCGAGCTGGTGGCCGCTCTGCGCGCAGTGCCCAGTGACCTCGACTGCTTCGCCTTCCTGCCGGCCCCGTCGCCGGTGGCGTTCTGGGCGCGCAGGCAGGCGCACGAGACCGCGGTGCACCGGGCCGATGCCCAGGGTGCGGCGGGGATCGCTCCTGGGTTCGACGTCGGGTTCGCGCAGGACGGGATCGACGAGCTGGTGCGAGGGTTCGCGCGTCGGCGCAGCAACGCGATCGCCACCGAGGCGACGTTGGCGCTTCGTCCGACCGACGGCGGCGCGTCGTGGCTGCTCACTTTCGGCGGGGAGCACATCGACGCCATCGAGACGCCCGACGTGAAGCGCGCCGACGCGGCGGTGTCAGGCAGCTCGTCGGACCTGTACCTGTGGTTGTGGAACCGACCGTCGCCGGTCGAGGTGAGCGGGGACGGGTCGGTCGCCGCGCTGTGGCGCAACGTCCGCGTGCGGTGGAGCTAGCCCGTCCAGCTCAGGTCGTCGGCCACCGGCGGAAGTTCTGGTACGAGCGGCTCGGGGTCGGTCCCCGCTGACCTTGGTACCGCGAGCCGTACTGCGCCGATCCGTACGGGTGCTCGGCGGCGCTGGACAGCCGGAACAGGCACAGCTGGCCGATCTTCATACCGGGCCACAGGGTGATCGGCAGGTTGGCGACGTTCGACAGTTCGAGCGTGATGTGGCCGTTGAAGCCTGGGTCGATGAAGCCGGCCGTCGAGTGGGTCAGCAGTCCCAGCCGGCCGAGGCTCGACTTGCCTTCCAGCCGACCGGCGAGATCGTCCGGGAGCGTGACGATCTCGAGCGTCGAGCCGAGCACGAACTCGCCCGGGTGCAGCACGAACGGCTCGTCGCCCTTGGGCTCGACAAGGGTCGTGAGCTCGTCCTGCTGGAGCGCCGGGTCGATGTGCGTGTACTGCGAGTTGTTGAACACGCGGAAGAATCGGTCGAGCCGGACGTCGATGCTGGACGGCTGGATGAGCTCGGGATCCCACGGTTCGAGCACCAGGCGCTTCGCCGCGACCTCGGCCTGGATGTCACGGTCACTCAAGAGCATGTGCGTGAGGCTATCGGCTGGTGTCGGCGATGAAGTCGACGATGTGCGCGGCGAGTTCCGGACCGGCGTCCTCTTGCAGGAAATGGCCCGCGCCGGCGATGGTCGGGTGTGCCCGACCCTGGGCGCCCGGCATCACCGCTTCGAGGATCGGACGCATGGCGCCGGTGATCGGGTCGCCGTCGCTGAACGCCACCAGGAACGGGGTCCGCGACTTGCTGAGCACGTCCCAGGCTGCCCGGTTGGCCTCCGTGGCCGGGTCGTCGGGCGTCGTGGGGACAAGACCGGGCATCGCGCGCGGGCCGACCTTGTAGGACTCGGCGGGGAACGGCGCGTCGTAACCGGCTCGGATCTCGTCGCTCATGGGGCGCTTGCAGCCGGCCTGGACGAATCGGCCGACGTCGATCGTCGGCGCCGTCTGCATGGCCGTGCGGAACTGGTGCCAGATCTCGGGCATCGGGTGGTCGCCGGTCGGCAGGCCGGTGTTGGCCGCGACTATCCGCGCGAATCGCGTGGGATGTTCGGCCGCCAGGCGCAGGCCGATGAGGCCGCCCCAGTCCTGGCCTACGAGTGTGATGTGGTTCAGGTCGAGTTCGTCGACGATCAGCGCGCGGATCCATTCGACATGTCGGGCGTAGCTGTGTTCGGACGGGTCGACGGGCTTGTCGGACCGGCCGAAACCGATGAGGTCGGGCGCGAGCACACGATGGCCCGCATCGGCGAGGATCGGGATCATCGTGCGGTAGAGGAACGACCACGACGGCTCGCCGTGCAGGAGCAGGATCGGGTCGGCGTCGGCGGGGCCGGCCTCGACCCAGGCGATCCGCAGCGTGCCGCCGTCCTGCGAGGCGATGTCGGCGTAGTGCGGTTCGTGGTCGAAGTGCGGAAGGTCGGTGAACCGCTCGTCGGGGGTGCGCACCACGTCCATGCGCGCAAGCTAGCGCACGCTCGGTCGGCGGTGATCGGGGGCGTCGGCCACCGGCGGGGCACGTGACGGCGGCTCCGACGGATCACCTTTTCCCCGCGCGTGCCCGATTGCGATCACGTTCTCCCCGCGCGTGCCCGGATGCGCCCTCGGAAAGCGGTCGCGAGAGGGGAAGACCTGATCAAGTCCGGGTGCCGAAGTGCTCACCGCCGTTCAGCACGGTGACGATCACCTAGGGTGTCCCGTGTGCGGTGAGGCTGTTGCACGACGACGATCCTCAAGATCATCGGCGGTCTCGGACGAATCGCTGAAGGCCTCGGAATGTGGGGCATTCATGTAGTGTTTTGTGCGTCCGCGGGTGTGGTCCAATGGCAGGACTTCAGCTTCCCAAGCTGACAGTGCGGGTTCGATTCCCGTCACCCGCTCCATCCACCGGCGATCTTCGTCGAGTCGGCCGCGCTACTTGTCTTGGGCTCGATCGTGGTCCACGGCGCGACCGCGCGTCGTGGACCGAGTGTTGACGGGTCACTCAAGCAAGCGGGTGACGTTAGGCCCTGATCTCGACCGCCGACACTGGCAATAGTTGGTATGTGCAGGTTGTGCCGAATGCTGCGGAACCGCGTGACACGGTGTCGCTGACTCACGACGTATTCGTGAGTCATTCGGTGAAGGACAAGGTGGTCGCCGACGCCATTGTGGCGCACCTGGAAGCAGCTGGTCTTCGCTGTTGGGTGGCGCCGCGGGACGTCCTGCCCGGACGTATCTGGAGTGAGGAGATCGTTCGCGCTATCCAGTCGAGTCGGGTCATGGTTCTGATTCTGTCCGGCAATGCGAACAGTTCGAGGCAGGTGCTGCGCGAGGTCGACCATGCTGCGACCAACGGGCTCGTCATCATGCCGTTCCGGACGGAGCTGATCGAACTTGCGCCCGGACTGTCGTACTACCTGGCCTCCGAGCACTGGCTTGATGCGATCACCCCACCCCTCGAAGCGCACATCGATCGTCTCGTCACGGCGGTGAGGCAGGTACTTGGCAGCGGACGCGGCGATGGGTCAGCACCGCAGGACGAGGTGACAGCTTCGACGTCACCAGCGGTAGCGGTAGGCGAACCGCTTCACTCGCGGGCAGCGGAGCCGGGCAGTGCGCGGTCAGGTCGACTGGTTGCCGGCATCGTTGCGGCGGCAGCCGTGATCGTCGGGCTGGCCGTTGTGCTCGTCTTCGCGCTCGGACACGACGGAGGAACCAAGCGCGCGGGCACAACGGGCTCGAACTCGAACTCAGTCTCGAACTCGCCCAGTGCGACGCAGACGCAGCCGTCAGCCACCCCCACCGCGACCGACGACCTGACGAACGCGGTGCTGTCCTGCAAGCTGGTCGATCCAGCCGACATGAAGGCAGTCATCGGGTACGACCCCGGTCCAGGTACTCCGGACGGCTCAACCGGTTTCTGCACTTACGGGGTCGACTTCCCGGACGTGTGGATCGAGCAGCAGGGCGCAACCAAGACTGACTTTGACGTACTGAGGCAGGATGCGGCCGTTGGCACGACCGACGTGCCTGGTGTCGGCGGCGGCGCCTACCTCGAGCACGAATACGGCACATCGACGGTGGTCGTGTTGGACACCAAGAGGGCGATCATCTTCGAACTCGTCAGTGCAGGAAGCGACACGAGAGCGGGGCAACAACTGGTCGACATTGCCAAGCGCACGGTCGCTCGCGGCTGACGGCGGTGGCGGCGCACAGCGCGGCCGCAGCATGTTCCTCCCCGGAGTACCGCGCCCCTGTCCCGGCAAGACAGATCGCATCGCCGGCAGCAATCCCGGCCAGGACTGCCACTCCAACGCATACGTTGATCGCCAGGCCGTCCTCGCTGTTGATCAACTCGGCGACCTCGAGGTACTTCTCCGCGACCCGGCGACGGTTCCTGGCCTGGCCCAGGTCTCCGGGGCGAGTGGTGAGCTTGGCC
>Ga0209014_10000179_pt1 | contig 34916 bp, 35 predicted proteins | sample BarGraNGADG00212_FD_184491 | JGI IMG/M metagenome (GOLD analysis project Ga0209014, IMG submission 184491) | Arctic peat soil microbial communities from Barrow, Alaska - Barrow Graham LP Ref core NGADG0002-212 (SPAdes) (version 2) | ecosystem: Environmental > Terrestrial > Soil > Wetlands >...
ACCGTTAGTTTTTTCCGGCGGTTTCTGCGTTTCTGTTCTCTCTTTTCCGGCAAAAAGATTTTCTACAAGCTTATTAAAAAAAGATATAAGAAGCGGAGTGCTTCTATAGTTGTATTTCAGCGAGCTTTCAATTATTATACTGTTTTCTATATAGTTTCCAATCGCCAGTTCCAGCGCCTCGCGGTTTGCGCCACGCCATCCGTAGATCATCTGTTTCCAATCGCCCACAGCAAAGAATGATCTTTCGCCGCGCTCGCCATGACCAGATAAAATCTCATCAATAAGGGGAAGAAGTATCGAAATATCACCGATCGAGGTATCCTGAAATTCGTCTATCAGAAGATGCTCTGTCCTATCAAGCCCAAGGGAGAAGTAGTTGCTCATGAGCTTCGGCCTTTCAGCCGATGCGGTACCGTCAAGGGCAAGGAGGCCTTTCCTCACATCGGAGAAAAATATCAACCCTTTTTCCTTCTTAACAGCATCTGCCGCTTCAAGATATATCTCACAAAGAAACGCAACTGCCAGCTCCCTAAGGAGAGCCTTGTTTATTGATAGCTTCTCGGCTGCCTTTCTGTAATCCTTGAAAATATTGTTAAGATCGGAGTACGGGCTCTTATCCCACTCTATCTTCTTGCCCAGGCTCGTGTAATTTTGCAGATCAGAATGGGTTGCAACTTTTTTAGAAATAAAACTCTCATAATCGGACAAAGCACCTATAACCCTACTTTGAACATTACCTGCCGGGATCTGTTCCGACAAATTATTTGCCTTCCCACTAAGAGATTTAAGCGTATTCCTTAATATAACGTTCTGTATCATAATATCATCAAGGTCTTCCAGCCGATCCATATCCGTAAGACAGCGCGCGATAATTTGTTCATCGGCAAGAGGACCCCAAAGTGTATCAATGTCTGTTCTTAATATCTTGGCTGCCACTATCAGCTTATTTCCTTTGCCGCTTTTCATTACGCCGTCGCGAAAAAGGCTTTCTATCTCACCGGATAGTTCTATCTGTGCCTTCTCGTCAGCCATCTTTGGCGCAAAACCGGATGCGGCAAAAAGCCTGTAAAAAAAAGAATCTATCGTCGAATATCCGACGCGGCCCGCCTCCATAATAAGCCCCAGCCTATCCAATAGGAGCATGTCTTTTTTTGATGCTATCATATCCATTATACGGGAGCGCATCTCCGTAGTGGCAACACGGGTAAATGTCAGGGCAGAAATGAATTTCCCACCGTCAGATATCCTTTTAAACACCTCCTCGGTGAGCCTTGTTGTTTTTCCCGAACCTGCCGAAGCTTTCAGAAGAATACTTTCCATTAGTTATTACCCCGTGAAGCCTTATAATAATTTGGCCTTCCGCATAACGCCTGAAACAGGCAGTATTCACACTCCTGACAGTTATAATCAGACATAAGTTCACTTCCGCCAATTATTGCGTCCAGTCTCTCCTTTATAGCAGACATAAGCTCATCCGCCGTAGCACTCTGCTCCAGTGGGAGCAACATAACCCGATCTTTTGAGGATTCTTTCAAAAAATAAAAACGGGCGCCTTCGACTCCTTCGATAAAGTGCTGATAGATAATAAGCTGTGCCGCAGGGTGCAGAATATGTTTTTCTTTAAAGCGCTCCAGCACTGTTGTCCTTTCTGATATCTTATACTTGCTTTTATTTTTTGAATACTTGAAATCAATAACCTCAGTTCGCCCCGATATCTTTGCAAGCCTGTCTGAGCGTCCGGTTATTTTATAGCACCCGGCTATCGTGCCGCTGAATTTTTCCTCGCACGAGATAGCATTATCGGCAAAAACTATGCGCTCGCCTGCCTCTAACTCGTCTGCATATATCTCCTGTAATAAGATCTTTGCGTTAAGCATGTAGATATTTATCCCGGCAATATTTCTTACTGAGGCGTTTTCATCACTTTCCCAAAACTCATCAAAAAGATTCTCCCAGTTATTCAGCATCGCCTTTCTGCCAGTCGAGAGTTGTTGAAGGAATTTATGAACAAAATTTCCCATCTGCATATTTATTTTCTCATCATCATCCATAAATGAAGGGGGTTCAATCCTCAGTATATATTGATGGTAGAACAAAAACGGGCACGCCAGGATTTTTAAAAGGCTCGAAAACGAATATGTAAAATCTTTAAGTTTGTTCCTTAGATTATCATCCATTTTTATCGCAGGCGTTTCGGAGTCTTGCCTTTCTGACAGCGATTCTTTAAATGCTACTGCCGTGATTGGTTTTCCAAATTCCTGCGAAAGAAGGCTCATATAGTAACTCGGCGTTCTTTCCCGTATTGTATCGTTCACCGATACTATTTTGATCCTGTCTCCCTGTGCCAGAAGCTGCCGGAACAGAAGATCCTCATATTCAAATACACTTTTTCTCAGCTGAGGAACATGCACCGGATTGATGAAAGGACCTTCAAAAGGCTGCGTCGGCATTATGCCGCTATCAAGAGGAAGTATCAATCCCCGGCTGAATCTCTCTCCCGAAACATGGCCGAAACCGACAACCTGTACCGGTGCCGATCTGCTGCCTGTAACGCGGAACTTTTTCGCTTCGAGAAGCATTTTCGCGGCATCAGTCAGATTACGCCCCAGCCTATCTTTCCAATAATCAAGCAGGGTGGAAAAAGATATGGCAGCCTCCAGCGCCTCACACTCCTCACGAACATAATTTTCTCTATTCCTTGATAATTCTATCGCGCAAGTTGTAGCATATCTCTTGAAATCGGGTATTAGGCCTGAATGCTCAGCTTTTTCTATCTCAACCAAAAGCCTTCTTCCTGCCGAAGTTGTCGAAAACGGAAGCCAGACAGCAAGATTGACGGCATTGGCGAACAGGCGAAGCGATCTATTCCAAAGCATTGCTGTGAGCGACTCATCGAGCAGGTATATCATAAGCTGATCGTTTTTCGACCGTTGTTTAAGAAAATTGGAGACCTCCAGCGTGACCAGGTCAACTATAGCATGAAGCCCGGCAAGCCTGATCAACTCAATGCCCGCGCCTTCTGAGGGCTCGACCCCGCCGCCAAATGACAAAACAAGATTTTTTGCCGAATCAAACGGAAGCCTATCAGGCCCGGCTAACTCCAGCCCGAAAAGCGGCTTATCAATGAATAACCGTTCTTTGCTTATCTTTCTGTAAAACGGCTCGGTCACTGGCGTTATCTCGGGAAGTCCGATAAATATTTCCTTTTCGCCAGGGGAGATCTCATCAAGCCGCGCTATTTCTAATTCCGGCATGAAGATATCTGCTAAAGAAAGCCACACGCGAAAATCCTGCGCAGTTTCCAGGTACTCCTCAAGTCTATTCCACTCATCCTCGGTAAACCGCTCTGCACCAAAAATAGTTTTCCTGCCGATATTATATTCCGCAAGTTTAGAAATAAGGGGTAAAAGGCTTGCGGCGCGACGTGCGGGGTATGGCTCATCCGGAAATTTTTCTGCAATAAAAGAGATAAAGTAAAGAAGCTGTTCATCGCTCGGAAGAGGTTGAAGATTCGATCTTTCGCCGATCTTTTTAGTTATATATGAATTGAGGCCTTCGACCTTTGGAAGAATGCCGCCAAGTTCGCTGTGTATAAGATACTGCACAGGGTCAACAGCCCTTTCGCTCGCACAAATTATTGTCCAACCGGAAAGATCGGGATGATCATTGCGCAGAAACTCGATTAACTTTTTCGAATATTGCGACATGCTGCCTTCCCCATCCCCATGAACATTTATACTTTTTTTCATCATTTCCCTCTAATTCACTAAACCTGTACCCGATTATTTCGCCGCGGTAAACCATTATAACCGGAAAGCTGGGACTGATAATGATTTTAAATACAACGTCCCCATTATTTCCCCTTCTGAAAAAAGATAGAATAATGACGATAGAAATTCACTCAAAAAAGAGAAAGGCCGGCCGGATAATAACTAATGTTTTTATTACAATACGATCTTTTCGATTTGCTCGACATTATTAAAATGTTTATCCCGGGTCAAAAGGGTGCCGCCATCAGCCATGCAACAAGCGGCAATCCAAACATCGTTAATCGGAATTTTACAGCCATTTTTCTCTAAATACTCATAGATAAGCGCATATTTACGGGAAACATTTTCATCTACCGCGATTATTTCCACATGAAAAAGATTAATAAATTGCTCAATCTTCTCTTCGTTTAATTTTTTCCGGGAACTTTTTCCAAAACCGTAATAAAGTTCACCCAAAACGATTGCAGGAAAACAAATCTCGCGCGCTCTGCGGGCGATAATATCAACGGCATCCGCCTGCCCTTCAGCATAGTCAGAATATACGTTCGTATCCAGAATGAGTCTCATTTCCAGTCGCCTTCTTGGATAGTTTCAAATACATCTGTAGCAAGTCGCAGTTCTTCCGCCTCTATGCTGGAAAGCCATCCCGCGAAATCACGCAAGGCACTTTCTCTGTTTTTGACCAATCCAAGCTTTTCATCAATTGCCTCAATGACAAAGGCTGTCTTCGTTTTTTTCTCTTTTATTGCCGCTTTTTCTATCATGCTTTCCTTTTGTATGGGTATTCGCAGACTCATTGGCATAACAATTACCTCCTTGTATCTCATTTTATTTAATTGTATCTCATAATTATTTATTTGACAAGATAAATTTGGAGATAAATTTGGAAATATTGGCCATAATAGAGGGCAATAGGAACGTAGTCATTCTAAGGATAGCGAGGGATTACGGACGATGTTAATTAGTTGGAAACGTACCCGATTATTTCATTGCCGCCCTCAATCGAGGGTTGCGACGAATGCCACCACCCGGGGAACTTTGTAGGAGGATAGGTATATCCGACAATGTCGCGTGATTTCGTTTTCGTCTGTCTCGTCGCCGGGCTTTTTTACGATTGGAGCTTTGACAATCTCTCCCCCGCATGTGGTCAAAATTCCCTTGACATACCAGATCCTTCTTCATATACGTCCACTGTGGAAGCTGGCTCCTCGCCTGCATGATCGGATGTGCCATCGCGCAGCCGTTCCTGCTCAATGCCTTTACCAAACTGGCATCGAACTGGTTCCCGGAAAATGAAGAAGCCCTGGCGTCGGGATTGTTGACTATGTCCATGTTCATCGGCTTCACGATCGTCATGATCGCCACCGATTTAATCCTCGCGCATTACCGGGAGATCGGCGAGATCAGGCAGGGGATCGATACCATCCTGTATCTGTACGGCATCCCCGCCCTGATCGGCATGATCCTGTATTTCGTATTGGTGAAGGACAAGCCCAAGCTGCCGCCCAATCCCATCGCCGCTGAGAAAAAGGTCACCATGACCATCGGGTTGAAAGCGCTTTTTAGAAACCGCGACTTTCTGCTCCTCTTGGGAATCTTTTTCATAGGTGTAGGCGCGTTTAATGCCATCCTAACCAAGATCGATTACATATTCAAGAACCGGCCGCTGGACATCGACTCGGCCCTTGCCCCGGGCATAGTCGGCGGGCTGATTGTGATTGGCGGCCTATGCGGGGCGGTAATCCTGTCTGCACTGTCCGACAAGTACCACAAAAGGAGGATCTTCCTGATCATGGCGGCCGGTATGGCGGTGCCGCTTTCCCTTTTCCTGCAGTATATCTCCTCGATTGTGCTTTTAGGCCTGTGCGGTTTTGTCTTCGGTTTCTTTCTCATCTCGGCCATGCCAGTCGGGCTAACCTATGCGGTGGAAAAAACCCATCCGGTGCCGGAGGCTACCTCCAACGGGATTTTGATGCTGAGCGGCCAGATAAGCGGTCTGCCCATCGTGTTCCTCTTCAACATGACCGCGATTACCATACTCTTTGGGGTCGCCTTCATCCTGGCGCTGCTGCTCCACGATATCAAAGCCCCCACCCCCGTAATTGGAATGCGTGAAATTCATCCCCCGGAAGCGGAACATTTAAACTAGATCCTGAGGGGCAGTGGTCAGTTTATCCATAAGGCGTGGGAGGTCAGCAGGCTTGCAGTGCTCGCACGCGTCCAGTTTGTGATGGACGACAAGTGTTGGAACCTGGATTCTGCTCCAATAATTTCGAGTGGCCCTTCCCGGACAATTTTTCATAAAGTGTTATTCATACTAAATAACCTCCCCTTACCCCCTTGGTGACAAAAAAATAAGGGATTTTACTTGACTTCGAAATACAATGTTTTTATATTCTAAAATAAAGGGACACTATGAAAATCGGGGTACCTAAGGAAATTAAAATTCGCGAACGAAGGGTCGCGTTGACCCCTGCCGGGGTTGCCGCCCTCGTCGCTGACGGACACACTGTTTTCCTGGAAAAAGATGCGGGGATTGGGTCGGGGATTCCCAACGAAGGCTATATAAAAAACGGCGCTCGGATACTCGATACGGCAGATGCTGTATGGGCCGAGGCAGACATGATCATCAAGGTCAAGGAACCGGTTGAACCAGAATTCGGAAGAATGAAAGAGGGACAAATCCTTTTTACCTATCTGCATCTGGCACCTGCACCTGAACTTACAAAAAAGCTACTTGAGAAAAAAATTATCGGTATCGCCTATGAAACCATACAACCCGATGACGGTACCCTACCGCTCCTCGCCCCGATGAGCGAGGTCGCAGGGCGTCTCTCGATCCAGATGGGATGCGCGGCTCTCGAGGCGAAAAATGGTGGAAAGGGCCTGCTGCTTTCCGGTGTATCCGGGGTCGCACCTGGAAAGGTAGTGATCCTCGGAGGAGGAATCGCGGGAGTAAACGCCGCACATGTCGCTGTCGGGATCGGTGCGCAGGTCACGATAGTCGACATCAGCATCAACAAGCTCCGCTATCTCGATGATATTTTCTTCTCACGGGCTGTGACCCTTATGTCGAACAAAACGAATATCGAAGAGGCGATCTCCCATGCCGACCTCGTCATTGGCTCGGTATTAATCCCGGGAGCTGCCGCGCCAAAACTCATAACAAAGCAGATGCTCGGGATCATGCAACCGGGTTCGGCGATCGTCGATATCGCGATCGACCAAGGGGGGTGCGCTGAAACGAGCAGGGCCACGACCCACGACGACCCATTCTATATCGTCGACGGCATCGTCCATTACTGCGTGGCCAACATGCCCGGGGCAGTACCGCACACCTCGACATACGCCCTTACCAACGCCACCCTACCCTATGTCATAAAACTGGCAAAAAAAGGGATGCCCGCCCTGGCAGACGACAAGGCACTTGCCAAAGGCTTAAATGTTTACAAAGGAAAGCTTACATGCAGGCAGGTCGCTGAATCACTTAAAATGCATTGTGAACAAATTCAATTTTAGTATTGAGTTGTAGAATCACCTTTTAATACCGTTGTTTGCATAAACGCATCCAGCGGTATTTTTTTAGGCAACTACTTTTCGAGACCACTCATGTTTCCGGTTTTCTATACATAAAGTGGAACGGGAGTTGGGATGGAAGCCGAATATTTCATACAGGGAATGGTTCCGGCAAACCATGGAATTGCTGGAAACCTTGTATTTATCTCAGCTTAAGCAGAAATAAGAAACCGGTATTTAAGGCTTTTATTTCATCTTCAAAAAAAGCACTAACCCGAAAACAACGCACCAAATATTGATAAAGGCGTTCAAAATCAAATCCATGTTTGATATCCTGTAGACGCCGTTCTGGATGTTGAAGCTGAAATCGAGAATACCCAGGAAGATAAGACCACCAGAGCAGACAAGAGCGAGAGTCCTTCCCGCTTCCATGTTGTTTAACAGGAGTATGCCTGAAGCAATTAAGGCGATTGACAGGATAGTATCGGGCAGAGGGAAAGAATGCTCATAGGCAAAATAGCATGGCGGAGGATTTTCCGGCGCAAGGCCTATGGTAAAAAAGCCTATCCAGAACAGGATGACCCCGACGCCTGTCACCAACTCAAGTACGGCAATTGTTTTCAGTCCTTCTATTACAATCATTTCAGCATCCCCTTAATATAGGATTTTTTATTCTTTTCTCCGAGCCATTCTAGCAGCGGCCAGAGTTTTGTAACAAGCCACGGCCAGCACATGATTATTCTTGAAAAAATACCGGATGAAGCGGGCGAACATATTTCAGGCCTGCTTTTCTCTATTGCCTTGATTACGGCCTGAACTATTTTCTCAGGACTTTGCGCATTGCTCAAGAACGTGAGCGGAGAGCCGCCGTGAGAGGCCTCATATTTCAGCATGGGCGTATCGACCGAGTCAGGGAAAATAGTTGATACTTTTATGTTATGCCTTCTCAGTTCTATTGCAAGAGTCAGGAAGAAGCCCCTTAAAGCGAATTTCGATGCCGTATAAATCGAGCTGTATGTTTCGGGAACGAGACCGGCGAGCGACGAAATGGTCACGATATGTCCCTGTTTAGCAGGTATCATTACGGCCATGACTTCCTTTGAACAGTTGACTGCCCCCATAAAATTTACCTTCATCTGGGCGTCAATATCTTCATAGCTGCAGTCTTCAAAAAGCGCTGGCCTGATAATGCCTGCGTTGTTTATCAATATGTCAATTTTTGAAAATTTGTTTACGGCCGATTCTACAAGCTTTTTTACATCCGCCCTGTCCGTAATGTCGCATTTAACATTTAATAATCAACGGATTTAAGGTTAAACCGGAAGCCGATGATTCCAGGCCGTTAAAATTTATATCTGCAAAAACAAGTTTTGCCTTTCTTCTGTCTAACTCCCTTGCCAGCGCCGAGCCTATGCCGCCGGAAGCGCCTGTTATAATAATTGTTTTGTTTGAAAAGTCGTACATCGCCCCTACTTTTTCCGCGTTTTCTTTACGGCCGAGTCCATGACCATATCAATTATAAAAGGCATATGCCTCTTCAAGAAATAAGTTAGTTTGCCGTCAAATCCCGGAATTATCATGAAGGTGCTTTTCCTGATGCCATCAATAAGCTCTTTTGCAACCGCATTGCTGCTCATGGCCTTGGCGCTTGCAGAGATGGCCTTGGTTTCTGTAGGCTTGGTGAGGTTTTCAGTGGCAAAGCCTGGTGTATCGGTATCGGGCGGGCAAAGCACCTGAACGGAGATGTTGTATTTTTTAAGCTCGCTCTTGAGGCTTTCCGAAAATCCCACGATGGCGAATTTCGAAGCCGCATAATCGCAGTAACCAAAAACACCCAGAAAGCCCACCATGGAGGAAACATTGACGATCACGCCGCCTTTAACCTTCATGTGCGGCACAAGAACCGAACATGCATTCCATATGCCGTAGAGGTTTGTCTTCATGGTGTCATCGAACTGCTCAAAAGAGATATCCTCGAAATAGTGCGGATAAGCCCTTCCGGCACAGTTTATCAACACATCAGGTACCCCGAATTCGGCTAGTGCCGATGAAAGCACGGCTTCGACGCTATCTCTTTTAGAAACATCCAGGGATCTGCCGGCAAACTTCTGTCCCGCAGATACGCCGCAGGACTGTATTTGCTTTAGGGCTTCATCCAGAACCTGCTGCCGCCTGCTGAAGATAATTACACTGGCTCCCATAGTCGCCATTAATTTGGCGGTCGCCAGGCCGATACCGGATGAACCACCGGTTATGTAAACTAATTTATCCTTGAAATCTTTCATTTCTGTCTCCCCCTTACTTCTGCTTGAGCGAAGCGATATCCAGCATCTTCAGCCATTCCATGGTTTTCCGGAACCCTTCCCGGTAGGTGATGCGGGGCTTCCAGCCCAACTCCCGTTCAGCCTTGTCAATGGAGAACCTGAATCTCGAACCCAGGTTAGTAACAGTATAGGTGGTGAGCAAAGGACGCTTCTGGATGCGCAAAAGCTTCCAGATGAATTCCATCACCCTCGCCGCGGCCATGGCTAACCAATATGGGATGTAAGTCTTGATGGGTGGCACACCCAGCGCTTCGGCTATTCCCGTGCAGAATTCCTCCAGGGTTGTCGACTCGCCGTCGTGCACGAGGTAGCCGTTGCCGATAGCCCTTTCATCCTCAGAGATCAGCATGAGCAGGTCGACCAGGTTATCGATATAAGTGGGCCACACGATGGCGCCCTTACGCCAGAAAATCAGTTCCTTCTTGATAATTGCATCGGCAAGCAGTGGCACAAAGGTCTGGTCGCCCTCGCCGAACACCCACAGAGGATAGACCATGGTCAGTGGCAGTCCCTGCTCCTTGTGGTACCTGCGCATGACCTTCTCGGCATCTATCTTGGAATCAGCGTAGGGTTCGCCCCAGTATTGCAGCGGCAAACTTTCATCCATCACCTTCGACTCGTCCGTGCCGAACACGTCACAGGTGCTGATATCCACCAGGCGGGACACCTTCGCGTCAACGGCCGCCCGGCAAATATTCTCGGCGCCGCCCACCGTGACCTCCCAGAACAGCTCCTTTTTCGCCCAGTCGGTAACTATCGCCGCAGTATGAAAGATGATATCAACGTCCCCGACCGCGCGCCTGACCGCTTCGTAATCGCGGATGTCGCCGTTAACGACCTCCACACCCTGCTCTTTCAACCCGGCAGCACCGGCATCGCCCGGCAGCACCAGCGCGCGCACCCTGTTGCCCTTTGCCAGGTTCGCTTTTACTACATGGCGTCCGATGAATCCGGTAGCTCCAGTTATTAAAACCCTTTTCATATCTCAATCTCCCTCTTTTATGATTGCGCACATATTATATAAATGTAATGAAAAAAACAAATAATACTCATTCATGCGCAAAAAATACTTTTGTAAAACTCTTGTTAATATTTGATAAGAACAAACTATCTGGATTTAATAGGAGTTTCTTTAAGCCTGTTTCTAGGAAATCTTACCGGGACGCCTCTTGACCCTGGTTTTCGACCGTTCCTCAGCCTTTTGTTTGAAAATGGGAACCACGAAAAAAGCATAGAACGTCAAGAGCAGAAAAAACGCGCCCATGACCACGGCGACCCAGTAATTCTTAAAAAGCTCGTTGCCTGCGTAGTCCCTGCTGACATCGAAAAAAATGCCGAGCAGCAGGCCGGTAAAGACGATAATCACGATCACGGGTACGGTGTAGCCCATCGGAATTTTAAACGACCGTTCCTTTTCCGGGTATTTTTTTCGAAGCCTGATCACGCAGACGGCGGCCACGACATAAATGAAGCACTCGAGCGCCGCCGCCATCATGATGAGGAAGAGATATTTCCCCGTATAAAGCGTCACCAGGCTGATCGCGACCGCGAAACCGCCAAGAGCTAGGATCGAGACCCATGGCGTCGCGTATTTCGGGTGCAGTTTGCTGAAGATGCGCGGAAGGACGTTGTCCCTCCCCATGGCGTATGAGAACCGCGACGTGTTGAGCAGGCCCGAATTGAACGACGTGACCGACGCAAGTATGCTCATCCCGATGAAGGTGACGGTGCCCGCTGTGCCGAAGAGGTTTGTGCCGAAGAGGATGTGCGGGATCGGCGTGCCGCTGGCAAGCTGCTCTTGCGTGAGGCCAACGTACATGGCGACGATAAACATGGCGTAGGTGATAGACAGAAGGCCAACTCCCCACATCATTCCTTTTCCGATGAGACGATAATCCGTGGTCTCCTCGGCGAGGGGAGCCACCCATTCAAAGCCGACATAGAGGAACACGCCCACGCCGGCCGCCTGGATGATGTTTCCCAAGGTGAACTTCGCGCTCTGTGCGGCGAGGCTGAAATTGATGTCGTGTGTGGCGAAGGTATAAATCGACACTCCGATCATGAACGCGACCATGGCGTAGGTCATAATGTCCTGCAACAGGCCGGTTATGTAGACCCCCCTGAAATTGATGAACATCACAAGGATAATGAAAAAGAACATCCATAAGAGTTTATCATAATAAGGGTTGATGATCTGGAAGGAGCTGGAAAGCACGCTCGATAGGAGGAAGCTTTCGGCGCCCACCATCGCGACCCCGAGTACGACGTAAAACATACTGATGATGATGGACGTCCGTTCGTTGAACGCGTGCTGGATGTAGAGTTTGATCCCCGCCGCCGTCGGGTACAGCGAGGTGAGCTCCGAGAAACACATTGCTGACAACAGGCAGAGAAAACCCGCCAATAATATGGAAATCCACGCGAGCTCGCCCACTAGAATAATGGCCACCTGGATGCCTGCGAGGTAGCACGACGTCGCGATGGCCATACCCGTCGCCGTTGAAATGATGGTCCGAAGTTTCAATACTTTTTTTAATTCAGTCATTTTCCCTCCCACCCGGACGCGACTTAAGCGAGTCCATCCATATTATTTTTTCAAATATGCGGCGTGTCAGAACAAAGCAGACCAAGGAACGCCGAGGAACGAGTCATACTTAAGCGCATGCCGCAGTGACGAGGCGAGAAGCGACGCAGGTATGCGCAGTTATCACACGCCGCGTCAGGCGTCGGGCCAGATTATCATTGTAATGGCATCAAGACGGACAACATCTTCCTGCGTAGCCTTCACTCTGATCTCGCCCTGCAAATATTTCTGTGAAGGGTTTAGGTCCCCCCAGAACATGTCACAGAGGTTTTCGCTTATCGTTGTTACAATGATGTCAGGGGTTCCTTCAGCTCCTGTGCTGAATGAGACAATCTCTCCGTTTATGACATTCATTGTGAACCAGTCTCCGGTCTCTTCTGCGTTGAAGTGCAGCAGTTTTGTCCAGTCGCGCTGCATTCGGCGAAGTCTCTTGTTCTCATTGCAGTTAACCTGGTAATCAGCCAGTGCATTCAAAATTTCCTGTGACGTAGCCATGTATGTTTCCTCCCCTGTTAAGTCAGGTCATAACAGAGCATGTCCCTCCATAAAAAAGGAAGAACGCGCTCCATCGCATCCGTTTTTTCCTCAGTCATTTTTTCCTATGCCCTTCTCGCCTGAAAGCTCTTTCATGGAATCTTCAAGGGCAGCCAGCACCTCGTCCACCTCTTCCGGGGTTATGACAAGCGGCGGCATGAGCCGACATATGCTGGGGTCGTTGCCTGTATAAACAGCAAGCACTCCCCTGTCAGATAGTTTCTTTGTCATCCTCGGGCCGATGGATTCATTTGTATATTGCAGGCCCATCATGAGACCCTTCTGCCTTACCTCAAGCAGTAGGTCAGGATAGTCTTTCAACAGCCTGTCGAATCCTGCCCTGAAACGCTGTCCCATTTTTTCGGCATTGCCGGGCAAATTATTTTTTATAATGTATTCGATGGCGGCAAGACCAACAATACAGCCAAGGTCTGAGCCTCCGAATGTAGAAAGGTGGACAAACGGGTGAGGGATAAAAAAGTCGTTGATCTCCTCCTTGAAGATTGTGGCTGATATCGGGTATATGCCCCCGCTGAGCGATTTCGCGACCGTCATTATATCAGGCGTCACTCCCCAGTGCTCGCAGGCAAACATCTTTCCCGTACGTCCGAAGCCTGTCTGTATTTCGTCGAGAATGAGGAGCACCTCGTTTTCATCGCAGATTTTCCTGACTTCGGCCAGATACCCTTCCGGCGGAATGTTGATTCCGCCCTCTCCCTGTATGGTTTCCAGGATAACGGCTGCGGTGTCTTTATTTACCGCCTTTCTAATTGCATCGGCATCCCCGAACGGAACCATTGTAAAGCCGGGCATGAGCGGTTCGAATGATTCCTTGTATGCTGCTCTCCCGATTGCTGACAAGGCAAAACCAGTATGGCCGTGATATGCCTTGTCAGCATATATGATGCCGGTTTTCATTGTAAAACCGCGGGCAATCTTGATTGCGGCATCGACCGCCTCACCGCCGCCCACGCCGAATATGCTGCAGGTAAGGTCGCCCGGTGTGATCTCTGCTAGCCTTTTTGCCAGGTCAGCCTTCTGCTTTGAACACAAAAGGAAGATACCGATGTCGTATGTGTCGAGCGCCTGTTTAAGCGCTGCAACAATCTCGGGATTGTGCCTACCCACATTCATGATGCCCGAGCCTGTCTGGCAGTCGATGAAACGCTTTCCGGTAATGTCCCATGAACAGGCGCCGCTGCGCTTTTCCTCGATGATGTCAATGCCTGCGCTTCTCATTGTCCTGACCTTCATGGGGCTGATGAATTCCGCAAAATCCTTTAAGGCCTGCCGCTTGATCGTTTCCGGTGAGCCCATTTTCCACCTCCTGAAATTCATTGAATTACTGTAATTTATTTCAAGTCATGTTGGACAAGACATTGCTTTTATTTTGTCAAAGTATAAGTGGGCTATTTTTGCTTGTCAAGGGATAGTTTGCATCGAAAAGCAGGGGCTGGTGATGATGTATTCATCCCAGGAGTAGTCAGGGTCTCGATAGATTTGATCATTACCAAGTAGAGAGCGCGAATGATTTTCATTGCCTCAAAATTGAGGAGGAAGCAAACAAACATAAACCCAATACCATCCTGCTACTCAAAATTACTTTTATAAAAAATTAGCGGAAAATTTCGCCCGACAAAGAAAAAGGGTTAACCTTGAATTAGCTAACCCCTTGATTTATTGGTGCCCCTGGCGCGAGTCGAACGCGCGGCACACGGATTAGGAAATCTACAAGATAGATAAAATATGAAATTTTAACCCCTTGATTTAAGGTCTGATTTCCCGTAAGTACTTACATATAAACAAAAAAGCAATTCTGTCTATTTCTGTCTATTCTATCTGTTCCCTTTCTTCTCCTGTCATTCTATCACAATTTTATCACAGCTTGACAACGGATTAATGGTCCGATGTTCATTTACAGCTGCCTTTATTTAGAAATGTTGGCAAGAAAGAAATCACTTATCGCCTTTTTCTTTCTTAACCAATGCAGCAAGGGTTATTATTTCGGAGCCATGCTTGTTTCTTATTTTGTCCATAGCACTGTCGATTCGTTTATTCTTCTCGCCTTTTACATTGTCTTCCCTTTGGTCAAAAAGTGACAACTGATCAGAAGAGCAGTTTTCATGAAATCCCGAAAGACTTATTCCTATTAGTCTTACTGGATAAAACCTGTTCCAATTTTCTTCAAGCAGACTGCAACCAGTCTGGTATATTTCCTTGGTGCTAAAGGTTGCAGGAATGGTTGTCTGCCTGGTGACTACATGAAAATCAGAATACTTCAGTGTGATATGTACCGTGCGACCTTTTTTGCCATGCTTTCTGACAGTCATGCCTATATCATCAGCAAGCTCCATTAGCACTAGCTTAGCTTTCTCAATGTCGGATATATCTTCCGGCAGTGTTGTTGAACGCCCGATTGACTTCATATCATCAGCCATGCGAGCGAGAACAGGGGAATTATCAATCCCATTTGCATGCAAATAAATATCATTTCCGCCTTTCCCAAAAGTTTTGAGAATGATGTTTTTATCAAGTCTCGCCAGATCACCTATTGTCTTTATTCCCATGCGGTTCAGCTTTTCAGCGGTTTTACCACCAATGCCATACATTTCTTTTACCGGAAGCGGCCAGAGTTTTACTGGAATATCCTGTTCCCATAGTTCGGTGATGCCGAGAGGCTTCTTCATTTCAGCTGCCATTTTTGCAAGGAACTTGTTTCCAGCAATTCCGATTGAGCACCAAAGCCCAAATCTATCTTTGATGTCATCCATGATACGTTTTGCAGCAACAACAGGTTTGCCAAAAAGTCCTTCACTTCCTGTCATATCAAGCCAAGCCTCATCAATGCTGTTTTGTTCCAGAACAGGAGTATAGTTTGATAGTAAGTCCATGACCTCTTCTGATTTCTGTGAATAGAAATGATGATCTGGCGGGACTAAAGTTAATTTAGGGCAAAGTTTCAAAGCTTCATGAAGAACCATGGTAGTTTTGACACCACATGACCTTGCTTCATAGTTTGCGGCAAGAATGATACCTGTACGTTTCTTCGGATCACCGGCAACAGCGGCTGGTATTCCGACAAGAGATTCATTCCTTGTCATTTCACAACTTATAAAAAAAGCATTCATATCAACCAGAAATATAACTTGTTGCGTAGGACACCTCTCAGTAAAGGCATGTTATTGTTTCTTGATCACTCGGTTAATGCATCAATCTTTTTTAAGATAGGGTCATCGTGCAAAAATATATTGGTAGTTTCAGTCTCGTCATCAAAAACAAGAACTGCCAAGCCGTTCTCAAGTTTATATTTTACCTGTCTGAAATTTGTTTCCGGCAAAGCCTCAACTGCACCATAATCAGTTCCGCATCTGGAAATAAATTCTTCTATAACTCCTTGTAAGACTTCAGGGCTGAGTTTATCTACTGGAATTATATGGATCGGCATTTACAATTGCTCCGTGCAAAAGGACGCTACTTCTTCTTATAAACGTTCAATCCTATCTTAGCCTCTTCATGTCCATCAATGGCAATATTCCCTTCAGTTGATGCAATGATAATGGTCTTCCCCGATGATGAAGGTCCAAATTCTTTTGTTAGATCAACCTTAATAGTCAGGATATTGTCTTCCACATTCATCTCTACGTTTTTCATATTTTTTTATCCTTATAAATTATAATACACATACATTAATCTCATTCCACATTTCACATAATATTATTTCTCTTGTTTTTTAATATTCTATTATGCAGAAAGAAAAGGTAAGAACGCTTGCCCTCGTCCATCAACCGTATGGTTTCATACTTGAAGTCCCGATCAAAATACCGCTTATCCTTTCCAATAACCATGACACACCTCCACATCACTCTTGTTTATAATACCAACTCTTCGGTGTGTCCACTAAATCGGGGAAAGATCAGATGGATATTTCATCGAATGATCCTCTATTGTGACAAAGGGTACAGGCTGGAAACAAAAAAGGGCGATTGTCTTATTGCGTGAAAAAACCTTTATAAAATTACCGGATGCCCATTGAGATGTCAAATGGAAAATGAGCCATTAGGTACTGATTGCGGGTTGAAATGTTGGATACCCGTCATAATTATCAGATGCTACATTTCAGGAATTACATCACGGGAAAAGACAGCATCGATGTTTTAATTTTTAGCCGCTGGCAAACTTGCATTATCCAACTACTAGTTAAAAAGACAGTAATAATTTAGCTTACAGGCCATGATACTTCACCCAGGGCCATACGGCACAGATCGGTAATAAATATTTGTGGCAAACCGGCCTTTGAGGTCTGGCCCCGTAGAACATAATCGCACATGGGACAGATCGTGATCATGGCCTCGGCACGGTTATCCATCGCATCCTTGATATTGTCACTCTGGATATTCATCGCGAGCTCTATGTTTACGCCGGTAGCCGGCCCGCCGCAGCACAGGGCGTTGAGGCCCTCATATTTTCTTGAAATGCGTGTTGCCCCAATAAGCTCGAAGATTTCATTCAGCCAGACATCCTGTTCCGGGATCCACCTGACCGCACAGTTCGGCTGGTAGGCAACTTTTTTGTTTAGTTTGATGATATCGTTTTGGTTGTTCTTAAGATAGTCGCGCATATATTCGAACAGGTGCATGTATTTGTAAGGCACATCAATACCAAGCTCCTTGGCTTTGACGTGGGCCAGCACATATCCTTCGTTATGAATGTAGACGATCTTCTTGCCCAGTTCGGCCAGTCCTTCGATCACCTTTCGGCCATATCTTTCGGCCAGGCTCTCTCCGCCCATATGGGCCATGCCGACCAGGGAAGCATACTTTCTTCCTCGAACCACGGTCATGCCTTTGAACATCCTGCTTTCGAGCGTGCCTTCAGGAAACTGCTTGAACAGAAAGGAATCAAAGGAGAGGGCAGGCTTTTCCGGATCCCCCTCGATGACCTGGCTGTCACTGCTGCCTTGTTCAAACGCCTTGGTCACGCCATCGATAAAACGCTTAAAGGTTGGGATGATAGGACTTGTGCCGGTCTTTTCCTGCATTTTGTAGATAAGATTGGCCGGATCGGCCCCGGTCGGGCAGTTCTGCAAACATGCATTACAGGTAATGCACCTGTCCAGGATGTCAGCCGCTTTTCCCTCCATGAGAAGTTTTATGTCGCTGACGGCCTTGTCCTTGTCATAATCGACATAACGGCACTTTACCAGACAATCGCCACACAAATCACACTTTGAAGCATCCCACATTTTTTCACCCCCATTAAAGTTGGTTGCAACCTTTTTTTGCTCATAGCCGCTCTTCTTAGCTTCATTATAAACTGACCTTTTTCAAAATAGAGTATATTCAGCGGATCTTTATTTGATTTGCCGCTCGTTGCAGGAATGGCTTCAAAACGCCGTCAATCCTGCCAGTTCTTCCACGAATTCACCAAGGCCTGACGCATGTTGTGCTTGATGGTCGTGTAGGTCCGCCGGTCCTTTATCGCCAGCATCCGGGCCATCTCCATCGCTTTTCCCCAGAGCTCTTCTGCAGGGTAAGCCGCCAGGACGATCTGCTTGGCCTGCGCCTCGATGCCGCTGATGCGCCGGCCCGTCAAAAGCAACTCCGTCAGGGCGAGGCGGTCGGGCAGGAGGTCGAGGACCTGGTGCATGATCGGCGTGAAAGGGATGCGGATATCCACCTCCGGATAACAGAAGAAACCCCGGTCCGAACGCATGAAACGAAAGTCGAGCGTGGCGGCAAGCAAGGCTCCACCAGCATAGGCATGGCCGGTAAGGCATCCCAGTGTGGGCATGTTCAGGAGGGCGAACCTCATAAACATTTTGTCCAGCATTCGTCCGAAACCGGGGTAATAATCGGGCGGCTGGGTCATAAACCACTGGAGGTTGATACCGTTGCTCCAGAACTTCGGATCGTTGCTCGTGATAACGAGGGCGGTATTGCCTTCGTAGGCCTCAAGAGCATCGAGGGCCGCCTCGTATTCATTGATAACGTCTTCCGTAAAGCGGTTCTCTTGGGCGCCGTTGGTCAGGGTCAGAACGTGCACATCACCGTCGCGGGTAAGTTCCATAGTCGACATGACAGATCTCCTTTACTGCTTTTGTAATAAAGCGAAATAATGTACCTTTGCCTTCCCTAATGACCTTTACGGACATGGCCACTTCATTCATCATCGCTTGATTATTCATCTCTTACCTATTCCTAGTTTTTTTCTGATATCGTAACTGTTATATAGTGACCTATAGTGTGAGCAGATCAATCCCCTGAGCTACCGGGATCACTGCCCCTGTAATATATTAGGCGCCATCCGAAGTCAGAAAAGCCACTATTTGGGCCACCTCTTCCGGCCTGCCCATTTTCTTCAGGGCAGTCCTTTCCCTTCTGTAACGATGTCCACTGGCTATGGGGCCTTCCTTGTTTCGCTGTATTATAACGTGATACAGTGCTATAGTTTCTTTAGTCCCAAAATCTCCCGCGCCTCTTCCGTCGTGGCTGGCTCGAAATCAAATTCCCGCATGATCCTCACCATCTTCTCCACCAATTCCCCATTGTTCTTCGCCTTTTGCTTGCGGTTGAGCATCAGGTTGTCCTCCATACCTACCCGCACATTACCTCCCAATAATAATGCCTGGGTACAGACGGGAAACTCGGCACGCCCAGCACCGAACGCTGACCACAGGTAGTTTCCCTGACCGATAAGCCGATCGGCGGTCGTGTGCAGATTGATAAGATCGTAAGGGGTTGAACCGATACCTCCCAAGATGCCGGTCACAAACTGCAAATAAACTGGCGGTTTAATAAAGCCTGCCTGTATCAGGTAGGCCAAATTGTAGAGGTGCCCTGTATCGTAAACCTCAAACTCCGGCTTGGTCCCATTTTCTGCCATTATGGGAAGAATCGCTTTGAGATCGGCAAAAGTATTCTGGAAGACGATACCCTCCATCATTTTCAACATCGCGCCTTCCCATGGATATTTGAACTCTTTATATTTCTCGCCGATAACAAATATTCCCCAATTTATGGACCCCAAATTGCAGGAAGCCAGTTCCGGCTTGAACCGCGGAACCACCGACAACCGCTGCTCAACTGTCATGCCCGCTCCACCACCAGTGGTGAGACAGATGATGAGTTCCTTATTTTTTTCACGAATGAGGTCAATAATCTCCTGAAAGACATTAAGATCCGACGAGGGCATGCCGTTCTCCGGATTGCGGGCATGGATATGCACCACGGCCGCTCCCGCAGTAGCTGCATCCAGCGCATTTTGGGCGATCTGCCGGGGTGTGATGGGCAGGTACTCCGACATGGTCGGAATATTAATGGATCCGGTTATTGCACAGGTAACAATACGTTTATTGCTCATTAGTCTTCACCTCATAATTATTATGTTATTTTGTCTTTACTCCCGTCAAAGCCACAAACGGGTTGTCCCCTCATATCCTACGACCGGCAAGAACTTTTGAGGTATAAGAAGATACTGTTTCTCCTTTTTGATTCTTAATTAAACTTTCCCATTCGATAATGCCCCGTTTTGCATCCGTTTCCGTCAGGCTTTTGATCCTAGCCTCACAATGGATCGTATCGCCGATTCGCACTAGCGCAACAAAGCGGACGGACTCTATTCCATAAAAAGCTATAAAGCTTTTTGGCAGGACAACATACTGTCCCAACCGGAACAAGAAAGCCGTGAGCTATACGCCCCTGAAAAGGAGTTTTAGACGCATACCCGAAATCGGTGTGTAGCGGATGCCAATCGCCAGTAAAGGCGGAAAAGAAGACAATATCCGTTTCTGTAATGGTCCTACGGGGTGAAACAAAAAATTCCCCCAGCTCGTAGTCCTCAAAAAAAAAGCTTTCCCACAGTCATGTTTCCCCTTTCTTTTAAAAAATTTATCATCGGCAAGCCTCGTACATTTGTACAGCGGCGATCTCCGCCCCGGGTTCTGCAACAGTTTGCTGAACGCCCAATGCCGTCGGCCTTAGGCCTTTGCCGTCAGTTTGTCCTCGCATTCCTTGCGCAGGACGTTCTTCATGATCTTGCCGCTCGGGTTGCGAGGCAGGGCCTCGACAAAGAAAATGTTTTTCGGGACCTTGTAGGCGGCCAGGGACTGTTTGCAAAAGTCAACAATATCCTTCTCGGTCAGTGTCTGACCGGGCATGGGGACGATGATCGCCGTAACCGCCTCCGACCAGACCGGGTCCGGCATACCGATGACGGCTGCATCGGCCACCTTCGGATGCTTGTACAGGAACGCCTCAACTTCCTGCGAGGAGACGTTTTCCCCGCCGGTCCTGATGATGTCCTTGGCCCGGTCGACGAAGTAGATGAAGTCTTCGTCGTCCATCCGGACAATGTCTCCGGTATGGTGCCAGCCGCCCCGGAAGGTAGATGCCGTCTTGGCCTTCTCCTTGTAGTAGCCGAGCATAATGGCGGGTCCGCGGGCGACGAGTTCGCCGACCTCGCCCCGGGGAAGCTCCTTGTCGTCCGGACCGAAGACCTTTAACTCCAGCGGAACATGGGAACGGCCGATGGAATCAGAATGCGTAGCGAAATCGTCGTCCTGAAGGCAGGCGCCCAGGGGACTCATCTCCGTCTGGCCGTAGTAGTTCATGAACTGGGTTGAAGGGAGCTTTGTCCGCCACCGGTCTAGAACGGCCGGCGGACAAAGGGCGCCGAACACGATGCACAGTTTGAGCGATGAGAAATCGAGCTGGTCGAAGTTCGGGAAAAGCGGCAGATTAATGTACAGCGTCGGCGGCCAGACCCAGATCGTGACCTTGTCTTCCTGGGTGAACTTCAGGATCTCGACGGGGTCCGGAGCGTACTCCATCAGGTTTGTGGCGCCGAGGGCGACACAGGCAATACAGAGGTACATCGCCGCGACATGGTACAGCGGAATGCCGCCGATGATGACATCCCCCTTGACAAAGTGCAGGTCCACCACGGCGCTCAGGCAGATGCTGAAAAAGTTGAGATGCGTGTTGATGACGCCCTTGGGCGCCGACTCGGTGCCTGATGTGTAGAGAAGCAGCGCCGGGTCGTCTGGATAGATCAGGGCTTCCGGTTCCGTAATCGGGTATTCCGCTTTCCAGAGCTCCTCGATGTTCATCCACCCCTCCGGGATAGTGTCGCCGGCGAGGTTGATGTATCCGAATGTCCGGACGGTTTTCAGCTTATCCTTGATGGGGAGCACGTTCGGAATGAGCTTGTCTTCTACGAAGAAGGCCACCGGCTGGGAGTGATTGATTATGTATGTGACTTCCTCGTTCTTCAGCATAAAGTTGAGGGGAGTGATGATGGCCCCGATTTTCATCAGGCCCCACCAAAGAATGATGAACTGGTCGCAGTTGTGGGACAGGATTGCGCAGCGATCGCCCTTCTTGATGCCCATCTGGGTCAAGCCGTGAGCGCACCGGTTGACGGCTGTATTCAGTTCCTCATACGTGTAGCTCCGTTCGCGAAAGCGCAGTGCTTTCATATGCGGATAGCGGGCAGTGGTTCGAATGAGTAAATCACCTACGGCGACGCGACGTATTACGTTTTCTTCATACGGTGTTAATCCCTTCATGATGCGATGTCCTCCTTTTATTTTTTTTGTAAAGCATTGCTTTTTAATGAAAGTCTCTCTTTAAATTTGGATCTCTTGCTGTCATTAAGTCCGTTCCCTCTTATTAACTTAGAGGATAAGGATGTCATGACATTGATCAGCTCCGGAACATGCCTCTCAACTTTTCCATCAAACGGGTATAAAGTACTGCGGTTCGCAGATGTATGTGGGCGGCTGGAATCCTAGACATCAATTTTCCTGAATCGTTATGCCCGATTTCAGGAACGCCTCCGCAGCCTTCGCCAATCCCGTGTGGGGTACCCATCGGTCCACCTCCGCATTACCATCACCTGTCCGGAAGTGCTTTTCCTCATGGGACTGCGTACCCCCTGTCAGTCCATGGAATTCTATTTCGCGGTCTTCATCTTTTCCAGCTCGGCCGCTTTTAGTTCCTTGCGGAGGATTTTGCCCACACCGCTCTTCGGAAGAGCGTCGATAAACTCTACTGCAGTCGGAACCTTGTACTTCGCCAGTTTCTCCTGGCAGAATTTCTTCACCTCTTCCGCTGTCATCTGTTGACCAGGCTTCATCACCACGAAGGCCTTAACCGTCTCCCCGCGATAGCTGTCAGGTATTCCTATAACGCACGCCTCAAGGATTTTTGGATGCGTGAAGAGTACCTCATCGACATCGCGGGGATAGATATTGTAACCGCTCGCGATGATTATGTCCTTCTTCCTGTCGACAATGTACAAGTAACCCTCGTCGTCGAACTTGCCGATGTCGCCGGTATAAAACCAGCCATCCTTGAGTACCTTTGCCGTTTCCTCAGGCATGTTGTAATGTCCGCCCATAACCTGGGGCCCTTTGATGCAAATCTCACCCTCGGTACCGATAGGTAGTTCCTTGAAACCTTCATCCAGGTCGACGATTTTTATCAGAGTATCGCAAATAGGAAGGCCGACCGAACTTGCCTTTGTTTTGCCGCCCAACGGGTTGATCGTAACCCCGGGACTTGTTTCCGAGAGCCCGTATGCTTCGCATATCTGCGCACCAGTCTTGGCCTCGAACGACTTGATGACTTCCACGGGGAGCGGAGACGCGCCGGAAAAACAACCTTTGATTGAGGATATGTCGTACTTGGCCAGTTTCGGATGGTTGAGCAGCCCCACGTACATGGTAGGAACAGCGGGAAAGTAAGTAACCTTGTACTTCTGGATCGCTTCCAGCATAGCCTCTGGTTCGGGTCGTGGAATAAGTACTACCGTGGCACCAAGCCAGAGCATGTAATTCATAACCGCCGTGAGACCAAACACATGAAAAAAGGGAAGTACTCCCAGTCCAATCTCGCTGGAATTGAAAGTAGGGAACCATGCCTTTATTTGCTGGACATTGCAAGACAGATTGCTGTGGCTGAGCATAGCGCCTTTGCTCACGCCGGTTGTGCCCCCGGTATACTGGAGGGCGCCCAGCGTGTTGAAATCCACCTTAATACCGGGATCATTCGCCGAAGAAGTCTTCAGGATATTCTCCCACTCGATTACATCTTTCGTTGGCGGAATTTCCCGGTGCTTGTCTTTGGCCACTATGGGAAGAAGCTGTTTCTTGGGAAATCCCAGATGGTCGCGGATATGGGCGACAACAATTTTTTTGACGGGTGTTTTGGGCCTGAGCGCAATCATGCGCGGAGCCAGCAGGTCCAGCGTCACGAGCACGGTTGATTCGGAATTGTTGAGCTGGTGTTCAAGTTCGTGATCGGTGTAAAGGGGATTGTTCATGACCACCACCGCGCCCACACGCCACGCTCCATGAGCGGCGATGACAACCTGAGGAATATTGGGCAAAAGAATGGAGACCTTATCTCCCTGCTTAACGCCGTTTTGGATGAGCCAATTGCCAAACCGGTTTACCATCTCGTTTAACTTTTTATAGTTAATGACTTTGTCCAGGAAAATGAGCGCTGGCTTGTCCGGAAACTCTCTGGCGTTGCGTTCTAGTGCCTCGGCTACGCTGACCTTTTCATAATTGATACTTACGGGTACACCGGGTGCATAATATTTCTCCCAAATATTTGCCATGCTGCAGACCTCCTTATCTGGTAAAATCAGCAACTATTGTAGTTGTAGTGCTAATATTCTGATAATGTTATTGCAACGTGAAAATGTCACTCCTAGCGCATGCATTTTTACGACAATTCAAAAAACTTACAAGGGACTCCTCCAGAGTTTTGATGAGACAGATGCCACAAATCATCAAATGGCCTTTGTTCCGGCATCGCGGATCCCTACCATGAACTGAACCTGACCGGATACCCCCAGCAGTACCGCTAATTCGGATTTGCAGATTTTCCCCGAAAGCCCGATGATCCGGTCTTCCGCAAGCCATTTCTTATCGCTAACCACGGGCTTGGAGCAGGCGATTTCTCCTTTCATGCCACCGGCGATCCTCTCCACAATCGCGCCTTCCCATTCGATGATCCCCTGTTTTGCACCTTCATCTACTCGAACGGCCCGGGCAACTTCCCCTTATTTCAACAAAAACCGGGCGGCGATATCCCTGTTAACCTCAGCCGTACCGCCCCCGATTGTAGCAAGCTTCCAATCACGGTAAAACCTTTCCACAGGATATTCTTTACATAACCCATAGCCACCAAATATCTGGATAGCTTCATCTGCATTCCTCAGCATCATCCCACCCATTATGGCTTTAGTTAGCGCAGTCTCTTTTACACAGGGAATATTGTTATCAATCATCCATGCCTGCCTGTATAATAAACACTTAAGAGCCTCAATATCCGCAGCCATATCAACGATTTTATGCTGTATAACTTGAAAACTGGCTATCGGTCGCCCGAATTGCACTCTTTCCTTGGCATACTTTATACATTGGTCTAGATTGAATTCCATACCTCCCAGGAAATGACCGGCCAGGATAGTTCGTTCCCAGTTAACACCAGAAAAGGCTACACCTTTTATACCCATACCGACCTCACCCAGAACGTTCTCCACCGGAACTTCGCAATTTTCAAAAACCAGTTCTCCGGTTGGTGAAGCCCGCAAACCCATCTTGTCCAGCTTTTTACTCGAAAACCATCCTGGCATGCTCTTATCAACGATAAAGGCAGTCGTCCCATTGGCGCCTTTTGAACCAGCTTCAGAACGAGTTATTACCACTGTAACATCACATATTGGCCCATTGGTAATAAACATCTTGGTGCCGTTGAGAATGTATTTATCTCCTTGAAGGGTTGCACTGGTTGTAATTGAACTTATGTCACTACCTGCATTGGGTTCGGTTAAAGCCATCGCCCCTATCCATTCACCGGATACCATCTTAGGGAGGTACTTTTGATTTTGTTCCTCGTTACCCCAGTGCTCAATGTTCAACATTGAAATAACCATATGAGCAGCCCACGAAAGTAAGGTACCCTGATCTGCACCCCCTCTTCCAGCAGCCTCAAGAGCTATCGTCGTACCAAGTGCACCCAGGTTACTTCCTCCGTATTTTTGATCAGCCAACAGGCCCGGGTAACCTAATTCGCTCATTTTTTTCCATAAAGGCATTGAAAACTCGCCTTTTTCATCCAACTCCCGGGCAAGGGGTAACATCTCATTTCTGGCAAATTTTTCCACGCTGGTCGCAACGGCAAGATGCTCCTCAGCTATTCTGAAATCCATATCTTGACTCCTTTTTGAATTTGCCGCCGAGTTCCTGTTTAAAACCCGGCGGCAGGCAATGTTTTTTTACTCCTCAATGGGTGCAAAATGATCGATATCCAGGATCGTGTTCGTCGTTTTGTCGGCAAACACGGCCTTGACCCTCATGCCGATCTCCACATTTTCCGGCTCAATGCCCTCCACGATGTGGACGAACGGCGTTTCCGCGCCATCAAGTTTGATCATCCCCAGGATATACGGCGCTTTCCGGGGCAAATGGGCGTCACGGTAGTTCACCACCGTATAGTTGGTAAGGACTCCCTCATTCCCCAGTTCAACCCAGTTCTCATCAATTTTTGTCATATCCTTCTCACAGTATTCCAGGGGTGGAACATAAACACTGTTGCATTTCGGGCATTGGACACCAAGTATCTTTCTTGAATCCCGCAAGGATATAATAAACTTCGATCCCACCCGTCCGGCAAAGTACTGGTTGGGAAGAGCCATCTTTCCGGGTACAACGAAACAGTCTTTGTTATTCTCATTTTTACATGAATTCATTGTCAACTCTCCTTAAGCATCAATTTCAAAGTACAGCATATCTTCAATACTCCCGGTTCTTACCTCATTCCACACTGGCCTCACTCTCACCCCACGCTTGAGCTTAGGAATATCCTCGTCCTTGATTCCATGAGTAAAGATGTCACGATCGGATCCGTCCATCCGGACAAAAACCGCGGCGTACGGAGTGGCCCGTACTTTTCCGGTCAGCGGGTCAGGACTTGCATAGTACGCAATATCATAATTTTCGACGATGCCTTTGGGCCCAACTTCCACAAATTCCTCGGAGCGTACAACACATAATGCGCAGCACCCTCTGGGCGGAGTCTGAGTGCGACCGCAGGAAGGACACTTTGTAGCATAGAATTTTTTCTCCTTCAGGCCCTGAAACCACTTCCCCATGATCGGTCCGGTGGGGAAAGAGTAATCAATAGAGTTTACGACTTGCAGGGAAATCAGTTCCTCAGCCTGAGTATTCAGTTCATTTTTAGCCATTATTACACCTCCTACCAATTTAAGTCTTTTTCAAGCATCATAAGTTCTGTCCACATCACTCCGCCAAACCCGGAAGCCAATCCGTGTTTGACTTCCCGTTTAAGCTGATGAGTCCCCGCATCTCCCCTTATTTGCAGCGCAACTTCCGCCGGTTTCAACATTGCGGTTGCGCTGATGGGATTGCTGGCGGTTACACCGCCCGAAGGGTTAACCGGCACCTTCCCGTCAAGATCCCAATCCCCATTCTCCACCATCTTGATGGCCTGATCCCCTTCCAAGAGAAAGAAATCGCGCAACCATTCAATGCCCCACCACGCGGATGGGTCATACATTTCAAAGACATCAAAATATTCGACAGGATTAGTGATACCGTTGCGGGCAAAAAGTTTCCTGGCCGCAACACGGTGAGAGTTTTCACTCAGGATAGGGAAATAGGCGTTGGATGCGGTTTCCTCCCGGTGAACAGCAATATGGTCTCTAATCCAAACCGGCTTTTTGCTTATTTTTTTTGCTTTTTCTTCTGAAGCTAATATCAGAACGCATGCTCCATCGCTCTGCGAGCACATGTGGATCAGCCTCAGATCACCGATAAGCCGGGGCGAGTTTTTCATAAGGTCTTCCATCTGCTCGTATTCCAGCCCGAATCTTCTGTGCGCCCTCTCGTTGAGGCCGGCATGCTTATCCATCATAATCCGATGCTTCATAGCAGCCTTTCTCGCCCGCTCTGCGCCAAATTCTTCGATGGTCATATTGGCTGAAGTACTGGTCAAGGCGCCGGTCTGTAAATGCCGATACCACAAAGCGTCCGCCATATTTGTTATACCGCCCGTGGTACTCCCCGCCTCCTGAAGCTTATTAAATCCTATCGCCATGACGACATCATACATACCTGACGCTACAAGATTGTCTGATGCAGCAACCAGGGTCATACCGGTAGTACCCCCCGTTGTAATCCTGTATTCGGGCTTGCCAAGGGCACCAGTCCCAATCATGTGCCACAGGTCAGGCTGATGCACCATTTCAAACAACTCCATGTTTCCATGAACAACACAGTCTATATCTTTCAAATTTATTCCGGCATCGGCGATGGCTGCCCTAACCGCCTCGTTGATCATCTCGGGCTGGTTTTGATATTCTTTATGACTGGATATTTCTGTCATTCCGATTCCAACAATACCTACGTTTCTATTTTTCTTTTTCGTCATTTTGAGACCCCCCTATCTTTCAAGTACAACAACCGTTTGGAACTGTCCCGCCCCGCCCGTCGTGCTTTGGATAACAGCGCAATTCACGTCAGCCGCCTGGTGCTCATCGGCCTGACCCTTAAGTTGAAGAACCGCCTCGGCCACCCCGTATAAACCGCCAATCATGAGAGGCCTCCCCGCCAGCATGCCGCCGGAAAGATTAATACTATATTTGGCCGGACCATATTCATCGATAAAAGCCCCCCCCTTGCCTTCGTCACACAAGCCTAGACCCTCCAACCACATCGGTTGCTGATAGGCATAACAATCCATAGCCTCTACCAGGTTGACCGATTTCCGTGGCTGCTTAATGCCGGCCATCTTGTAGGCTTGCTCGGCAGCTTTTTTCAGAGCGGAACTGCTCGCAAGATCACGCCTGCCCATAAAATAACTGTCCATACAGTTCCCAAAACCGGTGATCCAAATCGGATTGTCTGTGAATTCATATGCCCTTTCTTCAGAGGCGAGCAGCATTGCTACCGCACCGTCCGACACCGGATAAGCATGCAGGCTTCTTATCGGATCACAAAGAACGGAAGAATACATTACATCGCCAAGATTAAGCTGCGTTTTCTCATTGGCATATTTATTTCTGGACGCCCATTGACGCGCCCTCACAACCACCTTGGCAAGCTGCTCTTGAGTGATCTTTGTTTTCTCCATGTATGCTCTGGCCTGGAGTCCTGCGGCGTTAAGGTAGTCAAGTCCCAGGCAACGACAATAAAACGGATCATAAGCCATGTTCGCTATTTGGTTCCTGCTTGCCGAAAGGGACTCCATGCAATGTCCTGCAAAATATATAACATCATCATGTCCCGACAAGATCGAGGCCATCGCGTAGCCAATGCCATTCAGGCCCTCCTGTGCCATCTTTTGTTCTCCCCGGTAATTGGCGGCACCGACCACATCGTTAACGGCATTGTCTGATATCGTTCTGGCATCAAAAAAATCATCGGAACAGGTAATTATGTTCTTCACACCATTTTCGCCACCAAAGGTAAATCCGGTTTCTCCCTGTAGATCTTCGAGAATATCCAGCAACATGTCTTGAAAACGCTTGTACCAAATTTTGGCCTTAATCTCGTGTTGTGCCACTGCACAGATAGCAACCCTTTTCATTTCTCATACCTCCTGCTCTGTTGTTCACATTATTTCGTCATAATAATTTGCTGCCCTCTAACAAAACGATATTTGAAGTCTCCGTTTTTTATTTGTCTCAGGATAGCATCCTTGTCCTTCTCGCAATCCATCTCGATCCATGCCCGGCCGCAACCAAGACGGGCATGTGAATCATCGGTTGCCACCTTCGGGTATGGAATGGTTTCACTATCGAACAGAGGCGTATAAAACCCCTGATGGGATACCTCGACAGCATCCAGCCGATGCACCCTTGCCACATCCTCGATACATTCCCTGTACTGTTTCAGAGATAACCCATATTCGTAGGGGTGGTTGAAAATATACAATTTCTCCTTTTCACCTTCGATTTCACTGACATGTACATAACCCCAACGGGTATGTAATGTGAGCTCAATGCCGAAAAAAACGAGCAGGTTTGATCTCACACCTTCAATAGCTTCCCGATAACCGGGTCTTAAGAGGTGATCATGGTCGGTAATGACAATGAAATCGAACCCAAGGTCCTCGTAGACATCGGTTGCTTCCTGAATGGTAAGCCTTCCATCCGAAAAAGTCGTATGGACATGGAGTTGACCCTTCAAATTCACGGATCCCCTTTGTAATCGTTTTTCATTCTTGGTCTTATACTCATAAGTCGATCCTCCTTAAGGTCACTGTAGAACAGTTTTACACTTATGTACCTGTCCAGTTTTGCCCGACCCGCTCTCGTTTGTAGAGGATCCATAACCGCTACATTCATTATACTGGGGGGATTCGACATCCCCAAATATGTCCTCTGTTACTTATCCATTTTCTGCCACAAAGAGGCGTTGCCGTTTCCTAAACCACCACAGAGCATGGCAACACCGTATTTGGCATTTTTGAAATCGGTTTTCATGATATTGTTCAGAGTCACAATGACCCATTCCAGGCGGTTGTTGGCAATGATTCCCATGGCATCGCCACGGCCGATTCCGAGCTGGGACAGACCGGCCCGGAGGTTGTTGATACATTCGTTCACATCCCGATACGTCACCCACTGATAGGTACCGGATGGACTTCTCATACCTATGTAAGTGTTGTCCGCATACTGCCGGGCAGCGTCTTCCCAAAGGGAAACCAGGTTATCCATGGTTATTTCTCCTAAAGAATGATTTTTTTCTGTCTCTTTTCATGGAACAAAGGCCGCCGCCATTTTTTGCTGAACAGTCTCGGCCTCGGCAACGATGCGCACCATGAGTTCCGCGACCGTCGGTTCGTCGTGCAGAAGCCCCATGGCCTGACCGACGGGCAGGAAACCCCCTTCCGTATCACCGCCTTCCGTCGCATCGAGGATGAGCTTGAACGCGTTCGCGAAATAGGCCAGCTGACGGGCGTTTTTCCATCCCGAGAACATCACGCCAACGAAGAGCTTAAAAAAGGGCATCTTCATCTGACTGGCGATAATCCGCGCGTTGAAGAAGGCCGCCGGCAGATTGAACCCCCGTTTCAAGGCCTTTCGGGCCGCTGGGTTGTCTATGAGCCGACACGGAATGCCGTCGAAATGCGTTGAATACAACGTGTCGTAAATATCCTTCTTGATAGACATCTCCTTAAAGTTTGCATGCAGGGCACTTTCCTTCGTCGTCATAAAACGGCTTCCCATAGCAATGGCGTCGGCTCCCAGGGACAACGCTGCCGCAAATCCCCTGCCATCGGCAAATCCGCCGGCGGCGATGACCGGAATCTTCAGTCTGTCAACGAGGTGGGGAATGAGTACAAGTGATGTCGCCGGGCCGCCATGACCAGCCGCCTCGTGCCCCGTGGCGATGACGGCGTCCACCCCGTAGTCTTGAGCTCGGCTGGCGTGGTGATAATTGGTTACCGTGGCAATCACCTTTCCCCCGTAGGCATGCGCCTCCTTCACCAGCCAGTCGCCCTTGCCCAAGGCGAAGTTGATCACGGGCACCTTCTCCTCGAGGAGAATGCGGGCGTTGTCCTGCGCCCCGGGCAGCATCAGGGAGGCATTGGCGCCGAAGGGTTTGTCGGTGAGCTTGCGGATTTCCCGGATTGATGCCCGCGTCTCATCGGCGCTCAAGGGGCCAGTGGCCAGGATGCCCAGGCCGCCGGCGCCGGAAACGGCCGCCACCATCTTCGGAACACTGATCCAACTCATGCCGGAAAGAATGATCGGGTACTTAATACCGAAGAGTTCTGTAATGCGCGTTTTCATCTTGAAGTCCTTTTGAAATCCTTTCTTGAATCCTGCTCGTTAGTGATCCAGATCGCCACAGGCCGCCCCACGATGGACGACGTTCACCAGACTGACACCTAAAGATGCGGGGATAAGGGTGAAAATACCATTTCCCGGCCTACAAAACACGCTTCTCAAGCAGCCGGGATCATCTTATTCACGCGTGCTAGATGTTCCTTAGCCTCCTTCGCCATCCGCTCGAGCAATTCCTTGCAGCTCGGGATATCCCGGATGAATCTAATAGACTGGCCCACCATCAGCGGGGCATAATCCACTTTGCCCGTCTCTCATGCTTCCCTAACCCTCTGGCCCGCCAGGAGGGGGACCAGGTTCGATCTTACCCCTTTTCAATAGCCTCCCGATAACCGGGCTTCAAGAGGTGATCATGGTCGGTAACGACAATGAAATCGAACCCGAGGCCCTCGTAGATATCGGATGCTTCCTGAAGGGTAAGCCTTCCATCGGAAAAAGTCGTATGGACATGGAGTTGACCTTTCAAATTCATAGATGCCCCTTGCAATCATTTTTCATTCCTCGTTGCAGATGACTTTTATTGCTTCCTCCGGCATGGTCAGCTTCTGCTAATACATATCGTCCCAACGACGCATAAAAATACACACCTAATTTTATCACTTTAACCATCAATCTTCAGCCTATCTTACTTTAAAATCTCCCGGGCAATGATCATCCTCTGGATTTCGGATATTCCGCCTCCTAGTGGTCTGCAGTTTTGCATTCCTCATCATTCTTTCTGCAAGAAACTCCTTGTCGACATGCAATCCAAATATTATGCCATATAGAAGGAATCATTCTTCAATATCGTTTTAAAATATTGATATTACAAAGATAAAAAAATTTGCAGATGATTGAAAATTATGTTTAGATGCAACAATCTACGATCCATAATGGGACATGTCTCAGGGCAAACGGGACATAGTTTCTTCATGCAATTTGATTTCGATTACAAACCAATGCACCGGACCTTTTTCATTTTAGTTATGGATATGGGAGCGGTTTAGTGATAAGGGGATCTAATTGTGGGGGCTGACTATGGATCATGACGAAAAATATAATACCATTTTCAAGGAATGGAAAAAATTTATGAATGGCATGTCAGTTGACGATTCCATCATATCTCCCATCGTCCAGGAATCATGGACCAGGTGTAAGAAAATCGGGATTGATCCTTATATCCCGAAGTTGCCCATTCTCGACAGAGAAAAAATAGCGGAATTGCTGGAAAAAAATAAAAATATCATCACCATAAGCCTTCCTTTCATGAGAAATCTTCACCTCTTTGTCGAGGGATCGGGATTCTGTGTCGCTCTTTTTGATGCTAATGGATATATGCTGGATGTGCTCGGAGATCACGATGTTCTGGAGCATTTGAAAGGCCTCAACTTTATCGCCGGCTGTTGCTGGGCGGAAGATGTGATGGGGACAAATGCCGTGGGAACCGGATTAAAACTGGACAGACCGCTTCAGATCTCAGACGCTGAAAGTTATTGCCGGGGCGCCCATAAATGGGCAAGCTCAGCAGCGCCGCTCCATAACGCAAGTAGCGAGTTGATCGGCCTTATCTGCATAACGGGGCCATATCAAAAAGCAAATCCCCATACGCTGGGAATGGTTGTCGCAGTAGTATATGCCATTGAAAATGAAATTAAATTAAGAGATACGCTGAACAAATTGCGAATTGCCCACTGCTTTCAAAAGACGGTTATTTCTTCTATCCCCGAGATCGTTGTTTCGATCGATAACAGCGGTTGCATTTCCATGGTCAATGAAAATTTCAAGAAAGTTTTTGGCGAAGATGAAAAAAAGTTGCTGGGAAGAAATTTTGCCGCGGTTGTTGGTAAAAATAACAAATACATCAGCGATTTAATAAACAACAACGGCCTGCTTACCGACGTGAGTGTTCGTGTCTCTTATGGAAAAGTTCAAGGCGACTTTACATTGTCCTGTTACCCGATCCTGTCTCAGGACGACACCGTTGGAAAAGTGATTACCATGAGCGAGATCAAGAGAGCCAGGATACTTGCCACAAAAATGATGGGGGCAAAAGCGAATTTTAGCTTTCCGGATATTATCGGACAAAATAAAAAATTCTTGGAAGCCATCAGGCAGGCCCAAATCGCGTCTAAGATCCAATCCAATGTACTTCTTTTAGGAGAAAGCGGAACGGGGAAGGATATTTTTGCACAAGCCATCCACAACGACAGCAGCCGTAGTGATGGTCCATATGTGGCCATCAATTGCGCCACGATTCCCAGGGACCTGATCACCAGTGATCTCTTCGGTTATTCCGAAGGAGCGTTCACGGGGTCGCGAAAAGGTGGAAGCCAGGGGAAATTCGAACTGGCCGACGGCGGCACCATTTTCCTGGATGAAATCGGAGAAACGCCACTGGAATTACAGGCAGCCCTCCTCAGGGTTATCGAGGACAAATCCGTCATCAAGATCGGGGGAACCAGAGTCACAAAAATAGACGTCAGGATCATCGCCGCAACCAACAAAGACTTGAAAGAGGAGGTGCGAAAAGGCAATTTCAGAGAGGATCTGTACTATCGCTTGAACGTATTCACGATTCGCATCACACCACTTCGGGAAAGGCAAGACGACATTCTTCATTTGGTTGACAGTTTCGTTAAACACATCGGCAAATCGCTGGGCAAGAAAATCGAAAAGATCGAAGACGACGTTTTAAGAATATTAACAAACTACGGTTGGCCGGGAAATGTCCGGGAGCTGCAAAATGTTCTGGAACGGATGATCAACATTGCCCATACCAATATTCTCACGGTTGATTTACTGCCGTCCGAAGTTACGGACGACCGTCATACAGATAACCCAGGGACAGAAACGGTCGACGCAATAGAACGTGAACTGATCGTAAACATGATTAAATCAAATATCCCCAAGAGGCAAATCGCCAAAAAACTGGGCATGTCCCGGAGCACTTTATACCGTAAATTGAACAGCTTTCAGCAAACCGCCCCATAGGGGACGTTGAACGACACTAATGTCAAGCCCTGGTGTGAGCGATCATTGCCATGAAGCACCGAAGAAGTTTTGCCATCGAACTCAAACGCCAGATTGTCGAAGAACTACTCAGCGGGATGAATACTCCAGCCCAACTCATAAGCCGTTATGAGATTTCCTCAGGGCTTCTTTATCACTGGAAAGAGCAATATGCCAGAGGGCGATTTGACAACGCCCCCAGCAAGGAAGCAGCCCTTGACGACCTGACCCTATTTCTTTCACTTCTGCCTCTTTACCTAACTGATGAACCATCCGTTTTTTTGGCGATCTTCTTGTCTACAAAAAGCTGCCGGA